>Ga0302319_10002084_pt1 | contig 43815 bp, 23 predicted proteins | sample Bog_T0_2_FD_203319 | JGI IMG/M metagenome (GOLD analysis project Ga0302319, IMG submission 203319) | Peat permafrost microbial communities from Stordalen Mire near Abisko, Sweden - Bog_T0_2 | ecosystem: Environmental > Terrestrial > Soil > Wetlands > Peat | place: Sweden: Abisko, Stordalen Mire...
TACCTGGCCGCCGAGCAGGACGCACAGGAACGCGTGATCTTTGAAAATGAGCACTTTCTGGCCCTGGTCCCGTGGTGGGCCGTCTGGCCCTTCGAGGTCCTGCTCGTCAGCCGCCGCCACCTGGGGGCCATGCCGCAACTCACCCCCGACGAGCGTGACGGCTTGGCCGACGCCCTCAATCGAGTGGCCACCCGCTTCGACAACCTGTTCCAGACCAGCTTTCCCTACACCATGGGCTTCCACCAGTCGCCCACCGGCAGCGAGATGCACCCCGAGTGGCACTTCCACGCTCACTTCTATCCCCCTCTGCTGCGTTCGGCAACCGTTCGCAAGTTCATGGTGGGCTTTGAGATGCTGGGCATGCCGCAGCGCGACATCACTCCCGAGGACGCCGCCCAGCGCCTCCGCGACTGCTCGGAAGTGCACTTCTGGCCCCGGGCCTGAGGTGCCTCCTGGGCCCTTCGGCTCAGTTGGAAAGCCAACCGGCCAGGCTGGAAACGGGGTGTGTCCCGCCGGGTGGCGGGACACGCGGCCAAAGAGAGGGTCAGTTCACCGGGCTCGAACCAGCACCCGTAAGCGGTGTATACGAAGTAATCCCCGGCAGCGGCCTGCCCATCCTGCCGAGTTGGTTCTCTCCGAGCCGTGGGCAGCACGCCATACGCGGCTGAGCCTCTTTCATGCCGGCTCGCTGGCGGCTGCGGCAGGCAACGCGCTTCCTTCAATCTTGCGGTGCCGGATTAGGCGGCCAGCGGATCGTCCGCGGCGGAAAAAGACTACCTCCGGCTTGAGGCGCGCACCACAAGTCTGGGCAGCAGAAGCTCGACGCGCGGCGGCAGGGGGCTCTTCCTTCGTGTGATCTGCAGAGCCAGTTCGGCGGCCTGTTTGCCGATGCTCTCACTGCCTTGATCCACCGAGGAAAGCGGCACACGCAAGAAGTCCGAGTAGGGCAGATTGCCGCAACCAACCACGGCGATGTCTTCAGGAATGCGCAGGCCTGCATCGAGAATAGCGCGCATGGCCCCCAGTGCCGAGGGGTCGTTGAAGCAGAAGATGCCATCCGGGCGCGGGTCTATGGCCAGCAGCCGTTTGGCGGCCTGGTAGCCGCCGTCTTCCCCGCGGTGATCGCCCGAGGCGCCAAGCGAGACGATGTGACCCGGCAACGGCGTCAGGTTATACGAGGCGAGCGTGCGGCGGTAGCCCTCCAGGCGCCCCAGCGCGGTGCTCACCTCGGGACCGCGGATATGCGCGACGGAACGGCAGCCCTGTTCGATCAGATGCTCGGTCGCCAACGCGCCGACAGCCTCATCGTCGACGCCGATGTAGTTTGCCTCGAGACCGGGCAGCCGGCGGTCCAGCAGGATGTAAGGCACCTTCTGTTCTTCGATCTGACGGAAGCTCTCCAGACTCCACTGCGCCGACGCCACCATAATCACGTCGACCCGTCGGGCCAGCATCTCGCGAATCTCCTGCGCCTCCAGCTCCGGCTCCTCCTCCGAGGACGCAATGAGCAAGCTGTAGCCCTTCTTGCGGATCTCGGTCGTAATGGCGTTAGCGATTACGGCAAAGAAGGGATGCAGTAGATCGGGCACTACCAGCCCCAGAGTCATGGTCCTTCCGGTCACCAGCGAACGCGCAGCCATGTTCGGCTGGTAATTCAACTCCTGCATGCGCTTCAGAACGCGCTGCCGGGTATTGTCTGCGATATCAGGATGATTGCGCAGAACCTTCGACACGGTGACGACGGACAGCCCCAGATCCTGCGCGATGTCTTTCAAGCGCGTAGCCATGAAACGAGTGTAACGCTATCATCCCGTTGCTGAATCATGGAAAACCGGACTAAATACTTCTTGACGTCGAAAGCCAATCGGAATACGATTATCGCCGTTACAGTTAGCGGTAACTATTGCCATCTTCGATTTGGGAGACTCTCTCGCATGCATCCACCCTCCGCTCTTGACCACTCGCGCGACCGCGCCATCGATCCCGCCGTCATCCCCTTCCACACCCTCGCCACCGGCGCGCGCCTGCCGGCCATCGGCCTGGGCACCTTCGGCTCCGACCATGTGACGCCGGCCCAGGTGGCCCAGGCGGTCACGGGCGCGGCCCGCATTGGTTACCGGCACTTCGACTGCGCCTCGGTTTACGGCAACGAAGCAGAGGTGGGCGCCGCTCTGCAAGAGGTCATGCGCTCCGGTATCAAGCGCCAGGAACTGTGGATCACTTCAAAGCTGTGGAACGACAAGCACGGCGAGGCCGATGTGATTCCGTCGTGCGGCAAGTCGCTCAGCGATCTGCGAATCGAATACCTTGACCTGTATCTTGTGCACTGGCCGTTCCCCAACTTCCATCGGCCGGGCTGCGACGTCAGCTCGCGCTCGGCCGACGCCAGACCCTACATCCACGAGAATTTCATGAAGACCTGGCGGAAGATGGAAGATCTGGTGGAGCAGGGTTTGGTGCGCCACATCGGCACTTCGAATATGACGGCGCCGAAGCTCAAGCTGTTGCTCGCGGACGCGCGCATCCGGCCGGCCGTCAATGAGATGGAGTTGCATCCGCACTTTCAGCAGCCGGAACTCTTTGATTTCTGCCTGGCCAACGGAATTCGCCCGATTGGCTTTTGCCCGCTGGGCTCGCCGGGACGGCCCGAGCGCGACCGCACGCCCGAAGACACCTCCCCCATTGAGGATCCGGTGATCGTTGAGATTGCCGCCAGCCACGGCGTGCATCCTTCGGCAGTGTGCCTGAAGTGGGCGCTCCAACGCGGACAAGTTCCGATACCGTTTTCCGTGAATCACTATCGCCAGAACCTTGAGGCGGTGGTGAGCGATCCGCTGACCCCGGACGAGATGCGGGCCATTGCGGGCATCGACCGCAACTGCCGGCTCATCAAGGGACAGGTCTTCCTGTGGAAGCCGGAGCAGAGTTGGGAAGATCTATGGGATGTGAATGGCGTGATTCCACAGTAAGCAAGGGCAGGGGACAAAGGAACGGGAGAGAGCAATGCAGGAAACCATGCGGGCGGCGTATTTGCCGGGGAATTCGACAGTCCAGATGCGGACGGTGCCGGTGCCGAAGCCGGGCCACGGCGAGGTGCTGCTGCGGATGAAGGCTTCGACGATCTGCGGGTCCGACATCCGCTGTATCTATCATGAGCATCTGGGCAAGGGGCCCGAGGGCTACCAGGACATGATCGCCGGGCACGAACCGTGCGGGCTGATTGTGGAGGCCGGGCCGGGGTGCCGGCGCTTCGGCGTGGGCGATCGCGTCATCGTCTACCACATCTCCGGCTGCGGGGTCTGCAATGACTGCCGGCGCGGCTATATGATCAGTTGCACCAGCCAGAAGTACCGCCGCGCCTATGGATGGCAGCGGGATGGCGGCATGGCCGAGTTCATGCTCGCCGAGGAGAAGGATCTGATCGCCCTGCCCGATGTGCTCAGCTATGCCGACGGGGCGCAGGTGGCCTGCGGATTTGGCACGGTCTACGAAGGGCTGCAGAAGATTGGCGTCGACGGCAACCATGCCGTGCTCATTACCGGGCTGGGACCGGTTGGACTGGCGACGGCCGCGCTCTGCCGCAAACTGGGCGCCGAGAAGATCATCGGCATCGACGTGGTTCCCGCGCGGATGAAAATCGCCATTGACTTGGGACTTTGCGACGCGGTGCTGGCCTCCGGCCAGAACAATGTGGCCGAGGTGAAAGCGCTGACCGGCGGCATGGGCGTTGAGCGGGCGGTGGACTGCTCGGCCAACGCGGAGGCGCGCGCCACCGCCGTCAGGGCAACGCGCAAGTGGGGACGGATCGCGCTGATCGGCGAAGGCGGCTCGCTGACCGTCAACCCCTCGCCCGACCTGATTCACGACCAGAAAACAGTCTATGGCTCCTGGGTGACCTCGATCTGGCTGATGGAGGAGTTGGTAGAGCGGCTGGTTCGCTGGAATCTTCACCCGGCCGACATCATTACCCACCGCTTCCCGCTCGACAAGGCCGATGAGGCGTACGCGCTGATGTCTTCGGGCAAGTGCGGCAAAGTGGCAGTCTGTCAGGATGAGGAACTGGAGTAGAAGACCCGCCGCAGGCGCCGCGGGGTTGCGCGAAGACAGGTTCGGCTGGGCGAAGAAGAAGGCTCAAGAGGCGTGAGGGACCGTGCTTCTGAAGAACCTGCCCATTCAGCCCACTCGTGTTTTCGCTCGGAGTGCGCATAGGTCAACGGCTGCCTTTCGAACTCGCCACAATGATGGAGCGGACGCATATGGATCGTCGAACTTTCTTGATGTCAAGCGGGGCATTGACGCTCGGTGCTTTCGCGCCGCGTATTCCGTGCATTGCGGCTGAACTGGCCGCTTCTGAGTCTTTCGTATGGAACCCAGGCGGACTGCTTTTTTCCTTCGAGATCGCATCCGGCAGGCTGCGACAGAAACGCATGGTCCCCGCCGATGCCATCCCGACCGGAGCGGACCTTTCCTCAGGTGTCGAAGTCGCGCTTCAATGCAGCGGAGAGAATTCACCCGATCAAGGCATGAAATCAGGCGCCGGCCAGCCGGGGACGCGGCTGCTCTTCGAGGGGCGGCGCGAGGAGCAAGGCCCACTCGGCAAGCGCTTGGTGTGCACGCACTCTGACTCCTTGCTGAACCTCAAGGTCGAGTCCGTCTACGAAGCCTTCGAGGGGGTTCGCGTCGTCAGGCGTCATACGCGGGTCGCCAATACCGGCAATACCAGGGTGGGGATCGAGTTCCTCAGCTCGGCCATGCTGCACGGGCTTGCCCGGCCGCAGAACTTCGACCGCGAACTCCGGATTCATCTTGCCGTCAACAGTTGGATGGCCGAGGGGCAATGGCACACCCTCCGTCCGTCGGAACTGGGATTCGTCGAGAACGAGCGGACAAGCTGGTCCGCGGCGCAGGCAGGAAGCGTTGGCAGTTGGTCGTCGGAGCGGTATTTGCCTATGGCGATGGTTGAAAACGTCGCCCTGGGCCTGACCTGGTTCTGGCAGATCGAGCATAACGGCTCGTGGCATTGGGAGATCTCGAATGTGTCGGCGCGCGACAATTATGCCGACGATGTTTATGCGTATCTAGGCGGCCCGGACGATCTCCATTCCGCCGCATGGAAAGGCCTGAAACCCGGTGAGAGCTACGAGACCGTTCCTGTCGCCATCGGCTGCGTACGCGGCGGATTCTCCGAGGCCGTCGAGGAATTGACGCGCTACCGGCGGATAGCCTGCGAGAGGCCGCATCCCCGCAATGTCCGTTGTCCGGTGATCTTCAACGATTACATGAACTGCCTGTGGGGCGATCCAACCGAAAGCAAAGAACTGCCGTTGATCGCGGCCGCGGCGAAAGCGGGCTGCGAGTACTTTGTCATCGATGCCGGATGGTATGCCGAGATCAACGAGGACTGGAGTCAGACCATCGGCTCGTGGCAGCCCTCCTCCACTCGCTGGCCGCGAGGCCTGAAGTTCGTCCTGGACCAGGTCAGGCAAGCCGGCATGGTTCCGGGACTCTGGCTCGAACCGGAGGTTGCGGGGGCAAAGTCGCTTCTGGCTCAGAAGCCGGACGACTGGTTCTTCATGCGCCACGGCAAGAGGGTTTTGAAGAACTCCCGGCTGTTGCTCGATTTCCGCAATCCCGCCGTACGGACTTATCTCGACCAGGTGATCGCACGGCTGGTGAACGAATACGGCGTGGGCTACACCAAGATGGACTACAACGTCGATTCGCTGCAAGGAACCGAGCTCAACGCGGACAGCTTCGGACAGGGCCTGCTTGAGCACAATCGCGCCCACCTTGCATGGATCGATGGCATGATGGCCCGCTATCCCGATCTCATCGTCGAGAACTGCGGCAGCGGCGGCGGACGCATGGACTATGCGATGCTGAGCCGGCTCCAGATGCAGTCGATGACAGACCAGGAAGACTATCTGAAGCTGCCGGCGATTCTGGTGGGGGCCTCGGCGGCCGTGCTGCCCGAGCAACTCGCCATCTGGTCCTACCCAGTGCCGGACTCGAACCCCGATGCCGCCAGCTTTAACATGGTCACGGCAGCGATGTGCCGCATTCACCAGAGCGGCCGTCTCGACCTGCTTTCGGCCGATGCGTGGAAGCAAGTGGCGGAAGGCATCCGCGTCTATAAGGAGATCGTTCGCAAGCACACGCCCGAGGCGGTTCCTTTCTATCCCCTTGGATTGTCGGATGTGACCAATGCCGAGGCGGCGCTTGCCCTGGGTATGCGGTCTGCGGAACAGAGACTCCTGGGAGTCTGGAGAATCGATGGACCCGCAGCCATCAAGATTCCCTGGGCCTACCCGGACGCCAGATTGCTTTATCCCAGGGATCTTGGAATTCAGGCCGCCGTCGCGGGAGGAAGCCTGCGGATTGAGTTTCCGAGAAAACGGATGGCTTGCCTGCTCTCGGCTTAGCGCTGGCGAGTTGTCGCGGCTGCCTTCTTCTCGTCGCCGATTTCTGCGGAAACAACCGCGATGCCCGGCGCATCGCCTCGGACTTGCCCCGCAGGCCAGAAAAACTCGAAGCCCATCGCGCTCCGGCTGCCCGCAGCTTCAGCACATGGCTGCCGCGCGCCACTTCCCGCCCTGCCGGCGGCGCGTGCCGCTCCGGCGCGAGGCGCGTTCAAGCCTCAGCCGGCGCGCACTCCCGCCATGTCGGCAGTTCGGTGACAGTCCGCGTGCTTACGCGGTGGGAGTAACGCCCTTCTTCAGTAGCAGGTTACCGTACTTGCGCACTTCGCCTGTGATCACAATCGCAAAGGCGCCCTTTGCGCGCTCGTAGAAGGCGAAGCGGTCGATACGCTCCAGCTTCGGATCGCCCGCCACGTGCTTGCGGATCACCGCGCGGTAGTCGGCCTCGACCTCCGGATCGAGAGTATCGCCAGCCGATACGGCCATCATGCTCAGCGGCGTGGCATAGGAGTCCAGCTCGAACAGTGGCAGAATGCCGTCCAGCAGCTGAGCCACCATGAGGCCATCGGCGCGTAGCACCTGCGGCCCGATCGAATGGCCGGGAAAATGCGCGTCGGCCAGAATAATCTCGTCGCCATGCCCCATGCGCGCCAGCACCGCCAGCAGCTCCGGGCTGATTACTTGCGAAATCCCTTTCAACATCTCTTGCTCCTTGTCCGAAAACAATAGTCCGAAAAAAAGTTCAACCTCGCGCCCACGGTTTCACATGGCAACCCCAGAAGGCATACGCCATCACTACCAGGTACCCGGCAATCGGCACCAGGTAGGCGATCTGAATGCCGTAACGCGCCAACAGGCCCATCGCCGGCGTCAGCACCGCGCCCCCGACAATCGCCATCACTAGCAACGAGGCGGCGATCTTGGTGTTCTCCCCGAGATCGTTCAACCCCAGCGCGAAAATCGTCGGGAACATCACCGACATGAAGAACGAACTGAGAAAAATGGCCCACAGACCGGCCCACCCAGGGTGGAGGACCCCAATGGCTACCAGAACCATGTTGACAATGGCGTAGATTCCCATCAGCTTGTCAGCGCGGATCCAGCGCATCAGGAAGGCCGAGGCAAATCGGCCAATGCCGAATCCGGCCAGTGTCCCGGTCAGGAAGTAGCCGGCCACCCTCTCCGGCGCATGAACCGAGTCCTGCACATATTGAATGAAATAGCTCCAGGTGCCCACCTGCGCGCCCACGTACATGAACTGCGTCAGAATCGCGAGCAGAAAGTGCGGATAGCGGAGCAGTTCCCGATAGGCCCCGTGGCCCGGCATGCCCAGCGTCCCCTCCCGGCTCTCCACCGAGACCGCCGGGAAGCGCGTCCTCCCGACGAGAATCGCCAGCAGGATCGCGGCGGCGCCGATCACCAGGTAAGGCGTCACCACGCGCAACGTCTCGGTCTGTAGATAACGCGCGTACGTTCCGGCCGCCTGCATCGCGCGGACCTGCGCGCCGGTCAGCTCCACGCCAGACAAGATAAACAGCGTACCGATCAGCGCACCGGTGATCGCCCCCACCGGGTTGAACGATTGCGCCAGGTTCAGCCGCCGCGCCGCGCTCTCCGCGTCGCCCAACTGGGCGATAAACGGATTGGCCGCCGTTTCCAGGAACGAAAGACCGCTGGCGATGACAAATAAAGCACCAAGAAAAAACGAATACCGCCCGATCTGCGCCGCCGGCCAGAACAGAAAGCAGCCGGTGCCAAAAAGCAACAGGCCGCAGATCATTCCAAACTTATACCCGTATCGGCGCATCAGCAGCGCGGCCGGCGTGGCCAGCAGGAAATAGCCCATGTAAAATGCCGACTGCACCAATCCAGCCTGAAAGCGCGAGATTTCAAACGACTTCATAAACTGGCGGATCAGCACGTCGTTGAGGTTGTTCGGCATGCCCCATAGAAAAAACAGCGAAGTGACGAGGGCGAAGGGCGCCAGCGCTCCGTGCGGGATGAGCGGCGCCGGCATGGGGCGCTGGTTCGAGCGTGTCACAGTAGTCTGCATAGTCCTTTTCCTTCGCGGGATGCACATACGGCCTACTCAATTGTAGTTGGACGCGAGAATTCAAACCGCCGAAAACGATACAGTAAGCGAAAACTAGCTCGTTAATGATGTAGCACTCAGACGGCGCCTCCGTCAACCGCTCGTCCATTTCCGGTTGCGGATTGACCCTGCGTTGAAAGGGTAGAGGAAGAAGGAGTTGCTGGACAGCGCCAACCCCGCGAGTGGGTCCGGCGCGTCCCGAGCCTGAGGCCGCCGAGTCTCGCCCGCAATTCCCGGTCGTGGAGCAATTGAGGCATACCGAGCGGCCACGCGGCCTGAGCTCGGCGGCTGGCAAGGTTCTGTTCGCCAGCGGTTGAGATTCGATCCGGCGATCCGCGCTTGCGTGGAATTGCTGCGGCGAGGCGGTCTCTTCGATGGAATCTCTATGTGCGCGCGATCCCCAGACGATCAAGGCGTCTGGCCAGGTTGCAAGGGCGGCCGGGTCGCAGAGCAAGGTTTTCTGAACCGATGCCCTTCAATCGGGGTGCAAGGGCCGCCACTCGGGATGAACTCGCTCGCTCGGCAAGGTCCAACGAGAGCAGAAGCTGCAGACCGCATCCTTATGTAAAAAAGAGGTTTTCAATATTCTCCGGCCGGCCGCCGAAGCCAAGAAAGAAGTGCTTGACAACAGCCACGGCATGTGATGATAATTCCCTGCCATCGAGTGTTTAACGTTAAAGGTATCGCTGTAATTGCAGAGAAAGAGGAGATCAGATGTTCAAACTGAAGAACGGTTTACTGTTCTTGTCCTTGTTCGCCAGCTTCGCAATCAGCGTTCTAGCACCCCCGGTCCATGCCCAGACACTCGCGTCTGCGGCTTCACTGTCGGGTGTGGTCGCCGATCCCTCCGGAGCGCGCGTCCCGAACGCCAATGTCACACTAACCAGCTCCGAGAACGGAATTACGCGCGACTTCAAGGCGGATGCCGAAGGAACCTACTCCTTCTCGCTTGTGCCGCCGGGGGTCTATACCCTGACCGTGCAGGCGCCGGGATTCAAGACCTTCAAACAGCAGAAGATCAAGCTGGAGGTTGGCCAGTCGGCCACCCTGCCCGTCGCACTGACCATAGGCGCCACCGAGGAAGTCCTCGTCACCACCGCGCCTCCCCTGCTGCAAACCGACAATGCCAACATCGGCGCGGAAATTTCGTCCGAGCAGGTCACGCAACTGCCGCTCAATCTCCGCAACGTATTCAGCTTTGTGGCGTTGAACTCCTCGGTCAACAACGCGTCGCAACAACAGTCCATTGCCTCCAACGGCGAACAGGGGTCGGCCGACCAGGATATCTCGTTCTTCAACTTCGGCGGCGGCTTTTTTGGAACCACGGCATTCCTTCTCGACGGCGCTTGGGATACGACCGAAGACTGGGGCGGCGTGATCTACGTTCCATCCCCGGACAACGTTCAGGAGTTCAAGGTTCAGCAGAACTCGTTTACCGCGCAATACGGTTGGAGCACCGGCAACGTCATCAACGTGGTGACGAAGTCGGGCGGCAGCAACCTGCACGGCGATGCCTATGAGTTCTTGCGCAACGGAGACCTTGACTCGAACAACTACTTCAACAATCTCTCCGGCATCCCTCGCCCGAACTCTCACCGCAATCAGTTCGGCGCAGCCGTTGGCGGTCCCATCTACATCCCGAAGGTCTACCAGCAGCGGAACAAGACCTTCTTCTTCTTTAACTACGAAGGTCACAGGGACAAAAGCGCGGAGACGGCCTCGCTGGGGACCCTGCCTCTCCCGGCCTTCCATAGCGGAGACTTCTCGGCGCTGCTCGGCGCACAGACAGGGACCGATGCGTTGGGCCGTCCGATTCTCGCGGGGCAGATTTATGATCCCTTCACCACCAGGCAGGTCACTGCAACCAGCGGCTCCAGCGCGGGACAGACCGTATGGATTCGCGATCCTATCTCCGGCAATGATCTGACCAAGTCGACCAACGGCATCAATTCCGTGGGCCAGGCCCTGGTCAACTACTACCCGAAGCCGATCAACAGCAGCCTGACCAACAACTGGGACGCGTCGGGCATTGCCAACGACACGTCCAACGAAACCAGCGGCAGGATCGACGACAACATCAGCGACAAGACTCGAATTTACGGACGCTACTCCTACAAAAGCGAATCCAAAGACGAATCTCCGGCCTTTTTCGGAGCCAGCGATCCGGCAGGTCAGGGACAGACCAATCCCAACAATCGCTGGAATATCGCCTTCGGCGCCAGCCAGGTCTTCACCCCAACCTTCACCATGAGCGTGAATCTGGGCGGAATGAAATGGGTTGAAGGCAACCAGATGCAGAGCGCCGGCTTCAAGTCCTCGTCCCTCGGCCTGCCTTCGTTCATCGACACCGACTCTCCGGAATTCCCGGTGATCACCGTCACCAACTACGAATCGGAAGGGCCTTTGGACGGGGCCGGTCAGGGCGCCTTCCCTCGAGCCTCCTCCAGCGGATCAGTCGATTTCGTAAAGGTGCTCAACGCACATCAACTGTCCTTCGGATACATGGGAGTGGCGTCCGACATCAACGGTGGCAGGTTCCATACCACGCCATTCGATTTCAACAATATTCTCACCGCCGGCCCGGACCCCAGCAGTGTGACCACGGGTACAGGCGACTCGGTTGCGTCGATGATGCTGGGCACACCCTACTATGGGCAGACAGGAATCTCGATACTTCCCACTACCCGTACCTGGTACCACGGAGTCTACCTGCAGGACGATTGGAAAGCGACCAAGAAGCTCACTCTGAACGCTGGAATCCGGTGGGAGCTTCAACTCCCGGTCAAGGAGCGCCACAACCGGCAGGCATGGTTTGACTACTCGGTCGTCAATCCCATCAGTTCTGCCGTGGGTGGCAGCTACACGGGCGAATTGCAGTTTGCTTCGTCAAGCGACAGAGGGCTGTTCAATACCGACTACAAGGATGTCGCTCCGCGAGTCGGCTTTACCTACCAGGCAATTCCGAAGCTTGTTGTGCGAGGCGGCGTTGGCGTCTTCTATCCGCCTAGCTTCCGGGGAACCGGTCCGACGCCCGGATTTAGTTCCGACACCCCCTATGTGGCGATCCAATCGAATGGCTACACCCCGGCAAACACCCTGAGCACTGCCTTCTCCAGCGGCCTTGTGCCGGTGACGGGCAGCGCCGACGGTGGCTTGACAAACGTGGGACAATCCGTCTCCGCGGTCTCGCGGGCTCGGAAGAGCTTTTATGTCGACCAATGGATGATGGGACTTCAATACGCTCCGACGCCAAAAGATGCGCTTGACGTCACCTACGTTGGAAACCGCGGCGTCCATGTGACCGCAAGCAGCCTCAATGAGAACCAGATCGACCCGAAATTCTTCTCCTTGGGCGATGCTCTGACCGCGCAAGTCGCGAACCCATTTTATGGTCACATCACCTCCAGCGGCTGCAATCTGGACCAGTCCACCATTTCGCAAGGTCAACTGCTGAGACCGCATCCGGAGTTCTGCGACATCACCGAAGAGAATGTTCCGGCGGGCGATTCGTATTACCACGCTCTGGATGTGAACTATACCCACCGGGCCTCGCAAGATTTGACGGTCATGGCCTCCTACACCTTCTCCAAGTTTCTCGACGATGTCGGCGGATCAACCGACTGGGCCACCGCCAGTGGTTCCGATACCATTCGCAACGTCTACAACCTTGGCGCCGAGAAGAGCGTCGATGCCAACGACACTCCGCAGAGCTTTGTCGTCAGCTACGTCTACGAACTTCCCGTAGGAAAGGGCAAGAAGTTCGGCGCCGGGATGAACGGAGCTGCAGAAGCAGTGCTCGGCGGTTGGCAGACCTCCGGAGCGGTCACGGTGAAGGAGGGCTTCCCTCTTGCCATCGGAAGCTCGGGAAATGGCCTGACCTACTTCGGTGCGGGCCAGCACGTGGATGTGGTGGGCGATCTCCACGTCTCGGATAAGAACCGGCTGCATTGGTTCAACAACACAGCGGCGGGCCAGTCGGGTGCGGCGTTTGCCGTTGCTGCTCCCTGGACCCAGGGCAACGCGCCGAGGTACTTCAGCAATCTGCGCTCCCCAGGCTACAAGAATTGGGATCTGAGTATTCAGAAGTTCTTCCCCATCTGGAAGGAACTTCTGCGTGGGCAGTTCCGCGTGGATATGTACAACGGGCTCAATCACACCAATTACTTTGCCCCGAACACGACGATGGGCGGAGGTTTTGGCACGATTACCGAGGCATGGGCCCCCAGACAGATGCAAGGCGTGCTTAAACTGATTTGGTGATGCATCGACTCAAATGGACCGCCGCGATCTGCTCCGCTCTCGTCTTGTGGCCGGTGCTCGGCGCGGCGGTCCCCCAACAACCCGCGGATATGGAATCCATCCTGGCTTCGGCGCAACAAGCCCAGGCCAGGGGGGATTTTGTTGCCGCAGCCGGTTTCTTTCGCACCGCCGTGTCCCTTCAGCCCGATCTTGCCGAGTTGCGCGCCAACCTTGGCCTCATGGACTACCAGACCGGCAACCACGAAGAGGCGATAGCTTCCTTTCAGCAGGCGATCCGCCTCAACCCCCGTCTATTTGTCCCCCAGTTCTTCCTGGGGCTTGAAGATCTGAGGCTCAGGCGCTTTCAGGACGCGACTGCCTATCTCAAACGAGCCGCGCTCATCAAGCCCGGAGACGTTCAGGTGCGGTTAGCGCTCGGCAAAGCCTACGTGGCCCTCGGGGAGACGCGGTTGGCAATCGCTTCCTTTTCCCAGGCCGCACATTTGGATGCAGCCAATGCGGAGGCCTGGTTTCATCTTGGGGTAGCCTATCTTGAACAAGTCGAGGCGGATGCCCGCCTCATCGTGGAGCGGCATAAGGACTCAGGGTATTTTCATGCCCTGGTGGCGGATAGTTACGTCGACCAGCACGCGTTCGCTCGAGCCGAGGAGGCGTACAAGACAGCCACTGGGTTCCAGGTCCTTCCCGCGGGAGTGCATGCGTCCTACGGCTTCCTGCTCCTGAACCAGCACGACCTTCAAGGGGCGGAGCGCGAATTCAATGCCGAACTCAAGTTGAATCCGGGTTCGCTCCTGGCCCGGCTCGGTGTTGCCAGGCTGCGGGTCGAGCAAGGCGCCGCGGCGGAAGCCGCCGCGCTGATCACCCAGATATGGAACGCCGATGAGTCCTTTTTACGCGCCAACGCTTCGCTGCTCGGCGCGGAACCTTCGCAGGCAAGCCTGGCGGAGTTGCGGCGCGCCGTGCGGGAGCGCATCGCGGCCGGAGAAACAGATCCAGAGCTTCTCTCGGTTCTGATCGACAAAGATGCTGACCGAGGAGAGATTGCGGCGTCGCCGGCGCGGGCCATTGCGGTGGACCGCTCGAAGCTGCCCCGCGAAAATCCAACCATCGATGGCAGGGCAGCGTATGCGAACGGGCACTATGGCGTATGCAGCGACCTGCTCGGCGCACGGCTTCAGGTCCTCCAGGAGAAAGACCTCAGGGTGCTGGCAGCCTGCTCCTATTTCTCGGGGAAATATGAAACCGCTTTTGCCGTCGGCCAGAAACTGGCGCTTGGCGCGCCAACCGAGGCCGAGGGGATGTACTGGGAAACAAGGTCCGGGCAACGCCTGGCGGCCGAGGCGCTGGCCCATGCAAGCGCGATCGACTCCAACTCGCCGGGTCTGCACATTCTGCTGGGAGACGTCTACCGCGAACGATGGCAGTATCAGGAGGCGGAACAGGAGTATCGCAGGGCTTTGACACTCTCGCCCGGCAACGCGGGAGCCCTGCTGGGGTTGACCCTCACTTTGATTGCCAACTCCGAGTTTGACGAGGCTCAAAAGCTAACCGATGAAGCCCTGAAGACCAATCCCGACGACCCGGAGACCAACTCCGTCATGGGAGAGATTCTTTGCTCGCGGCAAGATTTCTCCGGGGCCGAGCCCTACCTCAAGAAAGCTCTGCGCAGCAAGCCGGAACTGCTTCCTCACGTTCATGCCCTGCTCGGCAGAGTGTATGCGGAGACCGCCCGCACCCAGGATGCGATCGCGGAGCTCACCTTGGGACTTGCGGATGACAGGGACGGCGGCATTCATTATCAGCTCGGCCGCCTCTACCTCAAAATAGGCGATAAAGAGTCCGCGAAACAAGCCCTGGGAGTCTCCGAACGAATGCAGCGTGAAAGATTGGCCAGGTCAGTCCGTGTGATCGCGCAAGAGAAGCCGGATAGCATGTCTCACTAAGTGAGTTGTTACCACCGATCGAGCGCGCGGAGTTTGAACGCCTCTGCTGGGCAGGTGGATGTTCAGCCCCGGCAGATATTCACTGCGATGCGGTTTCCGGGCCACACCCGGCTTGATCCGCCGCAACCACAAGACAGGAGCGTTGTTCATGTTCACTACTTGTTTCTCGCCGCGAGGTTATGCCTTTCGGATTGCCATCCTTTTAGCGTTGGTTGTTTGCAACCGGCCAAGCGGCGCCCAGGAGTTCGAGCGCATCGCGAACGGCGTTCTGGTTCACTCGACACCCGCCGCGGTCCGCATCGAGGTTTGCTCCGAGCGTGCGATTCATGTGGTTGCTGGAGAGACGGATAACCAGCCAGCCCTTGTGCCGGCCGTGATACGGCCCTGCTCCGGAGCGGCATTCTCCATTTCGTCGGTTCAGGGCTCGGTGCAAATTCATACGTCCGCACTGCAAGTCGCAATCGACAGAAAGACCGGATCGGTGCGGTTTCTGTCCGCTGATGGGGCCAGCATCCTGAGCGAGGCGCCGGACAACGGCCCCGTGGTGCCCAGCCAAGGGCAGGATGAAGCCGCGCAGGCAGTTGAGCGGCATTTTGCGCTCTCGCCCGGCGAGGCGCTCTATGGCCTGGGGCAGCATCAGGAGGGGTTCTTCAACCTGCGCGATATTCCCATACGCCTCTTGCAGGCGAACACCAACATCGCGGTGCCGTTCTTGGTCTCCACCAAGGGCTACGGCCTGCTGTGGAACAACGCGTCGCTGACGGATTTCAACCCCACGACCAAGGCGATCCAATTGGACAAGGCAGGCAAGGGGACATTTCAATCGGGTCCGGAAGGAGTGTATGGATTCCTGCTGAGCGGCAACCTGCGAGATAGGCTCCGTCTTTCGATCGACGATACGAAAGTGATCGACATCGATAACATGTGGGTTCCGGGTTCGGCCGGCGCGAAAACTCGGCTGGACGCGAACAGGACGTTTCGGATTCAGGCCGAGACCGGAGGCGAAACCGCGCTCTCGGTTCGTATGCCTGCGGACGGCATGGGGTTCCGCTCCGACTCGGGCCAGGCCGTCGACTATTACTTCATGTACGGACCACAGCCGAGCCTCGTCGTTGCCGAGTATCGAGAGTTCACCGGAGTCGCGCCCCTTCTTCCCCGCTGGGCTTACGGATTCTGGCAGTGCCGCGAGCGTTACTCGAGTCAGCAGCAGATTCTCGATACTGCGGCCGAGTTTCGCAAACGGAAGATTCCCGTGGATGTCTTCGTGCAGGACTGGCAGTACTGGGGCAAATACGGCTGGAACGCGATGCGGTTCGACGAGAGCGCCTATCCCGATCCGGCTGCAATGATGTCCGAGCTTCATCGGCAGGACCTTCACCTGATCATCTCGGTCTGGGCCAAATTCGGCGCGGAGACCGAGGTCAACCGCGCGATGCAGCGCGCCCACCTGCTGCTGACCAGCAATGCCAGCACGGCGGAGCCGGGCGAGGCGAACGAGCGCGAAAACTGGGCCGACCTCTTCAACCCTGCTGCGCAAAAGGAATTCTGGTCGCAGATTGACCACGGACTGTTCCGGCTTGGGCTGGACGGTTGGTGGCTGGACGCTTCGGAGCCGGAAGGCGATCCTCTCAAGAACGACGTGACCTTCCTCGGGCAGGGAAAGACGGTGCGCAACGCCTTTCCGCTTTTCGAAACCTCCGCCGTCTACAACGGTCAACGGGCCGCAACAGAAGATAAACGCGTTGTGATTCTCTCCCGGTCCGCATACACCGGTCAGCAACGAAACGCCTCGATCTCCTGGTCGGGGGATGTCTCGGCCAATTGGGAGACTCTGCAGCGGCAGATTCCCGCAGGCCTCAGCTTCGGCTTCAGCGGATTCCCCTACTGGTCAACCGATATTGGCGGGTTCTTCCGTCCCGCGGATCAGTATTCGTCGCCCGCCTACCGCGAGTTGCTCATCCGCTGGTTCGAGTATGGCGCCTTCTGCCCCATCTTCCGGATTCACGGATACCGCTCCGAAACAGAAATGTGGAAGTACGGTCCGGAGGTGGAGCGCATCCTGACCCAGTACGATCAGCTTCGCTACCGCCTTCTGCCCTACATCTACTCCTCCGCCTGGGGAGTCACGAATCGAGGCGAGATCCTGATGAAGGCGCTGCCTTTTGTCTTTCCCAATGATCTCTCCGTGAGAGACATTGGCGATCAGTTTCTCTTTGGAGATGCGTTGCTGGTCAATCCCGTCACGCAACCGGACGCAAGAATGCGCACCTTGGTATTGCCGGCAGGGGAGAATTGGGTGGACTTCTGGACCGGCGAAAGCTACACCGGAGGACAAACCTTGGCCGTAAATGCGCCCTTGGATCGGATGCCCATCATGGTCAAGGAGGGAAGCATTGTGCCGATGGGCCCGATTGTGCAATCGGCCGCCGAGGCCGCCGACCCTCTGGAGATTCGCGTTTACTCCGGCAAGGACGCCGATTTTGACCTCTATGAAGATCGTGGCGACGGGTACGCATACGAGCACGGCGCTCACGCGACGATTCATTTGCACTGGAATGATCGCCTCCACGAGCTGACCATTGCCGATCGGGAAGGAAAGTTCCCCGAGATGCGCGCCAATCGCTCCATCCTGATTGTCCTGGTGGGCCCAGGAAGCGGCGTGGGCCTCGGCGCCGACTCCCAAGCCGGCCGCATCGTCGCCTACGATGGCCGCAAGATCACTCTCCACATCCCGCCTCACAATCATCAAAAAGCCTCGTGATCGCGCCCCCAAACCATGCGGCGGCGTCGGGGCTTGGATACAGAACCAGTCGATTCTGAAGACACCCTGACGAAATGGTTGCGGGAACATTTGACGGCTTGAGCATTCACCGGGATCAAAAGGAGACCCCGGTGAATGCCGAGAAAGTTGTCATGGATGAAACAGCCGTCTTTTAGTGCATTTTTGCTTTTGCTATAGACTTCCCGTGCCCCATCCACTTCCGCGTTTTTTGCGGAAATGGGTGGGATACCAATGAAATCCAGGTCTACACCATTCCGGAAAATGCTCTATATCGCCCGTCAGGAGCAATCTCCTGTATTTCGGAAACGAGAGGCGCTTCTGGAATATTTGGAGCGATGGGCGATTGAATGCGAGCGCGTGCGACTCAGTGCGACATCCGACCCGCATTTCGAGTCAACTGCATTCCTGCGGGGGATGCGCACGGATCACTTTCGTATCACAGCAGCCTTCATGGATGTCCACTCGGATTAAGGTAAGTCGTCTATTATGAGTGGTGAGCTCGCTGGGGCTCGAACCCAGGACCCACGCCTTAAAAGGGCGTTGCTCTACCAACTGAGCTACGAGCTCCCATAAGGCCGCTGACTCCAAATTATCACAGCAACAGCTTCTCCGACGACCTGCACGGGGAAGCTGGCCCGCCCGCCTCCGTCTTTCTGCCCCGTGCTGCCTGTAAAGCCCGGTGCGCGGGCAAGAGAGGCTGGAGAGTCTGCTTGCTTCACCACGGGCGTCGCTGCTCCCCCCTTCAAGCCGTCACAAGCAAGACGCTCCGGGATGGCGCTTCACCGGCCGTTGCGGCGCCTTTGTCCGCGTCAATGCACGCTCCCGGCGAGGGCAGAGGCGCAGATGGCCCGGATTGCGAGGCAAAGGCGTCCAACAGCGGCCCGCAAGGAACGAAGAAGAAGGCGCTTGGCCCCCCGCCATCACAAGAAAGTGGTAGGAGGGTAACCGTGCAAGTGTTATTGTTCTGACAACAGCCTGCGACTACGATTCGTGATGAGGATACCTTTCGGGCGGGTTCTCGAAGCCGGGTTTACGCCGAAGAATGGCCAAAATGCGGCAGCGAAAACCGGGGCAATCGGGTAAGGCTTCGAAAGGTGCATGGGTGGAACATGACAGATCGCAAGGCGCTGGCGGAACAGAACGAGACTCCCGAGGATGTTGCGACCCTCTATTCCTGGGCCAATCTGCACGGCGCCAAGTACCGGGATTTCTCCGCATCCCGAGCCCAGACCAGGGAGAAGGCTAGGCAGCGCGTCCAGGAAGCCATTGAGACCGAGCGCCGCCGCGCCAACGAGGAGGCCGAAGCTCAGAAGCTGATCGAGGCAAAGCGGGCCTCTGAAGCTGCGCGTGCGGCCGAATTGGAGTCGCGCCGCGCCGGGGACGCCGCCCTCCAGGCAGCCGCCGACCAGCGCATGCAACTGGCCCTGCAGCAAGCTGCCCAGCAGCAGGCCGTCCGCCAGCAGGTCGCCCAGCAACTCGCCATGCAGCAGCAGGCCGCCCAGCAATTCGCCGCGCAACCACTGCCCGCACAACCGCTTCCCGCGCAGCAGCAGGCCACGCAGCAACGCGCCTGGCAGCAGCCGGCCCAGCCCGGCGCCGACCGCTTCTCCGCGCTTTCGGCCCCACCCCCGCCGCCGCCAGCGATACCGTTTTACCCGCCTCAGCCGCAACCACCCGACTTTCTGGCCTATTCACAGCCCCAGCCCCAACCCCTGCCGTACCGCCCCGCCGTGGCTGCTCCGCCCCAGTATCCGCCGCTGCGGGAAGACAGCTACCCGCAGTCGCGTCCTCAATGGACCGCTCCGGAGCCGCGCGAGGACGTCGGCCGGCCTGCATGGCTGACCTCAAAAAGCACGGAACTGCCAACCCAGCCCGTTTCCCAGCCGGCCGATGATACCCTGCAGGGATCGCGGGACCGCATGACTTCCCGGTGGTTCGCGCTGAAAGACGTGTTCCAGGGCGCCGGCGCGCCGGTCGAGGCGCCTCCGGCTCCCGTCACCTCGCGTCCTCCCGTGGTGGCCGTGTTTTCCCTGGCCGGCGGCGTGGGAAAAACCAGCCTGGTTGCTACCCTGGGCCGTGCGCTGTCTGCCCGCGGCGAGCGCGTCCTGCTGGTGGATACGGCGGCCTACGGGCTGCTGCCGTTCTTCTTCGGCGCCCGCGATCAGCGCCCTGGCGTGCTCAGAACCTTCACCCCTCCGGGGGCCAGCGGCGACGCTCCCATCCAGATGGTCACCATCGATCCTGAAACCATGGGCCCGGAAACCGCGCCGCAGGAGACCCTGACCGCCGAAATCGCAAGGTATTCGCGCGCAGTGAGCCGCGTCATCGTCGATCTGGCAACCGCTTCCGGCGCAACCACCCGGCGCGTGATGCGGATGTCACCGACCGTCCTGGTCCCCGTGATTCCGGATATGAATTCGGTGGTGAGCGTCAGTTCGATCGATGCCTTCTTCCAGCACAACTCGGCCGCCGGCAAGCCCGTGCGGCCTTACTATGTACTCAACCAGTTCGACCCCTCTCTGCCCCTGCATCTCGACGTCCGGGAAGTGCTCCGCGAGCAGTTGGGCGACCGCCTCCTGCCCTTTGCGCTGCGCCGCGCGCCCGCCGTCAGCGAGGCCCTGGCCGAGGGCATGACGGTGATGGATTATGCCCCCAACTCCATTGCGACTGAGGATTTCGGCAGCCTGGCAGGGTGGATCAAGAACATAGCCGCACCCGCGACTACCGGATATCGCGGCGTGCGCTGGAGCGAACGATGACGGCAACTAGCCTTTGGCAGGACATTGGAGCAGGTGAGAATGTCGTCACCAAGTTTCTCCGCCTGGTCTTCCTGCTTGCGGCGGGAGTGGTGTTCTACTTCCTGGCCGTTCTTCCGCTCTCCTGGCCGCAGCAGGTGGTCCTGGGGCTCCTCACGCTGCTCATGGCCCTGGCCCTGGCGCGCAGTTCCGACTCCTATCTGGTCACCCTCACCTTGATGGTGATGTCCATGTTCTGCACCTTTCGCTACGGGTATTGGCGCATCACCGGCACGGTGCGGTACTTCGAGGACCCGGGAAGCCACACCGGCGCCCTGGACGCGTTCTTCGTCCTGAGCCTCATCCTGGCGGAGGTGTATGCCTTCTTCATCCTTTTCCTGGGCTACTTTCAGACCATCTGGCCGCTGCGCCGCGCCCCGGTGGCGCTGCCCGACAACGCCGAGGAATGGCCTCACGTCGACGTGCTGATTCCCACCTACAACGAACCGCTCGACGTGGTCCGCTACACCGCGCTCGGCGCCCTCAATATCGACTGGCCCGCCGACAAGCTGCATGTCTATATCCTGGACGACGGCCGCCGCAAGGAGTTTGAGCAGTTCGCCTTCGAAGCCGGCATCGGCTACAAGATCCGTCCCGACAACAAGCACGCCAAGGCCGGCAACATCAATACCGCCCTCAAATCCATGGATTCGCCCTACGTGGCCATCTTCGATTGCGACCACGTGCCGACCCGCAGCTTTCTGCAGATGACCATGGGCTGGTTCCTGCGCGACCGCAAGCTGGCCATGCTCCAGACCCCCCACCACTTCTATTCTCCCGATCCGTTCGAGCGCAACCTGGGGCAGTTCCGCGTCATCCCCAACGAGGGCGAGCTGTTTTACGGAATCGTGCAGGACGGCAACGATTTCTGGAACGCCACCTTCTTCTGCGGCTCCTGCGCCGTGCTGCGCCGCACCGCTCTGGACGAAATCGGCGGCATCGCGATCGAGACAGTCACCGAAGATGCGCACACCTCTTTGCGCATGCAGATCCACGGCTGGGGCACCGCCTACATCAACATCCCCCAGGCTGCCGGATTGGCCACCGAGCGGCTCTCGGCCCATGTCGGTCAGCGCATTCGCTGGGCCCGCGGCATGATCCAGATCCTGCGCTCCGATAACCCGCTCTTTGCTCCGGGACTCAAGTTCCCCCAGCGGCTGTGTTATTTCAACGCGATGATGCACTTCATGTATGCCGTTCCGCGGCTCATCTTCCTCACTGCGCCCTTGATCTATCTGCTGCTCAGCCATACCAATGTCCCCGGCTATTGGGCGGCCATCCTGGCCTACGCGCTGCCCCACCTTACGTTGTCCAACGTGACCGCCTCCCGGATTCAGGGCGAACACCGCCACTCGTGGTGGAATGAGGTCTACGAGACCGTCCTCTCGCCCTACATCCTGCTGCCTACCCTCATGGCGCTCGTCAATCCCAAGCTGGGCAAGTTCAACGTCACCGCCAAGGGCGGCGTCGTCAAGAGGACTTTCTTCGACACCAAGATCGCGCAGCCGTTTCTCATTATGCTGCTCTTCAATCTGGCTGGCCTGCTGATCGCCATTCCGCGCTTTTTCATCTGGGACCGCGACCGGCCGGGCACGGTCATCATGAACGTCATCTGGTGCTGTTTCAACATTATTGTTTTGGGCGTTTGCACTGCTGTGGCCCGCGAGATGAAGCAGTTGCGGACCACCGTGCGCATCAACATCGTCACCCCGGTCATGGCCAAGATGCCCGACGGGCGGCTGGTCGCGGGTGAGACCATCGATATGTCCTCCGGCGGCACCAGCATCCGGTTCCCAGAAGAGGTTGAAGCCATTCCGCAGACTGAATTGCGGCTGGTCTTTCCTCTGCCCTCGGTGGCCACCGATCTGCCCGCGACCGTGGTCTCCTCCGAAGGCTCGGTGCTGCGGGTGCGTTTTGACGACTTAACCATTGCCGAACAGGAAGTATTGACCATGGTGTTATATTCACGAGCCGATTCATGGCTGGGATGGGGCGAATCCCGCGAAAGCGACGATGTGTTGAAGAGTCTCGCCCGCATCTTCCAGATCTCCATGCGCGGCCTGCTCTCGACCTACCAGAGCCTGTTCACCGGCAAGGACAAGAAGGCCAGGAAGGCCGCTTCGCTCTCCGTGGCCCGTCCCACCCTCATCTTCGTCATCGCCTCCATGCTGTTGGGCGCCGGGCACAACCTCTTCGGCCAGCCTCCGGCGGCGCAATTCGTCCCCGCGGTCCAGCAGACCGCTAGAGCCGCGCTGCCGCCGCCTCCCCCCGGCCAGTTCCGCGACTCCTTCTCACTCAACGACGCCGGCTCTCCGCAGATTGAGCTGCACGGCATCGACTCCAGCCACAGCATCTACTTCACGCTGCCCCAGACCCACGTCGCCCGCACCGCCAAAATCCACATCTACTATGCGTTTTCGCCCAGCCTGCTGCCGCAGTTGAGCCACATCAAGCTCATCTTGAACGGAACGCTGTTTGCCACCATCCAGCCCACCCCGGGCCAGGTGGGCGGCTCGTCCAGCCAGGATGCCGAGGCCGAATTCATGATTCCGCCCGAGCTGCTGGTGCACAACAACGCGCTCACCATCCAGTTCATCGGACACTACACGATGATCTGCGAAGACCCGGCAAACACCACGCTGTGGTCCCGCGTACATCGCAACACCTTCCTCGACATCCAGGGCGATCTGCTGCCGCTGGCCGACGACCTCAAGCAGCTTCCCATGCCGTTTCTCGATCCGGCCGTCATTCAGCCCCTCAGCATTCCCATCGTCTTCGCTTCCGCGCCCTCCTTCAAGGCCATCCAGGCTGCCGGCGTGGTCTCCAGCTACTTCGGCCTCATCTCCGAAAACCGTCCGGTGCGCTTCCCCGTGCACATCGGGCTGATCCCCGCCGGGAATGCGATTGTCATTTCGGATAATTCCGCCAACCTGCCCCCAGGGCTCAATCTGCCCAATGTCTCCGCGCCCACCGTGGCCATGCGCACCAACCCCAACGACCCCTTCGGCAAGGTCATGGTGCTCTCCGGCGCCGACCCCGACCAGTTGCTGATGGCGGCCCAGGCCGTAGCCTTGCACACCGACATGCTCCAAGGCGCGCAGGCCACCATCGACAGTCTTCGCCTGCCCGACAAGCAGCAGCCCGACGGCGCGCCCCGCTGGGCCCGCACCGACCACACCATTGCGCTCTGGGATTACGCCACCGCCGACCAGTTGCAGGGCGACGGCTCGGCTCCTCTTAACGTCTACTTCCGCATCGCCCCGGACATCTTCTACTCCGAGCGTCCCAACGCCCTGCTTCGGCTCGCCTATCGCTACAACTCGGTCCCCATCGGCCCCATTTCCAGCATGCAGGTGCGCATCAACAACGCATTCCTCGGTTCCGTCCCCCTGGTCCCCGGCCAGGAAGCCTCGCGCCGCATGCAGACCGACGTGCCGGTCCCGGTCGTCAACCTGCGCCCCTTCTCAAACTCGCTCTCCTTCGACTTCACCTTCCAGTTGCTCAAGAAAGGCGGCTGCCAGGACACCACCCCCATCAACATGCAGGGCGCCATCCTGCGCGACACCTATCTTGACCTGCGCGGCTATCCCCACTACGCGCCCATGCCCAACCTCGAAATCTTCGCCAACGCCGGCTTTCCTTTTACCCGCCTCGCCGATCTGAGCGAAACCACCGTGGTGCTGCCTCCCACTCCCACCGAGCAGGAAATCGAGACCTTCGTCACCCTGATGGGCCACTTCGGCCGCCAGACCGGCTTCCCGGTGTTGCGCGTCACCGTGGCCGGCGCGGATGCCCTCCAGGCCGGCGCCCGCTCCGACTTCCTCATCATCGGCGCCGGCGACGACCAGCCGGCCTTCGACAAGCTGGCCAATAATCTCCCCGTCGCCTTGCGCAGCGGACAGATCCAGGTCCGCGATACGCAAGGCTTTTTCGCCCCCCTCCACCACGCTTGGTGGAAGCTGCGCTCCGATGAGCACACCGACTCCGGCGACCTCACCGCTGCCGGAACCCCCGACGCGGTCATCGAGGGAATCGAATCGCCCTACGACCCCGGCGGAAGCCGCAGCATCGTGGCCATCCACCTCAGAGACGCCACCACCTTTGAACCCTTCATGGCCACTTTCATGGCCGCCCAGCAGTCCAGCGACGTCTCCGGTTCGGTTTCAGTCCTGCATGGGGCCCAGTTCCAATCGTTTCGCATTGGCTCCGAGGTCTATCATGTGGGTGTACTGCCGTGGTGGACTCGCTTGACGCTGTGGTTTGTGGAAGTGCCCTGGCTGGCCGCTGTGGTGGTCATGCTGCTGGCCTTTCTGCTGGCCATCTGGACGCGCCAATGGCTGCGCACCAAAGCCAGGGCGCGCTTGAAGATGCTGGACGACTAGAGCCTGGCTGCCGGCCGTCTTCAACGGTTCTCCCGGTGCCGCGGACGGAAACCGCTTCGGCAAAGTGGCTCCTTCTTCGAGATGAAGCCGCTTTGCACATCGGCAAAAACTCCCCGTGAAATGGAGAGCCGCCCTGAACTCTTGGAAAGCCTTGTATCGGAGAACTGTAACCATGGGTCTTCCTGCACTCCGGCTGCGGAAGCGTCTAATGCTCATCATGGCCCTGTCAATGCTCACTGCCGCCGGTGGTTGCAAACAGGGCCCCTGGACACTTTGGGATTCCTATGCCGCGCGCTTCATCGACGCCCAGGGAAGAGTCATCGATCCCCAGGGCGGCTCACGCACCACATCGGAAGGCCAGGCCTACGCCCTCTTCTTTTCCCTGGCCGATAACGACCGCGTCCACTTTGACCAGGTGCTCACCTGGACCCAGGCCAACCTGGCCGGCGGCGATTTAGAGACCCGCCTCCCCGCGTGGCTATGGGGCAGAAGCCCCGACGGCCAATGGAAAATGCTGGACCCCAACTCCGCCGCCGACGCCGATGTCTGGATGGCCTACACGCTGCTCGAGGCCGGCCGCCTGTGGAACCATCCCATCTACTCCAACATCGGCCGCCAGATGCTGGCCCGGATCGCAAGAACCGAAGTCGCGGACCTGCCCGGCTTCGGGCCCATGCTCATGCCCGGCCCCATCGGCTTTCAACATGACCGCTCCTGGACCGTCAATCCCAGCTACGTGCCCCTGTTCCTCTTCGAGCGGCTGGCGGTTCTTGACCCCTCTGGTCCATGGCACAAAATTGCCCTGGGCATTCCCCGCCTCTTGCAACAGAGTTCTCGCCATGGATTCGCCATGGACTGGGTCAACTATATTCCCGGAGACGGCTTCTATCCCGCGCCCGCCCATCCAGGCGCGGATGCTGGAGCGGGCATGGGTAGCTACGATGCCATCCGCGTCTACCTCTGGGCAGGCATGCTCAACGCCAGCGGACAGACGCGCATCCAGATGCTCAGCGCCGTGGCCGGCATGAGCTCCTACCTTGCCAATCATGATGCCCCCCCGGAAAAGGTAAGTGACCAGGGGATTCCATTGGAGCAAGATGGACCTGTGGGGTTCTCGGCGGCCGTCCTTCCTTACTTAGGGCTTTCCCCCACCTTGAGAGGCCCAGCGCGCGGCAGACGATTCGCTTGAGTGCGCACAGGGATGCGGCCTCGGGTTTGTATGGGAAAGACCTGGCATATTACGATCAGAACCTTGCCCTGTTCGCAACCGGCTTTCTGGATGGCAGATTCCGGTTTGGACCAGCCGGGGAACTGAACGTGGAATGGACACACTCATGAGGGTTGGTTTCAGGGCTATCGGTAAAAACAGGGCGGCTGCGTTTTTCCTTTGCGTGTGTCTGGTGCTCTCACTTCCGGCGTGCATGGCTCAAAAGAAGCCCGCCACCGGCACTCCCGATGAAACCCGCAAAATCCTGGTCGAGAAGGCCCATGCCCTGGAGGCCCGCGGAAGGCCCGACATGGCCATCCAATTGTGGCAGCAGATTCTGCTTTCCGATCCCAATAACACCGAATCTCTTGCCGGACTGGCCAAGGATTTGAAGCTGATCGGTTCCACCGAACAGTCCAACGCGGCTCTTGAGCGGCTGCGCCGGGTCAGCCCCAACGATCCCAACATCGCCAAGATTGGCTCTCTCTCCAGCACCGTGGCCCAAAGCGACAAGCTGCGTCAGGCCGGCGAAATGGCTCGCCAGGGCAAGCCCGACGAAGCCATGAAAATCTACCGCTCGCTCTATGGCGACCGTCCTCCCGACGGCGACATCGCCCTGGCTTATTACCAGACCCTCTACGGCACCGCCAGCGGCAAGGAAACCGCCGTCGCCGCCATGCGCGCCCTGGCCCAGCGCAACCCCGGTGACACCCGTTTCGAGGTCGAACTGGGCACCATGCTCACCTACGAAGCGAAAAGTCGCGCCGAAGGCATTCGCATTCTCGAAGCTCATCCCAAGGATTCCAACGCCCAGACCGCGCTGCGCCAGGCCCTCATCTGGGATGCCGCCAATCCGGCTTCGGCGGCCGAGTTGCGCCAGTACCTCAAGGACCACCCACAGGACAAGGAAATCTCCAGCCACCTGAAGGAGAACGAAGACAAGCTGGCACAGATGAACTCCGGCATTGCCCGCACTCCCGCCGAGCGCGCCGCCTTTGCCGCCCTCAACGCGCACAAGCTCGAAGAGGCGCAGTCCCGCTTTACCGAAATCCTCGCCCAGGAGCCCAACAACGGACGGGTTGCCGCCGGCATGGGCTTTCTGCGCATGCAGCAAAGCAACTTCGGCGGCGCCATCAGCTACCTCACCCAGGCCGAACAGAACGGCTACAAGGCCCGTGCCGTCGAGGATGCGCTGGTGACCTCGCGCTTCTGGTACACCATCGGCGAGGCCTCGCAGGCCTTCGACGAAAATCAGCTCGACGTGGCCGCCGCCAGGTACAAGGCCGCCCTGGTCATGCGCCCGCGCAGCCCCGAGGCCCTCAACGGCCTCGCCGGCCTGCTCGTCAAAGAGCAGCAATACACCGCAGCCGCCGAAGTCTATGAGCAGTTGCTCAAGGCTCAGCCCGGCTCCTCCGCCGCCTGGCGCGGCCTCTTCCTGGCCTATGCCCGCGACGGTCAGAACCAGAAAGCGCTGGCCGTCTCCGCGCGTTTCCCGGCCCCCGTCAAGACCGCGCTGGGCAAGGACCCCGAGTACCTGCGCACCCTGGCTACCATCTACCACGCCATGAACCGCACCGCCGACGCCCAGCGCGCGCTGGCCCAGGCGTTGTCCCTGCCGTTCCCCGACAACGGAACCAGCCTCAAGGCCGACACCCGCCTGCAATACGCCGGCATCCTCATCGAGGCCCGCCGCTTCGATCAGGCGGCCCAGTTATACACCCAGATTCTGAACGACGACGCCGGCAACCTCTCGGCCTGGATGGGCCTGGTCAGCGCTCACCATGAACTCGGCCAGGACAACCAGGCCATCGCCGACGTGGAGAAGATGCCGCCCTCCACCTACGACGCCGCGCTGGCCGACCCCGGCTTCCTCTCCATGCTCGGCGCCATCTATCAGCAGGCCAACCAGTTCGATATCGCCCAGGGTCTGCTGGAGCGCTCGGCCAAGATCCAGATGGCCTCCGGCGGCCAGCCCGCCATTCCCCTCCAGTTGCAGTTGGCGGCCATCTATCTTCAGCGCAACAACACCGCCCAGGCCTACGCCATCTATCGCCAGATTCTCGAGGCCCACCCTGACCGCGCCGATGCCTGGAAGGGCCTGATCGCCAGCCTCCAAGCCACCAATCGCAACTCCGAGGCGCTCAAGGAGATTGCCCTGATTCCGGCCCTCGTGCGCAAGGAACTCGAAACCGACATCGAGTTCGTGCAGGGCGAGGCCAGCCTCTACGCGGCCAGCGGCGATACCGCCCATGCGGTCGAATACATGAACCGCGTGCAGACCCATTACCGCGACACCAAGACCCAGCCCCCTGCCAGCATCGACATCCAGAATGCATGGCTGCTGTTCAACACCGGCAACGACCACGCGCTCTATCCCAACCTGATGCGCCTCGGCTCCCGCCAGGAACTCACCGTCGCGCAGCGCGAAGCCGTGCAGGACATCTGGGCCAATTGGAGCGTGCGCCGCGCCGGAGCCGCCATGGACAACGGCAACATCCAGCGCGCGGTCGATATTCTCGATGCTGCATCCCAGGCCTTCCCCGACAATCTATCCGTTCGCAAGGCCGTGGCTGGCGGCTACGTCAAGGTGGGCCGGGCCAGGGAAGCGCTCACCCTCTTCAAGCAGATTCCCATGCAGGATGCCACCGCCGGCGACTTTCAGGCCGCCGTCGGCTCCGCCCTGGCCGCCAATGACAAGGCGCAGGCCGAAATCTGGCTGCGCCAGGCCCTCGATCGCTATCCCCGCGACGCCGCGATTCTGTCTCTTGCCGCCCGCTTTGAACAGGCTCGCGGCGACAATCAGCGCGCCGCCGATTACTATCGAGCCTCGCTGGCCGCCATGCCCCAGACCACCCCCGCCGACCGCCTCGCCCACACCCTGGTCTATCCCGATCAGGACATGAAGGCCCGCCGCGCCGTCACCGCCGCCGACCTGCAACACCTGCTGGATCCCAACTACGAGCCCTTCCAGAAGACCACCAAGGTGCCGCCCCTGCCCGCCTACGGCTCCGACCCCTATAGCGGAGCGGCCCCGGTCGATCTGACCCGGCCGCAGCCGGCGCGGCAGACCCAGTGGAGCGCCGCCCTCTCCACGACCGAAGTCCCATCCCCCTCCGCCGCGGTATCGAACTCCACCGTCAACGCCTATCCTCCAATCGAGGCCCCCAGCCAGCCGGGCGCCACCGTGGGCTACGGCCAGCCGTCCGTTCCCCAGGCCTCCGTCAATAACCTGCCCGCGCCGCAGCCCGCCTACTCCGCGCCCAGGCAAGGGAAATCCTCGAACCAGTCCGCCTACATGGGCAGCATGCACCTGCCCGCGGCGGACCAAAAAGTCCGCTCCTCCCGGCCGGCAGCCACCACGGTCGAGACCCAGAGTCCGCAGCCGGCCTACAATACCGAACCCCCGGCCCAGATCGCCCAGAATCTTGCTCCCGGCCAGCCCGAGGGACAGCCTGGGCTGGGTGTCGGGCCCGCCACTCATTCGCTGGCCGGAGACGCCTGGAAAGGCCTGATTTTTTCGCTCCTTGCCGGCAACCACATCGCCGAGGCCTTCCAGCAGATTGCCCAGATCCCGCCCGACGTCCGCCAGCAGCTCGAGGGAGACGTTGAATTCGTCCAGGGCGAGGCCAGCCTCTACGCCGCCAGCGGCGATATTCCGCACGCCGTCGAGTACATGAACCGCGTGGAGAACTACTACCTGCTGCGCCACACCTCGGCGCCCGCCGGCATCGAGGTGCAGAATGCCTGGCTGCTCTACAACACCAAAAACGACCACGCCCTGTATTCGGCTCTGCGCGGCCTCGACGCCCGCCGCGACCTGACTCCAGCGCAGCGTGCCGACGTTCAAACCCTGTGGGCCAATTGGAGCCTGCGCCGCGCCTCGGCCCTCATGGACAGCGGCAACCCGGAGCTGGCGGTCGATATTCTGGAGGCCGCGGCTCAGAATTTCCCCGACAACATGAATGTGCGCAGGGCGGTCGCGGGCGGCTATCTGAAGGTCGGCCGCGTCGCCGACTCCCTGGCCATCTTCAAGGCCGTGCCCATGCAGAACGCCGGCGCGGGCGAATTCCAGGGAGCCATCGGGGCCGCCCTGGCCGCCAAGGACATGGCGCAGGCCGAGGCCTGGTTGCGTCAGGCGCTCGAGCGCTACCCCTCCGACCCTGGAGTTCTGGCCGTCGCCGCCCGCTTTGAACAGGCCCGCGGCAACAATCAGCGCGCCACCGACTTCTGGCGCGCCTCGCTGGCTGCCATGCCCCCAGGTTCCTCCCTGCGGAAAATGGACAGCGAGACGGCGTATCCCGATTCGGACTCCGGGGTCCGCCGCTCCATCTCGCCCGGCGACCTGAAGCGGCTGCTCAATCCCGACATTCCGCCGCCCCAGCCGGCCACCAGGCCTTCTTCCACGCTTTCTGGCCCCGATTCGTACAACGGAAGCGCGGCTTTTCCCATGCCCGCTCCCACCCAGGCCACTGCTTCAGCCCTGACCGTTCCCGTGGCGCAGGGAACGGCGAATCCCAGCGCGCCGGTCTTCATCCCCAGAAGCGGGACCCAGCCCGCGCCAGCCGGCCAGCCGGTTTTCATCGAACAGAGCGCCAGCCACGCTGCCGTCATGAATCCGGTCTCAAGCCAGCCGAAGCCCGCCTCAACCGCTTCCGGCGCCAAGGCTCCTTCCGCCCCTCCCACGTACACGGGAAGAGTCCAACTGCCCACCTCGGAACAGAACATCAACTCCACCGAGCCGGTCCCCTCGCGGAATTCAGCCCGGAGTTCAACGCAGGCCCCGCTCTGGACCCCCGCGCCCAGTTCCGCGACCCGCACCGCGAATCCGGCCGGAGGCCTGCGCATCACCTCCCAGCCCATGGACCCCGCGGCCGCCCGCGCCCAGGCCTTGTTCGCCGAGCAAACCGACGCCCAACTCACCCAGGGGTCCGCCGCGAATCTCCGTTTCCTGGCCAATGCGCCTCTCCAGCCCGTCCAGCCTGCCCAGACCGCGACCAGCCAACCGGCTGCCCAGCCCAGCGCCGCTCCCGCCTCGAAAGCGGTCCAATTCAATACCGCGCAATACACCCCCTCCGCCCAGGAGGCTGCCACCGGCGCCTATTCCGCCCCCAGGCAGCAAGCCCAGCAGCAGGCTGCTCAGCAGGCTCCGCAACCTGCCGCCCAAGCGCCCGCTGCCGCCCCTCCCATCAAGAAGGCCAGGAAGACCAAAAAGGCCGCCCCCACGCCCGCTGCCGAATCCGCCCCCGCCCCCGCTCCAACCCTGGGCTCGGCCCCCGTCGCGCCGCCGCCGCAACAGGTTGAAATCACCGACCTGCCCGCCGCGCCCGCGCCCGCACAATCCAATACCGGGCTCACCGACGAGGAACTCCAGCAGCGCAACCTGCCGCCCTTGCGTGGCCCCTGGGTGCGCGTCCAGCGCGAGCAGCGCACCACCAGCCCCCGCGACGAGGCCGAGATGCAATTGCGCTCCATCGAGAGCGGCTACAGCCCCTGGGTAGGCGGCGCGGGCCTGCTCAACTATCGCTCCGGCGACCTCGGATACGACCACCTCTCCGCCCTCGAGGCTCCCTTCGAGGCCTCCTTGGCCTTGGGCTACAACGCCCGCCTCACCATCGTCGCCAAGCCCGTCTTCCTCGACTCCGGCCAGGCCGATGGAACCAGCGTCATCACCGTGCAGGAGTCCACCACGGCCGGGACCAAGCAGGTGCAGATTCCCCAGCCCATCGGTACCCTGACTGCCACTGACACAACCCCGCCGGGACAGCAGAATTCGGTCGGAATCGGCGGTGAGGTGCAGTTGGCCTTCCCCCACCTGGCCATCGCCGGCGGATACACCCCTGAAGGCTTCCTGGTGGCCACCTTCACCGGCCGCGCCCAGTGGAAGCCGGGCAACGGGCCCTTCACCTTCAACTTCGTGCGCGACCCGGTCAGGGATACCCAGCTCTCCTACTCCGGCCTGCGCGACCCGGCCGGCAACACCCTCGGCAACCTGGGCCAAATCTGGGGCGGAGTGGTCGCCAACCAGGGCGGCGTGCAGTTCTCCAAAGGCGATGCCGAATCCGGCTTCTACATCGGCGCGGGCGGCCAGTACCTGACCGGCTACATGGTCGAGACCAACACCCGCTTTGACGGCTCCGGAGGCGCATACTGGCGCCTGCTCACCTCGCCCGAATACGGCAACCTGAGCATCGGCGCCAACTTCTTCGCCATGCACTACGATCACAACGAGGACGCCTTCACCCACGGCATGGGCGGCTACTTCAGCCCCCAGGCCTACTTCCTGGCCAACGTCCCCTTCACCTGGGCCGCCCACTCCGGAACCCACTGGCACTACAACATCCCGGGCAGCCTCGGCGTCCAGGCCTTCCAGCAAGTCGTCACTCCCCTGTGGCCGCTGGCCGCCGACAAGGCTCTTGAAACCAGCCAGAACAATGCTCAGTTGCCGGCCAAGACCAGCGTGGGACCCAACTACGACCTGCGCGGTTCCGCGGCCTACCAGATCAGCCCCCATTGGTTCGCCGGCGGATTCTTCTCGGCCAACAACTCCCGCAACTATTCGGCGGTTTCCACCGGCTTCTACGTTCGCTTCCTGTTCCGCGAACAGCCCTCCACGGTCGCCGGCCCCACGGGAATCTTCCCCACCGACGGCCTGCGCCCGTTCACGGTGCCATAGACCCTGATTCAACTGAGACGCCGCGGAGGCAGGGTGTTGCCCCTTACGCCCTGCGCAGCGGCTTCTGCATCGGCACCACCTGCACCGTAACGTCGCGGACCTCGGAGAGGAACCGATTCAGCACCGAGCCGCGCAGCAGAATGTCCCACCGCGAGCGGGCCGACTGTCCGAAAACCACATGCGAAATGCTCTCTTGCTGGGCAAAGCGGATCAGCGCGTCGGAGACGTTGCGGTCGCTGAGCGAAACCACCTTCGCCCCCAGGTCGCGGGCCATGCGCTGGTACTCCTCCAGGCGATGAAAGGCCTCCGGGTCCCCGTGGCCCTTGTCGTCGTCGGGCCGGGTGACGTAGACGGCGTACCAGTTGGTGGCCAGCCGGCCAGCGATGCGCGCGCCCACCCGAAGCAGGCGCTCGGTGCCCGGCCGGGTGCTCAGGCAGACCATCACCTTCTCCGGCATGGGCGCCTGTTCCAATCCCTGCGTGCGGCGGTACTCTGAGGCCTGGTTGCCCACCTGCTCGGCGGTGGTGCGCAGGGCCAGCTCGCGCAGCATGTTCAGGTTGCCCTTGCGGAAAAAGTTGGCCAGCGACTGCTCCACCTTCTCCGCGGCATAAATCTTGCCCTGCCGCAGCCGCGAGCGCAGCTCGTCCACGGTCACGTCAATGTTCACCACCTCGTTGGCCCGCTTCAGAAAGTTGTCCGGCACGGTCTCGCGAATGATGGTGTTGGCCGACCGGTTCACCGCGTCGTTCAGGGTCTCAAGATGCTGAATGTTCACCGCGGCCATCACATTGATGCCCGCGTCCAGCAACTCCAGCACATCCTCGTAGCGCTTGCGGTTCTTGCTGCCGGGAATGTTGGTGTGGGCCAGTTCGTCCACGATTACCGTTTGCGGATGGCGGGCCAGAATGGCGTCCACATCCATCTCTTTCAGGTTCACCCCGCGGTAGGGGATCACGCGCAGCGGCACCACCTCCAGATCGCGAATCTGGTCCTCGGTGTCCTTGCGCCCGTGGGATTCCACCAGCCCGATGACCACGTCCACGCCCTGCTGGCGCATCAGGTGGGCGTCGTGCAGCATGTGGTAGGTCTTGCCCACTCCCGGCGCGGCGCCAATGTAGACCCGCAGCCGGGCGGGTTCCTGTTTCCGTTCCAGTTGGATCTCGGCCATGGCTCAGCCCACCTCGACAGGATGGCGGATTTCAAGCACCGCCGCCACGGGCAGAGTAAAGCGGAAGGTGGTCCCGTGGCCCAGGCGGCTCTCCACCGCAATCTGGCCCCCCAGCGACTCCACCAGCCGCCGCACCAGCGCCAGGCCCAGGCCCGTGCCGCTGTCTGAGAAGGCGCTGAAGCGGTCGAAGATGGTGCTCAGCCGCTCGGCCTCGATCCCCCGCCCCGTGTCCCGGACGGTGAACTGAACAAAGCTCTTCATCTCTTCGGCGGCCAGCAGAATCTCGCCCTCCGCCGGCGTATACCGCACCGCATTCGACATCAGGTTGTCCAGAATGGAGCGCAGCGCGCGCCGGTCGGCCTCCACAACCGCTAGGTCGGCATACGCTGTCACATCCACACGGATGTGCTTCTGTCCCGCCTCGTCGCAGAAGCGATCGCGCACCTCGCTCAGCGCCTGCAAGGGCCGCAGCCGTTCGAGCTTGAATTCGCGCCTGCCGGTGTCCAGCTCCGCAACCTCGATAAGGTCGGCCATCAGATCGTCCAGCTTCTCCGATTCCTGCCCCGCCGCGGCCACCAGTTCCGCCTGCAGAGGCCGCAACTCCCCTCCAAAGCCCTGGCCCAGCGCATACAGGCCCCGCCGCAACTGCAGCAGCGGGTCCCGCAGCTTGCGGCTGGCCACGCTGATGAACTGCGTCTTGAAGCGGTCCGTATCCTGCAGCGTCGTCACGTCTTCGAGCGTCGTGACCGTGCCCAGCAGCCGTCCCTCGGAGTCGCGCATCGGCGTGGTGCGCAGCCGGTAGCTGCGCTCCTGCTTGCCGATCCGCATCGGCAGCATTGACGCTTCGTCCTCCGTAGCCACCGCCTTCTGCATGGACACGGCATCGCGGATGGCGCTCAGAATCTTGTCCCCGCCGGGGGTGCTGGCCAGCGCCATGCGGTCTCCGGCGGCTTCGCCCAATAGCTCGGACGCCGCCTGGTTCACCTTCAGCACGTGTCCCTTGCCGTCGGTTACGATGATGGGCTCGAAAATCGATTGCAGCACCGCGTCGGAAAGCTGAAACTCCATCTGCCGCCGTCCCGCTTCCGAGTCCCGCAACTCGCGCAACCGAACCGCGATCCGGTTCAACTCGCTCGCGATCACCCCGAAGTCGTCCCGGCTGCTCCACTCCACCCGGTGCTCCAGGTTGCCCTGGGCAATCCGCCGCGCGTCGCGCGCCAGCATCCGGATCGGCCGCAGCACCAGGTAGACCGTTCCCATCTCCACCACGATCGAGACCAGAACGAACACATAGGCGAGCCTCGACAGCCCCGCTGCCGCCAGGGCGTTATGCGTTGCCAGCACCAGGCCCAAGGTGAGCCCCGTAAGCAATACGCAGCCGAGTATCAATCGCTGGGTTAGGTTGAGCATGGCGCCGCCTCCTGGCCGGCAAGACGCTGCAATCTCAGGTTAACCTGTCCATGCAAGTATTGCCTCGCGAACACCAGGACTGCGGCTATGGCGGCCCCAGCGCCAACCGCGATCTCGCTGCCGCGTGGCGCTGGGGCACGTTCTGTGCTGTTGGCTGGCAACACCGGTGGGAGGTCCTTTCCTCTCAACCTCCCGCGCTCCCGGGCTGCCTTCCGGCCCAACTGCGCCCCGCCGCCCGCCTGACAAAATCAGATCGAAGGCAGGCGGCACACCGCATAACCCTGCTGCTGGTAAGGACAGGACAGGCTCGCTGGCGCAGGTCCATGGACTACCGTCCAGGATACTTCAGGATATTCTTCTCTCAGACCCCGGAACTGGGCGGCAGAGAAATGGTTGAGCCCGTAGGTCGCGTTGCTCATGCTCTTCCACTCCTCGGCCAAAGCGGGGAACAGCGATACCACGCCGCCATCCTTGAAGTAGTCCGCCAGCGCCGAGCGCTGCGCCACGGCGCGAAACCCGTGCACGTCTCCCACCGGGTCCTCGAAGTAGCGCGAGTCCACGGCGAAAACCGCGTCGGTGGGCGTGTTCTGCCGTACCCAAAGAAGCGTGTTCACCCACGGATTGCTGCTGGTGGTCGAAGGAAACTCGACCTGCGGGCTGTTGGGATAGGTCTGCCGGCTCACCACGAACATTCCCCCGGCCAGCAGAAGGACGACGGCGGCAATCGCCCAGGGACGATTCTTGCCCAGATATTCGCCCATGACGCCCGCCAGCAGCAGCACGAAGACCAGCGTGATCAGATGAAAGGAGCGCAGAGGCTGGAGCCGAACGAACATTTCAAAGTTGGGAGAAGAGCAGAGCGCGATTGCAGCGGCGATCGACACCAGGCCAAACGGAATCAGGGCAAAGCTGATTCGCTGCAACCCGGGAAGCGTTCCGCGCAGCCGCCCCTTCCAGAGCCAGGCCAGAATCGCCAGCGGAGCCAGCATCCCCAGCCAGTGGTACCAGGTCCAGTTGTAAAGAAAATAGTAGTCCCGCGAACAGAGCGCCTCCCGATAGGCGCCGCTGGATGGCGAAAGTTGAAAGCCCATGGGCAGAACGGCCGCAAACGAGGCCAGAACCGGCACCCTTTCCGCGGTTGCGGTCTTGCGCCTGCCGGCCAGCCAGATCACCCCGATCAGAAACAGAAGATAGACACTCATCTGCGGATGAACCGCCGCCGTCAGCAGCAAGGCCGCCACGGTCAGCACAAAACGGCGTCCCAGGAATGCGGCCAGAGCAAAAATCGTGAGGGGCGTCGAGAACGATCGCGCCGTCAGGTACGGGTCCACCAGCAGCAGGCCTGTGTTGGTCGCCGGCATGGTCAGTACCGCCGTGGTGACCAATATCGCGCTCCAGCGGGCTCGCGGCGAGCTGAAACACTCCGCGGCCAGCAGCCAGCAGGAGAGGATCGTTGCAAAAAGGCTCACCACGTACCAGGCAAGCAGCGTCCAGTCCATGGGCATATGCGTCAGCCTCGAGGTCCATGCCAGCAGGGGGCTGAAGACCGACAAGCGGCCATGGGACTGAAAGAATTCCGCGGCGTAGGGGTACAGATTGGGTTGCAGAAGCTTCTTGGCGGCGGGTACATAGATCTCGCCGTCCTCTACTCCCAGGTGATAGCCGTGCAGCACCAAGGCCGCAACGGTGAGGGCGGCCAAGCGTAAAATCGGCAAGCGCCCGTGGGGGTTGACCTTCACAAATTCTCCTGTTGACTTGTTACTATCGTACATCCCCGCAGCCTCCATCGGTTGCCCCAAACGGGTGATCCCATGCCACGCTATGGAAGCGACTTGGGAAACAGCGGGCCGATCCACGGGATGTCGATGAACAGCAAGGCCGCAAACACCGTGGTGCATAGAAGCAGCACCAGCATCAGCCGAGGCTCGCGATACAGCTTCTCCGGGTTTTGAACTGCGCTCTCGGAGCGAAACGATAGCCCGAAATAAATGGCCATCAGCCAGGCAACCAGCGGAAACGCCAGAATCAGCTCCATGCGATAGCGCATGATGAATGCGCCAAAGAACAGCATGGACGTGGCCGCGTAGAAGACCACCGAGTTGAGCAGCGATTCCTGGCTGTAATAGCGAAACGACTTGCGGTAACTTGCCGCTACTGCGCAGTCGCCGATTTGACGATACTCGCTGAACCGCTTCAGGGCCATGAAGTAAGCGCCCAGCATCCAATACGACAGCAGCAGCGACAGCGGCGGCAGCAGCGCGGCCGTCACCATGTACCAGCCGAGACAGAAACGGAGCGGATTGTTGACCGACTCACTCAATACGTCGATATAGGGCAGATCTTTGCTGCGCACCGGGGCGATGTTATACACGCAGCCCATGATCCACAACATCAGGGCGCTCAGGAAGAATCCTCGGGAAAGCATTTGCGCCAGCGCCAGCCCGGCCAGCATCATCGCAATCCACTGCGCGTAGCCCCAACCGGCATGAACCAGCCCGCAGGCCGACGGTCGGTTCTTCTTGGTGGGATGCAGCCGGTCAAATGGCGCATCCAGCATCTCGTTGATGACGTAGTTGCTGCTGGCAATCAAGGTCGCCGAAACCAGGCCGATGCACACGTTGATCGCCAGGCCCAGGTCCACCCGCCGGCCGGAAAGCGCCACCGCCAGCAGAATCCCCGGCAGGACAAACAGTTGCTTGATGCTGTGATCGAGCCGCGCGATGCGCAGGTGCGCTACCAGCCGCTGACGCAGCGAAATAGGCGCGCCAGCTTCGGCCGCGGCTTCGGGTTTGGGGGCAATCGGATTCAACGGCATGAGGCTCTTCACCGGCCTACAGCGGAATTCGCGGGAATACCTATTCTATCGTAGCGGTTGACCGGATTTCGTGAACCACCGCGTTGTCGCCAGGCGCCAAAACCCGCGTCCTCAGCCATCGAAGAAGGTCCCTCTTCGTTTCACAGCGCCGGCAGCCACATCCGCAACAGCAGAAAACCCGCCACCCCGGCAAAGAACACTAGCGCCATGCGGATTCCAGGCTCCCGGTTGACCTCGGGCACCAGATCGGTGGCCGCCACATAAAGCGCCACTCCAGCCGATACCGGCAAACCATAAACCAGCCAGCTCGGAATCAGCTCGATCACCAGCACCCCCGCCAGCGTGGCGGCGGCCAGCGCCACAGCGGAGTAGAGCGCTGCCGAGCGGCTCCGTCCGCTGGCCAGCATCACCGAAGCCATCGTGAATCCCTCCGGCGCCTTGTGCAGGAAGATGGCCAGAAAAATCAGCCAGCCCAGCCAGTTCGACACCAGGAATCCCGACCCGATGGCCACCCCGTCAAAAAGCGCATGAAGGCTCAGCCCCGCCATCACCGAGTTGCCCGTGTGCCGGGAAACAAACTCGCCCCCGTGCGTCTCCTCGCCAAAATGGAAATGGGCGTTGATGGTGTGCTCCAGCAGGTGCACCACGCAATAGCCGGCCATGATCAGAATCGGCCCCAGCCGCGGGCTCAGCCGCAGGCTCTCGGGAGTCATCTCCAACAGAGCCGTGGCCATCAGGAACCCCGCCCCCAGCGCCACAAAGTAGCGCAGGTAGCGCTCCACGCCCTTGGCGCGCACCAGCACGAACCCCCCGGCCACATCGGCCAGCGCGGCCATCGCGCCCAGCAGCAATGAGAGTTTGAGCATCCGCCCTTACCCGCTGTGCCGGATGTGCATCACGTCCCCATCCTGCACCACGTATTCCTTGCCTTCCAGGCGCAGCGTGCCCTTGGCCCGCGCCGCGGCCTCCGAGCCGGCCTCCAGCAGCGTGTCCCAGCGAATGGTTTCGGCGCGAATGAAGTGGTGTTCCAGGTCCGAGTGAATCGCTCCCGCGCCCTGCGGCGCCTTCGACCCCACCGGGATGGTCCAGGCGCGGCATTCGTCCTCGCCCGCCGTGAAAAAGCTGATCAGCCCCTGCAACTCGTAGCTCTTGCGGATCAGCCGCACCAGGCCGCTCTCGCGCAGCCCGTAGCTGCCCAGAAACTCCGCCGCTTCCTCGTCGTCCATCTCCGCTAGCTCGGCTTCCACCTTGCCGCAGATGGCCGTGGCCCCGGCATTGGGCCGGTGCGCCACCTCGTCCAGCTTGAAGCGGCTCACCGCCCCCTCCAGGTCGTCGCCCAGGGTGGTGCTCTCGCCAATATTCAACACATACAGAATCGGTTTCTGCGACAGGAACATGAAGCCCCGGATGAGCTTCTTCTCCTCCGGCGTCATCTCCAGCTCGCGCAGCGGCAGCTCCTTCTCCAGAGCTTCCTTTGACCGCAGCAGCAAGGCCTGTTCGCGCTCCAATTCCCCGGTGCGCCCCTTCTTCAGGTCCTTTTCCAGCCGCTCCAGCCGCTTTTCCACCTGCGTGAGATCGCTGATCATCAGGTCGAACTCCACGTTCTTGATGTCCCGCAGAGGATCGACGGGCCCCACATGGGGAATCGACTCCTCCTCGAAGGCCCGCAGCACGTGAATTAGCGCGTCCACATTGCGCAGGCTGGTCAAAAAGGCGGTCTCTTTCAGCGCCTCCTGCCCAATGGCCGCCACGTCCACGAACTCCACCGTGGCGTAGGTCGTCTTTTTCGGCGAGTAGAGCGCCGACAGCTTGTCCAGCCGCTCGTCCGGCACCCGCGCCACGCCAATGTGCTCCTGGCGCGAGTGGCCCCGCTCCTCCAGCTTGGCTTTGGTCAGTATCTTGAACAGCGATGTCTTGCCCACCTGTGGCAGGCCGATGATGCCAGTCTTCATGCACGTCCCATTTGTGCCCTGGGCAGAATCATTCCGCGCCCCAGCGCCTCTTCGATGATACAGGAGCAGGGAACAGGGATCAGGGATCAAGGAGCAGTGAACAGTGGTCAGTGACGAGGCCCTCCGGTTTGGACCTTCACCAACCGCAACCCCCGGGTGCCCCATCCTTGCGCAGCTTTATCGCGCATGGGTGGGAAACCACGAACCCCAACCGGCAGCGTTTCACTGACCACTGACAACTGATCACTGACCACTGTCCTTACGCCCTCCCCGTCTCCGCCCACGCCACCAGCACCACCGTCGCCAGTCCCAGCAGCAGAATGCCGCCTTCCACACTCTCGCTGCGGTTGTGCAGACGGTTGAAGTCTGCCGTAATCGGGTTGCCGGGGTTAGCCGCGTCGATGGCCCCTCCGGCAGCAACGCGGTCCCGCTCCATGGCCGGAATGATGCCGAACTGCGAGGTTACGGTGAGCCCGATCATCGCGATCGCCAGCGCCATGGGCGCCAGAACCGCCTTCGGCTTGTAGATGCCCCAGGCCGGCATCAGCGCCAGCAGAGCCAGCGCCACCATCCCCGACACCAGCCCCATGCCGTGCAGAATCCTCAGCAAATGGCCCACAATCGTACCCGCCAGGTGCGTATCCGGCTGCAGCGTCGTGAAGGTAATCGCGGCCACGATGGGAAAGAAGATCTCCGCGCCCAGCCACACCATCAGCGCGAGATAAAGAAGCGTGCGAAGCAGTGTTTTCATAAGGCGAGTTCTCAGTTGTCAGTTCTCAGTTGTCAGTTGTCAGTAGTCAGTTCTCAGTTGTCAGTGAACAGTGAATGCTCATCGCTGTGAAAGTGGTTGGCGAGTTGTCCCAGCATCCAGGACCGGCCGTCGATTCTGGTCTAGCCTTCATTCTGACGAGAGAGGCAGGCGCGGCTCGCTTCTTCTGATCACTGACCACTGATCACTGTCCACTGATCACTGTCCACTGATCACTGTCCACTGACCCCTAATTCCCCGTCCCCAACACCGACGACCTGCCAATCAGCCGCTCGATACGCTTCTGCACCGGAGGATGCGTCGAAAACAGGCTGGACCAGGTCTGCGAAGAGAGCAGCGGCGCAATGATGAACAAGTGCGCGTTGTTGGGCGAGGCCAGCAGGGGAACCTGCTTGCTGACGCCGGATATTTTTTCGAGAGCCGTGGCCAGCGCATAGGGGTTGCCGGTCAAATGCGCCCCCGAGGCGTCGGCCTCGTACTCCCTGGTCCTCGAGACCCAGAGCTGAATCAGAGTGGCTGCCAGCGGCGCCAGCAGCATCATCACCAGCATGCCGATCAGCCCGCCGTTGCGCCGCCGCCCGCCGCCGAACCAGAAGGCCATACGGGCCAGAATGGTGATGGCTCCGGCCAGCGTGGCGGCAATCGAGCTGGTGAGAATGTCGCGATTCTGTACATGGCTCAGCTCGTGCGCCAGCACCCCCTCCAACTCGTCGTCGGTCAAGAGTCCGAGAATGCCGTGGGTCACGGCGACCGAGGCGTGCTTGGGATTGCGCCCGGTGGCGAAGGCGTTCGGCGACTCGGTGGGAATCACGTAAATCTTCGGCATGGGAATCCCGGCCCGCCCCGTCAGCCGCTCCACCACCGCATACACGCGCGGCAACTGCTCCCGCGTCACCGGCTGCGCGTTGTACATGCGCAGCGCGATCTTGTCGGAGTAGAAATAACTGAAGAAATTCAAGCCCGCCGCAATCGCAAACGCCAGCAGCGCCCCGTTTTCGCCGCCGAAGTACATCCCGGCGAGAACCAGAACGAGGGTAAGCACGGTAAGAAGAACGGTAGTTTTGAACAGGTTCATGGAGGCAGCTCCCAACTCCATCCTATTGTCGCACCGGGGGCGAAAAGACAGTGATCAGTTGTCAGTTGTCAGTGGCCAGTGATCAGTTGTCAGTGGCCAGTGATCAGTTGTCAGTGGCCAGTGATCAGTTGTCAGTGGCCAGTGATCAGTTGTCAGTGGCCAGTGAACAGGGAACAGGGAACAGGGAAAGCAGGTGCCCGAGTCCGAAAGCCAACGCAAAATTGGCGAGCCGCCCAAGACCCTCCGGGCAACTCGCCAACCACTGATCACTGACAACTGATCACTGACAACTGCTTCTCACTGCCTCTTCAACGCCCTCTTGAGCACCGTCTCCAGAGCCGCCTTCACTTCCGCGTACTCCTCTGGCGCCACCGTGCCGGCAATCTTCTCGCTTTCCAGGGCGAACATCTCTTCCTTCAGCACATTCAGCAGGGCCGATCCCCTCGCCGCGGGCGAAGCGAAGGTCTCCGCCGTCGCGCCGCCGCCCTGGGCTGTCACCACCCCTTCCGGCTTGCGCAGCAGGAAAGCCGCCGCGGCCGCCAGCAGAATCGCCAGCCCGCCCAGAATCCACCACTTGTACTTCGTGAGCGGGTCGGGCGTGTTGATGGGGTTGCCGATGCCTCCGCCCGGCCGATTGTCGGCCCCAGACGCTTCCTGTGGCTGAGCCCCGCTGTCCTGTCCGCCCATGGCCCCGCCCTGCGCGGCCGGGGCGCCCTGCTGCTCGCGCGGAATCGATCCGGTGCCGGAAACGGTGAACTCCAGCGCCTTGCCCGGAACCGCGTTTTTGGCCACGAACGTCTGAATCGACGGGTCTTCGGGCACTGACTGGAACACCGCTCCCGCGCTCGCGGTGAAGGTCATGCTCTTGGGAAGCAGTACGCCCACGCTCTGCGTCGGCAGCGAAACCTGGGTCTTGAAAGTGAACTTGCCGCTCGAGTACGGAACGTCGTAGGTGAGCTGGAACAGTGTGCTCTTTTCCCCGTCATCGGGCTGGATGGGGAAGTTGAACGCGTAGTGCCCCTTGGGACCGTCCGGGTCCAGCTTGATCGAGGTGGGCAGCCCGCTGGGCCGTTGCGCGGCCACACCCTCCACCACCGCCTCCTCCGGCACAACGATTTCAAACGAGCGCGCGCTCCACTGCGTGGTCTGCGGCGTGCTCGTGTTGTGCACAAAGTACCGCTCGGTCACCCGAAGCTGTCCGTTCGCGGTCTCCAGCTCCAGTACGTCCGCCTCGGCAAAAACTCCCGGCACCTTGGCGGCCACGTCATACACCGGAATGTCGCCCGAAGCGCCGCCCTCCGGCGCGCCGATGAAGTAGGTCGCGCCCTGGTGCGTCACCCGCACCAGGTAGTTGCTGCTGCCCGGCTTGGTCAGCGCATAATGCCCACGCGCGTCGGTGGTGGCCTTGGCCACTTCGCCCATGCCGGCCTGCACGTCCACCAGCACCACCGTATCTCCCGCGGCGGGCTTGCCGGTGGTCTTGTTGGTCACCGTGCCGGTGACTTGAACTGCGTGCGCCACTGCGCCCGTCAAAACCAGGCTCAAGGCAACGGTGCGGAAAACGTACTGGATCGATTTCATAGTCGAAAATGCGTCCTCAATCGTTGAGCGCAAAGCGCGTTGTGTCTCATGCCTGCTGCAAAAGCTCAATCTCGGCCAGCAATTGCGTCGCTTCGCCCTCAAGCTGCGACCGCTGCGCCAGAAAGTCCTCTTCAGGATACTTGCCCGCGCGGTACTCGAAGTTCAGGTCGCGCAGGTTTTCGTAAAGCTGTTCCTTGCGCTCCAGCAGGTAGTCCAGGCGGGTCTTCTCGCGCTGGCTGGCAAAGACGTTCTCCGGCCAGAAGGTGTACACAATCAGCGCAAAAAGCATCAGCACCCCGGCAATCAATCCCTGGGTCGGCGTCATAGCTCAATGCCCTCCAACGCGGCGGACGCTGTCCACTGTCCACTGTTCCCTGTCCACTGCATCTCAAAACCCCCCGTCGTTGCCGGAGTCGGTTTCCCGGCGAATCTTTTCTCTCAGTGCTTCAGTGGCCGGGTCGCTGACCACTGCTTCCATCTGCCTTCTGCCCA
>Ga0302319_10002085_pt1 | contig 43798 bp, 37 predicted proteins | sample Bog_T0_2_FD_203319 | JGI IMG/M metagenome (GOLD analysis project Ga0302319, IMG submission 203319) | Peat permafrost microbial communities from Stordalen Mire near Abisko, Sweden - Bog_T0_2 | ecosystem: Environmental > Terrestrial > Soil > Wetlands > Peat | place: Sweden: Abisko, Stordalen Mire...
CGGCTTCTCCCAGACGCCCTCGGTGTTTAGGAATCTAGACCCATGGATACGGCGAAGGCTGCGATCCATGATCTGGAAACAGTGGAAACACGGCAAAGTGCGGTTCGCCAAGCTGTGTGCCCTGGGTGTGAGCAAAGACCTGGCTGCCCAAACCGTCGGGAACGCCCACGGACCCTGGCACATCGCCAACAGCCCCGCGCTGAGCTATGCGCTCCCAAACGCCTACTTCGACAAGCTTGGTGTTCCCAGGTTGTTCACTGGCCCTTAGCTCAATCCATCCGAACCGCCGGATGCGGACCCGCATGTCCGGTGGTGTGGCAGGGGAGGAGAGGTGACTCTCCCCCCTATGCCGATGCAATCTGCAACGAGTTGCTCTCCCCTCCATTGCGATGCATCTTCGCGCGAGGCCGGACCGTTTGGGCGAAACCAGTCTCTGACGTTTCTTTCCAAACCGGGAACCTCATCCTGTACACTGCGGCGAAGGCATCCTGAACCGGAATCGCAATCCGACGGATGAGGAGAACGGCCCTGCCCAGCCAACTGCTTGCCCGCAAATCCATCGATAAGCTGATCCGCGACTCGGAGGAACCCGAGCACGCGCTGAAAAAGACCCTCGGACCGTGGTCGCTGACCGCGCTGGGCATTGGCGCCGTGATTGGCTCGGGCATCTTCACCGTCATTGGCACGGCCATCTCCGGCGAGCAGCTTGACGCTTCGAGCGTGCTCAACACTCCCCTGGCGAGCTACATAATTACCCACACCGCGCTATCGGGCCGACCCGGCGCGGGCCCGGCAATCGCCATTTCGCTGGTGCTGGTAGCTTTTGTCTGCGCGTTGACCGGCCTCTGCTACGCCGAACTCGCCTCCATGATCCCCATCGCCGGCTCGGCCTACACCTACACCTACGCCACCATGGGCGAGCTTATCGCATGGATCATCGGCTGGGACTTGATCCTGGAATACGCCGGCTCCAACATGACCGTCAGCGTCGGATTCGCAGCCCACGTGGTCGATCTGCTGGACTGGTTCGGCCTGCACCCCGCGGCCACCTGGATCTCGCCTGCCTATCTTCCCGGCGGTTTGCAAGATCTGGCTGGAAACACAATCTACAATCCAGGCTGGCACTTCGGCTTCAACATTCCCGCATTCCTTGTGGTGCTGCTGCTCACCGTGGTTCTCGTGCGCGGCATCCGCGAGTCGGCCTCGACCAACAACATGATGGTGGGCATCAAGCTCATCGCCATCATGATCTTTGTCTCCGCCGCCATCAGCTTCATCCATCCCAACAACTGGCATCCATTCATGCCCAACGGCTGGAGCGGCGTGCTCACCGGCGGGTCGATCATTTTCTTCACCTATATCGGCTTCGATTCCGTCTCCACCGCTGCCGAAGAATGCCGCAACCCACAGCGCGATCTGCCCATCGGCATCATCTCCACGCTGGTGGTGTGCACCGTGCTTTACGTCGCCGTGGCCGTCTGCCTCACCGGCCTGGTGCCGTGGCAATCCATGGTGGGCGACGCCGCGCCGGTGGTCAATGCTCTCAAGAAACTGTCTATCCTCCCCGGCGGACATTCACTGCACTGGATCAGGCTGGTGGTGCTGTTTGGCGCCATCATGGGCATGCTTTCCAGCCTGCTTGTCTACCAACTCGGCCAGTCGCGGGTATGGTTTTCCATGTCGCGCGACGGCCTTTTGCCCAAGATCTTCTCAAACGTGCATCCGGTGTTCCGCACCCCGGCCTTTTCAACCTGGGTCGCGGGCATCGTAGTCGCCATCCCCTCGGGCCTGTTCGACATCGGCACGCTGGCCGACTTGTCCAACATCGGAACGCTGTTCGCCTTCGTCCTCGTCTCCATCGGCGTGGTCGTTCTGCGCTATCGCGAGCCGGACCGGCGCCGCGGATTCCGCGTTCCTTTTGGCCCCATCATTCCCATCCTCAGCGTCGTCTTCTGCTTCCTGCTGATGGCCGGATTGCCGATCATTACGTGGATGCGGTTCCTGATCTGGCTGGCAATTGGACTGGTGATTTACTTCTTCTACAGCCGTCATCGGTCGGAGTTCGCCACAAAGCGATAGCAACGCGGCGGCGTGCTCGCATTGGTTTGGGATCTCAGCCCCTTTGGGGCAGCAGGCAATGGGTGCCGCGGGAAGCAAGCGCTTTGTCGAAAGTGACCAGAACGCCGCCCGCCGCGCCTGCCATCGCCAGCATCCATGCATCCGCCCACACCTTCGGCGAAGCCGCTCGACCAAGTGCTTTCTCGCGGAATCGCTTCTCCATATCGGATGGCTCGGCAACGAATGCAACCCGGTCGTCGTCATAAAAACGGTCGTAGACGCGCCAAGCCTCGTCGATTGTCAGCGGCTTGCCATCCATAGCGGCCGCCGTGGTCGTCAGGCGCAGAAACCCGAGCTGGGAGAGACGGACAAATGCTATTTGTCCCTCATGCTGCCGCCACCACGGCTCGGCCCGTGAATTGTGCGGGTGCTCTGGCGCGGCCAGCGCCAGCCAGACATTGATGTCCGGAATGCTGAGTCCCGCAGGGAATAGATGAGTGCGCAGGCTACGGGAACTCGATGAGCTCATAGATCTCTTCATTGGTCATGCCAAGCTTTCGGCCCGCAGGCGGGATCAGCGGCGGATCCAGGCTGAGCCTACGCTTCGGTCTCTCTGGCGCCGTCTCCTCGACTGCCCGCTCTATGCTTGCCAGAATCAGCTTGCGCGCCGAACACCCCTTGCGTTCCGCCGCTTCGTGAAGCTTGCGATGCAAGTCTCGGGGCAGATCGATGGATGTGCGAATAGGCTTTTGCTCCATGCTGTCATTCTGGCCGCGGCGACTTAAATAAGTCAAACAGTGGCCCGCGAAAGAACCTGAACCCTGCAATTTACACTCGAAACATGGCGGGGATCGAAGACTTCATCAAAAGGCTGCCCAAGGCAGAGTTGCATTTGCATCTCGAAGGCACCATTCTGCCTTCTACCCTGGTGGAACTCAGCACCCGCCACGATGGGATTCCTTTGACGCAAGCGCAGGCCGAAGCTCTTTATCGCTTCGATGATTTCACTTCGTTTATTGAGAGCTTTAAAGCGGTCACCAAGCGCCTTATCACTCCGCAGGACTACGAGCTGACCGCGTGGCGCATGATGCAACAGCTTGCCGCGCAGGGCGTGGTACATGCCGAAGTCTACATCTCCGTGGGCGTCATTTATATGTGGCGCAACTTCGATCCGCGCGCGTTCGAGCCCATCTTCGCCGGGCTCGAGCAGGCGCGCAAGCGCGGCGAACGCGAACTGGGCCTCTCGCTCTATTGGATCTTCGACGCGGTGCGTCATTTCACGGTGGAAGAAGCCGATCGCGTCTTCCGCAAGGCCGCCGAGATGCGGCCCCACTACCCCTCCATCATCGGAATCGGTCTGGGAGGCGACGAGCGCCGCGCAGGCTCTGAACCCTTTCGCGCTTTCTACGAGCGGGCCGCGCGCGCCGGGCTGCGGCTCACCAACCATGCCGGTGAGACCACCGGCCCGGAGGCCATCCGGGAAGCGCTCGCCATTGGCTCGGAGCGGATCGGGCACGCGCTCTCCGCCATTCAGGACCTCGAGCTCATTGAAGAATTAAAATCTCGCAAAATTCCCCTGGAGCTGAACCCCACCTCGAACGTCCGCACCGGCGTTTGCCCGTCTTTCGCCGAGCATCCGCTGCGCCGCCTGTTCGATGCCGGATTGCTCGTGACCATCAACTCGGACGATCCGGCCTTCTTCGGCTCCGACCTGGCCAACGAATACCTGATGGCCCACATCGAGCAGGGATTTACCCGCGAAGAGCTGCGCCAACTGGCCGCCAATTCCATTCGCGCCAGTTTTCTTCCCGAGTTGGCGAAGGTCGCATGGCTCACCCGAATCGACTCCATCCAGTAAACAATAGTCATAAGCTAACCTTCGCGCGCGCATGCCGGTCAAATGAAAACTGGGGTATCATATGTTCGTAGAGGGGGCTGCAAATCTATGTCCACTGAACCTGAAGAAGTTGAATCCGCGGAAGAGGCGGCCGAGAGCAGCACACTCCGCGTGATCGGTTGGTTCTCCATAGGGATGGTTGTGGCCGCACTGGGCATCTATCTAGGAAGCGAGCTGCGCAGCCGCTACAAGTTCAAGCGCCGCACCCCTTACGACTTCTACTCGAAATCCGAGCAACATGCCAGCGAGTTCGGGATGGGAATCTAGTTAGTCTGTTTTGATCCGTATCCCGGATGCCGCCTTTGGGCGGCATCTTGCATTTTCGAGTCATTCAAATTCCATTTCAATGCCGAATGTTCAACAAAAAGGGAAGGCATCCGCAGCGGCGAATGCCTTCCCTTTTGTCGTTCGGCTTCGTGTCAACGAGCAGACTAGAGCCCGGGCAGATAGGGCGCGGACACTTCTTCAGCCTTCCTCGACTTCCTGTTAAGCGTCGTGGTCACGAGCGGGCCGTACTGGACCGATTGCAGTGCGTGCGTCTGGCCCTGCCCGTCGAATTTGAGAATGACCTTGTCACCCCTTGTCGCCGAAGGCGCGGCAACCCACATAAAGCTGTGCGAAGCGTCCTTGCTCTCCAGGCGCACGAAATTTCCCGAGTTATCGCGCTGAACCGAATACGCTCCCGCGGGAAGGCTCTTTCCGCCGACCGTAAAGCTGAATGGCACGTTGAGGGTTGTGCTTGTCGCAGCCACCGCTGGAAGTGTGGCCAATGCCGCTGCCGCCAAAGCCGTCGACGCCAGAATGAAGGTGCTGAATTTCGATCGCATGAAGTTGATTCCTCCCACGCAACCCACACTAGCGATTCACAAGAATAAAGTCGTCAAGTCTCCGTCCAGAAACTGTCAAACTTTTTGCCTTGCAATTATGGCGCGTCAGCAGACCCCTGCCTGCCACTTCTGGTTTGAGGCCGCATCCAGAACGCTCGCGGCGCGTTCCCGGTCGCCTGCCGCTTCAAAGTGCATTGCTCTCTCGCGCGCTACATCGGCTTCGCGGCCTGCGAACAACTCGCCCAGGCGCGCGGCGATGCGGATATGCCGCCGCGCCCGCCGCGCTTCCGATTGCCGTTGGTACAACACCTCGCGATAAAGTCCATGCGCCAGCACATAAAACGCAGACCGGCTTCCATCGGGCAATTCATCTTGTCCGGCGCGCAACACAAAATGGAGCCGCCGCGCCAGAGCATCGCAGCCGTCCTCGGCTTCCGCCGGGTCCATCTTGAGCGCCGCAGCCACTGCCCATGCGGGGAAGGCTACGCGCATCAGGCTGGCTGCCTCCAGCATGTGCTGCTCATTCTCGCTCAGGCGGCCGATCTCCATCTCGATCATGCGCGCCAATTGGTCGGGAACGCCGGCCTCCATCTCCTCAAAAGCCGCGCGCTGCTCCCAGCGCCCCGCTCCATTGCGCACCAGAACACACTGCGCAATCAAGTGCTCCACCACCGCGGTTACAAAGAGCGGATTTCCCTCCGACCGCAGGTAGACAAAATCGGCCAGTCTCGCCGGAAGCTCCGCCTCGCCCAGTTCCCTGGCGATCATCTCCGCGACTGCCGCTTTCTTGAGCGGCGCCAGTTCCATCTCCACGCAAAGCCGCCGCAAGCGCAAGTCCTGCTTGAGCCCTTTGAAGCTGTCCACGATCTCTCCCCTCAATGGACAGTAGGTCGCCAGCACCATCAGCCTGGCCGGCGCGCGCCGCCGCGCCAGGGCCGAGATCAGGTTGAGCGTGCAATCGTCGGCCCAATGCAGGTCCTCGAAGACGAGAATCAGCGGATTCTCCGCCGCAATCTCCTCCAGCGCTTCGCAAAGGTTTCCCAGCGTCCGATCCTGAGCCGCAGGCCATGCCGCAACGGATGCTGCAGTTTCACCCCGCCCCTGAGATAGCCAGGCCGGAGCCCTTCGCGTCAGAATTCGGTACGCCCGCCGGCCGTCCTGGCCGGCACAGAATTGGTTCAGCGCCTCGGTCACCGGGTAATACTCTTCAACCCCGCCGACACCCTGCACACACTGGCCACGTGCAACACTGGCCGCGAGGGAGGGGTCGATTTGCCGGCAGAACGCATCCGCCAGCGCAGTTTTGCCAATCCCTGCTTCGCCGGTAACGAACACGACCCGACGCTGTCCGTCTTCGAGCTGCCGCAGGTACGAGTGCAACCGATCCAGCTCCCCGTCGCGGCCTACGATGATTGCGGATTTGGCGACTGAAGCCGGGGCTTCTTTCGCTGTGCCCGGTTCAACCCCGTTCCGTTCCGTCACCTGCGCCACAAAACGGTAGCCGCGCTTGGGCAGAGTTTGGATAAACCGGGGCTGACCCGCGTCATCTCCCAGCAGCTTACGCAATTCGAGCATGTACGTGCGCAGCACTTGCGGCTGCACGTAAGTCTCCGGCCACAAGGCATCCAGAAGCTCGTCGTGCGTAATCAGCCGCCCGGGGTGTTCCACCAGGTAGCGCAGCACCGCAAAGGGTTTGGGCGCCAGCTCCACGGTCGCGCCGCCGCGCAGCAGACATTGATTGGCCGTATCCAGCCCAAAACACGCAAACTGCTTCATCCTGACTGGAACCTCCGCGGAAGGAAGAGAGGAATACCCGATCGTGTCAGCAATCGACCGGCCAATGCTGCCGCATGCAATTGCTCCTGCATCTACAACGATTCACTCAACATGGACTTTAACGTCGGCCGGGTTGCGCGTTAGAAGTTTCCAGCCGCCGTTCATTTTCGAACACGCATGTCCACCCGCGAACAAGACGGCAGAAGATGAGCACCCATGCGAAGCTCAGACATGATGGGAAACGCCAAGAACAAGGCCATCCGTCCTGTCTGCAAGCTTTGCTTGGTTTGACTGTGCGAGATGGATTCCGGCTCCAGGGCGATTTTGAAAATCCGGCCAAAGGAAGGGAGAGGAATCAAGAATCTCAATTCGCCAGTCTTCCGTCTTCCTAACTCCCCGGTCCCAACCCTACCCTAACCCCTACCCCCTGACCCCTGACGCCTCTTTGCGTTACCCTTAGCTCTTATGGGCCGCATCCGCATTCTTCCCGACCAGGTTGCCAATCAGATTGCCGCAGGCGAGGTGGTTGACCGGCCCGCATCGGTGGTGAAGGAACTGCTGGAGAATGCCTTGGACGCGGGGGCCATGCGCATTCGGGTCGAAGTCGAAGCAGGCGGCAGGCGGCTGATCCGCGTCGCCGACGACGGCCACGGCATGGACCGCGACGACGCCCTGCTGGCTTTCGAACGCCACGCCACCTCCAAGCTGCGCACCGCCGACGACCTGCTCTCCATCGCGACCCTTGGTTTTCGCGGCGAGGCGCTCCCGTCCATCGCCTCGGTGGCCCGCGTGAATCTCGATACGGCGACTGGGGAAGAAGCCTCCGGAACCCACATCGAGATTGCCGGAGGGAAGATCCTCCACGTGGACGACGCTGCCTTGCCCCGCGGGACCACCCTGGCCGTCGCCGATCTGTTCTTCAACACGCCGGCACGGCGCAAATTCCTCCGCGCCGAGAGCACCGAGCTGTCTCACGTCACGGCTCTCGTTACCCATTACGCTCTCGTCCACCCGGAAAAGCACTTCGAGCTGGTCTCCGCCACGCACACCATCGTCTCGGCGCCGCCGGTTACCCGAACCGCCGAGCGCATCTACCAGATCTTCGGCAAAGAGACGCTCGCTGCATTGCTCCCGGTTTCCGCCGAAACTCCGCTTGCCCATGGCGGCCTGCCCGAACCCCCGCCCTGGAAAAAGGACCCCAACGAGCCTTTGTGCGATCCGGGAACCTTGCGGCTGACCGGCTTTTATTCCAAGCCGGAGTTGCAGAAGCTAAACCGCAACTCGATCTATATTTTTGTGAACAAGCGGCTTATCCGCGACCGCCTGCTTATCCATGCGATTACCGAGGCCTACCGCAACATCATTCCTCCCACCAGTCTCCCGGTGGTGCTGCTGTTCTTGGAAATGCCGCCGGGAGAGGTAGACGTAAACGTACACCCTGCCAAAACCGAGGTCCGCTTTCGCCAGCAGAGCCTGATCCACGACTTCGTCCGCGACAGCCTGCGGACGGCGCTGATCCAGTCCCGCCCTGCAGCAGCGTTTCTTGCCGCTCTCGACAGCGCGCCCCGGGCCAGCCCGTCGCTGATGCCACCGGCCGCGTCGCCGCTGCCGGGTGCCCCAGACAATTCGCGGCCGGCCGACTCCGAACCTGAAGCCTTTGCGGCAACCGAGGCACAAACCGAGCCTTTTCAATTGACTCCGCGCGTGCCGGCTCCCGTTCCCGGCAACCTGCCTTTTGAATCGCGAGGCTTGAATTCCGGCAGGTGGGGAGATCAACAGGCCTGGGGCCAAGCCGCCGCAGCGCTCTTCCAGCCCGGCCCGTCGGTTCCAAAAGACGGTTGTTCGCACCCCCTCGGCGACGCCTCGGCAAACGGACTAAGTCCAGCCACGGCAACCGCCCAGATTGAGGCTGAGCAGGCGGCCACCACTCTCAACCATCTCGGCTCGCTTCGGCCGCTTGGGCAGCTGCGCGAGTCCTTCATCCTGGCCAGCGGCGACGACGGTTTGTGGATCATCGACCAGCATGTTGCCCATGAGCGCATCCTCTTTGAAAAAATTTTGCGCGACCGCCAGGTGGAGCGAGTGCAGCGTCAGAGGTTACTGATGCCCATGCTGGTGGAACTCAAGGCATCGCAAATGGTGGTTTTTGCGCGTATCGCCGAGGAACTCGAACGCAACGGCTTTGAGATGGAACCCTTTGGCCCACAGACACTTGCGGTCAAAGCCGCCCCCGTCGGCCTGGAGGGCGCGGCTCTCGAGCGCATGCTCGCCGAAGTCATCGAGCAGTCCGGCGCTGACTCCGACGAAGTCAAGCAGAATGAGGATCTTAAAGCGCTGCGTACGCGCATCGCCGCCTCCATCGCCTGCCATTCTGCGATCAAGGTCAACACCGCTCTTGACTCGATTCGAATGGAATGGTTACTGTTGGAGCTGGCCAAGACCAGCCACCCAACCAGTTGCCCGCACGGACGTCCAATAGCTTTGCTTTATTCTTGGAAGGATATTCAGCGGGCCTTCCATCGTATCTAATTCGCAGGTAAAATAAGCAGGGTGGCAATCTCTCCATTCTCAGGAATGGAGATTTGTCCGGCGACATTCGCCAGCCTGGAAGTGAGGTTTTTCTTTGACAGCAGAGCAATTGGAAGCATCGCGCGCCGAAAGGATGCGTCAGAACGGACACGGAGCGCTCACACTGGAAGACGCCCGGACGTGGATTGAAGAGACTGGATTGTGTCTTTTTCTGCCCCGGCGGCAGTTTTCGTCGTCCATCGCACCTTCGTTTGTTGAGGCCGTAGCCGGCCATCAGAATGCAACCCCCGATCCCAAACACATTCAACTGGCGGAAGAACTGCTGGTGCGGCTTGAACTGGATGACGTTGCCGTCCGGCTGAACCTGCTTGGTCAACCCGGTGAGCTGCCCGACTTTGTTGTGGCCAGCTGGGTTCTGCCCTACGTGTATGCGCTCCGGGGTGACCGCGACTGGCGTCGCAGCCCGCAACTGACCGGTTCGCGCCAGGTTTCGCAACTAGCCGTGCAGGCTTACAAGCATCTGGAAGCTGGCGACGCTAACATCGTGGACCTTAAACATGCTTTGGGCCGCGAAGTCAGCGAGACCGCCGTGCTGCGCGCCATTACCGAGCTCTGGCAGCAGTTGCGTATCATCCCGGTGATTTCGGCGCCCGGCGTGCCCGCCAAGTGGCAACTGCTCAAGCATCGCTTTCAAAAGGCCATCGCCGAGGGAGCCTCCACATCCCAGGTGACTGCAATTTCAGTGCTTGCGTCCATTTACCTGCAGGCCGTGATTGCCGCCAGCATGGAAGAGGTGGAGCTGTTTCTTGCCCCGCTCACCGCCCGCAGCAAGGTGCGCGAAGTGCTTCGCGGCCTGGTCGCCACGCGCCAGGTTCATACCATCTCCATGGGTCACGCCCCGCATTTCTACGTAGCTGGAACGCTGCCCGAATTCGCTGTTCCGGCCACGCTCTATGCCAGCTCCGCAGTGCCGGCTTCGGCGTACTTCCTTCGTTCGTACGAGCGCGAGGAGGAAACGCTGGAGGTTGAGGCGCCGGTCCCTGCCATCACTGCGCCGCCGGTGGAAGTCGAGCCAGTCATCATCGCTGCCGCTGAGACCCACGCGCTCCGCAGCACGCCAGCCCGGCCCGCCGCAGCCCGCAAGCCCGCTTCCAGCGGGAAGCCGGCGGCTGCGCGACCCCACTTCAGCCGGCCGTCGACGCATTCCCGCGACCGCAAGCCGGCGCAGTCGTCGGCGAGCAGCCGAACCGTTCGCCGCCCGGCCGCCGATACCCGCTCGGCCTCTGCTCGCCCGGCAAGCGGAGCGCGCCCGGCCGCAGGCACACGCTGGAGCGCGAATGGCGCTTCCGCAAAGTCTAAGCTCAATGGGGCCAATGGATCGCACACCGGAAACGGTACGGCCAACGGATCGCGGTCGAACGGCAATTCAGCCCGCCCGGCAAATGGCGCATCCGGCGCTCGGACCGCCAAGTCCGCCGCCCCGGCCTGGAGCCAGCGCAACGGGAACGCAGGAAAAGGTCACGCCAGCAACGGGCATTCGAACGGCGCCAAGCCCGCAGGCAAGACCAGCGCACGCAGCGGCAGTCTTGCGCGGACCGGCAGCAGCACTCGGTCCGATGCCCGGCCATCACGGACCGGCAGCCGCAAGCCGGCCCTGGCGGCAGGCGCAAAGGCGGGAAACAACAAGCGCTACGGTTTTACCGCCCGTCCCAAGCAGGAGACTAAAAAGCGCGGATGAGCCTGGACGAGAGCCTCCCGCGCCCCATACCTGCCGAGCGTAAGGTGATAGTCGCCATCGACGGTCCGGCTGGGGCGGGCAAGAGCACAATTGCCCGTCACCTGGCCCGGCACTTTGGACTGCTCAACCTGGAAACAGGCGCCATGTACCGTGCCTTCGGCCTGAAGGCCCTGCGCGCCGCGCTCCCATTGGATGAGAGCAGGGGCCTGGAAGCGCTTGCCGCGGAAACCAGCATCCGCCTGGAACCCGGCGAAGAAGAAAACCGCGTTCTGCTCGACGACGAGGACGTGACCGGCCTCATCCGTAACCAGACCGTGACCGACGCGGCCTCAAGGGTGAGCGTTTTCCCAGCCATTCGAGCCTGGATGGTGCGCCTGCAGCAGCAGCTTGGCGCTGACGGCGGCGTAGTGATGGAGGGCCGCGACATCGGCACTGTTGTCTTTCCCTACGCTGACGTCAAAATCTTTCTGGACGCAGCTCCCGAGGTGCGGGGATTGCGCCGCTTCGATCAGCTTGGGCCCGGCCCCGCCGTTCAACGCGAAGAAGTCATCCGCGAACTCCGCGCCCGCGATGCCCGCGACCGCAACCGCGCCGATTCACCCCTGAAGCCCGCACCCGACGCCATCCTGCTTGATTCCACGCACATGACGCTGGAAGAGGCCGTTGAAGCAGCCGAGAATATAGTGGCCACCCGATTGAACTTGCCGGTTGAGCCGCAATAAAAGAGATCCGCTTGCTCCCACCCCATGGTTCCGACAACTGCAAAATCCACCCCGCCCTTGCGCGTTCGCTTTTCAAAGACTTGAGCACGACCGCGTCGGCTTGCAGTACCCGCGGCCCATATTTCGGCGAAATGCTATAGGCTCGTAGATGTATGGAGATTACCTGCACCCGCTGCCACCAGGCCGTCGCCGACGAAAACTGCTACTGCCCCACGTGCGGCCTGCCTCAGCTTCAGTACTCGGCTGAAAACGTGCCCGGGCAGGCGCCGCCGGAGCGCTGGCTGGAACCCGTGCAGGATGCGAGCGTTGTCGATTGGAAGCGCGCCATGCGTCCCGCCCTGGCCCTGGCAATTCCAGCCGGGGCGCTCTGCTCCTTGTTTTCTCCAGTCAGCATCTTTGGCCTGCTGTGGATGACCATTGCGGCGGCCTGGGTTGTTGCACTTTACCTGCGTAACCAAAGGCCGGCCTGGATCACCATTGGAGCCGGAGCGCGCATCGGCCTGGTCACCGGCCTGCTTGGCGCATGGACTGCAGCTGCAGCCTCAGGAATCAGCCTGTTCGTGATGCGCTTCTTCATGCATCAAGGCAAGAGCCTCGACGAAACCTGGACCACCATCATCAGCGATCAGGTGGCCCGGCAATGGACCTCAGCCGGCGTGGATGCGCAGACCATCAGCCTCTACAAGGGCTGGCTGCTTAGCCCGGAGGGGCGCGCCGGTTCCATGTTGAGCGCGATTTGTTTCCTGGTGGCCGTGCTGATTTTCTTCGCGATCGGCGGCGGCGCGTTGGGTGCCCGCCTGCAGGCACGTGCCCGTCGGCCACAGCCTTAGCTACTGCCGGCGCCGTCTCACGCACGCCATTGCGCCGTAGACGCACCGCCCTGCAATCCCGCCCGTTTCTCCACAACTTGCTCTTGACCGGCAACCCCTCGTATCATCCCCGAGAGATCAACAATGAGCGAAACAGAGAAAAAGCCAAGCCTGCGCGTGAAGGGTCGCCTGATGTCCGCCTCTGAAGTCGAGCGAACCTTGGTGCGCCTGGCCCACGAGATTGTAGAGAAGAGCAATGGCAGTGCGGACCTGGCGCTGGTAGGGATCAAACGGCGCGGCATCCCATTGGCCGAGCGCCTGGGCAAGCTGATCGCGGCCATCGAGAAGCATCCCGTCGAAACCGGCGTACTCGACATCCAGTTCTACCGCGACGATCTGTCTACCGCCGGCGTCCGTCCGGTGGTCACGCCGGGAGCCATCGGCATCGATATCGAAGGCCGCGATGTGGTGATCTGCGACGACGTACTCTACACCGGCCGCACCATCCGCGCAGCGCTGGATGCGCTCTTTGACCATGGCCGTCCGCGCCGCGTGCAACTGGCCGTGCTCATCGACCGCGGCCATCGCGAGCTGCCCATCGAGGCCACCTATGTCGGCAAGCATGTGCCCACCAGCAGCCGCGAAATCATCGAAGTAAAATTCCGCGAAGTCGACAACGACGAGCAGGTACTGCTGGTCGAGCGGGTGGACTGAGTCAAAAAAGCGGCTTCTAGCTTTCAGCTAGCGGCAGAGAGCAAAGAGCTGAAAGCTAGAATTTATGAACCCCGCTGCAACCCCTGCACGCCGATCGATTCACCCGCCCTCAGCGCCTGCCTCGCCATTCCCTTACAATCCAGGCTCGCTGCTCTCCGCGTCCGACCTGGGCTTGGACGAAATCAGCCACATCCTCACCCGTGCCGCGGCTCTTGAAAACCAGGATCCGCTCACCCGCGCTCGCATCCTGGCCAAACGCCGTGTAGCGCTGCTCTTTTACGAGTCCTCCACCCGTACCCGCACCAGCTTTGAGCTGGCTGCGAAGGCTCTGGGCGCGGATACCACGCTGGTTTCGAGCCTCTCCTCAAGCATTGAAAAAGGCGAGACGCTGAAGGACACCGGCCTGACTCTTCGCGCGCTTGGCGCCGAGGCAATCATCCTGCGCCACAACTCCTCCGGCGCGGCCTGGCTGCTGGAAGCCGAAACCCGCCTGCCCGTGCTCAATGCCGGCGACGGCATGCATGAGCATCCCACCCAGGCGCTGCTCGATCTGCGGACGATTCTTGCGCATCTGCGGCAGGGAGTTGAGAAAATGACCGCGGAGACGCTGGCGGGAGTGACGGTTTCCATCGTCGGCGACATTCTGCACAGCCGCGTAGCCCGTTCCAACATGCTTCTGCTGCCCCGCCTGGGAGCACAGGTAATCCTCTGCGGCCCGAAAGAGCTGTTGCCGGAGATCGCCGCCCATGCCGGCCCTGGAATCTCCATCGAACGCAATTTCGAAGCGGCGCTGCGCCAGTCGCAGGCAGTCATGATGCTGCGCATTCAGGCCGAACGCCTGGCTGGTCTGCAACTCGATCTGGAGCAGTACAAGGCAAACTACCAGCTCACAGGGCAACGGCTGGCTTCGCAAGCGCCTGAGGCTATCGTCTTGCATCCTGGCCCCATCATCCGCGGCCTTGAGGTCACGGCAGGCGTGGCTGATGGGGTGCAATCCGTCATCCTCGACCAGGTGCGCAACGGCGTCGCCATCCGCATGGCCGTTGTGGAGCGAGCATTGCTGAAAGGCCATCAAGAAGGAGGCCGCGCATGACGGCCCTGCTAATCTGCGGCGGCCATCTCATCGACCCGGCGGCAGGCGTCGATGGCCTGAAGGACATTCTGCTCAAGGACGGCCGCGTGGCCGAGATTGCCTCGCCGGGCAAGCTGAAGAAGGCCAACGGCGCGGCTGGACCCGAAGTTCAGATCATCGACGCCACCGGCCTCACCCTCGCCCCAGGACTCGTCGATATCCACGTCCATCTCCGCGAGCCCGGCCAGGGCTACAAGGAAACCATCGCCACCGGCACAGCTGCTGCGGCAGCGGGAGGATTCACCTCCGTAGCCGCCATGCCCAACACCCGCCCGGTGAATGACTCGCCCGAGATCACCCGCTGGATGCAGTCGCCCGAGCGAGGCGCCTCCATACGCGTCTTTCCCATCGCCGCCGCCACGCGTGGGTCAAAGGGCGAGACCATCAACGACTACGCCGCCCTCAAATCCGCAGGCGCCGTTGCCGTCACCGACGACGGATCCCCCATCCTCAAAGACAACATCATGCGCGAGACGCTGGCCGCCGCCGCACGCGTGGGCCTGAGCGTCATCCAGCATGCGGAGGACACGCGGCTCACCCAGGGCGCCAGCATGAACGCGGGGCCCGTGGCATTCAAGCTGGGCCTGCGCGGAATGCCTCCCGAAGCCGAGTCCGGCATTGTCGAGCGCGACATCCGCCTCGTCACTGAGCTGCGCGACGCCCGCGCTCACCTGCATGTAGCTCACACATCGACTGCTGCCGCTCTGGCGGCGGTGCGCCAGGCACGCCGCAGCGGCCTACGCGTCACCTGCGAGGTTGCCCCGCATCATTTCCTGCTCACCGAGGATCACGTCGGCTTCTACAACACCAACGCCAAGATGAACCCGCCTCTGCGCTCGGCTGCCGACCGCGACGCCATGATCGAGGCCATCCTCGACGGCGTGGTCGACGCCATCGCTACCGACCACGCGCCCCACGCCATCCACGAGAAGGAAGTGGAGTTCGAGCACGCGCCGAACGGCATTACCGGCCTCGAAACCGCGCTGGGCTTAAGCCTGCGCTGGCTCCAAAACGAGTGGAAGATGCCGCTGGGCCGCGTCCTGAGCCTGCTCAGCGCCCAGCCGGCAGCGTTGCTCGGCCTCAAAGGCCGCGGCACACTCGCCGTGGGCAGCTACGCCGACGTCGTCATCTTCGATCCCAAGGCCGAATGGACCTACCTCACCCGCGATACCGAATCCAAATCCCGCAACACCCCCTTCGACGGCTGGACGATGCAGGGCAAGGTCCGATGGACCATCAGCGAAGGACGCATCGCCTACGACAGCGCCTCTTGATGTCGGCTTTCTATCCGGGTATTATTGTTTTATCCGGATATAATACGACTTGAGGCCCCTATGGACTTGAATCTCACAAGACTCTGCACAGCCTTTGAAGGAACAAAGCAGATCGCGAGCGGATACCTGTGGCAGGTAGCGAGCCTGGTGCAGACGAAGAACATCCGCTTCAACCTCGAACAGGTGCTTATCTTCGACGATCTCACCGGCCAAGTAATCGACCTGGATCTGCGCGGTCTCGCCGCCGCAGAAGCTCTCTCGCACACCGAACCGGCCCAGGCTGAAGAGCCAGCCCGCAAGCCCGGCCGGCCTAAGCTGGGCGTTGTGGCACGCGAAGTGACCTTGCTGCCGCGCCACTGGGACTGGCTGGCAACTCAACCGGGGGGAGCTTCAGTAGCACTACGCAAGCTCGTCGAAGAGGCCAAGCGGACGCGTCAGGGCAAAGATCGGCTCCGGTCAGCGCAAGAGGCAGCCTACCGGTTCATGTCAACCATGGCTGGAAACGAACCGGGCTTTGAAGAAGCGGCAAGGGCGCTGTTCAGAGGAGATCAGGAGACCTACGCAAGGTTGGCGCAGCTTTGGCCGATCGATGTTGCTAGGTATGCAAAGGAACTTGCCGACCGTGCGTTTGCAAACCAAGCCGCTGAGCCGAGTGCGCAACGCGCATGATTCGCTGCGACCAACCGCGCCCCGTGGGCATTGTGGACCGTGGGGTGCGGAGGCTGGGAAGCGTTCGCGATTCGAGTAGTTCAACCTCAATACGATGCCGTCGCAGGCGCTTGTTCCGGTTGCGGCTGCGCCTTCTTCCTCAAGATGCCCGACGAGATCAGCGTGATGACGAGTCCAACCGGGAATGGCTCCAGGAATGTCATCGCTGAATTGATGAGCGGGTTCTCGTACATCTGCTTGAATTGCTCCGTTTGCTGGATTTGCGCCTGAATGGCTGCCGCGCTCGCGCCTGAAGCTCGCAGCTTCTCAACCATGTGGGCGCCGTATTTGTCCATGAAATCGTGCATGAAATTGAAGTAGATGATCTCCCAGGTCACCACGTAGCAAAGGCAGGAAATGAGTGTGATGGAGATGCCGACGGCAAATGCCTTGGCAAACGTGATCTGCCCGTTGCCCTGGTTATCGCGGTACGAGCGGATGCCCAGAAACACCAGAAAGAACGACAACACAATGATGGTGTAGCCGAGAAAATAGCTGTGGTTCTTTTCCTGGAACGACATCGTGGCGATCATCATGATCGACGACAGAACGCCGGAGACGAGCCCGAATTTCAAAATGGTCTTTTTCATGTGTTTCTCCCCTTGTGAGTGAGTTGAGTTCGAACCCAACTTACCGCGGCGGGCAGGTGCTTTGTCGTCATGCTTTCGGGTGATTTTGGCTGATCGCGATGAAAATCATCCGTTTGCATGATCGATTCATGGAAGAAGACCCAGTTCCTTGCCCATTTGCACCGCCTGCGTTCGCCGTTTGGCGCCTAGTTTGTCGAAGACCCGGCTGGAATGGGTCTTGACCGTGTTCTCGCTCACGAACAGCTTTTCAGCAATCTCGCGGTTGCTCATGCCCTCGGCGATCAGCACCAGCACCTCAAGCTCGCGGCGGGTGATGCCCAGGTCTTCGCGCTTGCGCTCGTCGGAGGTAAACGGCTCCTCGATCGGGGCCACGGCCTCTTTCTCAGCAACAGTGCCGCGCCGCGCTCCAGTCAGCCTGAGTCCGAGCCAGATGCCAAGAATTGCGAAAGTTACCGCGATCAGTCCGCTGTAGATCTCAACCGAATGCTCGATCACCAGGAACCGGTACTGCGTCCACTGCAGCAGGGTGATCAGAACGCCGCCGACCAACCCGTAGATGAGCACGTGCCTTCGCATAGGTCGCGGGGAAGGCCCTCACCCTTTGCGGCGGTAAAGGATCTGGAACTCGTAGCCGGTATTGGCGGGGAACAGGCCGGCAACATGGCGCAGCCGCTCGGCAAGCGCCGGAGCGGCAAGCAGTGGGTACTCGCGCTCGCGCAGGTCGTGGTAGTCGAAATCGACCGCTAGCGAGAGCATGTAGACGGCCAGAGCGTCAGAGAACGCCGACTCGTAATAGCTGTTGCGGGAGCGCTCGTCGATCACCTTCTGGCCGCTGCGGCCCTCCGCGTTGGAGCTTCCGGAAACGCGGCTGTCCTGGGCGCGGCGTCGGGTCTCCCAGGCGTCCTGGCTGGTTTCGCCCCGGACCTGTGCTTCGGCCTGTGACCAGGCCAGCGCGGAAAAGCTCTCCGGCACGCCCGCGGCCTCAACAAAGTTGTGGGCTACGTTGATGAAGAACTCAAAGGCCAACCCAAAACGGTCTTCGACCAGCCGCGTGGAAAGAAATACCGCTTCCGTAGTGCCGAAGGTCGCGTTGCGATGGCAGATGGCGCGGTCGCCCAGGTCGACCGTGTAGGCGGGCGCGATCATCACCTCACCGGTGTCGGCGATGGCCAGAGGCACAAAATAATACGTGCGGTTTGCGAGCGCGGCAGAGAGCGTCGCGGGCACTGCGCCAACCAGTCGCTCCAAGTCAGTATCGGAGACGCGCGTCTCGCCCCACGCTGCGTAGTGGATTCCGTTGGCCGCCTGGCCAACGGTCACCTGCGTGGCCACCTTTTCCGCGTGCCAAAGCTCGATTTGTGCGCTGGTAGACACTGAACTTGTATTCTAGACGACGAGGGCCATCGAGATGACCGAATTTGTTGCGACGCATCGCCCCGGCGGCGGAAAGGTTCTTGGCTTTCCGCTGGAGGGATTTGGCCTGTTTACCAGCCTGCTGCTGTCAGTTGCGTCGGCCTTCTTCACTTTTTTCGCCACCACCTGCATTGCCATCTTTTCCCTGCTGGCCTGGAACGTCTTCGGCCACCACACCGTGAGCTATGCCGATAGTTACCGCTATGTTGGATTTCCGGCGGGAGTGCTTGTGTTGCTTGTGGCGCTGCCGGTTTTTGGAACGCTGTGGGTGCGGGCCAAGATGCGCAAATAGGAAGTTTGCTGGCCTAGAAACTCGAAGAACCCACGATTTGAAAGGGCACGACTTTGGTAATGCCGCTAGGGCCGCCAAGACTTGTGTCGGCTCGGGCTCGTAAGTTGGCAATGAAGGTAGCACCCTCCCCACGCGGGCCAGAATGTTGGCTTAAGCAATCACTGACGGTTAGCCGGTGTTTCAGGCACAATCCGTAAACAGCTGCTGCAAATTACCCATACTCAAGCATCGCGCGGGAGAAGTTGACAGCGGCCGGCTGTCACTGATCCACGCTCCGAAGCCGTGTCGTCACGGAGAATAGGATTGACAGCCAAAGGAAACGTCGGTAGCGTCACTGCCAGCTCCGGTCGCGCTGATCTGACTTCAACCAGCTTTCAATCCAGGTCGGTTCGCGATTTACTCATTTGGCGGTAGATAGACGCTTGATTTTGGATTCGAGATCGGGAATGTAGCTAGATTGTGCACCTGGCTCCAGACGCTGGGCGATCCGGAGGGCTGCTTGCCATGCTGTCTTTGCCGTCTGTTTGTCCCCTGCTGCCGCTGCGGCGTCACCCTCTGCTGTCTGGGTAATGAGATTGTCGGGTGAGGTGGCGACAGCTTCCCGTGCCACGGCGAGCGCTGGTCCTGATTGCCCCTTCGTGAGTAGCGCTTGACTTTCTTGCGCACTTGCGAGAGCGGAGATCTCAGGGATGGCGAGGGTTCCCTGGTAGACGAATACGGAGTAGTCAATCGCCAGATCGGGATGCAGCGACTGAAACGATCTGTACGGATTGAGTTGGCCGCTGGGCCATTCGCACCCACTGAGGTCTCCGGCGCTGATCAGGACGGATCCGGTAACAGAGGGAGGAACGAGTCCCACACCGCCCCACTGCGTGTCGAAGGTGGGGAGAGCGTGACAGCGAATACCGTATACTCCCGGATCAATCACGGGCCGCGCGAAGTACGCGAACCAGCACTCCTGATCCGGATGGCGATCCTGCCACTGCTTGACTTGGAAAAGCTGTTGCGCCCAATCGACGCTTGCGTCACTCAGCAGATTGTGTAGATTCCCGGGTCCTCCCGAGGCTTCGTTGGCATAAGCAAGCTCATTCGGAAATACGAGAAGGCTGGAGACGACGTGGGCCACAATCAGAACAGAACAGAGGATCGCCCAGCGGCGATTCATACTGGCGAGCGTCGCCGCAGCGGCAGCGGCGAAGAGGATAACAAAGGCGTACATAGGCAGCAGGTGCCGCGCACCGATATTCATTCCGGACATCATCGCCACAGCAAGATAAATGACGGGCGGAGCAAGAGAATAAAACAACTCGCGGTGTCTGGTCAGCTTGCCTGTGATGGTTGCGAACGTGGCGAGGGCCATGAGCAGAAGCAGCCCCAGCGTCGTCTTGATGAGAATCACCAAGGGGAAGTAATACCACAGGCCGTGCGGATAAACCTTGCCCAGGAGGAAGGCGGGGTAGGCTAGCGATACTAGTTTCACGTCGACGAGTCCGACCAGATACGATTCGGGCAAAAGGTGGAGGCGGCCCGCTGCAACAACGATGGCAGATTCGAAATGCGGCAGAGGCGCCGCGTATGCGGCGACCGAAGTGCTGAACGCCATACCGGCAGGACGCGCGCTGTATCGAAATCCGTAAAAGGCCCAAAGCACGAAGACGCTCAGGACGACGATAGCGAAAAAGCCGCCGGTGAGTCGAAGTGCTGTTCGTTTGCGCTCGCTGCCTGGAGCCGTCAGCACCTCCCATGCGATCAGAGAGATGAACATGGGGCCGATCAAAATGCCCGAATGCTTGGTTGCGAGCAGCAGGCCTGTTGCCAGGCTGACAAGCAGCAGGCGGATGAGCGTTGGTCGGGTAGCGAAGCGGTAGAACGTCCAAATTGCTGCGACAAAGAAGCATGACACTCCGATATCGGTGGTTACTAGGGCAGAGTGTGCAAGAACGTTGGGATCGAAGACCACCAGAGCAAGAGCAATAAGACCGGCCGTATCGCCAAACCACTCCCGAGCCGCAAGAAACACGACGAGGCACAATCCGAGAGCAAGCAACTCCGCGCTCGCCCGCATCTCGAAGACGAGATGCTGGCGGTCTCCGTCGTTACGAGCCAGCCAGTCGCGGCCGTTCAGATATGCTTCAGCCTTGAAAAACTGACCGTGCATTGGTGGTGGTATCCACAAGTGGTCCGAAAGGAGGGGAACGGTCGCGAGAAGCTTGGCTAGAGGTGGGTGCTCAGGGTTTAGACCATAATCTGCCGCTTTCCACATCATGTAGCCTGCGAACATGTGATCGCCTTCATCAAAGGTAAGCGATTCTCGATGCACCATGGTCAGCGCCAGGGTTGCTTGAATTATTAGGAGAGCTATCGCCGTGAGCCAGAAGTATTTTGGGCGATGATTGGTCATAGGCCGATTATAGAGATCGCGCATATTTGAGATTAGTACCCCGAAACACGGAAGGGGCCGGGATTAGGGTTGTGCCTGGATTTTCGCCAAACCGGAAAGAACTCGTCCTTGCCGGATGAGCACTCAGCGGGGCAAGGTCGTTCAGGAATCAGATTCGATGCCGATGCGATCATTGACGGCCGACCGAATCCGCTGTTTGTAACCCAAGGAACGCTCAGTTGTCTGAACCGAAACATGCCCCGGAAGGAGCTGAATTTGTTCCAAATCACGGCCGGAGGCTTGGCACAACTTGGCGCGGGTGCGACGGAGATCGTGAGGGGCCAGCTTTGCAACTCCGATTGTCCTTGCGCATTCCTTCACAACATTCCAGACGGCCTTGTCCGTCATACTGTCGCCCCAGATGCGGCTCATCTTGGTTACCTTGCGGAAAATCCTGCCACGGTTATTCTCGGCCGCTCTGACCCATTCATTCAATCCCACGATCACCCAGTAGGGGATCGGAACCGTACGGACGTGACCGTCTTTGCCCCTCAGATCGACTATTGCCCAATGATCTTCACGCTGATGTAGGTACCCACGCTGCGCGTCGGTACTGGTGAGGCCGTCCAGGACCGCCGCATTGGCAAACTCAAGGTCAGGTAGGCGCAGAACGATTGTCGCTTTCTTCTAGTAGGCCTTATGGCGGGGCTTGGGCCTCATGGCGTGTGGCCTCCTTGCCACCCTGCCATGATGCTCCAAAGCGCTCTGTCAGGTTGGAGGTGATCCAGGTGTCACGCTGTGGATGGTCATTCCAGTTCGTTGCCATAAGGGAGTGCAACCCTATGGCAGCGCAGCCCTTGCATGCGGAATTTGCCGCATGGTAAGATGCCTCTCTGTCTAATTGACATCCCCACGACCTTCTCGTTTCCGCGCCGCTCAGGTAGCAATTTGAAAGCCAAATTGTCCCCACGTTCCGCAGTTCAACGTCGATGGCCGCTGCTGGCGCTGCTTGCCCTGGCCGTCTCCTGTCTGTGTTCCGCCCAACAGCATACCCAGCCCGCTGCCAAGCCGCCCGCACCGGCGCACGCGGAAGCGGGGATGCCGGTGCTGGAAAATTACTCCGCCAGGACCTACAACGGCGCCCCGCAGATATGGGCAATTCTCGAAGACAAGCGCGGGATCATGTACTTCGGGAATTCCGGCGGCGACTTGCTGGAATACGACGGCGTCAGCTGGCGGAAGATCTTCACCAATTCAAGCGTGGTGCGTTCGCTGGCTCTTGATGATTCGGGAAGAGTCTGGGTGGGCGGAAACGCGAAATTTGGCTACCTGGCGCCGGATGAGAACGGTACTCTCAAGTTTGTTTCCCTGCTCGACCAGATTCCGCCGGAGCATCGCGGCTTCACCGATGCATGGCAGACGCTGGTGACGCCTCAAGGCGTCTTCTTCCGTTCCTATGAGCGGCTGTTCCGTTGGGACGGCAAGCGGATGCAGGTGTGGGTTCCCGCCGGAACGGGAAGGTTTCAGGCGCTCTCTGCCGTGCGCGGGCATATCTACACAAGCCAGAATGGAATCGGCCTGCAGGAGATTGTGGGCGACGAACTGCGCAATGTGCCCGGAGGCGACGCCTACAAGGATTCGATCAAGCTGTTCCTCCATCCTTACGATGAGGGCCGCATCCTGGTCTCTGCACGCGATGGAGGGCTTACCTTATACGACGGTCAAAAGGTCGCGGCCTTTCCCACGCAGGCCGACGACTACCTGAAGACGCACAAGATCTACACATCCACTCTGCTTCCCGATGGCGGCATCTGCATCGCCACGCTGAATGGCGGCGCGGTCATTCTCGCGCACGACGGCAACGTCCGCCAGATTCTCGACGAGAGCTCGGGGCTCATTGACACTCAGACTCTTTCCGCGTATCCAGACCGCGAGGGTACGCTCTGGCTGGGCCTGGGCGGCGGCGTCGCGCGGGTTGAGATCAACTCCCCCGTCTCCATCGTCCTGCGCAGCAGCGCCCTTGAAGCGACGCGATTCCAGGGGTCCATCTACGCCTCGTCGGTTTCTTCCAATGCCGCTTCGCGCGTCGTATTCGATCCCAAGACCGGTCGGCCCACTCCTGTCCCGATCCATGGCCCGAATCAAGGCTGGAACATGGTGGTCTTCAAGGAGCCCTCCGGCAAAACTCCCGACCAACTTCTGCTGGCCAGCAGCGAAGGCGTCATGAAACTGGAGGGCGACAACATGGTGCCCGCCATGCCAGCCGTTCATGGCCTGCCCGAACAAACATACGAGATTCTGCAATCGCGCAAGGATCGTTTCCGCATCTTCATCGGACACTCCGATGGCTTGGAATCGATGCGCTGGGACGGCCGCGCATGGATCGATGAAGGCAGGCTGCCGAAGCTCGTTTACGAAGCCCGCGTTCTGGCCGAAGATAATGAAGGAATCCTTTGGGCCAGCGGCGGAAACGGGAAGATACTCCGCGTGACGGTTGCGCCGACTGGCATGCGGGATTCCAAGGTCGAAGCTATGGGGAAGAATGAGGGCTTGCCGGATAGCGTCAGTGCTGCGCAATTCGTGGCCGGAAGTATTTTTGCGTCCGCCACTCGTTCCAAACACATGTACCGATGGGATGCCGCAACGCGCAAGTTTGTTGTGGACGATCGCTTTCTATTGCCGATCGATGATCCCGATGCAACCTCGGGCTTGGGTCTCATGGATGAGAGCAAGCCGGACGGAAGCTTCTGGTCGGTAACCACGTCGTCAGACTCCAAGCGCCTCGGCCTGTTCAGCAAGCAGGCGGATGGAACATGGAAGATTGATGAGGATACTTATCGCCGTCTCAAGAGGTTCCGCACGTATCATTCGTTTGCCGATCCCGATGGCGTGCTGTGGGTCACGGGCGAGATGTTCCTCCGATTTGACCCGTCCGCACAGCAAGCTGGTGGATCTCAATCGTTCCCAACGCTGGTGCGCCAGGTCAATGCCGGGTCGAAGGTAGTCTTCGGTGGTACAAGCGCCGAGGGGAACTCCGATCTGCGCCTGCCGCCGGGCACGGACGCCTTACGGTTTCAGTTTGCGGCGCTCAGCTATGCCAATCCATCCGGCACGGAATACCAATACCTTCTTGAAGGCGCCGACAAGGATTGGTCGGCCTGGGGCAAACAGAAAGAAGCCAATTACAGCGGTCTGGGTCCGGGCAGCTATCGCTTCCGCGCGCGCTCGCGTACCGACGACGGCCGCATGGGCGAAGAAGCGAGCTACGCTTTCTCGATTCTTCCTCCCTGGTACCGGACAAACCTGGCTTACGCAGTTTACGTAATTCTGTTTATTCTTCAAGGCCTGTTTGCATGGAGGCTGATCAGCCAATACGAGCGCAAGAAATCGCTTCGCAAGACGGAAGCTCTCGAAGCCCAGGCCAGAGCGCTTGAGGCCACGGTCAATGAGCGCACCCAGGAGATTCGCGCCCAGGCCGCCGAAATTGCGGCGCAGAAAGACTCGATTGAACTGCTCAGCGAGATCGGCCGCGAGATCACCGCTTCGCTCGACCTGAACACCATCCTCTTCAAGCTCTACGAGCGCGTGAATCAGATTGTCGACGCTAGTATATTCGGCGTCGGACTTTATCGCGCGGAAAAACACCTCATCGAATACACCCTCGCAATTGAAAACGGAAAGCGATACGCGCCCTACACGCGCAGCACCGACGACAAGAACCAGTTTGCTGTTTGGTGCATCGACCATCGCCAGCCGATTCTGTTGAACGACGTTGCAGCCGAGTACTCGAAATACATACCTTATTACGAGCATCACGGCAGAGCGCTGCTGGATGGGACCGCGGCAAAGCCGCCGGCCTCGATGATCTATCTACCGCTTATCGCGCAGGAGCGCGTGCTTGGGGTGCTCAGCATTCAGAGCTTCAAGAAGAATGCTTATACCGAGCAGCATTTGAGCCTGCTCGAAAATCTCGCTGCGTACACCACCATCGCGCTTGACAATGCCAACGCCTACCTGGTGATCAACGAACGGGAACGCGAGGTCCGCGAACGCGCAGCCGAGTTGCAGACCATCAATCGCATTACCCAGGCGCTGGCAACACAGCTCGACAAGGATCGGCTCATCCAGCTTGTCGGCGACCAGGTCCGCGATCTGTTCCACGCGCCCATTGCGTATGTCTCGCTGCTCGATCGCGCAACCATGACGCTCGAGTTTCCCTATAGCTACGGCGAAGACGGGCAGCCGCGCCCCTTCGGCGCAGGACTTACTTCGCAGATCATCCGCACCGGCCAGCCGTTGCTCATCAATGAGGACATGGATCGCACCCGCGCACGCCTGGGCATCGAGCAGATTGGCCGCCAATCGGTTTCGTATCTGGGGGTGCCCATCGCTTCCGGCGGGCAGACCATCGGCGTCATCAGCGTTCAATCTACCGATCAGGAAGGCCGCTTTACCGACGCTGATCAGCGCCTGTTGACCACCGTCGCCACGGCGGTTGGCGTGGCATTCCACAACGCCCGCCTGTTTGAAGAAGCCAGCCAGGCGCGGGCCGTTGCCGAGGAGGCCGATGCCGCCAAGAGCTCGTTCCTTTCCACGGTCAGCCATGAGCTGCGCACGCCTTTGACCTCGGTGCTGGGGTTTGCCAAGATCATCCGCCGCCGCCTTGAGGAGCGACTCTTTCCGCTCATCTCCGACGAAGACCGCAAGGTACAGCAAGCCAAGCGGCAGGTCATCGAAAATCTTGACGTGGTTGTCAGTGAAGGCGAACGGCTCACCAAGCTCATTGACGACGTTCTCGATTTGGCCAAGATCGAAGCGGGCAAATTTACCTGGAACATGGGAACTGTCTCGGTCTCTGAAGTGATTGAGCGCGCGATTGCAGCAACTGCGTCGTTGTTTGAGACAAAGAAGCTGACCCTGGTTCGCGATATCGATCCGGAGCTGCCAACGGTGGATGGCGATCTCGACCGCCTCATTCAGGTCGTCATCAACCTCATCTCCAACGCCGTCAAGTTTACTGACTCCGGCGCTATCGCCTGCTCCGCGCATCTGCAAGGCGGGAACATTGTTGTCGGCGTCACCGATTCCGGCATTGGCATTGCTCCCGGCGATCAGCAAAAAGTCTTTGAGAAATTCAAGCAGGTGGGCGACACACTTACAGACAAGCCAAAAGGCACAGGCCTGGGCTTGCCCATATGCAAGGAGATTGTCGAGTATCACGGCGGACGCATCTGGGTGGAAAGCGAGCCGGGCCAGGGCAGCACTTTCTCATTCACGCTTCCCGTCGTTGGTCATCCCGCGCAGCTTGAGTTGTTGCCTGTCCGGCGCGCTGTCGATATCGAGTCTCTGGTCAGGCAGCTGCGCGAAAAAGTGCCCGCGCATCAGCCCAAAGACAAGTTCGTTCTGGTTGTCGACGACGATCCAAACATCCGCTCATTGCTGCACCAGGAGCTGACGGATGCGGGCTACATCGTCCGCCTGGCTGAAGACGGTCGAAAGGCGCTTGCACTTATCCGGGAGGAAATCCCCGGCCTGGTGATTCTCGATGTCATGATGCCGGAGATGAATGGCTTCGACGTTGCGGCCGTGTTGAAAAACGATCCCGCCACCATGGACATTCCCATCATCATCCTCTCCATCGTCGAGGATAAGGAACGCGGATTCCGTCTCGGCGTAGATCGCTATCTGACCAAGCCCATTGATACGGCTTCGCTCTTCCATGAAGTGGATGCGCTGCTTGACCAGGGCAAGTCGAAAAAGAGAGTCATGGTGGTGGACGAAGACGTCTCCACAATCCGCACCCTGACCGATGTATTGAAGACGCGCGGCTACGAGGTGGTCGAATCGAACGGCTCTGAGCTGGTTTCGCGAGCTGTTGTTTCCAAGCCCGACATCATCATTTTGAATTCCCTCCTCTCAAATAACGAAGCCGTGCGTTCCTTGCGCTTCGAGAAAGGCATGGAGAACGTTCTCTTTCTTATCTATCAATGACCATGAAAATACTGATTGTCGACGATGAACCTCACCTGCGCATGCTGATCCAGCAGTCCCTGGAAGAGCTCGAAGACGAAGGCGTAGATATTCTTACAGCGACCAATGGCGAAGAGGCGCTTGAAACCATCCTCGAAGAAAAGCCCAACCTGGTTTTTCTTGACGTGATGATGCCCAAGAAGAATGGCTTCGACGTGTGCAATGCGGTCAAGAACGAGCTGGGCCTGAGCCACATTCACATCGTGCTGCTCACTGCCAAGGGCCAGGAGTTCGATCGCCAGCGCGGCGCGGAGGTGGGCGCCGACCTGTACATGACCAAGCCTTTCGATCCTGATGCGCTCGTCGCCCAAGCCCGCTCCGTTCTAGGTCTGCCGGCATCCGGATTGTGAGGCCTATGCCGAATGCGAACCTTAAAGCACTTCTTGGCCCCAGGTCCAACAGTTTCTCCGCTCTCAAAGCGTTGCGGGAAGCCCTGGGCAGCGACATCCGTGTTGTCGATCTCGCCGGCAATACGCTCTTGGGTGAGGCTGAGTCCCAGGCTCGGCCCGATTACCCGCGCATCCCGATCAAATGCGAGGACGCGACTCTCGGATTCGTCGCCGGACCCTCAGCGCCGGCAACGGCGATGGCCTTGCTCCTCACGCATCTCGCAGCCCGCGAGTCGGAGGGCCGCGCCCTCGCCTCGGAAGTACTTCATCTCTATCGCGAAGTTCACTTGATTGAGCAGCTCTCCGAGCAGCTTGCCGCACTGCTCAATTTGTCGTCGGTGGGGCAGTCGGCTTTGGCTCAGGCACAACGGCTCATCCCCGCCACGCGCGGCGGCATTCTTGTAATGGAAAGCGAAGATGGCCCGCTTCGCAGCGCCGCGGCTTTCGGCGGTTCCGCGTCTGATTCGGGAAACGCACCGAACCGCGAATCGGGTCCGCTATTGCCCGGATCACGCTTTGCTGCTTCGATTCTCGAGCGGGGCATCGCCGAAATCGTCAACGATTGCGCTTCCGATCCGCGTGCGCTCGATTCAGAGCGCAATCTCAATGCGCTCATCTGCGCTCCGCTGCGCGCAGGGCAGCGGACTGTGGGCATCATCGCCCTTGCCAATACCGCGGAGGGCGCGTCTTACTCGGCCGCAAATTTGAAATTGCTCAACACCATCGCGCTGCAAACCGCCGCGGCTATTGCCAACTCCCTGCTCTGCGCGGAAATGGTCGATGCTGCCCGCGCCCGCGCCGCGTTTGCCGCCGAGCTGCACGCCGCCAGCACGGTGCAGCAACTGCTGCTGCAAAGCGCCTCGCGTCCCACCCCCGGCTTCCAGGTGGAATCCGTGTACTTGCCTGCAAGCGAGGTCGGCGGCGACTTCTTTTTCGTGTCTTCGGCGCCGGACGGCTCTCTCACTGCCATTGTGGGAGATGTCTCAGGAAAGGGCCTGACAGCCGCGATGCGCGTGGCGATGATCCTTGGCGCCCTGCGCCGCGAAACCTCCCACGATCCCAGCGATATCCTCTACGGCCTCAACAATGCGCTCATCGCGCAGGGCCAGCTCGGCTTCACTACGGCCTGCTGCATCCGCATTTCGCTCAGCGGTGACTATACTCTCGCCAATGCCGGACACATCGCTCCCTATCTTTCCGGGCGGGAACTCGAAACAGCACCGGCGCTGCCGCTCGGCCTCATTCCGGAGCAAACCTATGAAGCGGTGCATGGCCGCGTCTCGTCCGGGGAATGCCTCGTCCTGCTTTCGGACGGCGTACCGGAAGCGCGCTCCGATTCGGGAGAACTCTACGGCTTCGATCGGCTCTCCAGCCTCACCCGAATGGCAGCGCAGGATATTGCTGAAGCCGCCCGAAGTTTCGGCCAGGAAGATGACATTACAGTCCTGACCTTGGCGCTTGCCCAAGACCAGCCGCGCATTTGCGTCGACACCTAGCCGAATTTTGCTGCGAGTAGTAAACCGCCGGCGCGAGCCGGTCACCGGCGGTTGCTCGCCAATCCGGACAGAACACATTTTTGGCGTTACTTCCGGGTTGCGGTCATCCGCACCCAATCGTCCGTAGGACTCAATCGAGCCTCCACACGATCAGTATTCCGGTTATTTCAATTTCGCGTACTCTGCCTTGGCTTCTTTAAGGATGGGTATGCCGGGGTCGGCGTCTTTCCATGACGTGAGAAAGACTTTGTAGGCGGCGAGCGCTCGGATGCGAGCCGGATTTGCGTCAGCGCCCTGCTTGGCCCTCGAGTCCCGGGCATTGGCACGAGCAACTCCCGGAAGGGCCAGCGCTCCCGTCCAGCAGCTCCAGGCGATACCGCTGTGATCCAGAATTCTCTGAAACTCGGCGGCGGCGCCACTGCCTTGTCCGGCGGCCAAGTACGTTTCTCCACGAACATACACAGGATATAGGCAGGAAATATTGTTGCCGAACTGAAGACGCATTACACAATGGAGAAACCCTCATGAAACGGATCAGAACGTACCACAGGTAAAAAGCGCCTTCGTATTTCTCTCTCGGGCTGCCCCTACAAGGCGTCTTCAAGAGACAACGGCCTGGATCCACAGTGCAACCACATTAAGGAGCTGAAAGTAGTTGACATTACCGGCGTGACCGCTGCCCAATGTGTTGATGGCGCCTGCGATATTGGAATATCCCACCTTAACTGAACCCGGAATTCTTTGACCGAGCCATATTCAGCAATGTGATCGAAGTGCTCAGTCAGCGGTCTGCAGAGAATTGGGCACTTTCATGACCAAGAATCAATTCGTCGGGTTTTTTGCGGCCAGACCGCTATCGACTCGCCTGCAATACCGGAGTGATCTCGGATGCCGTTAAAGGAATGACTTAATGGCTCGACCCGCCGTTTGCCACCTTGCATCCGAACATATTCGCGGGCCGATCGAGATCAGGTCCAACTCCTTCGAAGTTATCCCGTTCGGCCATCAGCGCCATTCGCAGCATCTCGTTCTTCACCATCAGCTCGCAGACCCGCTTCTCGAGGCGCTCGGCCTTGGCTCTCCACGCTCCCGGATGCGTTTCTTGCTCATTTGACAATGTCATCATGCAATTCATGGCGCGTCTCCATTCCGAGTGGCGTCTGGTTTCGACTGCCCTCACTCTTGAATGCGGAAACGGGGAACACTTCGTGCCAAAGTATTAAGTCAACATCCATTTCCCTTTTAATACCCTACGCTGGATTTCTCAAGCCAAGGCAATGGGGCTTGCTAACATTCAGTCGCATCCCGCGTTAATGCAGTAGTTCCAAGAGGATCTCACTTGACGATCCAGACAAGTGTGATGTGGGCTCCGGTCACTCCATCTCTGGCTACCTCACCAGGTACTCCGAGCGCTCCGTAAGGTGGTGGTTGAGTCACACTGAGAATGCTGGCAGAACCAGGACTCTGAAACGAAATTCTGCTCTCGCGCAAATCCGGGCCAACGCACATTCACCTTGGGCATTTCTGCGTTCACTATGGACTTCCAGGGCTAGATCAATTTGTCGTCGCTGCCGAAGGAAAATAGACCGGCCTCTGCTAGCAGCCCCGAAGGAGGAGTCATCACAGTTTCTACGGTCGGAGTCGGGTGCAGACACTCCTGGTGGGCATATGTGGATTTCGTCAGATTGTGACGCTTAAAGTATGCGCCTACGAATGCCACTGTCAATGCTCTTGGAGGAATTCGCCGCTACAACATCGTCTACATTAGACTTTTTAATCGGGATCAAACGGCTGTAAGTTATTGATTTTATTGGTCGGGGAGAGAGGATTTGAACCTCCGACCCCCTGGTCCCGAACCAGATTTTGCGGATTGTTGAAGTGTGTTGAAATCGAGTGAAAATAACTGTTTTGGATTGAATGCTTTGCGGCCATGCTATTGAAAGCTGTGGTTCTGAATGGTTCTGGAGTGCTTTGACCGCTACAATTTCGACTACATCTGCCTCGGAATTATCGGATTTTCGCAGTCCACGATCCGCTGCCATTTGGATCAGCTTTCCTCGACGGGTCACTACTAGTTTGTCTCATTGCTCATCGCACAGAATTGAAGGATCTACGACCGTCCTCTCTTATCGCTCGAAATCATTTGGCATTTTTCCTAGCTCCTTGAACTCTCAAATGTGAGCAGCGCGATGCCGTTTGGTGGAACGGAAATAACGATTTGGCCGTTTCCATTGAAATGTGTAATCTCCGGCTCCGGCAAAGCACTCGCGCGTTTCAGTTCCGCGATCTGCTTAATTGTTGGGTACTCCGGACTCCCCATCTTTTGATAGGCGCGATTGAAATCGCCGTGATCGCTATCAACGCGGTTTATATTCACTCGACCATGCTTGTGCTCACCTTGCAGTTGCAGCGTAAACTCCTTCGAGTCTCCCTGTGTGGCGAACGTGCCCCCGGTCTGAACCGTTGGATCTCCCATCGAAGTGCGCTGCTTTGGATCCTGCGGGACTAGATTCCAAACGAGGACGGCTACAGAGCCATCTTTTCGCCGGGTCGCCAGAACTGGCCCGTCATCGCTGGTCAACTGTGCGTCGCCCAGCCGGTGCAAGAGTGCGAAAGTATGGAACGAGGGCCGTGGCACACCCCTCATCCCGACGAGCCCGAAGTTTCCGTTTAAGAAAGTTCTCGGGATGCCCAATTCCTCGAAGACGTTGTCAAAGGTCCAATACGACATCATCTCTGCAAGACCGATGCAGCTCTTGATTGTATGAGCGATGAATGCAGGATTCTGAGAGCTCCATTCCGTTAGGAACAGTGGAAGGTCAGGAAACTTCGACGACTTTATCTGCTGCTTGAGCATTGCCAGAGTTTTGGGTATCACTTCCTCGAAGGGATAGTGATGGTCCTCGCCGAATACACTCTTTTGCGGGTCATCAGGATAGACATGGCTTGAGGCAAAGTCGATTGGAACCTGTTGCAACGAACAGAACTCCAACAGATCGCCGACCCAACCGGCTTGAGCAGTGGCGGGGCCACCGACTCTGAGCCGTTTATCCACGCTCTTTAGCGCTGTTGCAGATTGTTTGTATAGTTCAAAATACTCCGCTTTCGTGCCTGCCCAAAAGAACGTTAAATTCGGTTCGTTCCATACCTCGAAATTCCATGTGCTGACTTCCTCAATCCCGTAGCGCTCAACGCAGTGAGTTCCGAGCGCGCGGATCAAGTCCCCCCACTGAGACATCGGGTCAGGAGGTGTGACGTTTCCGTGATAGTAGAAGGCGGTTTTTTTACCGCTCGCGAGCGCGCCTGGCATGAAGCTGAGTTCAACGAACGGCTTGACTCCACGTTCGAGCATGGCGTCAAACACCATGTCCACATATAGAAAGTTCGGAGATTTACCTCCTGGCCATACGCCCATCTCGTCGTTGAACAGTCCGTGGAAGCGGACGGACTTGATACCAGCAGCCTCCTTTACAAGCTCAAGGTCGGCGAGCCATTGCTCCCGAAGACCAACGATGGCCCTGTCAGAGCCGATACACTCCTCCCAGACGTGCGGCAGGGGTCCTGTCGTCGCATGGGTGTTGATCGAAATGACGTGTTTGGTGGTTTCCGGAGTGTCCATCGTGGCGCTGACCACCCTTGGTGCGAGGGCGTAGAAGCCTGTCATTGCCGTTGTGTGCAGAAACGTTCGACGATCCATAAATGCCTTCTTTCGCGATTCGAATCAGCCCAGGAGACCGTTGCACTGATAGAGCCAATAACACTCGCATCCTTTGATGAAGAGACTGTAGAGATTTCTTGAAACATCGCGGAGAAATGAGCATGATCTACGGATTGATGACGAAAGTCCCAGCGACTTTGGCCGAGGAGTCTTCACCCACCCAGTAGTCAAAGGTCGACGGCTCTTGAGTCCAACCTTTCTTGGCGGTGCTCCAGAAAGAAAGGTCCTCGGGTGTCAAAGTGAAGCGCAGCACCTTCTTTTCGTGAGGCTGCAGGGGAACACGATCGAACCCCTTTAGCTCGCGTACAGGCCTCGACGCACTGCCGAATCGCTGGTGAATATACAATTGCGCGACTACATCGCCGGCGACTTCGCCTGTATTCTCTACTTCTGTCTCGACCGTCAGCGTCTGGCCTAGATTGATTTGAGGTTGAGCAAGCTTCGGCGGCGCGAACGAGAACTTGGTGTAGCTCAAGCCGTATCCGAATGGGAACAAGGGAACGCTCGGTTCATCCCAGTACCGCCTGCCCTGATTCTGGGGGTCTTGCGTATTGTTATGCGAGTAGTACGTTGGGATTTGATCGGTATCGCGTGGCCATGTATATGGAAGCCTACCCGCAGGATTTGCATCCCCAAACAGGAGATCTACGACAGCATTTCCGCCTTCTGTTCCCGGATACCACATGTCAAGGATGCCAGGGATATGTTCCACCGCCCATTGCAGGTCGAGTGGGCGGCCACTAAACAGAACGAGAACGATGGGCTTGCCAAGCGCTGAAATGGCCTTCAGCAGCTCTTCTTGCCTGCCGGGGAGAGCCAGAGAAGCGCTTGAGGCAGATTCTCCATCCATATCCTGGAGTTCTCCCATAACTGCAACAACGATGTCGGAATCGCGAGCGACTTCGATTGCGTGACGAAACTCGTCGTCCGCCTGTTCCGGTGTCCAACGCTTCTGGGGCTTCTCCTTCATCAAACTATCGAACGGCGAAGAATACTTGCGGCTGATTTGGATTCCCTGTGCGTAGACGACACTAAGGAATTTGCCCGACTGCTCCAGGGCTCTCCGAACGGTGACCGTATCGTCGATGTTTTCCCCTCCGGTCCAAGGCCCGAGGGTGTCTTGCCTTGAGTCGGCCAGCTGCCCGATCACAGCGAGTTTTTTATACTCTTGAGGATGCAGCGGCAGGATGTTCCCGTCGTTTCTCAACAAAACGGCGGAGCGATCAGCGGCAATCCGGGCGGCTTTCAGGTGTTGCTGAAGGACAACGTCATCCATTGGCTTAACTTCGAAGAATGGATGATCGAACAGATCAAGCTGAAACTTCAGCCTCAGCACTCTCCGAACAGCGCTGTTGAGTTTCTCCATATCAAGCGTGCCGTCATGTGCTGCCGAAATCAGCCCCTCAACGTCCCCGAAGTTCGTCATCTGGACATCCACACCGGCGTCGAGAGCGCGTCGCGCTGCGTCTTCCTTATCGCGGGCAAATCCGTGGGGCACAAGATCATTGACGGCGTTGTTGTCGCTAATGACCAGGCCCTTGAATTTCCATTCATCGCGAAGCACGTCAGTAAGCAGCCATCGATTTCCGGTAGCGGGGACATCGTCGACATCCAGATATGCGCTCATGACCGTAGCCGCACCTGCCTCGACGGCTGCCTTGAACGGAGGCAGAATTACATTGCGGAGTTGGCTCTCTGATAGGTTGGCAGCATCGTGGTCCCGCCCACCCTCACCAGCCCCATAGCCGGCGAAATGCTTAACCGTGGCGATCATGTGATTGGAGTCAATCGGAAGATCTCCCTGAAAACCCTTCACTTGAGCCACGGCGATCTTTGACCCGAGAAATGGATCCTCTCCGGCCCCTTCGACAATACGACCCCACCGCGGATCTCGAGCGATGTCAAGCATTGGGGCAGAGGTCCAGTGCTGTCCTCCCGCCCTCGCCTCCATTGCTGCGATTCCCTGATCACTTTCAATCATCGCCATATCCCAAGAAGCCGCAGCGCCTATCGGCACCGGGAAAATGACCCGATATCCGTGTATAACGTCCAAGTTGAAGAGAAGAGGAATATGAAGGCGTGTTTTCTCTACCGCCAACTTTTGCAGAGCGTTGATCTCGGTGGGGTCGAGCACATGATCGACCGATCCCACCATGCCGGCGGCGATGGCATCATCGACTTTCTTTTTAGAAAAGTGGAAAGGCTGATTCAGTTGACCAACTTTTTCGTCAACGGTCATCTGATTGAGCAGTGCATCGATCCGCCGCTCGATCTCAACAGACGAAAGCGCTCTGTGACTTGTAGTCGGAGGAACATTTGCGGCCCCAGTGCCGCCGCCTTTCCCGCAGGCTTGTCCGAGGCATGGGGACGGGCTAAAGAAGAGCGACAACGCTAGAACTCCTCCTGCATGGGCGATTCCAGATGCACTTCTAACGAGCACAACTTCCTCCCTTAAGGTCAACCGGCCAAGGACCCGGATATCCCACGCGGTCGCCGGCCAGGCGTTGGTCGCATAGCTTGTTCCGAGACCGCACCGCTATCAACACCCGTGTCAACTATTTCGCCGGAGCTCCCGCATCTGACTTGACCGGTGACAATTTGAAGTCGCCGGTAACTCCCATAGGCTCTACATCGGCGTCACCCTGGACATTCCCGGAATCGTCAAGCGTCCCCGTATATGTCACGGTCAACGGCGACCCGTTGTACTCCGTGTCAAATTTCATGGTTACCTTCTTACCGTCGACTGTTCCAGTCAGTTTCACTTCGCCGGTGTCGCTCTTGCAGCTTCCCGTGAGTTTATTGTCGGTTTGAGATAAAGAACACGTCTGATCGGTGTCCGTACCAGCGATACTGCTGTGGAGGTTGTACGATCCTGTAAGTCCGGCCGATCCAAGTGCGAACATCGGCGTCGCGGTAACTGCAACCATGCCTAAGATGAGCAATTTATTCATTCTCTGACCTTTCGGGAAACAATGAAAATGCGTGGAAGTTTAACCGTGTCCCGATTAGTGGGCTTCGGCTACGGGCGGATTCCCTGATGCCAGTTGGTGTCGTTCGGAAATCATATTCCTGGCTTCTGGGTCGAGGCGTGAACGAAGAGGTATTTGTGGTGCGACGCAAGACATTTGCCGCTCTGATTTCGAAGCTTGCACTTACTTATTACTGAGGCCGAGAGTAATGATGCGAAGGGCTTCATGAAAGAGTTCGCGAACCGGCTGTCCATATTCGACTTCTATCCGATTGCCAAGTGATGCAAACCGGCGCTGTGCGGCAATAACAGCATTCACTACGGAATGCATCGTGAGGTCTGGATTCAGATCGGAGCGGAACGATCCATCTGCGATTCCCATCCGCACCAAGTCAGAAAGCGACCTCGGGAAGTCCGGCGCAACCCTTGCTTCAAGGGCAAGCAAGAGATCGGCTGACCATTCGTGCGCATACATAGCGTCAAACTGCGCCTGGAATCTTATTCGCTCCGGATGATCCGCCAGTTCCGCTTCGAAGGCTTCAAACAAAGCTTCAATTTGGGCGAGTGCCGGTCCCTGCACACGGGACACTCGTTCTTCAATCTCGGAAGCGGACTGCTCCATATATTGTTCGACCAGAGCCCAAACAATCTCATGCTTGTTAGAGAAGTACTCATACAAGGTTGATGGCCTTACGCCGATCGCAGCGACAATCTCAGCGATTGTGACCCTATCAATCCCCTGCGCATTGAACAACTCCTGTGCTGTCTTGAGGATTCTGCCACGCTGTCTCTCTCGGTGGGCGCGGTAGGGTTTGGTTGGAGTGGAGGGCAGAAGAGCGGGAGTATCGAAGTCTGGGCTCATCGGCAATTGAAAAAATCCACCACTGGAAATGGATAAGGTGAGTCACCTCGAAATCCGATCTGGACCGCCATCGCGACGACGGTCATGTTCGAAACAACGGCTCCTGTTGGTTTCCAAGGGGAATAAGTTTTGGCGTGTTTCACAGTTAGATCCTCGATCAAGCTTGACGACCATGTTTACTCACTGTGCGAGGTTTGTCAAGCAATTTTGTACTATAAATACGAATTTGGATATAATATTCGAATTAGATGCGACTGAGCCCCACATCGTGCTCTTGCTCCGACATTTGCCTTGCGCGTCGGGCCGTGCAGACAAGCACGATTTGGATTTCTACCGAAGACGCGCGTATCCGTTTGAATGAAATCGTACCTCCGACCGTGAAAGGGAGCTCTTGTAATGACCGAACCGTTGTCCCGCCGCAATTTTGCACGCTTGCTTGGAGCAGGCGCAGCCACCGTTTCCGCTTCTCTGCCGAGTTTGGCCGCCGGATCGGCTCTTGTGGCCCCAAATAGAGACACCGACAGTTCAATTGCCGCAAATAGCGGTGAACTGAAGTTTCCAAAGGGCTTCGTTTGGGGTTCGGCTACAGCTAGTTACCAGGTAGAAGGTGCAGCCAAGGATGAGGGCAAGGGCGTTTCCATCTGGGACGTGTTCGCTCACGCGCCGGGAAGAATTCATGAGGGTCAAAATGGCGATGTGGCGGATGATGGTTACTTCCGCTACAAGGACGACATTGGCATCATGAAAGATATCGGCCTCAAGGCCGCAAGGTTTTCGATCGCATGGCCGCGCATCTTCCCCAACGGGGCGGGCCAAGTAAATCAGGTTGGTCTCGATCACTATCGCAAGGTGGTCGACGACATGCTCGAGCAAGGAATCGAGCCGTACTGCACGCTTTACCACTGGGATCTGCCGCAGGCTCTGCAAGACAGGGGTGGATGGGAGAATCCTGACACCGCGAAGGCGTTTGCCGATTATGCGGGCTATGTGGCAAGCAAGCTTTCCGACAGAATTCACCAGTGGATGACCATGAACGAGATCCGCTCGTTTACCCAGGCCGGCTACGGTTTCAATCTTCATGCTCCCGGCATGCACGTCGGCCGCAAGCGCCTCGCGCAACTGACCCATTACGCAGTCTGGGGACACGGTTTGGGCGTTCAGGCCATTCGCGCACACGCCAATGGCCCCGTCAAAGTCGGCCTTGCCGATAATCCCACCGCTGTATGCCCGGTTCTTGCTGCTCCCGAACACATCGCAGCTGCCCAGACAGCCTATCGGGAAGAGAACGCACAGTTCCTCAACGTGATCATGACAGGACGGTATACCGAGCACTACCTTGGACACCTCGGTGCCGATATGCCGCAGTTCACTCCTGAGGAGTTGAAGGCGATATCCACACCACTAGACTTCGTGGGCTTGAACGTTTACAACCCCGTGTGGGTGCGTGCCGACAGTTCGCAGGAACTCGGCTACCGAATCGTAGCGAACCCTTCCAACTATCCGCACATGGATCCGCCGTGGATCGCTGTAGGCCCTGAAGCACTGTTTTGGTCACCGATTTTCGCGCGCCGCATTTACAACATCGATGCGCTGTACATCACTGAGAATGGCGCCGCTGCACAAGACTATCTAACGCCAGACGGTCATGTATGGGACACAGGTCGGACCATGTTTCTTCGCAACTACATTTCACAACTCCATCGCGCCATCCAGGCCGGCGCACCTGTCAAGGGTTACTTTCTCTGGAGTCTGCTGGACAATTTTGAGTGGGCCGACGGATACTCAAGCAGATTTGGGATCACATATGTCGATTTTCAAACGCAGAAACGGATCCCAAAACTCTCATCCCATTTCTATAAAGCCGTCATCGCGGCGAACGCAGTTGCGTAGGAAGTTGTTTAACCAAAGATGCCCTGCGCGAGAAGCAAAATAATCGAATCCAGGAACCGGCACAAAGGTTTATGGCGATGATGAGAGAGGCGGGACTCGGCTGGTGTCTTTTTGACTATTGTTTCCTCATCTGAACTTCATATTTGCGAACCATTCTTGATTTCTGCCGACCCCCTGGTGCAAACCCAGGGGGTCGGAAATTCCTACACCTTTTCCTAACCAGCTGATAGACAAGAATCTAGGGATGTCCGCAGGTCAATGTAGACGATTTTGTAGTCGAGAAAACCTCCGGAATCCACACAATTCAACAAGCTTCGTTTTGCAAATAGTTGATTTTACAAGACTTGAGAGAGGTAGAGAACGTGGTCCCGAACCAGATTTTGCGACTTGTTGAAGTCGATTGAAATCGAGTGAAGTTAAGTGTTGTTGATTGAATGAGTTGCTGCCGCCTCGTTGAAAGCTGTGGTTCTGAATGGTTCCAGAGTGCTTTGACCGCTACGATTTCGTCTACATTGGGCAATTCCCTCGCTGAACGCCGCACGGAGAAACGCGGAGATGAACGGCAAAACGGCGCTCATAAACTCAGGTACCTCCCAATTAAGGATACTCCGGCCCAACAATAATGCTCACACCTTCATCGGCCCGCTCACTTGGAAGAGAAAGCAGATGCAAAGGTAAGCCCGACTTCTCCAATGCATATCGCAAAGTGTAAAAATGCGGAGGAAATCTCCCGTCCTCGTCAGGGACTGCTCCAAGCGTCACTCCATAAGTAGAAACGTCGAAGTGCTTTTTCCCTGAATACTCGTTGACCGGCCAACCGGCCTTCTTTAGGGTTCGATAGAGCCGAAAAGGAAAATCATCATCGGCACCGGGGCGAATAGCAGGGTGGGCTATCGTCACGAACCCCTTCGGGCCGTACATCGGCTTGAGCCGATCAAGAAAAGCATCGAAGTCTAGGCTGCGCGTGTTTTCCCACTGAGTACTACGCTTCCGAGATGCGGGCACAATGGCTCCTTTCTTGGCGACCGCTTTTTCATCGACGACGCGATCTGAACTCATCCTCGATGAACCGAGCGAAGCAGATTCGGGGTCAGCTTCTAATTCGGAAATTCTTTCATTCTCCTCGAAACTATAGGCACGGTTCCGGGCATCTTGTCTTTCACGCATCTGCCCTTCCGAAAGCAACATCATCCCTACGCTATCGTCAACATCTATCCAATCCTTTCCAATAACAGCGCATATTTTTCTTTTGTGCTGTTGTATTGTGTGGATTTGTGGAATTAGCCGGCATTGGGTTCCAGCCGGAAAATCCTCGTCATATAATGCTTTAACCAGGCTTCTATAGCTCACGATACCGGCTCTATTTTCAAATAGCCTCAACAACAGTTGGAATGGTTTTCGAGTTAGTTTCAATACTTTATTGTTGTAAACAAATGCACTCTTATCCTCAAGAAGATGAAGATCCCAGTGATTTTTTCGCCGAGTCCCATCCGGTGCCATATAAGTTGACTCCTTAGTCACACTTCGATTTTGCCGGTTGCTTAAGCAAATTTGCCGACCTGAGTTGGAAATTGCCTATGAGCAAATGAAATCCATCTTAGGCTCGAAATTAGGGTGACAGGCCAAGTTGCGAGCTTTTCTGACAAGTGATTTGGTACTCGGAAGCGGTGCTGGTAACACCGCCCCCGAGTTTACCGCAATATTCCGCGGTAACTGCCCACCATGGACTAGGCATGATGAGCAGTATGACGCGCACCACTACAACCGAATGGCGTCTCTGGGTACGAAAGGATTAAATCAAATAAGCCATTTGATGTCAAACAGATGCGGAGCATCGGAGTTCTCACTCCAGAACCTCTTGCGGAATGTTGCGCGGTAGCCCATCTTTCCAGTCCCAACAAATGCATTTGACATGCTTTGGAGGGAATGGCAATGAAGAAGGAAGAATATGAACGAGTGAGTTGGGCCATCGCCGATCAGTATGGGACCGCTCCGCAAGCGCACGGTCTCTTGCTAATCGGCTCGCATGCGACCATCGAAAAACCGATTATCGGTCTCCGCGAATTGCAATCCATTCGGTGGCACATCTATTCCTCGTATGCGATGCCTTCGGACGACCGCTTGGCCAGAGTTGGCGTTGTGTTCGTCTATGACATTGAAGAGGACCGCCGCTATCAGCAATTGAAGCGATGCTGTGATTATCAACGTGAGTACGGCCGCGTCCAAAAAATCTTCGCAGTTTTGCATCACCTGGATGATGCTCTCGCCGATCGAGTAATGAACGAATTGGGGGCCCTTCCGATTCCTGGGTGAGCCAGGATTCGGACCAGTCAATCAGTGATCCAGGGTGCTATATGCTACGAAGCGAAGCTGATCTTGCGGTGTTCTATTACCATCTCGCAGTTCGGGAAATTGAGAGGGTGACGGGCGGACAGGTGACATTGGTCATCGTGCATCGCTATGCCGGCGGGATGAAAGGAGAGCGAACGACACGATCCGGATGGCGAGTGCCAGGAACAGAAATCGCGTCGGTGTGGCTAGTCTTTCGGGGCAAGTCTCACGAATTGCCGCTGGGTGGACCACATAAAATTCTCATCGATTATTTGTGTTGGCATTGCGCTGGTAAGGGGCAAAGTGCGGCGGAGATAGAAGCCGGCCTCAACGAGGAACTCTTCTATGTGCACCATGCATCTGCTGCCAAACGGCGCAGTACAGTTCTTGCTCGATCTTCTCGCACTAATGTTCGAAAACAAGTCGAGCGCATTCGAAACGTCATGGAGGACCTATTTAGAAGTGAGTATCTCCCCTTGAACGCTAAAGAAATTCTACGAAGCGAACCGACATCGACTCGGGAGGTCAAATATTCGATCCGCGCCAAACCGATTTGGCAGTATTGAGGTCCAGACCGCGCATAAGTGAATCATGGCAAACAGTTCGCAATAATGGAGTCCAGCTTCTTTCTGCATTTGATCCACGGCTCAGAGTCCATACTGGAAACCACAGACGATCGCCTTGAATCCGGCTTCCGGTCGATGACTCCGACCCGCGCGGGCAAATCCCGGTCAGCGCTTGAGCGTTTTAGCGCACCCAAAGTGTGAACGGTCCAAACCCCAAGCTCAAGCCTTTGGAAATCCAAAATGTCCCTTATCCGCTATGCCTCGGGCATCGTAAAGCCACCAGCATTGTGTCATCCGCGTATCCCAAGGCCTTCCGTCAAGGATTTCATTTCTCTTTCATATTCCGTGTCCGCCGTCGCGACATCCTCCACGAAAAGGCCCCGGTCACAATCGCGATGAGCGCGATTTGTTGCCACGGCGACATACCTGACCAGGCGCTCGCAAGGATGCCCGGGATCAGCATCAGCACGATCACAATGCCCAAGACGGCTCCGACGTGCTTCGCTGCATCGGCGGGCTTCACCATGCCCAATATGATCCCAAACGCCATAAGAACGAGCGCAATCACTGCGAGTAACCCCAGAAGAATCATCCATCCATGCATGAGACTCGATGCGCACATGGTGCTTCCCTCCTTCTCCTGCCGATGCGGGAGTCTCCAAGGCGAAGACCCCAATTCGAATTTGCCGCAAAGGGCTCAGTGATCGGTGCCTTGCACAGCCTGAGGCATTTCCCGCAGGACGGAGTAGCTTTGGAGAACTGCCCCAGCGCTATGAAAGTAATCGTGCCAAAAATTTCGCAGGCTCTCCCAATAGGCGCTGGACCGGCCTGCGCCATCAACCCCCAAGATGTAACCATGGACGTTTCTTAGCGCAGGGATCGTCCCACATCGACTCGCTACGCTTTCGAAGGCTGGAACGATCTTGGGTGCCTCCAGGTCAAGGTCCGGCGTGCTCTGCCTCATATCCGAAAAGATGACGAGGGTTCTCTCGGCGGCATCCGGCCGTTGGTCGAAAATCTGCTCGGCCAGTTGCAGTGCGCCGAGGATGTCGGTTTGCTGAAAATGGGGTGTAAGGTTGCCGCTGCGGTGCTTCCATGCACGGATCAATTGACTTCGCGCTGCGGTCAAACGTTCTCCGAAGTAGCCGGCATCGGCCGGAACCCGAGCCGACAGCAATATATACGGCTGGGCGAAGCTGTGGTCGGTGATACCGATGACGGTAATCCGGGTACCGGCGGGAGCCTGGGAGAGCACGCTGGTCACGCCCTCGATATTCTTTTGAAATTCGCTTTTGCTGTCCGGGCCGGAGGCCGCCACCGACTGGGTAAGATCGATGGCGACGACCTCAGAGAAATGATCCTCAGCATGGACAGGCCTAACGGCCAGAGCGGAGAATCCAAGGATGAGGACGAGCAATTTTGTCATTGCACTTCGCACGGCATTTGAAAGCATGGCGCGATAGAAGTCGTACCGGAAGCGCGCCACGAATCTAGCCGGTTCATTGCGTAGCATGGTCACTTGACCGACAATTCCAATCATCCGCTGACGAACGTCACGTAGCTCCTTTCTAAGTCCGTTCCAATCTTCGGAAGAATCGGGTGTCGAGCGCCATGCTTCGTGAAGCACGATACCAGCACCGAGTTCCGTTGCGAACGCCGAAAGAAGCAACGCGACCCGAAGCAGAACGAGGGTCGAATCATAAAACGAATTCCCTGTTTCAGGCTGCGGTTGGGCATCGTCGAGCACCACCGCAGGCGTGGAGTCATCGTGAATCTCGCGCGCGAGCAGATCACCCCGGATGACCGCAAACAACATCAAGCTGCCAAGTGCGGCAGCCGCAGCAATCGCCGTGAGCGCCTTGACGACCTTTTCCATACTTTTGCTTTCAAGCAAATACTCCACGAGAAACGGAGTCAACACCGCAAGGCCACCGCAGTAGAGCCAACTCTTCCATCCCAGCCGGAACGGTGCAAATGAGAGCAAGGTGGCAGAGAATCCGGCGACGGTGAGGATCGCCACGATTGACCAGTAATAGATCGCTCTCCGGCGCAGGCGGCGCAGATCGCCGGGAGGCGGAGCCATTTGCAACCGCTCCAAAATGTGACGGTCTTCAGCGGCCAGTAATTGATATTGCCCTTGCAGGCCGACAATGGCCGCCTGGTTCGTGAGTTCGATGTGCTGCTGTTTGTAAGTGCAAATGCGTTCGGCATTGGTCACGAGGTTTTCTACGCCTTCCGTGCCCAGCTGTTGTGCTGCGTTTTCCGCTTCGAGCCCTGGAATGTTCATCATCGTCTCCTCGGTTTGAAAACTCGGGTAAGAAAAAGGAGCTTGCACGATGGCAAACTCCTTATAAGATGGATAGAACTAGGTAGCTTCGAGCACCTTGCGGGCTTTTTCAAGCTTTTCAAGCTCGCGCTCTTCGTGGGCAAGTTCCTCGCGCATTTCTGCGACCTTCTCTGCCTGCTTGCCGATCTGCTCAAGGACAATCTCGACCGGCGTTTTTTTGACCCAGGACTTGCGCCCCGTTGCTTCAGGTTGTGCGGATGCTTGTTTCTGCGGTGTCATAACTCCTCCGTGCGCCGGTTAAACCGGCAAGGTGTAGTGAATGGAAGTTTCATACGTTGAAGGAGTAGCGAACCACAACGGCCCCGAGTCATGCGGAGCCGCTCGCGAGGGCGGCGACGAAGC
>Ga0302319_10002086_pt1 | contig 43783 bp, 49 predicted proteins | sample Bog_T0_2_FD_203319 | JGI IMG/M metagenome (GOLD analysis project Ga0302319, IMG submission 203319) | Peat permafrost microbial communities from Stordalen Mire near Abisko, Sweden - Bog_T0_2 | ecosystem: Environmental > Terrestrial > Soil > Wetlands > Peat | place: Sweden: Abisko, Stordalen Mire...
TCCATCCGGGATTCTCCTTGAAGTGTGCTTGGCGGCTCACCTCTCGGAGTTTCTTGGATGGACTCCCGCAAATGTCAAACTGCTACTGCCACCCCGGCAGAGCCGGGGGATCTCCCGTTACATTAGCCAACTCTGGTCGGCAAGCCAGGTTCGAGATCGGCCTTTTTGAAATACACCCAAAGGAAGAAGAGCCTTTCTGGCTGCCTCCAAAAGCAGTTTCGAATGAATCCCCGCGGGCTCCTTCATGCAACGATGGTATAGGATTCCACCGAGATGAACACCGTGTCCGATACAGCGCGGATTCCCGAAGAGCTTGCCCGCCTGGCCGACCAGCCCCGCGTCCAGGTGCGTCGCGCAGGCCCGCCGCGTAAGAACGCCCGCTGCATCGTCTACTGGATGCAGCGGGCCATACGCATCGCGGGCAATCCGGCTCTCGACGTCGCCATTGAAGCCGGCAACTTGCTCGGCCTGCCCGTAGTCGTCTATTTCTCCGTGATTCCCAATTACCCCAACGCCAATCTGCGGCACTATCACTTCCTCCAGCAGGGATTGCGGGATGTGGCCGAAGATGCTGCCGAGCGCGGAGTCGGCTTCATCATGCGCCGGCACCCCGAGAACTCCCTCGAAGCGTTTCTCGAAGAGGTCGAGGCTGCCCTACTGATCGCCGATGAAAACCCTTGCCGAGAGCCGGAACGATGGCGCAAAGTGCTGGCCAAGCGGCTCAAGCTGCCTTACTGGACCGTCGATGCCGATGTGGTGGTGCCTTCGCGCGTCTTTAACCGCAGCTTTGTGCTGCTCCACCACTTCAGGCCGCACCTCAAGGCCGAGCTGCCGAGGTACCTGGTTGCGCCCGAGAAGATCGCACCGGCTCATCCGTGGAAACCATTGAAGGCTCTTGCGAGCTTCGATCTCGCGCAGGACATCACCGAGGGGTTCACAAAGCTGGACCGCTCCGTTTGGCCCGTGGACAGCTTTACCGGAGGAACCCACGCCGCTCTCAAGCGCCTCGACGAATTCGTCAGCCTTGAACTCAAGGACTACGAGCATGCGCGCAACCATCCCGAGTTGCAGGGAACCAGCCGCCTCTCGCCCTGGCTGCATTTTGGCAACATTGGCCCACTGACGGTCGCGCTGGCCGTCAACCAGGCCATCGCCGACGGGAAAGCCCCCGCTGCCGCAGGAGAGAAGTTTCTGGATGAACTGATCGGCTGGCGGGAACTGGCTGTGCTGTTCGTTCGCCACGAGCCGAACTACGACAACTGGGAGTGCGCCGCTCCGTGGGCGCGAAAGACGCTCGTCGAGCACGCCGGCGACCCGCGGCCTCATCGCTACACCCTTGCCCAACTGGAGAGAGGCGAGACCGGCGACGACCTATGGAACGCGGCCCAGCGGCAGATGGTGGATACAGGCTGGATGCACGGCTATATGCGCATGTATTGGGGGAAGAAGATTTTGGAATGGGCGCCCGACCCGGCTGCGGCCTTCGATTGGGCGGTGACGCTGAATGATCGCTACGAGCTGGACGGGCGCGACCCCAGCGGCTATGCGGGTATTGCCTGGGCCATTGTGGGCAGGCACGATAGGCCCTGGTTCAATCGCCCGGTCTTCGGTCTCGTGCGGACCATGACCGGAACCTCGGCAGCGAAGAAGTTCGATGCGTCCCGATACATTCGCCAGCACGGTGCGGAAGAAGACAAAAGCTAGTTGACTTGTGCCGGTTTGCCAAGCCGCTCCGTCACCATCGCATAGAAAGCGCTGAGATCTTCCTCTTCGCCCACGGTCAGCCGGCGATAGACCTTGAGCAGCGGAAACAGCCTTGAGGCGCGCACCTCAACCGCCGGAACGGCGACCGCGCCGCCGGGATACTGCGTCATCTCCCATGTGCCGGCATAGCGGCGCCGCAGCACCTCGCCCAGGTAGCTGCCCCAAAGCCGCACCTCAAAGTCCAGGTCAAGCTCCGGGCTCTCGCCCACCTGCACCAGAATATCGTCCAGGCTGTCGATCGACTCGGACGTAAAGTCCAGCTTTTGTTTGAATTCGCGCTTGGCCAGCTCCGCCGCCGCGTGGGCGTAGCCCTCCATCATCGCTCCCAGGTCGGGGTAGGCCGCCGATTCCAGTCGTTTGCGCAGTTCTCTCGCCACACTCCAGAGTACATCTCAATACCCCCGAAATGAGGCATTAAAAATAGCGCCGCATCACCCGTTTGTGGCAGACTGAGAGCAGTTGTGGAGAAACCTTTGTGAAGACCGTCAAGTTCCTCGCCCTCGCCATTTTATTCACCTTTGCCGCCAGCACCGCCCGCTCCGCCAATCGCGAAATCTATCCCGATCCAGCGCAGGCCAAAGCCGACCTGGCCGCCGCGCTCAAAACCGCGGCGCAAACCCACAAGCGCATCCTGCTTGATTTTGGCGGCGACTGGTGCGGCGACTGCCAGGTTCTGGATCTCTACTTCCATGACGCCAAAAACCTGCCCATCCTGGAGGCCAACTACGTCCTGGTCCACGTGAACATCGGGCATATGGATGCGAATGTCGATATCGCCGAGAAGTACGGGATTCCGCTGCACAAAGGCGTGCCCGCGCTCGCCGTCCTCAGCGATCAAGGCGCGCTGCTCTACAGCCAGAAGGGCGGCGAGTTCGAGGATATGCGCCATCTGGAGTCCGCAGCCCTGACCAGCTTCCTGATCCAATGGAAGCCCGCCAAACCCGGCTGCTCAGCCGTTATGGTGAACTGCTGAAGAGCGGCAAGATTTACAGCGAACGAAGAAACTGATGGAAGCTGGCGGCGTGGGGCGACGCCTTCTCAACTTTGGCGGGGTCAATCAGCGCCAGCAGGGCGGCCCCGTGGTTGATCTTGTGGTATTCGCCCTTGGTCTCGGTTTTTCTTGTCGCATTCTTCAAGGCGGGTTCAATGTCTTCTTTACGGATAATTTCGACATTCGTGGCACTGCCTGGAAGGGATTTCGGCAGGAACCCTCCATCATAAAACGCGGCCAGCGCCTCGCGGTCAGCCAGGAACAACGCTTCCATGGCTTGAACCATCAGAAAAACCTGTGAGTTCCGCAGCGAAGTAAAGTCCCAACCGTCGAGGGCGTGAAGATGCTCGACCGGCGTATTGGCAGTCACCGGACCTTCGGAATCGACCAAAAGCACAGAAATCTCGCCGGCGCGACTATCCAGAACTGCTGTTCTGAACTTGTCAAAGGTCTGCGTGCGGCCACCTCCTGCAACGACCCTCAGACGGCTCCTTGGCGGCTTGAGCTTTGCGCAATAATTGGACAAACCCTCTCTACACTTTGACCGCGTGGTATCTTTGTCTCCACCGCCCTCGAAGAAGATTGTGACGCTCACCAGCGATTTCCCCCGATCTCGCCGCTTGACCAAAGCTGGCCGAGTGAGTACTTCTCAAGCCAGACCTTCATGCGATCGGCTTCAAGCCGCTTGATCTCCGTCGCGCCGTCGAACTTCTCGCAAACGCATACGCTTTCCGGGTCATCGGAGAAACACTCCACCAGAGTCCGTGAGTGCGTGGTCAGAATCAACTGCGTCCGGGTGGAGGCATCGCGCAGTAGATCGGCGAGTGTTGGAATGATGTCTGGGTGCAGGCCGAGTTCCGGCTCGTCAATGCAAATGACGGGCGGTGGCGCTGGGTCGAGCAGAACAATCAGCAACATGAGCCAGCGCAAGGTGCCATCTGAGAGGCGAGACGCAGGGGTACGGGAATTCAGCCCGTCTTCTTTAATCATGATGCGCAGATGAGTTCCGAGCAACTCGGTATCAACATCCTTCACAGGTTCGTAGAACTTGCGCAGCATTTCGATCAATTGATCGAAAACAGCTTGGTCGCCGCGGTCCCGCCATGCTTTAAGAACCTGCGCCAAATTGATAGAGTCCGTTGCAAGCCGATAGCTATCGAGTCCCACAGGCTGCACGTCGCGAACTCCTGAATCGCCTCCAAATACCCAATCGCGATAGAAGGCGAATCGCTCGATTTCCTCCGCAAATTCGCGCATCCGTGGCGGCTCCGTTTTGGCCATCAGCAATGCGTCCGGGGAAACACGAGATGCATTAGCGGGCATCGACAAGACAGAACGGCCAGGAGTTAGCTTAGGAAGTTGTTCCGGCTCTCTTGCGATGGGGTTAAACGCCATCCTGAGAAGACGGTCGTATCCGCCCAGTTTTGCATTTGCCGGATCCTCCCCTTCGTCGATCTCATGAAAGCGCTCCGAGACTACTTCGAATGCGCCGTCCTTCTCTTGCAATTCAATCGAATAGAAGACCGGTTTTTCTACCCATCTCATTGTTGGTTTAAGACCCATCGCACTCAGCATTCCGGACGTATCCGTGCCGTACAAGCCGTGCAATTCGGCTTTGGGCTTGCTTGTGTCCGACTCCTTCTTCGCCCCTTTCCGGTTGTAAAGGAGGCCACGCCGTCCCGTAGCGGTGAGGGCGCCTTCTACAGGATATTCCTGTCGTCCGCCAGCCGTGACAGACAGCGTCGGAGGCTTTTTCTCCGGGTTCTTCCCTTTCCATATCCACTCAGACGCCCCGCCCGTTTGAATGACTGTGGCCCACGGATCCTTGTCAGGTAGTTTACTCAGCAACCCGATAACCTCTATCAAATTCGACTTCCCGCAGCCATTCGGCCCAATCAGAATATTTAGAGGGCGGAGCTCGATCTCTTCCGTATTCGGCCCGAAGGAGAGCAAGTTGACAGGGCGGATCGACTTGAGAAACGGGTGCTTGGCCATGGCTGCGCCTCCTCCTTTTCGGAAATATGCGAGTACGGTATCACTTTATCGCAGTTAAGAAAGGGTCGACTACTCAATTGAGCAACCGCAGGTCCTTCGACTCCGCTACGCTTCGCTCAGGATGACAGATTTGTGCACACACCTCACCCCAGCGGCGCTAGATGTTTCGTGTTCTGGTAGGTATACACAATGCGGTGAGCCACGGTGATGGTCGAGAGAGCGGCCAGCACCCACAGCACCGGCGCCATCACACCCCATTGGTTGAACAGAGCGCCCAAAATAATGAGTACAATCCGCTCGGGCCGCTCCATGAAGCCCACCTTGCATTGGCCGATGAGGGCTTCGGCGCGGGCGCGCGTATAGCTCACCATCAGCGAGGTCACCATCACAAACGCCACCAGCACCACGTAGCGAAACCGATTGATGCGGCCGTAGTAGACCAGCAATCCGAAAAACAGCACCACATCGGAGTAGCGGTCGATCACCGAATCAAAAAACGAGCCGAAAACCGTGACCTGATTGTTGCGTCTTGCCACGCGGCCGTCCACCATGTCGAAGAGGCCAGCCCCAAAAATCACCATGCCCGCATAGAAAAACATGCGGCCGGAGTTCGAAGCGTTGGCGTGGCCAAACAACACCGCGGCTACGATATTAATAACCAAGCCGATGAACGTCAGCACATTCGGGGAGATGCGGGTAAGCGCCAGACCATGCACAATATGGTCGAGAAGCCAGCCGCAGGCGCGGCCAAAAGCGCTTGTCCAGGTCATTCCAATCTTCCTTACTGCTCTGTGCCGGCAGCGGTTCCGTTGTCCTTATCGCCCGCGCCCGCTTCATCGTGAATGGTGGTCAGTTTCAATATCTCAAGCTCGCGCTTGCCGTTGGGGGTAACAATCGTGGCAACGTCGCCCACGCGCTTGCCCACAATGCCGCGGCCAATCGGCGAGGTGGTCGAGATCAGTCCCTTGGAAACATCGGACTCTTCACTGGTCACCAACCTATAAACAATCTCCTCGTCCTTGGTGGAGTCGAAGACCACCACCGTGGAGCCGAAACCGGCCTTGTCCCTGGGAATGTTGGTCAGGTTCACCAGCGAAAGCTCGGCCATCCGCCTCTTCAGTTGGCCCAGGCGCGCATCCACAAACGTCTGGCGCTGCTTGGCCATGTGATACTCGGCGTTCTCCGACAGATCTCCCATGGCCACGGCCTTCTTGATCTCCAAGGGAAGCTCGTGTTGAAGCTCGTGCTCGAGGATTTCGATCTCGGCGAGGAGCTGCTTTTTGATGTGCTCGGGCATTCTGAATCCAGGGCGGCGAGCGGGATGGCTCACACCGCGAAAAAATGATAGAGCTTGAAATTTCATTATACGCGGAGGGATCGACAGGAGTCAGAGTTCAGGGGTCAGAGATCAGGCGGAAACATACCCGCTGAATCCCAAATCCAGAGGGCCGAGAACCCCTTTTCGGGATCTTGGACTCCAAGCTCCAAGCGGCCCCGCGCGTATCATTCCCCGCTCTCTGACCCCTGATCTCTGACCCCTGACCCCTGTTCATCCATAAACGACTTCAGAATCAGCGTCGCCGCCACCTGATCCACCACCCGGCGGTGCTCCTGGCGAGCGTGGCCGGCTTCGTAAAGGATCTGATGGGCCTCGCGCGTGGTCAGCCGCTCATCCCACAGGTGAATCGGCAATCCCGTCAATGCGCCGAGTTCGGCGGCAAAAGCCTGGGTCTTGGCGGCCTGCGGGCTCACATCGCCCGACAAGTGCACAGGGTTGCCCACCACGATGCCCGCCACCGCAAACCGCCGCGCCAGCCGAGCCAAGGAGCGCAGGTCCTCCCGCCGGTTGTGACGCCGCTCCAGGGTCAGCACGGGCTGCGCCGTCAGGCCCAGCTCGTCCGACACAGCCACCCCAATGCGCCGGTTACCGACGTCGAGGCCGAGATAACGAGGCTGCGGGGTAGATTCCAGAGCGCAACTCCTGCTTATAAGCTTAACGCCCAGTTACGAAGGGTTCGGTCCAGTCATCGCAATGCCCTAGAACCACCCGCTGGTGCAGCTCTCGGCCGAGCAATGTCTTCCTTCCTGATGAATAATGGACAAATGGACAGACTCAATCTTCCCAGTGCCCTTGAAGTGAGCCACCGTGTACTCATAGCAGGTGCGGGCGGCGGCTTTGACGTTTACGCCGGGCTTCCAATTTATGAACGACTGCGATCAAGTGGTAAGAACGTGTTCTTAGCCAATCTATCGTTTGCTGAACTGCGGAGCACCTCTGCTGTAGAGCTGTATCCTTCACTTTACGAGGTGAATGCTAATACCCAAGGAGAAGAGGAATATTTCCCGGAGCGTTCTCTTGCCCGTTTCCTTTCGCAGCGCTACGGAACTGCAACTTCCGTTTACGCCTTCGACAATACAGGAGGAAGGCCACTTCGCCTTGCATACGCACATCTCGCTTCGCTGCTTGCCGTCGATGCAATCGTCCTCACTGACGGCGGTACGGATATCTTGCTCCGGGGAGACGAAGCCAATCTTGGGACACCCGCCGAGGACGCTATCAGTTTGGCCGCCGTATCGTCGTTGGATGTTCCAACACGCATCCTCGCCTGCTTGGGGCTCGGTGTCGATACCTTTCACGGAGTCTGTCATGCTCATTGGCTGGAAAACGTAGCTGACCTGACGGCAGAAGGTGCGTTTCTTGGCGCAGCTGCTTTAGTTAGAAGCATGCCAGAAGTTGGGCTTTACTTGGATGCGGTGTTTCATTCTGAACTGGAAACGCGCAGTCGCACCAGCGTTGTCAATGCGAGCATTGCGTCAGCAATAGAAGGGCACTTCGGAGACTTCCACCGTTCGCGGAGGACCCATGCGAGCAAGCTCTTCATCAGCCCACTTATGACCTTGCTCTGGGCGTTTGACCTGGTGGCCGTGGCTCGGCAAAACTTATACCTCGATCTGCTCCGTGAAACCGAAACCAACCGCGATGTCCTGCTGGCAATTGAGGGGTTTCACGCGGGCGTTCGCTGCCGATTACCGGAACAGATTCCTTATTAGGCGAGATTCGGATCTTCCCAGCTAGATGACGAAGGCCGCCGTCAAAAGCCCCTACAATTCGACTGCTCCTGAATCACCGGAATGTGGAGACCGCACCGCTACATAACTTCATCTCCGCTCGCGATTTCCCTCGGAATCTTTCCGCTCCTCCCAGAATCAAAGAAAGCGGTTCACGATCCCCGAGGAGTACCTTCCCATGACCCTATCCGCCATTGAAGTCCATGATTTGAAGCAGGCCCCCGCCGTCGATGGCGTCCTTCCCATCATCCACCACCGCTGGAGCCCGCGTTCTTTCTCCGCCCGCAAAGTCAGCCCCGCCGACCTGGCCAAGGTCTTTGAAGCCGCCCGCTGGGCCGCCTCTTCTTACAACGAGCAGCCCTGGCGTTTCCTCGTGGGCACACGTAACTCCATCAGCTATAAGAAGATGTTCGACTCTCTCATACCCTTCAACCAAGCCTGGGCCGTCAACGCGCCGGTTCTGATCCTTGGCGCAGCCAAGACCACATTCAGCCACAACCGCGGCCCTAACCATTTTGCTCTCTACGACTTGGGTGCGGCAGCATCCTATCTGACCCTTCAAGCCGCAGCCCTCGGCCTCTCGACCCACCAAATGGCCGGCTTCGATCACGACGCCGCCCGCCAGGCCCTCGAAATCCCAGAGGATTACGCCCTCGGCGCGGTCATCGCCCTCGGCTATCAAGGCGAACCGGCGGCTCTGGCCAACGAGCAGATGCTCACCCAGGAGGTCGCGCCCCGCCAGCGTAAACCGTTGAAGGATTTTGTCTTCTCCTCATGGGCCACCTCGGCAGACCTTAGCTGATCTTCTCCCTCGGCAGCTTCCGCCGCATGCAATCCCAGGTTCTCCTTAGACAGCCTCCGCGTTACAGTGGAGGCTGGAGGGAAAATCAGCTGACCCGCAAGCCACCCCACAGACTTAGCCGCCGTCCAGCCCCGGCCCGGCACAAGCGCCTCGGCTGGCGAGGTCGGCTAGCCCTGGCCGCAGCCGCGCTTGCCGTCGCCTTGCTGGCCTGGGGAGTGATCGCACGCCAGCTCGCGCCAGATTCCAACACCTCGCTCACCCGTTTTGACGCCATCATCGTCCTGGGCTCGCCAGCCGACTCAGACGGCAACCCGACCCCATTTCAATTAGCCCGCGTCTCCGAAGCCGTGCAGGAATACCAGCGCGGTATCGCCCCCAGGCTGATTCTCTCCGGGGCCGCAGCCCACAACCAATTCGTCGAAGCGCGCGTGATGGCACGCGCCGCCGAGGCCCAGGGCATTCCCTCTTCGGCCATTTTTGTCGAGCCGCAGGCCATGGATACCGTGCAAAATGCCTGCTACTCCGCGCGCATCATGAAAGCTCACGGCTGGCATTCGGCTGAGGTGGTTTCAAGCGCCGCCCATCTGCCCCGAGCTGGACTCATCTTCAGCCGCCTTCCCTTGGAGTGGCGCATGCATGCCGCTCCCCCCCTGTCGCCGGAGTCTGCGGCAAAGGCCAGCGTGATCGCGATGGTCGAGACCCTGAAGACAGTTCGCTACCTGGTGTGGACCCGCCAGACAGAGCGCTGCGAGCCCTGATTCAAGTGCTTTGCGCCCGTTGCCGATTGTCTCCCCTCGGCGCAGTCCTGTAAGCTGGATGGTGATGCGTCTTCAAGTCAGTTTTTCTGCCCCTCTTCTAGCTCTAGCCGCAATGGCTCTCTGCGCCGGAACCAGCGCCCAGGCCCAGAGCACCGCCTCGCCGACCGCCGGCAATGGCACTTACATTGCCAGCGACCCGCTGGCCAGTGTGCGCTATGACAACCGTTTCGACGTCTCCGTTGGCATGGCCTACGACCACATGAAGGCCGGGCCGACGCTGCTCCAGGGGTCAAATCTTGGCGGTCTCGATCTGTCTGCTTCCTATTGGCTCAGCAAGCACTGGGCGGTTGAGGGTTCCGGCCGCGGCTATCTCGGCACCAGCGGCGCTGCGCCAAACGACCTCAGCATTAAGGGGCCATTCGTCAGTCAGTACTTCTTTGCCGCCGGTCCTGAGTGGCTGGGCCCGCACAACAAGCATGGCGCCCTCATCGCTCACGCCCTGGTTGGCGGAGTCTACGGAGACTTTGAGAAGGATCTGCGCGGAAATCCTCCTTCATCGGTCGATTTCTATTACAACCAGATGGCCCTGGCCGCCATCGTGGGTGGCCATATAGACCTCAACCGCTCGGCGCACTGGGTCTTTCGCATCACTCCCGACGCGGTCTTAACCCGCTATGCCATCAACTACGGGCCCAAGACCACTTCAAACGATGTGAACTTCGCCATTTCCGTGGGCGTTGAGTACAAGTTCAAGAAGAAGCGGTAAAGCGGTTCTTCCGTTGCTCTGGAACGCAGCCCGCCGGCAAGCCCACGTCTGTCGCGGCAATTGGTGTCTTTGTTCGGGCTAACTATTCTCGATACAATTGAATGGATTCAATTGGCGGGCTGCCAAATTCATCTGCTTGTGGTATTCTCCACCGTTCGGGGATCCCTCAAGTAAAAGTGTCGCCTGAAAATATCTTGTACCGGATTGCGGCATTCCCGCTGACGCGCAGACCTTTGAGAGAATACAACCAAGGCAGGGTGGAACGGATATGAAAGACACACTTGGAGTATTGCTTGCGGGCGGAGCCGGTGAACGGCTCTTTCCATTGACCCGCGATCGCGCCAAACCGGCCGTCCCCTTTGGCGGGCACTACCGCATCATCGACATCACGCTCTCCAACTGCATCAACTCCGGCCTGCGCAGGGTCTTCATCATGACCCAGTACAAGGCGCTCTCGCTCAACCGGCACATCCGCGAGGGCTGGACGGGAATCGTTGCCCAGGAACTGGGCGAGTTCTTCGAGCTCATGCCGCCCATGCAGCGCACCGGCGCCAACTGGTATATGGGCACCGCGGATGCCGTCTATCAGAACATCTACTCCATCGGCAGCGAGCAGCCAACCTACATGATCGTGCTCTCCGGCGACCACATCTACAAGATGGACTACAGCCGCATGTTGGAGCAGCACAAGAAGACCAAGGCCGAGATTACGCTGGCCACGCTACCGGTTTCCCCGGACGAGGTGAAGCAGTTCGGCGTCGTCGAGGTGGCCAGGAATGGAGAAGTGCTTGGCTTCCAGGAAAAGCCCGCCTCAACCACATTCCGGTCTCCGTTCAATCCCAACGCCGTGGATGCTTCCATGGGCGTCTATATCTTCAATACCGAGGTGCTGCTCAAGGCGCTCATCGCCGATGCCGAAGATCCCAACTCAAAGCACGATTTCGGCCACAACATCTTGCCCAACCTGCTGGGCAAAAAGAAGATGGTGGCATACGCCTTTGTGGATGAGAACAAGCAGCAGGCGCTCTACTGGCGCGATGTGGGCACATTGGACGCTTACTACGACGCCAACATGGACCTGTGCTCCGTCTCGCCTACCTTCAACCTCTATGACAAAAGCTGGCCCATCCGCACCCGTGTGCGCCAGTATCCACCGGCCAAGTTCGTCTTTGGCGAGCCGGGCCGCTCCGGCATGGCAGTCAATTCCGTCATCAGCGCCGGTGTCATCATCTCCGGCGCATCGGTCTCAAACTGTGTGCTCTCGCAGGATGTGCGCGTCAACTCCTACTCCAACGTGGAAGCCAGCATCGTCTTTTCCCACGTGAACATCGGCCGCCACTGCCGCATCAGGCGCGCCATCATCGATCGTGATGTCCACATTCCCGAAGGCACCGTCATCGGCTTCGACCCGGTCGAGGATAAGCGCCGCTACTTCGTCACCCCCTCGGGCCTGACCATAGTCACCCGCGAGGCCTCGCTCTTCGAGAACCCTGTCGAGCCGGAGTTCGGGCAGCGGTATTAGGCTCGCGCCTTAAAGACGTTAGGCTGATCTCGCCAATAAATGGTTTCCCAAAACTCTGTGTTGTAGATCCACGGCGGCGGAAAGAGGCTACGCTAGCCAGATATTTGCTTGACAGTAAAGTCCCTAATCGGCCACAATCTTGACACGATGTTCTTCGCAATTCTTTGTCAGTAAACGAGTTGTACTGCTTTTCGTTCTGTCCAATTCCGCATTCCTAAGAAAAATATCAGCCGTTCGGCTTCTTCCCCAAGAAAAAGCCACCATAAAACCGACGCACTGACAAAATGCGCAGTGAAAATCCACCGGCTGCTCGTTTCGTCAGTAAACCAGCAATGTGCGCGACCGACTGAAAGAGGGTAGATCATGCGAACAGGCAGTTTTGTTCTAGCCGCGTTCTTAGCCGCCCAGGTGGCGTGTGCCAGCACCGTTTCCTACACGGGTACCTTGGCATCGCCTGAGGATTCCACAACCCAGATTACAGTCACCATGGCGACAGCCGGCACACTCGGTCTCCAGACCTGGGGCTTTGGAGGCGGTACCAATGCGGCGGACGCAGTGATTCCAGCGGGCGGATTCGATCCGTTTGTCGGTGTCTTCTCTGGTACCGGCGACAGCGCAACGTATATTGACGGCGCAGCCGACGTTCTGGGCAGCTATGGCGCGGGTTGCCCGCCGGCCGGAATGGTTAACATTGGCGGCGAAGTCTGTGGCGATATCACACTGTCTGAATCGCTGGCTGCGGGAACCTATACAGTTCTGCTCACTGATGCGGATTATCTTCCCGCTGCGGTTTTCGTGACCGGCGGCCTGCTGGGCGATGGGTTCGTCGACTTGACCGGAGGGGCTTTCCAGACCTGCAATGTAGTCGGCTCCGATACCACCTGCATCACCCCCACCGCCGATTGGGCGCTCGACATCACAAGCCCAGACTCCGCCCCTCCCCCGGTTCCTGAGCCTGCCGGGCTTTGGCTTTTCGGCATTCCCCTCATCGCGTGGGGCGCGGCCAGCCAACGGCGGCTTGTAATAATCAAGCGCCGCAGCCTCAACTTCTAACCGCATCACCGCACTCGGAGGACGAAAATGAAACGATTCGGAAGGATCTCGATTTTGACGCTGGGCATTGTCGGGCTCAGCCTGATTCTGGGCATCGCCACATCTCACAGGGTGCGCGCCGCCGTCAGCGCCCTGGTTACGGTCTCCAACACCGCCGCGAATCCGGTGCCTGTCCAAGGCGTGGACGCGAAGAATGCTGTGCAATATGACTTGGCGCTCGGCTATGGTTCGCAGCCGGTCCCGATCCCGTCAGGCCAACGCCTCGTTGTCGACTTTGTAACCATCAACGGCGTCGCGCAATCTCTGTCAGGCCCTATTCAGCCTTCCATCATCTTCCAGTCTTCGCTCAATGGAGGCAGCCCCACTAACTTCTATCTCGAGCCCGGTCCGTCCCCCGTCAACATTCCGGGCGAGAATCAGTTGTATTTGGCGCAACCGCTCAAAGTCTACGCTGACAGTCTGTATGTGTCTGGAGGCTTCGCTGGCTTTGATCCGTCCACCTTCATCTTCAACGTAGCAATCTCCGGCCACCTGGTTCCCATTCCATAGTTCTGCGCCGCAAACTTATCGCAACGGGGTGCGTCCAACTCTCGAATCTGAGATCGGCCGCACCCTTTTCTATTTCTGAAATGAGACCGAGATGCATCCCGAAGCCTGGGGCCGCCGCGCTTTCATCGTCTCCGCCGCCACCGCCATCAGCGCAGCAGCCTTCTGGGGTCTGCGCCGCAGTACGATTACAGCAGCCCGGCCATTGTCCGCATCCGAGGGTCCGGCTACCGTCACCGTTGTTGAGTTCTCTGCCGATGGCAAGCAAATCGGCATGGTCACCGTCCCGCGCCTCATCAAAACCGATGCCGAATGGCAGCGTCAGCTCTCCAAGACCTCCTATTGGGTCACGCGCCACGCCGATACTGAGCGGCCCTTCACTGGCGACAGTTGGAACCTTCATGATCGAGGCATCTTTCGCTGCATCTGCTGCGATCTGGCCCTCTTCAGCTCAGACACCAAATTCGATTCAGGAACCGGCTGGCCCAGCTTCTGGCAGCCCATCGCGAAAAAGAATGTGGTTGAAACGGTGGATGGAAGCCTGATGGTGGTCCGCACCGCCGTTTCCTGCCGCCTGTGCGACGCGCATCTCGGCCACGTCTTCGACGACGGCCCCGCTCCCACCGGTCTGCGCTACTGCATGAACTCCGCATCCATGCGCTTCGTCAAACTGGCCTGAGCAAAGGGAGTTGCCGAATCCCTGGGTAGCCGACGATCCAAGTGCTCCTCCACTCCTGGACCCTCCGGCGTTTTGCAATCGTATAAACACAACTTAATCAGTGTTTTGGCCCGCTAGAGCAAACCAACATCGTGGTGGAGTTGGGAATCTGCTCCGTTCGGCGCAGACTGGATCAGACCCTCGCATTTACTCTCATGATGAGCTAGGATCAAGAGCGATGGCACTCAACCCTCAAATTTTGACATGGGCACGGGACACGGCAGGCCTATCGGTTGATGAGGCTGCGGATGCGCTCGGGTTCAAGGACGCCCGTGACCGTACAGCGGCGGAGCGCCTGCAAGCAATGGAAGCCGGATTGGAAGAGCCGTCGCGGAGCGTCCTACTAAACATGGTGCGGGCTTATCACCGCTCTCTGCTCGTTTTCTATCTGAGCGAGCCACCTCGCACAGGTGACAGAGGCCAGGATTTTCGCCGAGCGCCTGGTCTGAAACCCCCGGAGTATGACCCTACGCTAGATGCTCTAATCCGCGATATTCGTGGACGGCAAAGCATTGTAAAAGACCTGCTCGAACAAGCCGAACCTAGGAGGGTAGATTACGTCGGGTCAGTGACGATGGATATACCGCCGGCAGAGCTTGCGCACCGAATAGCAGACAGGCTCGGCTTTTCGCTCACTGAGTTCAGACAGCAAGCTACCGTTCAAGCGGCGTTTCGTTATCTACGCGAGAAGGTTGAGGCATCGGGTGCATTCGTGTTGCTCCTCGGAAACCTGGGAAGCTATCAAACAAACATTCCCAGCGGCGTTTTCAGGGGATACGCCATTGCTGATCCAGTTGCGCCCTTTATTGTCGTCAACGACCAGGACGCTCCCGTGGCGTGGGCTTTCACAACGCTTCACGAACTAACGCATTTATGGCTCGGAGGTACGGGCGTGAGCGGGGGAAGCGCCGACACCCAGCTTGAGAGCTATTGCAACAGCGTCGCGGGAGAAATGCTGCTACCCCAACCCGAGATCAACGAGTTGCGCTTTCTGCATCGCGCTTCCCTTCAGGAGACCATCGAGGCGGTTGCTCAATTTGCAAGCAAGTGGAAAATCAGCCGCGCGATGGTTGCGTACAAGCTACTGCGTGTGAATTTCATCACTCAAGCCAGATGGCGGGAGCTGGACAAGCATTACGAGGATGAATGGATTGCAACGCAAGCACAGCCAGCAACTAAAAATAAGAAAGAGGGAGGTCCGAGCTACTACGTTGTAAAGCGGCATCGGCTCGGGCATGCCCTTTTGGACCTGGTGAAGAATTCGCTTGCAGAAGGATTCCTTACACACACTAAAGCTGGACAGGTACTCGGCGTTAAGCCCCGCAATGTAGACCCTTTGGTTTACATTGCCGGAATGCGAGGTGGACAGTAAGTGATCTTCCTCCTCGATGCAAACGTCCTCATCACCGCCAACAGTACCTATTACCCGCTCGATCAGATTCCGGAGTTTTGGAGTTGGGTCTATTATCAGGCCACGTCAGGCCGTATTAAGATTCCCCGCGAAATCATGGAAGAGATAGAGGCAGGACGAAAGGACGACGATCCGCTGCTCGATTGGATTCGTACCCCTGAGATCAAGGCCGCTTTACTGCTCGATGAATCCGTAGATGCTGCCCTTGTTCAACATGTCGTTAGTAGTGGTTATGCACCCGACCTTCGTGACGATGAAGTTGAGAAGATAGGTCGCGATCCGTTCCTGATTGCGTACGCGCTCGCTGGCCCGGAAGACAGGACGGTAGTGACAACTGAGGTATCGCGGCCGTCAACACAGCGCGCCAATCGCAAGGTTCCCGATGTATGCCAAGCCCTGGGCGCAATGAGTTGTGGTCCGTTTGCGCTCAACAAGGCGCTAGGCTTTAGCACGGGATGGAAGACAACCGGTTGAGCATGTACAACAATCACCTGCGCTAATTTGAGTTTTTGATAACAAATTCCCGCAAATATTCCTCTCTTTCGATTCGCTCTATTCGAGTCAAATAACGTTCATATCGAGTGCTGTACGCAGGCCAGTGTTCGCCAATTTGCCCACGCCAATCCCAGTTGTTGCCAACAGCCACGTTCTTACAATAACTCCGGCGTAAAACAGCCCTGACGGTCTCCGAATTCTCTGACCGGGCGTTCCAGACTCAATGGCCGGGTGGTCAAGAGCCCGTTTTTGGAACTTGGGAAATCACAATTCTTTCCCTGTCCCTTGCACAAAATTAAGTCCCGTCGGCACACAATGGGGATAGTGAAATCCATGAAAGAAATCGCCGCAGGAGTGGATGTTGCGTCTACCTTTCCCGGACCAATCTCTCAGGAACCTGCCCGATCCGTATCTTCTCCTAGTAACGACTTAATTAATACCCCCACCCCCCTACTTTATTTTCAAAACCTTGCAGATAATTTCTAAGCCACCCTCGAAACCCGGAATCAGCGGCGGGTTCAGGTTCCGCTTTTGGGATCTGGAAGGCTCAAAGGTTTCAGCCAATACATAGCGCTTCACTTCCCCTTATATTCCTGAAACAGCTCGGGAAACTGCGCCTTGAGCGCCTCGATCTTGGGCCGGTCGCAGACCAGAATATACGGATTGTCCGGGTTGTGGTCCGCGTAGTGCTGATGGTAGGATTCGGCGTCGTAGAAGCCCTTCAACGGCGTCACTTCAGTCACGATGCGGCTGGGAAACACATGCGCCGCGTCAAGCTGGGCAATATAAGCCTGGCTAATCGTGCGCTGCTCGTCATTGCTATAAAAGATCGCGGACCGGTACGATGTGCCCACGTCCGGCCCTTGCCGGTTGAGTTGCGTGGGATCGTGCGCGACGGAGAAGAAGACCCGCAGCAGTTGTCCGTAAGTGATCTTCGATGGATCGTAGACCACACGAACCGATTCGGCGTGTCCAGTCGTCTCCGTGGTGACCTGGGGGTAGGTTGCCGTATCGCCCGAGCCGCCCGCATACCCTGCTGTGGTCGCAACCACGCCTTTCACCCGTTCAAAAACCGACTGCGTACCCCAGAAGCAGCCTCCGGCAAAGACAGCCGTCTCTTTACCCGGCTTCTCCGCCAGGGCTGCATCCTGAGCGGCAGTGGGAACCGGCTTGGACGTAGCTCCTCGCACAGCCACATACGTGCCAACAACCACCAGAAACGCAATCGCTGCGCTGCGCATGAGGGCTTGACCCGACATTGTGATGCCTCCGTATTCTTCCCAATAGAATCCGCCCCGAATCCGGCAGATCCGCAACAGTCTGATGCGTCTGGGCTCAAAAGGTTACGTCCGGTCCCGCGGCCGCACTCCGCATTTCTTCCATGGAACCAATCTTACAAATCCCGCGTATTAACAAACTATGCAATGCGTGGGTACATTAAGCTGGAGCGAGGTGGGACTGGGGTCGCCGTTGACGGTAACGCGGCACACTCTGGAAGCTCCTGAGACGGCGAAGACCGGCTCTCAAAGGCCGCAAGCCGCAGCAAGCCACGTCCAGGGCGGCAACGCTGTTGTGCCAGCCGCCCGTTTGGTGTGCGCGGAGGTGAATCCGCTGGAGACCGAATCGGTTCAACTCGTCCGCCGCTGCATCGACGGCGATTCCGGCGCGTGGGCCGAGCTGGTCCGCACGCACCATCGCCGCGTCTACGGCCTCTGTTACCGCTTTACCGGCAACCCAGCCGACGCCGAGGACATGACCCAGGATGTGTTCCTCAAAATTTACTCCAACCTGGGCAGGTTCGATACCGGCCGCGGCAGCCTCCAGGTGTGGATCACAACCATGACTCGCAACCTGCTGGTGGATAACTTCCGCCGCACCAAAAACCAGCGTTCCACGGGTTCGCTGGATGAGGGTTGGGAGTCGATCGAGGAGTTGAAGCCCATTGACCGGCTCACGGCCAGCGGGCCTTCGCCGCTCGAGTCCGTAGCCCAGAAAGAACTGTCAAAGATGGTCCAGAATGCCTTGGCGCGCGTCTCCATCGAGCTCCGCGAGGCCGTGATTCTGCGGGATCTTCAAGACATGGACTACAAGGAGATCGCCCAGGTATTGGGCATTCCCGAGGGGACGGTGAAGTCCCGCATCAGCAGAGGCCGCGCGGAACTTGCACGGCTGCTGGAACGTACTAAACGGGAGGTAATGTAATGGCAAAGGATACTTTCAATTCGAATTTTCCAGACTGCGGACAGTGGGAGACGTTGCTGGCCGATGCACTGGATGGGCTGCTCAAGCCCGGTGACGAGGCAGCTTTTACAGCGCACATGGCTGTCTGCCCCGCCTGCGCGGCGCTCTTTGAGGATGCACGGGTCGGCCGCGAGTGGCTGGAGTTCCTCTCGGCCGAGCCGGAGGTGCCCGCTGGGCTGCTGGATAAGATTCTCTCCAAAACGGGTCCGGGGCAGGTGGAAAGCTACGGTCTGGCGGCCAGCGGTGGGAACGTAATTCCCATGCCCCCAGGCCCCATACAGCCTTGGCAGCGTCCTGGGTTTGTCGGCAATGTTCGCCGTTTCGCTGAGCCGCGCCTGCTGATGACAGCCGCCATGGCCTTCTTTTCCATCTCCGTCACGCTGTCGCTCACCCACGTTCGTTTGACCGGACTTAGCCTCGCCAGCCTGCGTCCGGCTGCGGTGCGCTCCGTCATGGAGCGTCAGTTGAACATGGCTTCCACTCCGATCATCCGTTATTACGACCACTCCCGCTTCGTCTACGAAGTTGAGACGACGGTGCGGCTCATCCGTCGGGCTTCTGAGAGCCAGCAAGACAACGATCACCAGCAGAAGCCAAATGACACCACGCCGGGTGAGTCGAATCAGAACCCCGGCCAAAAAGACGGAAGCTCGCTGGCCGCGGCTCCCCAGCAATCGGACAATCCCGATTTTGGGCCGGCGCCCAGCAATTCCAACAACCTCTTAGAAACTTCCCTGACGGTTCAAGCCAGGCCCGCGCTTTCCGGCGGCTCCGCAAAAGCACTACGGGAAAGGAGCACACGATGGACTGCGTAAATCACTCAGGTGTAACCGCATCCGCATATTGCCAGAACTGCGGCAGGGCGCTTTGCGCCGGATGCGTGCGCAACGCCGCGGCAGGGCAGATTCTCTGTGAGCCTTGCTTGTCGGCATGGCAAAACATTCCACAGCCTTTTGCGGCCCCCGTGAGCGGGCCGAACCCATCGACAGCCGCCGCTCTGGGAATCATTCCCGGCGTCGGCGCCATGTACAACGGCCAGTTCCTCAAGGGATTCATCCACGTGGTGATCTTCGCGTTGCTGATCAGCATCAGCGAGTATTACCCGATCTTCGGCATCTTTATCGCCGCATGGGTTCTCTACCAGGCCTTCGAGGCCTTCCATACCGCCAAAGCGCTGCGAGACGGCGAGCCCCTGCCCGATCCACTGGGACTCAATGAAGTGGGCAACTGGCTGAATTTCAGCGGAAGGCCGCGGTATCCGGGGCAGCCGGGCGCTGGCCCCGCAGGGTCCAATCCAGGCGCGGCAGCTCCTTACGCTGGTTCGCAGAGTCCGACTGCCGGGGCCTATCAGCCACCGTATCAACAGGTTCCGTATCAGACCCCAGTCGCTCCGCCAGCCGGCTATGTCGATCCAGCAGTTCCACCCGGTCCACCGCAGTATTGGCAACCCCTGTTTTGCGGGCGTAAGGAACCGATTGGCGCAATCGTGCTGATTGGTTTGGGGCTGATTTTCCTGCTGGACCAGATGAACATCTTCAACGGCCGCCTCAAGGATTTTATCTGGCCGCTGGCCCTGATCGCCTTGGGCGTTTGGCTGATCGTTCGCCGCTTCGGCGATTCTCAAGGAGGTTCAAAATGAGCCGTTACGTCATGATTCGCCGTCTGCGCGGCCCCGTATTTCTCATGATGGTGGGCGGAATCGCCCTCTTCCATCAAATGGGACTGATTGACCACCCCTGGCATCTTTTTTGGCCGTTGCTCTTGATTATGTTTGGTGTGTTCATGCTCGCCGAGCGCGCGGCCCTGGCTGCCGAACCCGGCTATCCTCCGCCGCCTTATTCGGGAGCGCCGTATCCGGGTCAGTATCCAGGTGGCCAGCCCCACCCCGGTGCGCCGTATGCCGGCACTGTCGATCCCAATGCGGCCGCGGCCGCTCCGCAATACACCGACACCGATCCGGAATCCACGGCGATCGTGCCAGTTCCGTTGCATGACCTTACGACGCAAGACCAAGACCCCGAGGGAGGCCAATCATGAGCAGCGTACCTCCAACTCCGCCTCCGGGCGGCGGCGCGCAGCCGCCGTACCCACCCTACGATCCAAAGACCCAGTACCGCGTCTACCGCGCCCAGCAGAAAGCGGCCTGGAGAGCACAGCGCGATTCGTGGAAAGCCCAAAGCCAGGCCTGGAAGGCCAACTATGTGAATACCTACGGACCGCGCGTTCCTTCGGTCGTCGGTCCCATCATCCTCATCGGCATCGGCGTTGTTGCCTTGCTTGTGCTCAGCGGCCACATCGGCGCCGGCGATTTCTGGGCCTGGTATGGCCAATGGTGGCCTCTGTTGCTCATTGGCGCCGGGCTGGCGATGCTTGGCGAGTGGGCAATCGACATGCGCCGCGAGACCCCCGTTCGCCGTGGCGGCAGCTTTGTTGGCATCCTTATCCTGCTCGCTTTTCTGGGTTTTGGCGCCTCTGGCTGGAATCACATGAGACCGTGGGTTAACCATTGGGGCGGCCAAGACAACGACTTCTTCAACGCCTTTGGCATGCCCGAGCACGACAACGACCAGCATGTGCTCACAGCGCAGATTCCCGCCAACGCCTCCGTCGATATTCAGAATCCCCGCGGGGATATCAGCGTTTCGGCCGGCGATGGGTCCACTGTCGAAGTGCAAGCTCATCAAGTAGCCTTTGCCAACTCGGATAACGATGCCAAGAAGATTTTTGACTCTGAAGCTGCGCAGGTTACCGTCAGCGGCAGCGCTGTGATGGTCAAATCCGACGGCAACTCCAACGGGCGCGTTAACCTCACGGTGACCGTTCCCAAATCTGCCCGCGTCACTGTCAACTCCGGCAGGGGCGATGTAATTGTCGCCGGTCTGGGCGCGGGCATTGGCGTCACCGCCTCCAACGGCGATGTGCATCTCAGTGCTGTCACAGGTTCGGTTCAGGTGCACCTCTCCAACCAGAAGCACGACTTCTCCGCCCACCAGATCGACGGCGACCTCAGCGCCGACGGCGACTTAAATGACCTGACCCTCTCAGAAGTCACAGGGAAGGTCACGCAGAACGGAGAGATTCTCGGCGATGTGCATCTTGAAAGCGTCTCAGGACCCATTCATCTGCACACATCCGTCACCGACTTGCAGATCGCTGCGCTGCCGGGCGACCTGACCCTCGACTCCGACGACCTCCGTGTCAATGAGGCCAAGGGGCAGGTCCGGGTAGAAACCCACTCCAAGGATGTCGATCTGAGCGAGATATCCGGGGATAGCTACGTGGAGAACCGCGATGGTCGCATTACCGTGGAGCCGGCCGGCAACTACGGCGTGGAAGCGAAGAACGGCAAAGGCGATGTCGAGGTGACCCTGCCGCCCAACGCCTCAGCCACTGTCAACGGCCACACCCGCAACGGCGACATCGTGACTGAATTTGAACTTCCCATCAGCGGAGACGAGAGCAAATCCGTCAATGGCAAAATCGGTTCCGGTAGTTCAAAGATCGTCCTGAGCGCGGAGAACGGCGACGTGCGCATCAAGAGAGGTTCAGCCGTGGCTGCCGCTTCCGTCCCACCGCCGGAGGTTCCCACGGCTCCCAACGCCCCTCACCTCAAGGCGCCCAAAGCGCTGCCCCCGCAACCGGTCTCGCAGTAGAGCCCGCAGACCGGCAATCAATCTCACACCCAAACACACAACGGCCCGGCATCTTTGCCGGGCCGTTACTGTTTGACTCAAGCGCTGCGAACTCCGCTAACCGCGCTAGCTCCGCTGCCCTCTCATATCCGCATCGGCATCAGCACATAGCGATACTTGTACTCCGCATCCGGATCCTCGGGCCGCATCTGCCCAGCCGACTGCGAATCCTTGAACTCCAGCCGTACCTCGCCCTCGTTGCTCAGCGCCTTCAGAAAATCCAGAATATAGCCGGAGTTGAAGCCCACCATGATCGGATCGCCCGCATACGGCGTATCGATCGTGTCTTCGCTCTCGCCGGATTCCGTAGAACTCGAGCTGATCTTCAGCTCGTTCCCTTCCAGCCGCAGCCGAATGGCGCCCGAACGCTCGTCGGCAAACTGCGCAACGCGCTGGATGGCCGAAGAAAGCTCGCTCGACCGGACCACCGCAAATTTTGTGTTGTCGCGCGGCATCACCGCCTCGAAGTTCGGGAACTGCCCAGACAGCTTGCGCGTGCTCAGCGTGCGGTGACCCACGCGGAAAAACAGCGTGTGTTCGTCGTCGGCAAACTCCACCTTGTCGGCATCGGTGGCTGAGAGCAGTTGTTGCAGCTCCTGCAAAGCCTTGCGTGGAATCAGCACGCGCTTTTCGCCGCTGATGCCCTCAAGGATTTCATTCGGTTTCTCGACAAATGAGAGCCGGTGCCCGTCGGTCGCCACCATGGCCAGCGACTCCGCTTTGATCACCAGCAGCGCGCCGTTCAAGGTATACCGCGACTCCTCGTTTGAGATAGCAAAAATGGTGCGTGCGATCAGCGTTTTCAGCGCCACTGTTGAAATGCTCGTGGCCGCGACGGCAGGGAACTCCGGCACCTGCGGATAGTTTGCCCGCGCCATGCCCACCATCTTCGTATTCGAGCGCCCTGAGCGGATCTGCACCCAATGGTTGTCGAGCAGCTTGATGGAGATGTCGCCCTCAGGCAGCAGCTTGATGTAGTCGTAAAGCTTGCGCGCCGGAATGGTGCATGCTCCCGGCTTCTTCACCTTCACCTCGAGGCTGGTGCGGATCGCCTGATCCAGGTCGGTCGCGGTGATGTTTAACCGGTCGCCTTCCACCTCGATGAGAAAGTTGGACAAAATTGGAATCGTCGTCTTGCGCTCCACCACGCTCTGCGTCGCGGTGAGCTCCTTCACCAGATCCTGGCGGCTTACGGTTATCTCCATCGCTGCCCCCTGCGTGGCCGGCTTTTCGACTTCAGTTTCCACGATCGACATGGACCCAACCTCATTTCAATCACTGCGGGAAAAACCTTAATCCAAACAATCCACGCTGGCCACACTCTATCGCACCTTGCCGCCACGTGGAAGTGGCTGTCTTTTCTATTTCTTGATTGTATTCATCTCGGCGCGGATGTGCGCGTGGAAAACAGGGGTTCTTCTCTGGATTCTATGCACTTGTCAAGTTTGGCCACTCTCGCATGGCTCTTGCCTGCCGACCACGCACACCGAACGAATCGTCCTGCGCAACTGCCTGCACGATGCGACGGGTTATGAGGGAAAAGGGAAATAGTTTAAAAGAAAAGACAGTAATACCCGTAGTTCCCGTAGGAAAAGTGGAAATGCTTCCGAAGAGAGTGTGGGATAAGGAGTTGACTGGCTGTCCAGTTTTCTAAATCCCGGCTGTGCAATTCCGAGTTTTTTGAAAACTGGCCGTTCTCAGCAGCTACCCTGCTCCTGTTTCCCACGTCTCCCACAGGCGCCTCGAAATACCCTGTGGAATGTCGATGGTTTATGTGAAAAGCGCGTTCATCGCCGCATGGGGCAACGGGTTTCATGCGGCTAGTCCTCCACAGAAGCCTCGGATTCGATCGCCTGCATGGGGGATCGCAATCAGGCGGGAAATCATCTTGCGGACGGCATATTTCCCGTCTTCGATGCGTGGCCCAATCGGATTCCCATTGCAGCAGAGCCCCTGTGTAGATGAGTGGATTTACAACGGTGATGGGTCCGTTAAGCTCCTAGACTTTATTGAAGGGATGGGACTGCGCACATGGCGATCGACGTCGGCTTTCTCGAAGAGCAACTGCTACGCATGTCTGCGGAGAACGCGCCGGGAAGGGAATTCTGCGAGGCCATCTCCGAGCTGGCGAGAACCGGGCGTTTTGCGCAGTTGCGGAGTGTGCTTCCCGATGTGGTTTACGACGAGCTTTGGGCGCGTTACCTGCAAGATCCGGCGGCCTTTGTGGCCGGGTGGCGAAAGCTGGCTCAAGAGATGCGCCAAGGCTTCATCCACCACGCCCGCCAGCGGCTCACCTCGCTTACGCGACTCCAGCAAGCGGGAAACGGTTCGGACACTCCCGCATGGCAGGAGATTCAGCGCGCCTTGGACGGCCAGCAGAACGATCTGCTGCGGGCGGCTTTCGCCCTGGAACTTCTCGAGCTGGTTGAGCCAGCCGTGTTGCGGGCCACCCACCTGCGCGAATGCGTGGTGGCCGCGCCCAGCTCAGAGGAGGCAGACCGTTATCTTGACGAGGCCACACGGTGCTATTTCTTCGGCATGTTTACCGCCTGCGCCGTCATGTGCCGTTCCGTGCTTGAGGAGGCCATCAAGCAGAAGCTCCCTGCCGCGCTTACCCGCCTGCTCCGCACCCGCTATCGCAACGCCGCCACGCTCGGCAACTTGCTCCACGAGGTGAACAATAATCTGCAATTGACGGGCTTCGACGCGGACTTTCCTCGCGTCGCCAATCAGGTGAACGATGTGGGCAGGAAGGCCGTGCACCAAGGCCTGCTGCAAGAGGATGAAGCCCGTGCCTGCCTCCAGAATGCGCGTCAGGCCCTGCAACTGCTATTGCGCCAATGATCGCCTCTACGCGAACTGCATATTCCTACTAAGGCTTCCCCCTAACCACTAACCCCTAAACCCTAGTCCCTTATACTGATCTTTCCATGTCCTACGCAGCCGCTGTCGATCAATTGAATGCTATGGCGCCGGAGCTCTATGCTCATTCCGGCCAGCCACGGCGCAAATTCTCGCTCGACGAGATTCGCATCCTGCTGGATGCGCTAGGCAATCCGCAGCTCCGCTTTCCCTCCGTACTGATTGCTGGAACCAATGGAAAAGGCTCGACAGCCGCCACGCTAGCCTCCATCCTGACGGTTTCCGGGGTTCGCACCGGCCTCTATACCTCACCGCATCTGGCGCGCGCCAACGAGCGCATCCGTCTTGACCGTGTCGAGATCGCCGATGACGACTTTGCGAGGCTCTATTTTTGCGTACACGATGTGGCGCAGCAACTGGTGCTCGATGGCCATCTTCCACAAATGCCCAGCTACTTCGAGATTCTCACCGCGCAGGCGCTTTTGCACTTTGCCGATGAGCGAGTCCAGTTAGCTGTGCTTGAAGTGGGCATGGGCGGGCGGTTGGACGCGACGAACATTGTCGATCCTCTGCTCTCCATCATTACTGACATCTCGATCGACCACACCGAGTGGCTTGGCTCGACCATCGCTGCCATTGCTCGCGAAAAAGCCGGCATTCTGCGCCACCGTGGCACGCTGATTACCCTGCCCCAGCACCCTGAGGCCAACCAGGTTCTGGGCGAGGTGGCGGCTGAACTGGGCGTGCGTGGGGTCAGCGCGGTTCCCTATATGCCCGCCGCAGAGGCTGAGTCATCTGGCCCCTATTGCGTCCAAGCCTTTGGCGCAACGATTCGTGTCGATTCGCCCCTGGCCGGTGTCCATCAGCAGCGCAACCTCGCTTTGGCCATTGCCGCCGCGGTTGAGCTGGCGCGCAACCACGGCTTTCCAGTGGTGCCGCGGACGATTGCCGAAGGCATTCGCAAGACGCGCTGGCCGGGCCGGCTTGAACACATTACGAAGGACGGCGTAGAGTGGATTCTGGATGTGGCGCACAATCCCGCCGGAGCCTGGGCGTTGCGCGCTGGCCTGAGCCACGTGTTGGCCGGCGATTCTAATACACATAGACAAAAGGCACTTATTTTCAGTTGTTTACGTGACAAGCCGGTCGCTGAGATGGCGCAAATCCTCTTTCCGCTGTTTGATCGAGTCATCCTCGCGCCCATCCATACCGCCCGCGCCGCGGCCGTGCAAGACTTGCTGGCAGCCGCCGCCACCACCGGCGTTCCCGCAGTCTCCGCCGAATCCGTCAGTCAGGCGATGCAACTTGCCCGGCAGGACACCGCAGGCGGCATCATCGTCGTTTCGGGATCGGTTTACCTGGTCGGTGAGGCCCGCACCCTCCTGCTCGCTGAAAGTGGGGCGCAGCCGTGAGCCAACGCCCCAACCCATTGCCGAGGCTCTACCGCTGGCGTACCAATGCGGTTCATATTCCGCTCATGACAGTGGTCACCATTGCCTGCGGTTCGCTGTCTTTGCTGGTCTCCTTCGTAGACAAGCGTGGCGGCGCGCAGCAGCGCATTGCCCGTTTCTGGGCGCGGGCCATGGTGTTTCTTGCTGGCTGTTCGATCCGCATCCGCGGAGCTGAGAACCTGAGCAAGGCGCCGGTTGCCGTCTACGCTTCCAACCACACCTCCTACATGGATACGCCGGTCATTTTCGCCTCGCTACCCTTCCAGTTTCGCATTCTAGCCAAGAAGGAATTATGGCCTATCGCATTCATAGGATGGTACTTAGATCGATCCGGACAGATTCCTATCGATACCGTCAACCCCCACTCCACGCTCTCCAGTCTTGGCGCCGGCGTCAAGGCGCTTCGCTCTGGAATGTCGCTCTTCGTCTTCCCTGAGGGCCGCCGCACCCCCGACGGCGAGCTTCAGCCCTTCCTCTCTGGCGCGGCCTATCTGGCCATTCGCGCCCAGGTCCCGCTCGTTCCTCTCGCACTCAATGGAGTCTACGATCTGCTCCCGATTCATACCCGGCATTTATATCCCGGCGAACTGACGCTGACCACAGGCGAACCCATCGACACCAAAGGGATGACCCCGCGCCAGACCGAGCAGTTGACCGCGCAACTCCGCGACGCCATCCAGGCGCTCAGGCAGCAGCAGACCGTAGCCGTCCAGGATGCGGTTGAGGAAGTTGCGGTCCGCGCCGAGGTTTGATCAGAGGCGGATCGAAATCTCTATCGTTCACACCGCATCTTTCATTACACTGGTCTTGCATGCCCATTCGCATCGCCATTCCCGAGCCCACCACAACTGACCACGCTTACAATCAGCGGTCGCTTCCGCTTTATCTTGCTTCCTTGCATGCCGTAGGGGCAACGCCGATTGTCGTGCCCCTCCACGAGCGGCAGGATCGTGTTGCCAAAGTGCTAGCTGGCGTGCAAGGGATTCTTCTGCCCGGCAGCGGCTTTGATGTAGACCCACAAAGATATGGCGAAAATCCAATTCCCGAATGCGGTGAGAAAGACCCAGGCCGCGCAGCTGTGGATGAGCTCCTCTTGCAGGATGCTTTTAACCTCCACAAGCCGATCCTCGGCATCTGTGCCGGCGCCCAGGCCGTAAATGTCTGGTGCAACGGTTCGCTGATTCAAGATCTGAAGACACCCGTCAATCACCGTCCAGGCCGGGAGGTCGTCGAGGCTCATCCAGTCCAGATTGCGCTGGGGTCGCGGTTGGCAGCGCTTCTGCCGCGTGAGGATCAACCGAACGATCAGATTGAAGCGCAGGTCAACTCCAGCCACCATCAAGCCATCCGAGTCCCTGGTGACAATCTGCTGGTGAGCGCGATTTCTCCGCGAGACGGGGTTATCGAGGCGGTCGAGTTGGACTCTCCCGACCATTTCGTTTTAGCGGTGCAATGGCATCCTGAGCGAACCTATGCGCAGCAGCCGCTTTCCCGCGCCATCTTCGCTGCCTTTGCCCGGGCGGCTGAGGCATGGCAGGCCCCGCGAATGGGTGATTCGGCCGGTTCAAAGTGAGAGCCTTCCATGAGTGAAGGCTCCGAAACCGTTCAATTGCGGTTGAATGCACTTTTGGCCGAAGCAGGCCTTGACCCGCTGGACTCAGAGCCGTGCGCCCGCTTCGATGCCTATCTTTCGCTCTTGATTCACTGGAACGCCCGCATCAACCTGACCTCCATCCGTGACAAGGAGGGCATTCTCTCCCGCCACTTTGTGGAGTCCATCGCCTGCGCCCGCGCGCTCCCCGCCGGCATCGCCACACTGCTTGACTTTGGGTCAGGCGCCGGCTTCCCTGGAATTCCCATTTCTCTGTGCCGTCCGGAAATCGCCGTAACCCTTGCCGAGTCGCAGGGCAAGAAGGCCGCCTTTCTTCAGGAAGCGACCCGAACTCTAGGCATTTCCGCAAATATTCATGCCGGTCGCGCCGAGGCGCTTCATGTTGCGTTCGATTGCGTAACGTTGCGTGCGGTCGACAAGATGCAACATGCCGTTCAGTCCGCCGCCCAGCTAGTCCGTCCCGGTGGCTGGCTGGTTTTCATGACCACAAGCGGTGAACTCGCTGGACTTCAGCAGGCGGCCGGCACAGCCTATCTCTGGCGCAATGTGGTTCCAATGTCCGGCAGCGGCGACCGAGTGATTACGTTGGGTGAGCGAAAGATCAGTTTGCCAGCTTAATCAGGGCGAACTGACGAATCGCAACCAGATCCTTTGCTGCTTTCACCACCAGCCGCACCCCAGTCCCCTCCGGGTATTTCGGCGCTTCGTCGAGCAATTTGAGGGTGCTCTTTGGCAGGTCGCTCTGCCGCGCAGCAGCGACTGCCCGGTCGCCAAGGACAAATGCCACCCGGAAGCAACCGCTGCAAGGTGAGAGATAGACGATGTTCCTCTTCTTGACTTTCAATCGCATTGCCCAGCCCGACTTCGCGGAGTAGGAATTCCACTCCTGGACGGTGACTTCCTGCTCGGCCATCCAATCCACCAACTGCTTCCAGACCTCGGCAGCAGGGCCTGGCGCTGCAGCCACCTCCTCAGCCGTTGGAGTGGTTGTTTTCCCAACAAATGCGTTCAGAATTTCCATAGTGCTCATTTCTGTGCCTGAAATCTCTTTGGAGAGAGACCGCCGTGAGATTCCAGCCGAATGCTCCTACGACGGCTCCTGCCTTTTTTTGCATGGAGCGTCTTCTGCTTATAGGACAGTCCCGATACGCTTGCGCGACATTAACCAGCAAATCTCAGCAATGAACGAAGATCGAATGGAATTGTATCCCCAATCGGCCAGGCTCGCTGTGATGTACTTGTTCCACGTGGAACCTCGCGAATTCTCAATCCCGCAAAAACGTCAGCTCCGTTCCACGTGGAACAAAACCGCATGACCATTTGGGGTATAGAACTAATTTGGGACTGCTGCTAAAGCGAATTGAAACAGCCTCTCCTCAGGCTTCAAAACATAGGAGTTTTCCACTGTTCGCGCCTCTTCCTCCGCCTCAAACCTCTCCCTCATTACCAGCAATCAACCCTTTTCCTCTCAGTCATTTGACCATCCGCCCAAACCCTCCGCAAAAAACGCTTTCCACAGCTTCACCCCGTTCTCCACAGTGCAACTCACTACCCCAAATTCAGCCCTGCCCTGTACTCTGGATTGCCATGGGAAAGATTCTCGGTGTTGTGAACCAAAAGGGTGGAGTCGGCAAAACCACCACCGCCATCAACCTGGCCGCCTGCCTCGCTATTGAAGGCCTCAAAGTCCTCTTGGTCGATTGTGACCCCCAGGCAAACGCCTCGTCGGGGCTCGGATTCCTGCGCGACGACAACCGGCACTCCATATACGATGTGCTTGTGGGCGACGCCCCGGCCGAGCAGGTCATCCTGCCCACGCAGATTGAGCAGCTCTGGCTGCTCCCCGGCTCAAAGAACCTGACGGGCGCCAATGTCGAGCTGGCCGCTGCCGACGACCGCGCACTTCGCCTCCGTCGCGCACTTGAGCCCATCCAAGACAACTACGATCTGGTGATTCTCGACTGCCCGCCCGCGCTCGATCTGCTCACTCTCAACGTCCTTTCGGCCGCCAACACCCTGATTGTTCCCATGCAGGCCGAGTACTTCGCTCTGGAAGGCATCTCCGAGCTGATCTCCAATCTCGAACGGGTGCGTGCGGCCTTCAACCCCTCTGTCATGATCGAAGGCGTTCTGCTCACCATGTACGACGACCGCACCAACCTGGCCCAGCAGGTGAGTGAGACTCTCCGCGAGTACTTCCAGGATCAGCTCTACCGCACCGTGATTCCGCGCAACGTCAAGCTGGCTGAGGCGCCCAGCCACGGCAAGCCCGTGGCCCTTTACGATCCCCGCTCCAAAGGGACCGAGGCGTATTTCGAGCTCACCGGAGAGTTCCTGGCGCGCAACAACATCGAAAGCCCGCGGAGCGTTCAGCGCAAGGCTGCGGCCTCCGTCAGGCCAACGGATGCTTCGACCAGGAAGGTCCGTTTCTGGCCTTACTCGTGATGCGCTACCTGATCGAGCCCGCCTGATCTAGATCGCCGTCCGCACCAGCATTTTCTTGTAAGAAAGCAGTTTTTTAAGAGCCCCGGCCCATTTTGCCGGGATAGAGGATTTTTCAAACATGACTATTGCAGTTGTCCCTGCTACTGACCCCAAGCGCCGCGCCCTCGGCAAAGGCCTGGATTCCCTTCTTCCGCGCGTGCAAGCTCCCGCCGCCGTCTCTCCCGTCGAATCTGAAGGCGGCAAGCCCCGCGAAATTCCCCTCGATCAGATCGATCGCAATCCATTCCAGACCCGTACCCAGGTCAACGAGGATCAGTTGGCCGAGCTGGCCGCCTCCATCGCCGCTAACGGCGTGGTCCAGCCCATTCTCGTGCGCCCTCAGGCAAACGGCCGCTTTCAGCTCATCGCTGGCGAGCGCCGCTGGCGCGCCTCGCAGCTTGCCGGCAAGCCCACCATTCCGGCCATCCTGCGCCAGGTCTCCGACGAGCAGGCAATGGAGATCACCATCGTCGAAAACCTCCAGCGCGCCGACCTCAACCCCATGGAGCAAGCCCGCGCCTTCGAGCGACTCTCTCGCGAGTTCCACATGACCCAGGAGCAGATGGCTGTGCGCACCGGCAAAGACCGAGCCTCGGTTGCCAACTTCCTGCGCCTGCTGCGCTTGCCGGCCACCGTGCAGGCCCGGGTTGAAGGCGGCGAACTCAGCTTCGGTCACGCCCGCACCCTGCTCGCCTTTGAACATGCCGAGGAGATTGAAAAGGCTGCAAAGCGGGTCGTCGATCTTTCGCTGTCTGTTCGCCAAACAGAGACCTACGTACAGGGTCTGTTGCACCCCGAGCGCGCCGCCAAAAAAGACGCCAAGCCCGAAACGCCCGTCGATCCCAACGTCCGCGAAGTTCAGCAGCGCCTGCAGCGCGCGCTCGGCCTCAAAGTCCACATCGAAGACCACAACGGCCACGGCAAAGTCATCATCGACTACGCCCGCATCGAAGATTTCGACGCGCTCCTGGAGACCCTTGCGGGGGAATAGGCAAGTCGGTGTGTGCGACCTCTGGCCTCCCCAACTGCCATAATCTCAATATGCTGGTTCTTGCTTCAGCCTCGCCCCGCCGCCGCGAACTCCTCACTCAGGCCGGGTTCTCGTTTCAGGTCCAAGCCGCGCACATCCCGGAAGACCCCTACCCTAACGAAGACCCCATCGTCTACGTCGTCCGCCTCGCCCGCCAAAAGGCGCAGGCCGTATTCGATCAGCTTTCAGCGTCCACAGCGAATCCGCCGGAAACAGCCGCCGGCGCCGCCGACAATCTAGTCGAAGAGCCTCTTGTGGTTTTAGGCGCCGACACCACGGTTACTCTCGACAACCACATCCTCGGCAAGCCCGAAGACGCCGCCGATGCCGCCCGCATGTTACGCCTGCTCAGCGGCCGCACCCATCGAGTCATCACCGGCGTCGCTGTTGTTACTGCTAAATTTACTGAGGTAGCCGCCGAAGTAACTGCCGTCCGCTTTCTAACTCTCTCGGACGATGAGATAGCCGCCTACATTGCCACCAGCGAACCCATGGACAAAGCCGGCGCCTACGCCATCCAAGGACGCGCCGCCCGCTGGATTCCCCGCATCGAAGGCGATTACTTCAACGTAGTCGGCCTGCCCATCGCGCTGGTTTCTACGCTGCTTGAGAGTTATAAGCTTCCAGTTCTTGAAGTTACAATGGAAGATGAAAAGAAACTAGTATTCGACTGGGTCAATCTGCCTGTGGGAGCAACAGAGGAGAGCCTCTGGGACAGCCTGCACGACGCGGACTTGAAGCTCGTCACTTCAAATCGGCTAGACCGAACGATTCAGCTTGTGTTCGATATTCAATATCTGCGAGAATTCCACAAACTTCCCGAGGATATGAGATTTCTTCTCCTGTTGAATGGGGTAAGGTCGGCGCGGATCACCCAAAGCGCACCTTGGCCCGGGGAGTTTTATGCCCCCAAGGACAGCTCGCGCGAAATTGAGAGCGCTTTGATTGCTGACTATCAATCGAAATGGCGCGATGAGTCTTTTTCGTGGAGTGAGTTTGAAGCCAAGCTGAGCGGCGAGCACACAGCCGAGGTCTATTCCGCCGCCTATGTAATTGGGCCGGATGGGGGATTTGCCCTGCGGCTTGTGATGCACGTCGATGACGAAACTTATCCGGAACTGTTCCTGCATGCAGAAGGACTGACGATTTTGAAGAACGACGGCGAATCGCTGAGTTTGGAACAGTTTCTCAAGCTTGGTGAGAGCTATTGGGAGGCATTTGCCGCAAGGGGTGAAGCCCGCCGCGCCGGCAAAGCTGAGAACTCCGAAGGATAGATTCGGAACCGCGTCGTGAATCCGGACAAACCACACCACAGCCAATCGTCCTACCCACTCCTGTTTCGTGCAGGTATTCTTATACCTGCATGTTGTACGTTCTTCTGGCATTGGGTGTCTTCGGGCTGGTCACTTCCACGGTCTTTGCCGGCATGGTGCTGTGGGCCGTGCCCGGCTACCTGCAGCAGCGGCGGGCGGCATTGGCTCAGCTTGCGGCGCGGCCGGGGTTTACGCCCGCGCTGACCCTTCTGAAGCCTCTCCATGGCGATGAGCCGGGGCTTGAGGCGCATCTCGCCACATTTTTTGAGCAGGACTACCCCGAATTCGAGATTCTTTTCTGCACGCGCTCGCCTGATGACGCTGGATTGGCGACGGCGCGGCGAGTTGCCGCGCGCTACCCCAACATTCCGGCGAAGTTTCTGTCAACAGGCGGCCAGCTCGACTGGATCAACGCCAAAGCAGCCTCTATGGAACACATGCTGGCCGAGGCGGCCCATGAAATTCTGGTCATCAGCGACAGCGACGTGCGCGTGACCCCCGATTATCTGCGGGCCGTGGCGCTGCCCTTTGCCGACGCGCAAGTGGGCGGTATGTGCTGCCCCTACCGCGGTGTGACTGCCCCCAAAAGCGAGTCTGGGGTCGGGCTCTGGGCGCGGCTTGAAGCCGTCGGCATGTCTGTAGAAATGACTTCCGGAGTGCTGGTGGCGCGCGCCATGGAGGGGATGCAGTTCGTTCTCGGCCCGACGATGGCCTTCCGGCGCGATGCAATCCGGCGGATGGGCGGTTTTGGGGTCACCGCCGACTACTGCGCCGATGACTTTGTGCTGGGTAACGAGACCTTCAAGCTAGGCCAGACGGTTGTGCTGAGCCACCACGCCATCGACCACATGGTTATCAACTCCAGCTTCTGGTCCTCCATGAAGCATCAGGTACGCTGGATGAAGTCCACTCGGTTTTCGCGGCCCAAGGGTCACTTCGGCACGTCGCTGACCTTCGGTTTGCCCTTTGGACTGCTGGCGTGGTGCGCGGCAACTTGGCTGGGCCACCCATGGATCGGTCTTGCGCTGCTGGGCTGGGCTGTGGCCACGCGATTGGCGCTGGCGCTGGCGGTGGGCCGTGGCGTGGTGCGCGACACAAGCTGGTTTGGCCTGCTCGTGCTCTATCCCCTGCGGGATCTGATGGGTTTCGGCTTCTGGGCCGCCAGCTATTGGGGCAGCCGCATCCTCTGGCGCGGCCAAGTCTTCGAGCTCCTGCCCGGCGGCAAGATGCGCGCAGCGGAGTAGACTGCCAGTATCCAGACTTCGCGGGAAAAGGGTACAGCGCAAAATGTTTGAAAGGTATACGGAGAAAGCACGTCGCGTGATCTTCTTTGCGCGGTATGAGGCCAGCCAGTTCGGTTCGCCTTATATCGAGACCGAGCACCTGCTGCTTGGCCTCTTGCGCGAGGACAAGGCATTGACCAACCGCTTCCTGCGCTCGCACGCCTCGGTGGAGTCGATCCGCAAGCAGGTTGAAGCGCACACCACGATTCGCGAAAAAGTCTCAACTAGCGTGGACCTGCCGCTCTCAAACGACAGCAAGCGGGTGCTGGCCTATGCGGCAGAAGAAGCCGAACGCCTGGGCCACAAGCACATCGGCACCGAACATCTGCTGCTGGGACTGTTGCGCGAGGAAACATGCTTTGCCGCGGAGCTCTTGAAAGAGCGCGGTGTGCAACTGGCAACCGTTCGCGAGGAGTTAGCCCGCACACCGCACATACCAGCGGCGGGAAGCTCACCCGAGGCCGCGACCCCGACTGAGCCCGCCCGCGATCTGACGCAAGCTGCAATGACCGGCGAACTCGACCCGGTGGTTGGCCGCGACCAGGAACTCGATGCGCTCATCGAAGTACTTTGCATCCGCAACCGTAAGAACCCGGTGCTGATCGGCGAGCGCGGCGTGGGCAAATCCGCACTTGTCGAGGCACTGGCGCTGCGCATTGCCGATGGGACAGCTCCGTCTTTCCTGGCGGAGAAGCGGATCTTAGTTTTTGACCCGCGAAGCACTGCCGGCTGGACCAAGGATCGGCCGAAGATTGCCGAGATGGTCAGTGAAGCCGTCAAATCAGGGGTGGTGGATCGCGAAAAGTTAGGCGAGCGGCGAAGAACATCGTGAAAGCCGCGGCGGAGACCTCCGAAGTGATCCTCTTCATCGACGACTTGACGGTCCTTTTGGCAGTGGCTTCCCAATCAGGTTCTCCAAGTGCGGCCGAGATCCTCCGGCCCGCGCTCCTGCGCGGCAAGATGCAGTGCATCGGCGCCTGCACTCCCGGCGAATACACGACACTGATTCAGGCGGCTCCGTGGATTGGAGATTGCTTCCGAACCATTCATGTGCGTCCCATGGACGAGGAGAGTACCCTGCGTGTCTTACAGGCTCGCAAGCGCCGGTATGAGGAATTCCACAGAGTGACCTATGCGGACGATGTCCTTGAATATGCCGTTCGCTCTTCCCGCCGCTACCTTTCGGGAGGTTCGCTTCCCGGCAAGGTGCTTGAACTGCTTGACGCAGCCGGAGCGCGCGTGAAGTTGCGCAAAACCGCTTTGCCCGAGGATGTCGCCGAAGTGCAGAAGCGCATTCGATTCATTGCCAGCCGCATGGCAACCGCCATCGCAAGCCATGAATTCGAAAAGGCAAGATTCTATTCCGAGGAAGAACGGAAGGAAAAAGAGAACCTCCGCATTCTCAAGGAGAACTACCATCTCGACGATTCTCCATCCAGCATAGTCAGCCGGGAGGATGTTGAAGGGGTAATCAAAAGCTGGGCAGAATACCCATTTTGTCCATAAACGAGGAATGCGCGGCTTCCCATCCTTTCGTCAGAAAAAACGCGAATAGCTGGGAGGCCCCAAAGCCTGCATACCTCAGAGCGATCCGGAGTTTCTCTATAGCGTCCGTCCCACCGCCGCCGCAATCACCCTCAGTTCGCCCATCAGCTTCTCAAACTGATCCAGATACAGCGTCTGCGCCGCGTCGGAGGCAGCCTTGTCTGCATTCGGGTGGATCTCAACCAGAATCGCGTCCGCGCCCGCAGCCACAGCGGCCTTGGCCATGGGTGGAACCATATCGCGGCGGCCGGTGCCATGCGAGGGGTCGCCCACGATCGGCAGGTGCGACAGCTTATGCACCACCGGAATCGCCGCAATGTCCATGGTGTTACGCGTCGAGGTCTCATAGGTGCGGATGCCGCGCTCGCACAGGATGACATCGTAGTTGCCTCCGGCCATAATGTACTCGCTCGACAGCAGCAACTCTTCGATGGTGGCCGCAATGCCGCGCTTCAGCAGCACCGGCTTGCGCGCCTGCCCCAGTTCGCGCAGCAGGTTAAAGTTCTGCATGTTCCGCGCGCCCACCTGAAAGCAATCGGTATACGGCAGCATGGGCTCAATCTGCGCAATCTCCATGACCTCGCTCACCGTCAGCAGGCCGTTGGCGCGGGCAGCCTCATGCATCAGTTGCAGCCCCGGAATCCCCATTCCCTGAAAAGCGTACGGCGAACTGCGCGGTTTAAAGGCGCCTCCGCGCAAAAAGCCCGCACCCGCTGCCTTCACGCACGCAGCAATCGTAAAGATCTGCTCGCGGTTCTCAATGGCGCAAGGCCCGGCGATGACCGCAACCTTCTCGCCGCCGATCTTGGCGCCGTTTGCAAACTCCACCACCGTGCCTTCCGGGCGGAATGCGCGCCCGGCCAGCTTATAGGGCGCGGTGATCCTGTGAACGTAGAGCACGCCTGCAAGCAACTCAAACTTCTTCAGCTCCAGGCCACCTGTCGATCCCACGCCGGCCAGAATGGTCTGGGTTGCGCCCGTGGTTCGGTGAACATTCACTCCCGCTTCCACCATGGCATTGATCACTGCATCGATCTGCTCTTCGGTGGCCAGCTCCTGCATCGCAACAATCATTTCTCAATCCCTGTCTCAGGCGCGGCCGCGCCCGTGGCATGGCCAGACGCATGCGCCTGGGCGTTCCTCTCAGAAGCCAACTCGTCCCTTTGCAGGGCTCGCATCACGTCGATGATGCGCTCGTAGATATGCGTCAACTCGATGTCCGGCAGCGGGCCCTTGTTGGCCGCGCGCACGTTGGTGTAGATCACCTTTTCGCGCGCCGGCTCGTATACCGGCAGTGAGGTGGCAGCCTTCAAATGACCGATCTGCTGCGCGGCGCGTGCCCGCTCGCTCAACAACTCCACCAACTGCCGATCCAGAACATCAATGTGATCCCGCAATTCTTCCAGCGTCATTCCATCCTCGTGGTGCGCCCCGCCTGCCAGGTCCGGTCTTCTTTATTTGAAAAACCGGTGTCCGGCAGGCAAAAGAGCAAGAGTTGAACCCATCTATGCGGCGTCAGGCGCCGCCTGCGGGGTGTTTTATCGGGCCAGCGCTGCCTCAGGCAGGTGCAGGCCCTTGATAAATCGAGCCACTGCGCCGGGCGCTGTCTCTGGAGTCGATCTCTCGATCAACTCGACGATCGCGCTGCCGATCACCGCAGCATCTGCGAACTCCGTCACCTGGGCAACGTGTTCCGCGTTACTGATGCCGAACCCCACGGCTACCGGCAGCTGCGTCCATCGCCGGATGCGCGCCACCAGCGACGCCGCGTCTGAGGTCAGGCTCTGCTGCGTTCCGGTAATGCCAACCCTGGAGATGGCGTAAACAAACCCTTTTGAATGAGTGGCAATAGCCTCAAGCCTTTCGTCGGGACTGGTAGGCGCGGCCAGAAAAATCGGCGCAAGCCCCACCCGCTCCATCTCGGCCAAATACTCGCCCGCCTCTTCCACAATCATGTCGGTCACCAGCACACCGTCTGCCCCAGCCGCCGCCGCTTCGTCCGCAAACTTGTGCAGCCCATAGCGCAATATCGGATTCAGATAGCCGAAGATCACCAGCCCCGCCGCCGGCCGTGCCGCGCGAATCTCCCCGGCCAGCGCCAGCACATCCCGCAGGCTCACCCCGCGAGCAACCGCCCGCTCCATCGCCCTCTGAATCACCGGACCATCGGCAAGCGGATCGCTGAACGGCACACCCAGCTCAATCACCGCCGCGCCCGCGTCAATGGCCGCAAGCGCAATGGCACGCGTGGCCTCGATACTGGGATCTCCAGCCGTCAGATAAACAACCAGCCCCGGTTTGTGTTCGAATCGTATCGCCATCGAAAATCCGCTAACTTGCCAACCCGCTATCACCGCGAAGCGGTGGCTAACCAGCTAAATCGCTCACCTGCGGGCGCCCCAAGTCTCGTCCGCCGCGGCGGATGAGAACCGGGAATGAGAAAACCACTGAATTTGGGTGCCCCACCCTCGCCGCGCTTCTGTTTTTGCGGCTAGGGTGGGATACCTCGCTACAGCTTCAACTCCCGCGCCAAAATCCCCATATCCTTGTCGCCGCGTCCTGAGAGGTTCACACACAGTATGTCACGGGGGGTTAGCGTCGGGGCAAGCTTCAAAGCCTCGGCCACGGCGTGCGCGCTTTCCAGCGCCGGCAAAATCCCCTCCGTCCGCGCCAGCCGCACCACCGCATCCAGCGCCGCCGCGTCGTCCTGCGACGTATACTCCGCCCTGCCCGAATCGTGCAGCGCCGCGTGTTCCGGCCCAATCGACGCATAATCAAGCCCTGCTGAAACTGAATGCGTCAGCGCAATCTGCCCGTTCTCATCCTGCAAAACGTAAGAATACGTCCCCTGCAAAACCCCCGGCTCCCCGCCTTTGAAACGTGCCGCGTGCTGGCCCAGCGCCGTGCCGCATCCGCCCGCCTCCACGCCAATCAGCCGCACCTGCGGGTCGTTGATGAACTCATAGAACGCCCCAATCGCGTTCGACCCGCCGCCCACACAGGCAATCACCGCCGTTGGCAGCCGTCCTTCCTTTTCCAGGATCTGCTGCTTCATCTCGCGGCTGATGCAGCGGTGAAAATCCCGCACCATCGTCGGATAAGGATGCGCCCCCAGCGCCGAGCCCAGCAGATAATAGGTCGTCCGTACGTTGGTCACCCAATCGCGCATCGCCTCGCTGATCGCGTCCTTCAGCGTCTTCGATCCCGAGCTAACCCCGCGAACCTCAGCGCCCAAAAGCCGCATTCGAAGCACATTCAGTTCCTGGCGCTCCATGTCCACATCGCCCATGTAGACCACGCATTCCAACCCCAGCAGCGCGCACACCGTAGCCGTCGCCACCCCATGCTGCCCCGCGCCGGTCTCGGCAATAATGCGCTTCTTGCCCATCCGCTTGGCCAGCAACCCCTGGCCCAGCGCGTTGTTGATCTTGTGCGCGCCTGTATGCAGCAGGTCTTCGCGTTTCAGATAAATCTTCGCCCCGCCCAACTGCTCCGTCAGCCGCTTGGCAAAGTAGAGCGGCGTAGGCCGCCCCGCATAATCCTTCAGCAGATCGGCCAGCTCCGCCTGAAAAGCCGCATCCGCCTTGGCCAAATCGTACTCATGCTCCAGCTCCAACAGCGCCGCCATCAGCGTCTCCGGCACATACCGCCCGCCATAAACGCCAAACCGCCCCGCCCGCGACTCTGAAGGAACTGAAGGAAGAATGATCGATGCCATAGGGGCCTCCTCTACGCTTGCCCAAGAATTGGGGAACAATCCAGTGTACTAGGACGGTCAAGCCGCTCGTAGCGATCGTTCCGCCAGGAGACTCAGCGGCGTCCCAGCTCTCTGAGGCGAAACCTGGGGCGCCGGCCCAATTGGAAAAGGAATATACTGGAGGCAGGTCGCCCTTCATGGATTCGAACAAGACAATCCGTAGATTCTCCAGCCACGAAGAGCAAAAGGCTGAGGTCAACCGCTATTGGCAGAGCCAGTCGGCTGGCCAGCGGCTCGCGGCTGTTTGGGATGCGACCGCCGCCGCCTACGCTTTCAAGGGAATTCCCTATGATCCTACCCGAAGATCTGAAGCAACTCTTACCCGCATTCAACGCACAAGCAGTTGAGTATCTGGTCGTCGGAGGATACGCGGTCGGCATTTATTCCGAGCCGCGCGCAACCAAAGACCTCGCCCTCTTCATCCGCTCTGAAGTCCGCAACAGCGAGGCTGTCTATCGCGCTCTTGCTGCTTACGGTGCGCCGATAGCCGGACTCACCCCTGCCGATTTCCGCGACGACCCAAGTTCCATCTTTCAGATCGGCCATCCGCCCGCCCGCGTCGACATTTTGCAGTCCATCGACGGAGTATCCTTTCACGAAGCATGGCCACAGCGCATAGAAGCCTCGATCGGCGACATAGCAGCCCACGTCATCTCCGCCCGGCACCTGGTCCAAAACAAACTTCAGTCGGGAAGATTGCGCGACCTCGCCGATGTGGAAGCCATTCGCGAGGCCAACCCGGAGAAAAACAGCTGACCACGGGAAATCCCAGGTCGCAAAAGCGCTTCTGAGATGTGGGGTTGAACCCCCTCACGCCGGGAGCAACACCTTATCGTATAACCCGGCATCCTCTTCAAATTGAGCAATCCGGTTGATCGCATCCATCTTGCCCTGGTCCCGATGCTGCCTATAGTCCATCAGATCCTTCAGGTAGACTCGTCGATGGGTTCCCGTCATGTGATAGTGCAGCTTGCCTGTTTCCAGCAGTTTGACGAAGAAGGGCCGGGAAACGCCAAGGAAGTTGGCCGCCTCTTGCGTGGTCAGATCCTGCATCATAGGAATGATCGAGATGGCTTTGCCTTCCTGCATTCCCTGGAGAATCCGCAACAGAAGCGAGTAGACAACGTCGGGCAGCTCTAAAGCCGGCTCCCCACCCTTGCCAACCAAAGAGGCCTTTCCTTCCCTTTGCATCAATTTCTGGAGTTCCCGGACCTGCTCCCGCTGTGAAATCGAAATCGGATCGAGCATGGTTGTTGTCATAGAGCCTCCCAAAAACGGGCAACGAGCCGCTGAGAACCCCATCATAAACGAAATAAACAAAACAAACGAAATAATTATATGATCTGAGACGCCGCGTCCGCCTTGGCCGTATCGCACTCAGTCTTCTGGAGTTTCGAGAATTGAGTGCAAATATGTCCATTGTTAGAGATAGGAGGTACATTAATCATCATTGCGAAAACAGCCCTGAGTGAACTCGATTCCGAAGATATCGTTGGCTGCCGCCACCAGACGCGTGTCAAGAATCTCCAGACTGTCAGTGACCATGGGCATTAGGTAGTCGCCTGGGGCGATCTGAATCCAGAAACTAGCGCATGCCAGCCCGGAAGTTTGGATCGGTTTGCGGTTCCATGGGTTTTCAAAGATTCCGGGTTCATCTGGGGTGATGTCGCACTTGCACCCGAATGGCGAATGCAGAAGATGCGTGATCTTCTCCCGTTGTATGCACCGGACTGAAAATGGGTAGGGCTCATTCCAGAGAGCTCCCGGACGACGCTCAGCATAATGATCCGCACTATAAAGATCAAACGGAGGGATCGCCGCCGGTCCTGTCCCCTCTGCAGACAGATCAAATATCCTCTCTCCAACGATGGAGTCTATAGCGTGCTGAAGGTCAGGAAATCGGCTGACCTTCAGTTCTGGACCGTAGTATTTTTCGCCGGTTTTAGGATTCCGTCCCCAGATGCGTGTCTTTCCAGTGTGCGTGATGATCGTGAACTTCGTCTCTCTCGGCAGCGCTCCAAGAGCTTCAAATTCGTTGAAGAAGTGCGCGATCTGATTCAGTTCAGGCACGAATGCCGAGTCTCGCGGAATCAGAAAGTGACGGTAAAGCTCGCTCATGAGATCATTTTATGCCGCCGGATGACTCACATCTCCACTCTGAGATATGGATCGAAGGCCCAGGCGTCACGCCCTCTTCGCCGGGTGCCTCACATCTAGCCTCTGAGATGTGGGATTGCAAACTCCTCAAATCAGATGCCCTTCGCCCGGCGCGTTGGCTTCTCTGCAAGATGCGAGGGAATGAGCACCACCGGCTCCTGGTCCGGGAAGGTCGCAATCATCGTCAGGTGCCCGCCCATCGCCGCCACGGTGCGCGCCATCGTGGACAGGCGCGGATCCTTTCGCTTCTCCAGCCGTGAAATCTGCATCTGGCCGATCCCCAGCGCCTCCGCCACCGTTGCCTGGCTGATCTTGCGCCCCCTTGCGCAGTTCAGCCAGCGTCATGCGCAGCCTTCATTACGTGAATCAGTTTTCCGTTGGCTTCGTGATGTGGTCGACCACAAGGTTGGGCACGGACTCGTGTACAGCTTCGAGCTTGAGCCCAAGCTGTTCTTGCACCGCGGTGAAAATCGAGGGCCAGCTTTCCGGATCGCTTTCGGACCATGGGCGGCCAAACTGAAGCGTGTAATTGTAGGAGCCGGTGAGACCGGTCTTGTCAACGACGGGCGCTTCTACCATCGAACTCAGGGCGCCGGTGATGGCCCGCATTGAGGCATTTGAACCCACGAACTCGAGGCCATGCTGCGATCCATGCGCCTGGACGTCGGCGGGTCGCGGTGGAGGAGGCGCCTCTCCATTAGCGGGAGGCGGAGGCGGAGGCACAACCTGCATCCGGACGCCGCCTTTGTCCACAACAAGGTTGTAGATGGAGGTATTGCGAGTTTCAAGGTGCGTCTTGAGGCCCAGGCGCTCTGCCAGCAGCACGCGAATCGCGTTCCGCTTTTCAAGCCGGACCTCGTTATCGGTGAGCCGCGCGAGCCTGGCATCGGTCGCTTCGTCCGAGCGGGCCCGGATGTCGTAGAACGTGTTCGCGACCCAATCCGGTGCGCCGACGACCGGGGCATCGAAGCCGTAAGCAATCTGGAGAAGGGCCTTGATAGGAAGGTTCGTGGCTTCGAAATGACTGGAGTGCGGCGGGCTGGAGACGGATACGTGGAAATTGGCATCCGGCGGCGGTGCAAGGCGAATGGTGGCAACGTCAAAGGTCAGCGTGGGCGTGTAGTTGGGTTCTTCCACGATGGGAGCCTGCGCGTGAAGGTACGGGCTGCACGGGAAGACCAGAAGGGCTGCGAACAAACCAATATATCGCTGAACGAGGCGGAACATGGGCGTAGGACTCCTTGTGGGAATGATACGGGCGAGCGAACGGCCCAGTTCCCGCATTGACACGAAAACGATTTGCGAGGTTCCGCTTCAGGCTGCGGTGGACTGGACCAATTCTAGTTCCGAAGTCGTCCGCTTCTTCTTTTCTCCGGGTGCCCCACATCTCGATTTTGAGATGTGGGATAACTCTCCGAGCCCCCGTAGTTTAGCTGGAATGCTCTTCTGGTTTCTCAGGCATCTCGCCCGGCCATTGCTGAGCGCCGTGTAACACACGCAATATCCGCACCGTGTCGCCGCCAATGCGATATGCCGCAATGTAGGGCGTGCGAGAAATGACCAACTCCCGTGTTCCCTCAATCCGGCCAGGGCGACCCATCTCCGGGAACAGTACCAGACCTTCGACACGCGCCTCGATACGATCGTCGATGGCGATTGCTGCCCGAGGGCTGTCTGTTTCGATGGCTTCGAAGATCGCTCGCGATCGGAAAGCGCAAAGATCGACCATTCCAAGTGCATGGGCTAACCTTTTTCTTTTAGCAACGCTGCGGCCCGGCGCCTGGCGAAGTGCGCTTTCACGCGTTCGTGAGGAATTCCAGGGCGCGGATCGTCGAGAGCCTCCTGCACCTTGGCGCGGAACCACGCATCGTGTTCGGCAGCATTCTGGGCCAGCGTGAAGGGAAGCACCCCCTCATTGGCGGTCCGCGTCAACAGAATGCGCACCGCATCCGATACCGTGATCCCGATCTCGCCCAGTACCGCCGCCGCGCGTTCTTTAACGGCAGGATCAATCCGTGTTTGTACCAACGCATTTGCAGGCATGAGAACAACTCCTTCCGCTAATTGTAATTCATCTGCATTACAATCCCAAAGCCTACGAAATCTCCGGCGCCTCAGATCCGGCCTTTGGAATCTTGAAAACGACCGGCTGCTCCTTGCCGAAAATAACCCTCCGCTGGCGCACAATGATCTATATGGATAAAGACCACGGGGTCCACGCCCATGTTTCATTACCTCAGCCTCAGGAAACCGCCCGGTCCATTACCACAAAATTAATCCCCTGTACCTTTGAATTCACCTACTGGTTAACGCTTGACAAAGGGTAGGGAGTCCTCCCCCCTAATGTAACGGGAGATCCCCCGGCTCTGCCGGGGTGGCAGTAGCAGTTTGACATTTGCGGGAGTCCATCCAAGAAACTCCGAGAGGTGAGCCGCCAAGCACACTTCAAGGAGAATCCCGGATGGA
>Ga0302319_10002088_pt1 | contig 43760 bp, 35 predicted proteins | sample Bog_T0_2_FD_203319 | JGI IMG/M metagenome (GOLD analysis project Ga0302319, IMG submission 203319) | Peat permafrost microbial communities from Stordalen Mire near Abisko, Sweden - Bog_T0_2 | ecosystem: Environmental > Terrestrial > Soil > Wetlands > Peat | place: Sweden: Abisko, Stordalen Mire...
CGTTTAGCCGCAACCAGTGTACTCGGGTCGAGGGAGCCGACGCTGTCATGCAATCATTCATCGCGGCCTTATAAGACCGCGATGAATGGGCACAGCTTTTCATGCCGCATGGTAATTCTTTGGGGCTGATGAGCGGGTCACCAGACGCAAGCCGGTTCTTACTTGCTGGGCGGAGGAGCAGTCGTAGGCTCCTTGCCAGTCGTGGCCGGGGCGACGCCGGGTACGACTGGCGCGGCTGTCACATTGCCGGTAGCCGCCTCTTGCAGGTTGATGCCGTAGTGCTGCAAGGTGGAGGCCAGCGTCTGGTAGAGGCCGGCACGGTCCTTGGCATAGGCGGCGTTGGCGGCGATCAGGTTATCCTCGGCGGTAGCCAAGCTGCGCTGCTGGAGCAGTACGGTAGCCGTGGTGGAAGCGCCCAGACGCAGCTTGGTGTTTTCAGCATCGACATTCTGCTGGTTATAGTCCCGTGCGGCCATGCAAGCCTTCACTTGGGCGCGGTCGTTCATCAGCGCAAACTGGGCATTGACCACCTGCATGCGAATCTGGGTATAGAGCTGCTCCAGCCGCAGCTCGGCCTGGCGGTACTCCATCAGGGCGCGGGCCTGCACCGACTGCGCGGCCTTGTTGCCGATGGGAAGGGTGAGATTGAAGCCGAAGCCCTTGTCGGGCGAGGAGTTGTCGTAAGTGTTGCTGAGGGCGGCGCCAAAGCCTCCCGTTGAGCCGGAAGCGCATGGTCCGAAGGTGGGTTTGCAATCCGAGTTGTATGTGCCGGCCTGACCCGATCCGCCGAGGTAGGCGAAGATGTCCAGTTGCGGCAGCAGGGCATTGCGCGCGCCTCTGAGAGTAATCTCATCGTTGCGCAGTGTGAGCATGGCCTGCTCCAGCTCCGGCCGTTGCTGAAAAGCCTCTTGGACCAGCGCTTCGACCGGCTGCTTCTCTTCGGGAATCTCCTCGACGGTGACGCGGTCGGTGGGAATCACCGGGGCAACAGAGAGCGCCGGATCGTTCAGGTTGCGGGCGATGGCCTGCTTGATGATCTGCTGCTGATAGTTCAGCGAGCTTTGCGCGCTGATGAGGGCCTGTTTGTCAGTAGCGACCGTCGAGTCGTCTTGCACCACTTGCAGCGGGGCCACAGTGCCGATCTCCAACTGCTTGCGGTCGTCGCCAGCCAGTTTGCTGCTCTGCTCCAGGGCGCGCTGCTTGGCTTGCACATCTTCGTAGGCTTGGACGAGGCCCCAGTAGATGGTCTCAACCTGATTGACGGTGTAGAGAATCTGTTGGCGGAAGGAGGAGTCGGTAATGCGCCGGTCGTTGATGGCCTGGTAGATGAAGCGCTTGTTCATCCAGATTCCGGCGCCCTGCAAGAGGTGCTGCGTCAACTGGGCATTGAAGTTGGAGCTGTACTGGGGGCTGAAGGTTGTAATCGAGTTAGTGGTTGAGGCTTTCGTATTGTCCCAGGAAAACTGCAGCGCGGTGCCGGTCACGAAGCCCTGGTTGTAGGTCAGGTTATAGGTGTTGGTCGTGCTGGTTCCACCGGAGAAAGCGTTGGTGGCCGGTGTGGTGGAGCGATCAGATTTGATAGCCGCGGTAAGGGAAGGCTCAAGGCTCTCCGGCATCATGCCCGCGCCGCCGGTGGTCAGCGACAGTCCAGCGGCGCCGGAACCCGCGCCGCCCGAGCCGCCCGCTGTTCCGCCCGGCCCGCCGCCGGTGGAGAGGATGGAGCCGGAGCCGCCCAGTGTGCCGGTGACGAGGCCGGAGGGAGCTCCCAGCAGACCCTGGCCGGTACGCGCGCGCAGAATGTCGGTATCGGCGATGTCAAGATCGTAGCGGGAGATGGCCAGATCGTAGTTATTTTCGAGAGCCAGGGCCAGCGCGTCCGAGAGGCTGAGGTAAATCTTGCCGTTCTTCACCAGGTCGTTGAGCCGGACAGAGTTCTGAAAGCTGGCCTTGACGATGGAGGTCGGCCGATATTCGTTGATGGGATTGCCCAGCAATTTGCCCGCGGGCTTGGAAAAATCCCGCGTGGTGGGACGCAGATTCAGCGGCTCGGTCAGCGCCGGCGTGGGCGTCGCGGGCAACTCGGAGGCCGCCTTGACCGGAGTTGCGGCGTCGACCCCAGCCTGCTGGGCAAATCCTGAAGGCAAGGCCAAGGCCAACATCAGCAAGCCTGCCGCTACCGCGAGCAGCCGATTGGCTGATTGTCCGCGCTGCTTCCGCACTGTCTCCTGCTCAAATACACTTGTACCGAACAATTGCATGATTCCTCTCCAATAATCGATGAGGCATAAAAGGCGTCCTTCTTGAAGACGCCCGGAGAGCCTCTCTGGACGCAAATTTGTGACTCTCAAGGACAACTTTCACTTGCCGCCCGATGCGCGGGCTTCCGCTCATCGGTCAATACGCGCTCGGCACTGGATTCGTTCCAGAAAGTCCGTTCCGGGCAATCCGATTGCCATCCCGCTCTGAAAACTGAGTATAACGAAGAGCGGTGGGCAGTGACTAGGGACTAGGGACTGAGGGACTAGGGCACGGGGATTAAGCTGGAGAGAACGCAGATTTCCATGAGCGAAAACCCCCAATCCGCGCCGGCGCTCCAAAACTGGAAGCTGACCCTGGCCTATGACGGCACCGAGTTTCGCGGCTGGCAGGTGCAGCCGGGCGAAAGGACTGTGCAGGGCGAGCTGCGGGCCGCGCTGGGGCGGATTACCGGAGAGTCGCCGCTGCCGCAAGGCTCGGGACGCACCGACGCCGGGGTTCACGCGCTGGGCCAGGTGGCCAGCTTCGCGCTGGCGGCGCCGATTCCGGCGGAAAATCTGCAACGCGCCCTCAATCGCACCCTGCCTGCGTCCATTCGGGTTCTCGAAGCGAAACGGGTTGCGAGCACCTTCCATGCGCGGCACTCGGCTGTAGCCAAAACCTATGAGTACCTGATCTTCCGGGGTGCGATCTGCCCGCCGTTTCTCGCCCGCTACGTCTACGCCTGCTGCTGGCCGATGGATTTTGAGGCGCTGGAAGAGTCGGCCCGCGCCTTCGTCGGCGAGCACGATTTTCTGAGCTTTGCCGCCACCGATCCCGAATTGGAGAGCCGAAGCCAGGAAGCCGCCCAGCAATCGGAGCAGAGGCCGATGCCGAGAGCGGGCTTTCAGATTGAGCCACCAGCGGCGGCAACGCTGAAGCGAATTTATTCGTCGGGCTGGGAAGAGCGGCCGAGCGAGGCCGGCGCGCTGCTGGTCTATCGCGTCCGGGGCAGCGGCTTTCTGCATCACATGGTCCGCAACCTGGTGGGAACGATGCTCGATGTGGGCCGGAGACGGCTGGGCGCCGACTCGATAGCCGGCATCCTGGCCGCCCGCAGCCGCGCCGCCGCCGGGCCGACGGCTCCCGCGCGGGGGCTGTTTCTTCATTCGGTGGAGTATTAGGAGCGGGAATCGAATCATGAGACCGAATAAATACTTTATTTAATCTTACAAAAAGACTATATTCGGATTATTATTAGTCTTTTGGAGGTTCACGATGCGCTATTCCACTCAGATCAAACCCATCAGTTACGTGAAGGCTCACGCCGCCGAGCTTCTGGACCGCATCACCGAAGAGCGGGAACCGATCATCATCACCCAGAACGGCGAGGCGCGGGCGGTGCTTGTGGATGTTCACTCCTATGATGAGTCCCAGGAGACCATGGCAATGTGGCAAATCCTGGCTATCGGCAAGAAGCAGATCGAAGCAGGCCAGAGCTTCCCGCTCGCCGAGGCTATCGCCGAGATTCGCAACCGTGGCGGCAAGAAGCTAGAGACTGAGGGCGTATCCACACCACTGATGGAAAAGCAATGAACTTCACGGTACGCATCACCAGCGCAGCCTGTCGTGATCTGATGGAGATTTACGACTGGATTGCGGAACATGACTCGCCGGAAAATGCCAACTCCGTACTCGACAGGCTGAACGATACGGCGGAGAGTCTAGCTGCTTTGCCGCATCGCGGAACGCGTGTCGCGGAACTGCCGCCAGGAACGGAAGTGGAGTACAGGCAAGTCTATTTCAAACCTTATCGAGTGGTCTACGAAATCATGCATGACGAAGTCGTGATTCACTTGATTGCGGATGGCCGCCGCAATCTGCGTTCGCTGCTGCTTCGCCGGCTGACCGACGGATAAAACAAATCGCCTGCGCGCTGATACACTGAACGAGTAAGGAGAGACGCGCGTAAACCCATGATTGAACTGTTGCCATCGATTCTCGCGGCGGATTTCGCCCATCTGGCCGACCAAGTTGCCGCGGCCGAGCGGGGCGGCGCCACGGTCATCCATGTGGACGTAATGGACGGCCATTTTGTGCCCAACATCACGATAGGGCCGCCGGTGGTCAAGAGCCTGCGCAAGTTCACCAAGCTGCCGCTGGACTGCCACCTGATGATCGAAAACCCAAACGAGTTCATCCCCGTTTTTGCCGAGGCCGGGGCCAACTGGGTGAGCGTCCATTGGGAGGCCTGCCGGCATCTGCACCGCTCGCTGGAGCTGATTGCCAACTGCGGCATGAAGCCGGGGGTGGTGGTGAATCCGGCCACGCCGGTCGAGTTGCTGCAGGAGATTCTGCCCATGGTTCACCATGTGCTGGTGATGAGCGTGAATCCGGGCTTCGGCGGGCAGAAGTTCATACCGTTTTCGCTGGGCAAAATCCAGCGGCTGGCGCAGTTGCGCCAGGAGATGGGGTTGGCGTTTAGAATCGAAGTGGACGGCGGCGTGGATCACGTTACGGTGGAGCGCATCGTCCAAGCAGGAGCGGATCTGCTGGTGGCCGGCAACGCGGTCTTCGGCGCGGGGCAACCCGAAGAGGATGCGCGCACGCTGCTGGCGGCGGCCCGCAGGGCGTGGGCCAGTAGAAGCAGTCAATAGTCGAATTGGCAAGCGGCCTGTCGACGGCCGCAAGCCGCAATGAGGTGGTATGAACCGGTTGACGTTGAAAATTGTCGCGGTAGCCCTGATGGCGCTGGCGCTGGGCGCGTTACCAGCCCAGGCCAAGGACAAGAAGCCCAAGAAGAACAAGCATGAAGACTTGAGCGTCAACCCGCTGGCCGGGGTGAACTCCAAGCAGCCCGACAAGGAGCTGTATGACAAGGCCCTGCTTGCGTTAAAGAAGGGTCGCTACGATGTGGCGCGGCTTGACCTGCAGGCGATGCTAAATACCTATCCCGACTCCGAGTACCGGATGCGCGCCAAGCTGGCCGTGGGCGACAGTTGGTTCAAGGAGGGCGGGGAAGCGGCCCTCACCCAAGCCGAGGCCGAGTACAAGGACTTCATCACCTTCTTTCCCGACGCCCCCGAGGCGGCCGAGGCGCAGATGAAGGTGGGCGACATTTACTACGAGCAGATGGAAAAGCCCGACCGCGATTACACCAACGTCCAGAATGCCGAGCGGGAGTACCGGACGATGATCAATATGTTCCCGGACTCGCCGCTGGTGCCGCGCGCCAAGCAGAAGCTGCGCGACGTGCAGGAGGTTCTGGCCGAGCGCGAGACGCAGATCGGCCTCTACTACATCACGCACGATAACTTCTCCGCCTCCATCGCCCGCCTGGAGACGGTGATCGATACCTATCCGCTTTACTCCAAGAGCGACCAGGCGCTGCTGGGCATCGGGGATTCCTATGCCGGCGAAGCGCGTATTGCGCAGACTTCGCCCAGGTTTCAAGGCGCTGTCAAAGAGCGGCTGTACGCGATATACATGGACAAGGCCGCAGAAGCTTACGCCAAGGTGATTACCCGTTATCCCATGGCTCCCCACGTGGAAGACGCGCGCGACCGGCTGGTGGCGATGAACCGCCCGGTTCCTGAACCGACCCCGGAAGCTGTGGCCGAGAGCGACGCCGAAGAGCGCAGCCGCCAGCCTCTGCGCTTTACAGACAAGACGTTTGATCTGATCCGTCACGGGCCATCGGTGGTTGAGGCGGTGCATGTGGGCGAGCCGAGCCTTGAGGATCCCAAGCGCACATTGGCGCCCGAAGTGAACAGCGAGAATGTCGCAATCATGAACGCTGCCATCGGCGCTGGCAAACCGGCCGCGCCCGCCGCGGCCGTCACGCCCACCGGAGTCAATGAGCCGCCGCGCAGCGATCAGCCATCGCAGGCGCCCTTGCAGCTTGAGAGGCCAACCGACGGCACCGGCCTGGGCGTTCAGGTGGTCAGCGCGCCTGCGGCTGACCCCAACGCCGTTGTCAAGGCAGTTGGTCCGGTAAGCACTGTGCTGCCCGCGGTTGAAAAGCCGGCCGAGGCTCCCAACCAGGTCAACGACATCAAGCCCGGCACGAATCCTGCCAACGCCACCGACACCAAGAAAAAGAAGGCCGATCTGAGCGAAGAATCGTCCAGCAAGAAGAAAAAGAAGAAGGGGATTGCCAAGCTGAATCCGTTCTAAACTGCACTTTTCTTCCGATCTTGACGGTCGCATCCACAACGGGTGCGGCCGTTTTGTTTTGGTAGAATCTTGTCATTGGTCGCGAGGAAGATCGATGATTCGCTACGCTCTTTGCTTATTGGCTGGGTTGGCCTTCATGGCAGGCTCCATTGCGGCGCAGGAACCTGAACGCGGACCCGACGCCAGCGCCTCTACCCGTGTCCCTGGCATTTCGTTATTGGCACTTCCAGGAAAGCCGTTCTCCGGCATCGACAATATCGAATGGACGCGTACGCTGGAAGACGGAAGCACCATCACTACCCACACAACGGCGCAACTGGCGCGCGACAGCCAGGGACGTATGTACAGGGAAAATCACCATTTCGTGCCACTTGGCAAAAAATCCCCTACCTATCAGATTCATATTTATGACCCGGTAAATCTCAGCCAGACCTACTGTTCGACAAGCACTTTTCAGTGTGTAATCACGGACTACCGCCCCGTGACGTTTTTCGAGACCATGCCCGCAGGCTCCTTTGACAACGGCAACCGTGTTCTGGCGCGCGAGAGTCTCGGATCGCAGGTAATCGAGGGCGTTTATACAAATGGAACAAGGGAGACCGTGACTGTAAATCCGGGCGTTCTTGGCAACGAGATGCCGCTGATTACAACGCGCGAGTTCTGGTATTCGGACGAGTTAGAGACCAATCTTGCGGTCACGCGCATTGATCCGCGTGAAGGCAAGCAAGTGATTTGGATCAGCAACATCTCCGTCTCCGAACCTGATCCCTCCCTCTTCAAGATTCCTGCCGGTTACTCCGTTCGTGATTTGCGAGCATCCGCTGGGCATCGGAGATAACCGGGCGACGGCCTGAATGAACAGTATTCTCCTTCGACAAAAAAACAAGGCCGGGGAATCCATCCCCGGCCTGCTGCGTTGAAAATCGAATTGAGCAATGCGTCTTACCGCCAGTAGTAGTATCCGCCCACCGCGTAGTAGGGACGGACGTAGACCGGGGGATAAGCGACGATAATGGGCCGGCCGTAGGCGTCATAGCGTCGCCGATAGAGATTGGGGCCGCCGGGATAAAGCCCTTGCGCCAGACGGGCCGCCTCTTGCGCGTTCACCGGCGTCACGGTCAGCGGAGTGTTGAGGTGGAAGTCCACTTGCGCCTCTGCGGGAATCCAGACTCCGGGGCCATGAGAGCCCGCTGAAGAGGCTGTGCCCGCCGCCGCACCCGCTCCGGCGCCAATTGCCGCGCCTTCGCCACGACCGATTGCGCCGCCGATAATCGCGCCAAAGAGTGCGCCTGTAACCGCCCGGCCAGCCGTCTCTCCACCCTTGCCCGGCCCCTTGACCTTGAACTGATCGGTATCGAGCGGGTAGCTCTGCCCGCCCAGGTCCAGCGAGGTGAGCTTGAGAGCCAACACCGCGCTGCCCTTGAGTTCGCCAGCCTGCTTGACCTCGGTGACCACGCCATGAACGGTTGCGCCGCGCGGAATTGCCAGGACGCCGCCGAAGGCCACATCATGAATCACCGTGAACTCGACCGGCTCGCCATCCTTGGCTCTTTTGCTGCCGACCGGCTCATTGGTCCGCAGTTGCAGCAGGGTTCCCTGGGGGATGGTTACCGGTCCTCTGGGCGCTTCATACACCGGAGGCGGAACGGGCGCGTACTGAGGACGCGCGGAAGGTGGCGGAGGCTGAGATGGGCTGGGAACCGGCAGCGGACCGTCGCCCGGAGCCGGAGCAGCCTGCGCCGCATTGTCAGGCTGGCTGTCGGCTGCCGGCTGATCCGCGGCGCTGGCCGCTGCCTGGGGATCGCCGACCGTCAGATTGTTGTTTACTTTGGAGACGCCGGCCACATGGCTGGCAATCGACTCAGCCAGCTCGCGGGAGGCCTCGCTGGAGACGGTTCCTGAGAGCGAAACCTCGCTCTGAATGGTGGCCGCGGTAATCAGATCATTCTTCAGCGCCTTGGAGGCGTCCAGCGCGTGCACCACATCCATCTCGATCTGGCCGTCGGTGCGGGCCGCGGTTGCCGCCAGGGCCGCGCTGTCAGCCGCATTTGGGGCCGCATCCTGGGCCAGCGCAATCGCGCCAGAGAGCGCAACCGCCGCCGCCCATACTGGAAGCTGTAAGAAAACGCTCTTGAACATTCGCCGATTCATTGTTTTGTTTCTCCTGGGCCAGAAATTGTACTTCCGCCACACCCTGATTAGACGGGAACTGGGGGAAGCTGTCATCTGATTGAACCCCGCCGCGGGGAAATAGTTTCGCCGCGCCCTGGAAAACTTTGGGAAAATGGCGCGGAAAACCGGAAAATCCACTCTTTTCTTGCTACTATCGACATTGTCTTGACATGATGAGAGAAGCGGCTCGGGCCTCAACGATCGCAGTGATTCGTCAGGTTCTTGGAAATGAATGCAATCGCAATGGACGCTCTCAACAACTCGATCCTCACGCTGATCCTGCTGCTTCCGCTGGCCGGGGCGCTGCTGGTTGTGCTCATGCCGGAGCGCGGCAAGCTGCCCAACTGGATTGCGCTGGCGACCACGCTGGCCACCTTCGGCCTGACGCTGCACCTGCCCGCGCACTTCGACAAGGCGCACGCCGGCTTCCAATTCGTGGTCAATCAGCAGTGGATTGAGAAGCCCGCGATCTTTTACCACCTGGGCGTGGATGGGCTGAGCCTGTGGCTGGTTGTGCTGGTTGGCCTGCTCGCTCCCATCGGCGTGGTGGCCAGTTGGAAGGCTTCGGATGAGCGCCGCAAGGTTTTCTTCGCGCTCTTTCTGGTGCAGCAGACGGCGATGCTGGGCGTCTTTCTATCGCTTGATCTGATTCTCTACTACGGCTTCTGGGAGCTGTCGCTGGTGCCGATGGCGATTCTGATCGCGATGTACGGCCGCAAGGACGGACCCAAGGCCGCGTTGAAGTTCTTCTTATTTACTTTTATTCCCTCGGCGCCGCTGCTGGTGGCGATTCTGTGGCTTTACGCGCGCACCGGCAGCTTCGACTTCGCCACGCTACAGTACTGGGTGGCAAGCGGCGCGCTGCCCGCAGGCGCGCTGGGTTGGGTTGCGCTTGCCTTCCTCTTTGCCTTCGCCGTCAAGGTCCCGGTTTTCCCGCTGCACGGTTGGCTGGCCGACACCTTCAGTGAAGCTCCGGTGGCGCTGGCGATGGTTGTCGCCGGCAAGCTCGGCCTCTACTCGATGCTGCGCTTCCACATAGGGCTTTTTCCCGCGCAGGCGCGAGCGGTTGCGCCGCTGCTGGTTGGCCTTGCGGTCGTGGGAGTTCTCTATGGAGCTTGCCTCGCGCTGGTACAGCGCGACTTCTGGCGGCTGATGGCCTATGCCGCGCTGAGCCATCTGAGCCTGATCACGCTGGGCATCTATGGACTGACGCTGACTGGCTGGGAGGGAGCGGTTTATCAGATTTTGAATCACGGCGTGGTGGATGGCGCGCTCTTCCTGCTTCTGGGCGTGCTCTACGACCGCTACGCAACCAGCCAGATCGACGCTTATGGCGGCTTGGCCGCGAAGCTGCCGCGCACGGCGACGTTTTTTGTCTTCGCCTCGCTGGGAATGATTGGACTGCCGATTCTGGGCGGCTTCATCGGCGAGTTTCTGATTCTGCTGGGCACATTCACCGGCGTCAGCAAGGGCTGGGCGATAGCGGCTACGCTGGGCGTGATTCTGGGCGCGGCCTATATGTTGGGCCTGGTGATGCGGCTCTTCTTTGGCCCGGAGAGCGCGCTGACCGCATCAAAGCCGGCGGAGGATTTGCGGCCAGGGCAGTTGGTCGTTCTGACTTCGCTGGCAGTGCTGATGTTTGTCATGGGAGTGGCGCCGATGCTCTGGCTGCCGGCGATTGAAACGGGCGTGCATCCTCCTATGATTCACTCCGGGGCTAAAGCCCTCGCTGATTATGACGGCTATATGCAGGGGTTGAAACCCCCGCCTCCCTCCGGATCGAGTTTTTCCCCAGTCCACATTATCAACGCCAATTCCATGAATGGGGAGGTACAGCGGTGAATCCAGTTCCCGGCATCTTCCGCGTACTTCCTGAACTCGTTCTCACACTGACCGGCGTGGCCGTGATGCTGCTCGACGCCTCGCTCACACCCCTATTCCCGCGCCGCTATCTGGGATGGGTGGCAGCGTTTGGAACCACCTTCGCGCTCTGGGCCAGCCTGGGCCAGCTCTGGCTGCCGATGGGAACCGGCTTCTCCGGCACCATCGAGACCAGCGCCTTCACAGTCTTCTTCCACGTGCTTATCTGCGGGCTGGTGCTGGTTGCCCTGCTGCTCTCGCTGGACACGCTGCCCGAAGAAAGCCACCACCAGGGCGAGTTTTACGCGCTGATCGTCTTCGGCGCGGTGGGAATGTGCCTGCTGACCGGCGCGGTCGAGCTGCTGTTGGTCTTCATTGCTCTCGAAATCTCCTCCATCGCGACGTATGTGCTGGTTGGCTACCGCAAGCAGACCGCCCGCGGACCTGAAGCGGCGATCAAGTACTTTCTGCTTGGCTCCTTTGCCACAGCCTTTCTGCTTTACGGCATTGCGCTGATCTTTGGCGCCACAGGCACTACGCAGATCTACGAGATTGCGCGCCTTGCGCCCACCGTGCAAAATCATGCGCTGATTCTGGCGGGGCTGGGGCTGATGCTGGTGGGGATTCTCTTCAAGGTCTCCGCCGCGCCCTTTCACGTATGGACGCCGGATGTCTACGAGGGCGCGCCCACGCCGGTGGTGGCGCTGATCTCCACCGCGCCCAAAGCGGCGGCCTTTGCGCTGCTGCTGCGGGTGGTGTATGAGATGCTGCCCGGGCTGCGCCCCGTCTGGTCGCCGCTGCTATGGGCAGTGGCCGTGCTTTCAATGACCGTGGGCAATCTGGCGGCGCTGCGGCAGACGAATGTGAAGCGGATGCTGGCCTACTCCTCGATTGCCCATGCCGGCTACCTGCTGGCCGCCTTCGCGGGCCTCGACTCGACCGGCGTCATGGCCGCCTGTTTTTATATCGCTGCCTACGCGGCAATGAATGTGGGCATCTTCGCCGTGATCACTTTGGCCAGCGGCTACGACGAGAAACTGCCCGTGATCAATGATTTTCGCGGACTCGTCTATCGCCGGCCGCTGCTGGGAAGTTTGCTGATCTTCTTTCTGGCTTCGCTGGTCGGAATTCCCTTCACCGGCGGATTCATGGGCAAGTTGATTTCGTTTTCAACCGCGCTGGGCGGTGGAGCAATTTGGCTGGTGATCATTGGCCTGCTGAACTCCGGCCTGGCCGCGGCCTACTATCTGCGTCTGGCCCTGGCAGCGGCGCAGCGGCCGGAGCGAGAGAACAAAGAAAAGTTGGCCACACCGCAGGTGTTGGGCGCTGCCGTCATTGCAGCCCTGGCGATGGCGGTTCTAGCCACGCTGGTAATGGGGATTGCTCCCGGCGGCACACTGCGCGCGGCCGAGGCTGGCGCGCACACCCTGCAAGCGCCTCCGGCGGATAACAACACATTCGGCGATGCAGTCCAGCCGCCACTGCCGTAATCGTTGCGCTGAGAACTTCATACTCAAATCGGATTGAGCGCGGAATCGGCGGCAACTTGCCCGCTTTTTGGCGTTCGCACGAGTTTTTGTTCAAGCAGGTTTTTGTAGTAGCCCACGGTACGGCCCAGCACCTGCCCATTGACATAGTGGTCGAGCACCCAAGCGCGGGCCGCCACGCCCATGCGGCAACGGCGCTCCGGGTTGCCGAGCAACTGCAGCACGGACTCAGAGATGGCTACCGGGTAGCCGGGAGGAATCAGCAACCCGGTCACCTCCGGCAGCACGGCATCGCGCGAGCCGGTAGACAAGGTGGTAATGACGGGAATCCCGGAGGCCGCGGCTTCGAGGACGACGTTGGGAAAGCCCTCCCGCCAAGTGGGCAGGACCATCACGTCCATGATGCGATAGTAGGGCGCGGTGTCGGCGACGAATCCGGTCAGGTGAATGCGCGGATGGCTATGGATGCGCGCGCGCAGCTCGCGGCTGAGAGCGTCTTCGGCTGAGTCAAACCAGCCCACCAGCAGAAGATGCGCCTCCGGCTTGGCGGCCAGAATGGCGTCGAAGGCCTCGATCAGCTCCGGCAGCCCCTTGTCGCGGGTCAATCTGCCTACAAAGCCCACCACAGGCGCGTTCCGTGGCAGACCAATTTGTTCACGCAGGTTGTTTGTTCCCGGTTGAAAACGCTCCACATCGACGCCGTTGGAGCTTCCGCCGCCCAGCAGGCGTAGCTTGCTGGGCGGTGCCATGCCCAAATCAAGCGCCTCTTTGCGCAGACTTTCGCTGTTGCACAGAACAATGTGCGCACAGGCCGAGGCAAGCTTCTCGGCGATCAGCAGAATATGGCGTTTGACGCCGGCGCTTGATTCGAGCTTGAGTCCTCGCAGAAAATAGACCCGCGCCGGAACTCCGCAGAGCATGGCGGCGAATGTGCCCAGCAAACCGGCCTTCGGTGTGCTGAACTCCGTCATCTGCGGCTTGAGCCGATAGAGCAGCAACCATAGGCGCGCGAGGGAAATGAGGTCGGCCAGCGGGGCAATCTCGCGCCGCATGGGAATGGCGACCGAATCAACTCCTTCCCGTGCGGCCGTGCGGTTGAGCAACTCTCCAGGGCTTGAAACCAGCGTGACACGGAAGCCCGCCTCGCGCAGAGTGCGCAAACGGGAGCCCAAAACCAGGCAGGTCTGCGAACTGGTGAGGCCCACGACAATGTGAGGTTTGTGGGTAGAACGCGATCCCAGTGCGGGATGAGAGATAGACGCTGAAAAAAGGTTGCTCACACTAGAGGATGTGGGCAGCGGACCTGTGGCCGCAATATATATGCTGCGTTTGAACACGAGCCCCTCCCAGAAAGGACCTTCGCTTCCCGATTCAAAACAGAGATCGGAGATGCGTAAGGAAATGAGCTCGACAGAATCAGAAGTCCATGCTATCTGGACGCGTTGGCTTAAAATCGGGCCTGACGCGATTGCTTCTGTTCAATGTGAGCCGCTTTCCTCGTGACAACGCAGAAGAGGCCCAAAAAGGAGGTCTCCCGCTGGAGATAAGCAACTTCAGTACTCTCAGGAAATATTAGTTCGCCTTAATTTGTCAAGAAGAAAATTTATTCAGGAAAAGTGTGTTTTAATTGCAGATAATTCAATAGTTCTGGAGTAAACTCGTCGGCAACCACGAGGTTTTTTACATGATCGCGAGCCAGCGACCGAGGATTTTATTGCTGATCCCCCATCTTGGCGGCGGAGGCGCAGAACGCGTTACGGCGCTGCTGGCGCGGGGTTTGTCGCCGGAAAAGTATGAAGTGCACTTGGGAGTGGTCACACAGGCGCAGTCGGGCGGCGAGCCGCTGCCGCTCCCTGTGCAACTTCACAGGCTGGGCGCTTCGAGGGTGCGGGCCGGCGCGATTCCGCTGCTGCGCCTGGTTCGCCGGCTGAGGCCGGAGCTGATTCTTTCGGGAATGTATCACCTGAACTTTCTTGTGGTGATGCTGCGCCCGTTGTTTCCTCGCGGCACTTGCGTTTTGATTCGCCAGAATGCGACGATTTCGTCCTCTTTGGCGATGGACGGGCTACCCGGCTACACCCGCCTGCTCTACCGGCTGCTCTACCGCAGAGCAGACAGGGTCATCTGCCAGACGCGGGCGATGGCCGACGACTTGGCGCGTGAACTGGGTCTTGCCGAGAATCGGCTGGCGGTTTTGCCCAATCCGGTGGACGTGGAGGAGATTCGCGCGTTTGTTGAAGGGAATCCGGCCCGGCAAAGGGAGGCAGGGCCGCAGCTAGTGGCCGTTGGGCGGCTTTCGCGGGAGAAGGGCTTCGATCTGCTGCTGCGGGCCTTGGCTTTGCTCAGGGCGGAGTTTCCTGGCGTGAGCCTGCTGATTGCCGGCGCCGGAGCGGAGGAGGCGGCGCTGAAGGCCGAGTGCCGCGCGCTTGGAATCGCGGATGCAGTGCGCTTTGCCGGCTACGAGGAGCGGCCGGTGGAGTGCTATTCCGGCGCAACGCTCTTCGTGCTTCCCTCGCGTCACGAGGGCCTGCCCAACGCTCTGCTGGAGGCGGCTGTCGCGGGCTTGCCGATTGTGGCGCTGCCGGCCTCGGAGGGTTTGGTTGAGCTACTGCACGGTCAGGCTGGAGTGTGGCTCGCGCCTGAAATCTCTAGTGAGGCGCTGGCCGTAACGCTTGCCGCCGCGCTGCGCGCCTTGCAACCGGGTGAGCGATTTGTCCATGAATTCGTTGAGCAATTCCGCATTGAGCGCGCTATCGCGGCGTACGAGACTCAGTTCGACCAAAGCCTCGCCGGGAAGCCGTAAGCCAATAGAAGAGAGGCCCCAGGAGCGCCACCGTCGCGGCCACCAGCAGCGCTGAGACGGAGCCGATCTGCTCGTCTCGCGCGGCGTAGAGCGCATAGCTGATGAGCAGAGCCGGAGCAACGCCCAGCAGCGAAGCGACCGCCAGATTGCCCGCCTTGAAGGGCCGCTCCAACTCCGGCTCGCGCAGGCGCAGCACCACAAGAGCCGCAAACTCCAGCAGCAGGCTTGAGCCGTAGAGAATCAGATCAATCGAAATCAGCCGCTCGAAGCTCAGGCTGAGCGCCGCTGCCCAGGCCGCTCCGCAGAGCAGCACGCTCACCCAAGGGACGCCGCGCCGGCTGCGCAGGGCAAAGATGCTGGGCAACATTCCATCCTCGGCCATGGCCATCGGCAGCCGCGTATAACTGAGCACCAGCGCGTTGAACATTCCCAGGCCGTTGATGCAGCCGCCGGCCACCACAGCGAGGCCTAGCAAAGGACCACCCAGCCGCACGGCTACATCCGCCCAGTCGCCGGTCGAGAAGCTGGCCGTCGCGATGCCCGCCACGGCCAACGCGCCCAGCGGCAAGAGGTAAGTGACGGCCACCAGCATCGTGGAGACGACCATCGCCCGCGGATAATTCCGGCGCGGATTCTCCACCTCGCCGGCGACGGTGGACGCATTGTCCCAGCCCATGTAGTTCCACAGGCCCACCTGAATGGCCAGCGCAATTCCGGAATGGGTGTGCGCGCCACCCCATTGCACGGCGGGATGCAGCGACCATCCGCGCCAGAAGCCAAGCGCCGCCAGCACCGCAAAGGGCGCCAGCAGCAGCGCAAAAAGCGCCATGGAGCCATTGCCCACCGACGGCGCGCCGCGCAGATTCCACGCAGTGCAGACGGCCACCACCGCCAGCGCCCAGCCGTAGTGGCCCCAACCGGCGGTGAGCGAGGGATTGAGCTTGCCCAGATAGCTGACAAACAGCGCCGGATAGATGGCCATGTCAAAGATGCTGGCAGCAAGCGAGAGCCAACCCTCCTGGTAGCCCCAGAATGGCCCCATCGCACGGCGCACCCAGACGTAGAAGCCTCCATCGACGGGCATTGCGCTGGCCAACTCGCCCACCATCAGCGCCGTCGGCAGGCTCCAGAGAAAGGGCAGCGCCAGCAAAATCAGGATGGCCGCGCCGTAGCCCGCGCCGCCCAGAATGTCCTCAATGCCATACGGGCCGCCGGAAACCATGAAATAGGTGGCGGCGATGAGCGGCAGCAGGCGCATCTTGCCGCGCGCGCGGATGGGAAGTTCAAAGCGCATCGGCCTCCCTCGGCAGCAGCTTCCAGGCCCAGTACCAAAGGAAGAGGAAGGTGCTCACGGTCCACAGCGAAGTGGCCAGCGCGATGCCCGCCACGCCCATCCAGCGCATCAGAAGCAGATTCAGCACAATATCGAGCGCAAGATTGAGCGCGCCGCAGTAAAAGATCAGATCGGTGCGGCGCATGGCGACCAAAAAGCGATAGAAGACCCGGCTGGAGACAAAGAAGGGAATCTGAATGGCGTACATCATCAGGACCGGCGTGACCAGCGCCGTGTCGGCGGGTGAAAAGGCGCCATGCTGGAAGGCGGTGCGAATCAGCCAGTGCGAGCCGGCGATCAGCGCGAGCGCGATAGGCGTAGAGACCAGCGCCGTGAGCCGCACCCAGGTGACGAGCGTCTGGCGGCAGCCGGCCCAGTCGCGGTGGGCGATCATGCGCGAGAAATGCGGAACCACCGCGGAAGAAACCGCCCCGGCCAGCAGCGTAATCACTACGCTGACAAAGCGGTTGGCGTAGGCCAGCGCGGAGACGCTCCCGGCCGGCAGCATGGCTGCCATCGACTGATCGACCAGCAGCCCGCCGGAGGCCACCACGCCGCTCAGCAGCACCGGGCCATACTGATGCGCCACCTCGCGCGTGGCCTCGTTTGCGCCGTGCCACCACAAGCGAAAGCGATAGCCGCGCGCGTCCATCATCCAGGCGACGATGGCGGCGTGAATCAGCGCGCCAATCAGCGTCGCGTAAACCATCGCCCAGATGCCGTAGCGCGAGCCCCAGAGCAGCGCGCCGAGGATGATCGCCGCCGGAGTGGCCACCGGCGCCAGAGCGGGCACGGCGAAGCGGTCAAAGGTATTCAGCACGGCGGTGCAGTTGGTGGCAATGCCGGTAATGAGCACCACCGGCAGCAGCGCATAGAAGAGCCGAATGGCGAGCGCGAGCTTGGACGGCGGAAAGTGCGAGGCGATCAGCGGAAAGAAGCCGCGCGCGGTGAGCGCCATCACGATTGAAGCCGCAGTGAGCAGCAGGCAAACCCAGAGCATCGAACTCGACAGCAACTGCTGCGCGCGCTCGCGGCCTTCGCGCTCCCGGACCCGGATCAGCGTGGGCACGAGCGCCTGATTCATGGACTCCGAGATCAGGTTGATGAGCAGATTGGGAATCAGAAAGGCCGCCAGAAATGCGTCCATTGCGTCGGAGCGGCCATAGACTCCGGCGACGGCGAACTCCTTGAAGGTGGAGACAATCTTGACCAGAATTCCCGCCGCCGTGACCGACGCCGCTGCTCTCAGAATGCGCCGGTTGACGCTGCCGCCCTGGAAGTGCCGCGCGAGTTGTGGGATGGGAAACATCATGCCGGATTATTCGCCAGTCTACCAGCATGGGCGCGAAAACCTGCAAATTCGATTGTCGCTATAATTGCTCTCAAACAGGTGAAATTGAAAAGATAGTTTATCTGAGGTAAAGGCACACCATGAATGACCAGCAATGGAAGACTCTCGTCTCGGTAGTTCGCGGAGAGACGCTTCGGCCTCTGCCGACGGCGTTCATCATCGATAGTCCCTGGCTGCCGAATTGGGCGGGCCACACGATTCTGGATTACTTCACCGACGAGCGGGTTTTTCTTGACGACAATCTCAAGGCCATTGGCAGATTTCCGGAGACGATTTTTCTTCCCGGCTTCTGGTCAGAATACGGAATGTGCACGGAACCCTCCGCCTTCGGCTCCGTTTGCATGTGGGGCGAGAACGAGTTTCCCTTCGCCAAAAAAGTGCTGCGCTCGCCGCTGGAGGTAGAGACTCTGGACAAGCCCGATCCGCGCAAGCACGGTTTGCTGCCTTTTGTAGTTAAGAGGCTCAAGCACCTGGAGCCAGAGATAGAAAAAGCCGGCCACAAGATCCGCTTCGCGGTAGCCCGCGGGCCGCTCAATATCGCTTCGTTCCTGATGGGCACACCGGAGTTTCTGGAGGCGACGAAGACGCACCCGGAGCTGATGCATCGCCTGCTCGATATCGTCACGGATTTTCTGGTGGAGTGGATTGCCTATCAGCGCGAGGTCTTTCCGTCGATTGACGGCATTTTTCTGCTCGACGATATTGTTGGATTCGTGAGCCGGCGCGACTGCGAGACTTTTGCCGTGCCCTATCTGCGGCGGGCATTTGCGGCCGACGTGAGCGTGAAGTTCTTTCACAACGATGCGCCGTGCAAGGCCAGCGCGCCATTGCTCGAAGCAACGGGAATCAATCTGCTCAACTTCGGCGTTCAGCACACTTTAGCGGAGATGAAGAACTGGACGAACAACCGGATTGCGCTGATGGGAAACATTCCGCCGCGCGATGTGCTGGCCGAAGGAACACCGGCGGATGTGAATCGGTCGGTGGCGGAGATGCTGAACGCGCTCGATGACCGCTCGCGCCTGATCGTTTCATGCGGAGGAGGAATGCCGCCGAACGCGCCCACGGAAAATATCGAGGCGCTGATCTCGGCGGTGGAAGAATTGACGCGATAGGCCGCATCCGCACCGCAGGTGGCGCAGACGGTCAGAGCAAGTTGAGAATATCCTGGATGGAAATGGATTGTGCCTGAGCCACTTCGACAAGAATTCCATGGAAAGTGCCGATTTTGAGTGGGTCGTGGAGCGGGACCGAAATCGAATGGCTTGGCGCTGTTTCGTGGAAAAGCCTGATGTGGCTTCCTTTCTGGCGAATCACGGTATAACCGAGCCGCTCCAGAGCGCGAATCAGCCTCTCGGCCGAGACCCCACGCGGCAGTTTCATGCTGCCTTGACCGCAATCAGTTCATCCTTTACAAAATGTAATTGGATGAGTTTAGGACTTTCAGCAGCATCGTCAAAGTGGAGGCTCGTGACTTCCAGCACGTTGTCGCGCAGTTCCTGCCAGGTATCAGCTTCGGTAAAGATCGCCTGCCCAAGCGCCCGCGCCACATAGCCGCCCTCTTCCGCCTCGCGTACCTCGAAGATCAGTTCCATACAAATAGCATAACGGAAAAATGCTTCCGCAGACGCTTTATCCCTCGCCATTTTTTCTGGCGAAGGTCAGGTGAGCAGCGCCGGGTACCCCAGGCTTCGTTCTTTGGGGTCTGGGAAAAAGCTGTTGGTAAAAACATGCCATAGGTTACCGCTATGGCTGCCCATCGGTGACGCTGTAGGAGGAAAGGCCGAAGGATTTCCAATCGTTGTCGGCGTTGTCGAAGAAACCGATGCCCGGATTCCCTGAACTCCAGGGCCCATACGCTCCAAACCCTCCCCCGGCTGCCCCGGTATCCGTAGCCTGCAAGGTCTGCACGCCGTTTATGTAGAGAGTGATAATCGCGGGATTCGCGCCGGTTACAGTGGCCTTCAGAAGATCGCCGTCTTTCAGAAACGCCGCGCTGCTCCCCGTCTCGAAGTTCCAATAACTGCCGTTGGGGCCATTCCAGCGGGCGATATGGCAATAGGGCTGTGTAGGCATCACACTGCAATAGGCTTCATATCCTGTGATGCTGTTGTGAGAGATTGTTGTCCTCAGCCGCAATTCCACTTCGTGGCAGCATTTGCCCGCCAGTACCTGATTGACTTTGACCGTCGCCGCAGCCGTCTGTGCGGGTCCCCAAGCGCCGGCAAGAATGGCCGTCGGATCGCCAAACGGGGTAGGCTCATCAACGCCATACGCCGCGCCGGAGACGGTTTGCACGTTGCCCCAGATGCTCGCTCCCGCGGTGTGTCCTTCGATCCAGATTCCGTTTTCGCTGAGCGGATTTTCCGTTTGTCGAAACGTCGTGTTGTAGGAGTGCGCGCTAGCCACGCCAGTCATCCCTGTACCGCTGGCGCTGCTTTTCGCCCTGCATCCATTGAGTGGAAGAGCAATGCAGATCAGCAGGATAGCTTGCAAGCAATGGTCGAAATGTTTTGGCCTGACTATACTCATGCTGGTTTCTCTCTGGGGATCTTATGTCAAGAAACTTATACCATATAACCGTTGATGATGGCGACGCTTTAAGGGGTCAGAATAAGACTCAAAATGGGAATATGGGATTATATACTTCGCCTGCGCCCTGGATTTGTCCGGCAACAGGAAAGCAGGCAGCCAGCTCCTGCGGCTGCTCGACTGCTAGGCGTCCAGCGAACGCGATCATCGCCAGCAGCAACCATGTGGTGCGGTTTTCTTCGACGGTGGCCACCAGCGAGGTGAAGAACCAGACCAGCAGCGCCGTGGCCAGCGCCCAACGCAGCGGAGGGCGGGTGAGCGCGATTGCCCAAATGGCTGAAGCCACAATAGCCGTAGCCAGAAACAGCGCGCAGAGGCCGCCCGTGACAACGATGGACAAAGCCGTGTTGTGCGCCGTATCGATGGGCGCAAGGCCGACTGCTGAGACAAAGGTGCCCGCCCCCGTGCCGAAGAACGGCGCACGGGCAAAGGCTCGCCAGCCTGCCTCCCAGATATTCCACCGCTGGTTGAGGTCGCCGCCATGAAGCTGCTCGGTGATGGTGGCCAGCCGCTCGATGCTGCCGTGAGGAACGATGAACCAGAGCGCGACGGCGAGCGGCGGCAGAGCGATGGCCCCGGCCTGCACTCTGCGCGGATGGCCATAGCCCAGCAGCAGGCCGCAGCCGGCGAGCGCAACCAGGGCAGCCAGAAATCCGCCGCGCGAGGCGGTGAGCAAAACGGCCACCAACCCCAATGGCAGGTAGCCGGCGGCCAGCAGACGCCACAGCCAGCGCCGTTCGCTGCTCATCAGCAGCGCCGCCAGCGGGAATGCCAGATCGAGAAAGCGGGCCACGTCGTTGGGGTCCTGTCCGGTAGCGGCAAAGCGAATCTGCTGGGCCGCCAGCGCGTCGGCGGAGGCGAAGCTGGCCAGGGTAAGCGCGGCCAGCACCCACGAGCCGGCCACATAAGCGCGCAGCAGAGAGCGCAGATCGCCGGCGCTCCGGGCAAACTCCCAGACCAGCCAGACGACCATCATCTCCTGAAAGAAGCCGCGCAGCTTGATGAGCGTGGCCGACGGCTCGATAGTCCAGAAATACGTGAGACAGAGCCAGAGGAAGAAAGCGAGAACCAACCATTGCATTGGGCCGGGCGGGCGCAGACGACCGGCCTGCAGAACGGCCGGAATCGCCGCCAGCAGCAGAATCAGACCGATAATGCGCGCGATGTTGCCCAGCGGTTCGCCCGTATCCAGGGAGTACTCCCACGGGATGGCGAAGGCGAAGAGCAGCAACAAGAACCAGGTGATGCGGCGCATGGCGCGGAGCCTCTCAAGGGAGATTTGCTGCAATGCCACAACTCTCGGCAATGCCGCGGAGCCGCTTATCTTTCGTCCACAGCAAGGTTTGCGGGCTGATAAAGACGGATGCGATCAGGTGCGCATCCACCAGGCCGATCCCCTGGCGATAAAGGGAGCGCATCTCGATCATCTGCCGCACTTCGCTGATTTGCGCCATCCGCACCTGCGGCAACATATCCAGCCATGCCAGCGTCCGGGCGCGCTCTCTCAGCGAGCCGAGGGCCAATTCCGCGATGATGAACGGATGAATCGCGATAGTTGCTTTTTCGAGCTGGCGGCGCATCTCCTTGTTTTCCGAGCGGAAATGGTCAATCCAGATGGTTATGTCCGCAAGAATCATTCTTACGCCACCCGGCGGCGCGGAATATCTTCCAACTCCGGCATGGAGCCGCCCAGCGCGGCCAAGCGGCGAGAGCTTTCCCGCTCGATCAGGGACTTCAGAGCCTCCCGAATGAGAGCGGTTTTTTCAACGACTCCAGTAAACTCCTGAGCGGTGCGCATCAGATCATCGTCCAGCGCAATGGTGGTTCTCATCATGCCTCCATGCATCAATTATAGCATCGTTTGATGCTTTATTTGTATTCAAATCGCCTTCAACTTCTGGAATTCGAAGCTTTTCTTCGCAGAAAAATGGCCGGGATTTGCAGCGCGACAAACAAGACAAGCGCGTGCGGAAATGGGATGACGCTGTAAAAGAGCGGCAGCCCGCAGACGGCCAGCACAATCGAACAAGAACTGAGATACCAGCGTGTCAGGCCCAGATTCTTGAGCCGCATCCTCACGCTCACGATCCACAACAGGCAAAGAAGGACCGAGACGGCGTCCACGGCAAGCCGCATGGCCACTGCGTGGTCAAAGATGCGCACGTCGCCGCGCAACAGATGGAGTACCTGCCAAAGGTTGGCAATCAACAGCAGGTAAACTGCAAACTCGAAGGCTCCCAGGGGCGCGGGTTTGCGAGCCGATTGGTCGGGATGCGCCGTGGGTTGTATTGATGTGTCTTCATTTGGCGATGATTTGACCGGGAAAAAGAGCGCGGGAAGCTGCAGAAGGCTGAAGAGAATGCTCATCTCCGCGCCATTGGCGGCTTTGAGCAGATGCGCCCCGGCGCACATGATGCTGACGATGAGCAAGTAGGGCCAGAAGAGCCAGCGCGGCAATCCGGCATCATTGAGGCGGCGCTCCAGGCTTCTTGTCCAGAAGATGCCCACAAGCGCAAGGCCGTATGCAGCGGCCAGCAGCGCGCGATGACTCCCCGCATGGGCGCGCAGCAGTTGGAGCGCGCCGCCGCTGAGCACCGCGACCAGCAAGCAGGAGAGCAAGAATTGGATGCGGCCTTTCAGTCTGCGCCAAGCTGAGTCAGGCAATTTCGACCCCCTTCCTCACCAATCATTTCTTTTGCATTCAATGTCTTTGCATGAGCGCTTCGTCAGCGCCGGATATACCCGGCCAGCCAACCGGCCTAGTTGGTTGTTGTTGTCGTTGTAGTAGTCGTCGTGCCTGTACTAGTGCCGGTACTGGTGCCTGAGCTACTGCCCGTATTGGTTCCTGTACTTGTTCCGGTGCTTGTTCCAGTACTTGTTCCTGTGCTTGTGCCTGTACTTGTTCCGGAGCTTGTGCCAGTACTTGTACCTGTGCTTGTGCCAGTGCTTGTGCCGGTACTTGTACCTGTGCTTGTGCCGGTACTACTGCCGGTACTGGTTCCTGTGCTGCTGCCTGTAGTGTTGATGGCCGAGCTGGAAACGGATGTTGAAGTGGTCTTGATGGAGTGCCACTGAGAATAGACCAGACCGGCATAGATGCTGACGCCGAGGGCCGATTGAATGGCCGACTCCAGCGTTTTGTTCCACAAATCCTTGGCTGTCGAGTGAGGCACAAAGAGAATGTCGCGGTCGTGCACCGATTGGTCAGGTTCCTGGCCGTGGATCATGCGCTTTAGATTGAGGCTGGTGATGGTGCGTCCGCCCTTTTGTTCGCGAATGAGCAGAGCCTTGCCGGTGGCGGCGTTGGGCGAGGCGCCCCAGGCCAGCGAAAGCGCCTGAACGACCGTCAATCCCTGCGCCGGATCGACGGCAAAACCGCCGGGGCGCAGCACGTCGCCAACCACATAGACCAAACCGGCGCGGCTAACCTGAACGGTGTCGCCGGGGACGAGTTCGGGGTTGTGCTCCTGTGCCGAGTCGGTTCCGCTGGGGTCGAGCACCACCGGATGGGGCGTGTTGGGGTCGTCGCGGTGGAAGATGTTCACCAGGCGTCCGGCGTTAGGCGCCAGGCCCGAGGCAGCCGAGATCAGGTCAAGCAGGCGATGATGGAGGGTGTAGGGATAGACGCCGGGGCGGGCCACCTCGCCCAGCACGCTCACGTCCTGGCCGACGTAGGCCGTTATTAGCACGGAGACCCGCGGGTGAAGCAACATTCCCTGAGCGACTAACGCGGCTTCGATGGCGCGGGCGGCGCCCTGCTCGGTCAGCCCGGCCAGTTGCAGTTCGCCGATCATGGGAAGGGTGACCGTGCCGGCGGGCGAGAGGCGCACCAGCGAATGAAACTCCGGGGTGTGGAACTCGGAGATGTCAAGCGAATCGCCGGGGGCGAGGGGCGCGGCCATGGGAGTGGTGGAGAGCGCGCCGGCCGTGGGTATTCCAGCCTGATTCCCATTGGCCTGGCCGGCGTTCTGCGGACTGTCCCAGACGGCGGGAGCGGTGAGGGGATTGGGCGGAGTTTGAGCCTGCGGCGCGGCCGTAGATGAATGAACCACGCCCGAGGGCAGGCCCGAAGTTTTAGGCGTGGGCGACTGGGCATGAACGGCGGCGCAGGCCAGCAGCAGCGCCAGCAGCGCGACGGCAGAGTTTGAGGGACGAATCGATTCCATCAGGAAGGCGCCTCCCACCGCCAGCCAAAGGCCAGCAAAGAGCGTGATGGCCATGTAAAGCGGCAGATCGGGCGCGACCGGCTTGACCGGCTGGCGCGCATCGTCCACCACGGAGATATTGGAGCCATGGATGCCGGCTGCCATTCCTGCCTCCTCGACCTTGCCGGCGACGCGCATGAAGACCTCGTGGCTGGCGTTTGCCTCCTGGCGCATCACTTCGTATTGAATGGCGGCTTCGTTCAGCTTGCGGGCTTCCGTGGTGCGCTCTTCGAGGCTGGCGCGCACCAGTTGCTCGCGATCGTCGGCGGACTTCCAGGCGCTCTCAAAGCTAGCGACCAGTTTGGCGTCCTCGGCGAGCTTTTGGCGGTCAAGATCCTGCAGCAGGCGGCGAATTTCGACCACGCGCGGAAAGTTCGGGCCGTGCTCAATGCTGAGCTGAGCCTGCTCCTGCTCCAACTCGCTCTGGCGGGCGCGAATCTGCTCGATCATAAGATTGGAGAGATGGCCAACCTCGGCCTGCAAGCGCGGATCGGAGGCGACGACCATCTCTGGATTGCTCTGCTGGGCGGCTCGATACTGAGCCTCGCGCAAGATGCGGTCGGTGGAGGCGGCCACCAACTGGCGGCCCAACTCGTCAATCTCCAGCAGGGCCGAGGTGTGCTGCGCTTGACCCGGCTGGCCGTTGGCGAGGGTTTCTGGCGTACTGAGGATTCCGTGCGTACTTTGGAAGTCCGTTAACTGCTGCTGATCCTGCTCGAAGCGGGCCTTGAGGCCGGTGAGCTGGCTCTGCATCCAGGCGGAGGCCTCGACGGTGGCCTGCATCCGCGATTCGTTCTCCTGCTCGCCGTAAGCGCGAACCAAGGCGTTCACCACCTCCGCCGACAAGGCCGCGTCCTTGCTGCGAAAGCTGATCTCCAGCACCAAGGTGCGCGGCACCGTCTGCACATGAAGCCTTCGAGCGAATCTCTCCAGCAGATAATCCTGAGCCTCGGGCGTAGACGCATCGGGACGAAAGCCCGCCAAGTGGCGCGCGGAGAAGAGGCCCAAAAAGCCCGGCTGCTGGTAGAGCTTTAGCTGCGCAATCACCCGCCAGGCCAGCCGGTCGCTGCGCAAGACGTTGGCCAGCGTCTCCAGTTGCAGCGGCGCGGAGAGAATGGAAGCGGCAACCATCGGCTCGGCTGCCTCCAGGCTGAGCGCCGAGGCGGGCGCCTGACGCAGTGAGACTCGCGCCGTAGCCTCGTATTGATTGGGAGCGATGGCGCAATAGAGCAGGCAGGCCAGCAGCAAGCCGCCCACCACACCGCCAACAAAGCGGCGGCGGCGAACGAGCACACGCCAAAGCCCGCGCGATGAGCGGTTGGAGTCGAGATCAGGCGCGTTGTATCGATGGGCGTTTGCTTCCGGCACGGTTAATGAACCTCCATCCCAACATTCCTTCGTCGGAAGCAGACCTGGGTTTCAAAACGAACAAATACCACAAAGGAAATCTCCGTCAGTGTGCTTCATTGGAATCAATCCGTCAATAGACTTCATCACAGAAGCAAAGCAAACGCATCCAGAGGGTGAAATTCGGAGGCCTCAGGGACAAGGCCGTTTTGGTTTGTGGTTTTCGGCTTTCCATCGGCGGTGTTGCTGGATTACCGGCCGTTGTAGAATTCCAGTGTCTACACGTATTCTGGTTTCTCGGTCTGGAGCAAGCGTCTCAACGTCGCCTGAGGCGCAGTGCATGGAACGGCAGAGATGAACCAGGAACCGGTAAAACAATGAAGGTGAAGGGATTTGAGGCAATGAGTGTGAAACTGAGGCTTAACTGGGTTGCAGTGCTCGCGGTTGCAATGGCCGCGCTTCCGATGGCTGCCGGGCAACCCACGGACCGCGCGCTCAAACGGGAGACGCCATCGATCCGAGTGACTTTCGACGCTCATCAACCGGGTCTGAGCGCGCTCAGCATCGATGCGCTGAAGCGCGGCGCCTTCAGGACAAGCCCGATCGCCGGCCCTGGCCCTTCGCCAGTGCAATACACGGTGAGCGAGCGCGACGGATGGATACGCTATGCCCTCAGCTCCGACCCGGAGCACGCCGTCTGGGAGATGCAATGCGAGGGAGACACTATCCGCATGCGCAGCATCTTCCAGCCGGACCAGGAACCACGGGATTTGACGTGGAGATTCGATCCGGACATTACCCATGCCACGCTGCTGGGCCGCGTGACTCCGCAAGGCGACGTCGCGCTGCCGGCGGTGCTGCATCTTCCCGGAATGGGGTCCTTGCGGATTCAACTTGCAGGAAGCGGCTCCGGAGCGCTGCACTACGCCGCGCACCGGCGCCCTGATTTATTTGTAGCGGTCACATTCCCGGCAGCAACCGCGGAGCACAAGTTGCTGGAATATACGCTGGAAACCGCCGCCATCTTCCCGGCGATTCCCGGCATGAAGGCCGACGATAAGCGCTTCGATGGATTTAGGCGCGAATGGCTGGATGCGCTGCAACTGAACGCCGAGCTTCATATGCTGGCCAACAATGCGGCCAGCGATCCCTGCTCTTTTGTTCTGTACAAATACAGCGATATAGCGCGCTATACGCCGGAACTGGCGAAGGGACTGACGGCGCTCGACATTGTGCGCGAAACGCTGGACCGCTATCTGGGCGGATTCACTTCCTATGGCATGCCCGGTTTCAAGGAATTTGATGGAAGCACATTCACCACTGATCCCAGGGTGCCATACGTCTTTCTCGACGTGTATCCGTCGTTGATTATTTCGGCCTGGGATTATGTGGATGGCAGCGGCGACCAGCGATGGCTGCGGGAGAATTACAAGGGCCTGCGCGCATGGGCCGATCAGATGACGCCGGCCAATGCGGATGGCAGTCCGCTGCTCGAATATCCGGCGAGCGGCAACTCCGGCTCCTGGGGAGATCCTTTTACCGTGCGCCCGTCCAACTGGTGGGATGCGGTCGGCTTCGGTCATCAGGACGCTTATTCGAACGCGCTGGCCTATCGCGCGCTGCGCAGCATGGCGGTGCTGGCGGAGCGCATGGGAGAGAGAGCCGACGCTGCGCGCTACCGCGAACGCGCCCAGCAGATTCGCAACGCCTACCCAGGCGCGTTTATTGATCCGTCGACGGGAGTAGTGGCCGGATGGCGGAGCAGCGACAGGCAACTGCACAACTACTACTTTCCGTTCGTCAATGGGATTGCGGCGCGCTACGGATTGCTCGATGAGGAGCAGGCGCGCCAAGCGATGCGCCAAATTCTGGCCAAAATGAAAGACGTGGGTTACACGGATTTTTCGCTAGGCTTGCCGGGGAACCTGATACCGATTCGGCGCGCTGATTACGTCGATCTGGATCCGCGCTGGGGCGGCCCAAAGCGCGAGGACGGCAGCGACGGCTTCCAGGTTTACCAAAACGGCGGCGCTTCCGCTTGCTATGCCTATTTCACCCTGGGCGCTCTCTACCATCTGGGCGAGAAGCAACAGGCTGACAAGATTCTGATGCCGATGCTTGAGGCTTTTGAGCGGCAGGGATTCTCAGGCCGCGCGCCCAACGGCATGACCTACGACTGGAAGGATTGGCACGGCGGCGCCCATGGGTACGAGGGATTCCTGGTGGACAACTACTATGCGCTGCTGGCTGTGCTGGATCGCGCGGGTATGCTGGAAAAGATGCCTTAGTACACGACGTGGTAGACCTTGCCCTCCAGCTTTACGGGAGCCTTTTCCGCGGAATGGAAACGGACGATGAGGGGCTTGTCAGGCGCAAGATCCGTTGAGTTAATCTCGCATACCGCCCAGGAAAGCCCGCTCCAGATGATCTTGTCGTAGTTCACGGTCACTGGAATGGTGCGTCCAGCCTGCGTGGCCTCGATGGTGAAAACCCTGCCCATGTTTTCTCCGTCCGGAGGAGAGCCGCCCTGAGTGCGGAAGATTCTGCCGTCCGGAGTACGCTGGCGCATGATCACTCTGAGCGCGCCGTTGGCAGGCGGTTGAAGTTCAGCCTCGATGGCGCCGGGCGCGGTGGAGCGAAACTCAGCCGCAACAGGCTCGATGGAACGGGGAATGATGACATCCTCCTGAATGCCGAAGTCGTAGGCCGGCGCGGCGTAATCGCCAAAGCCCACCATCGCCATCTGCCCCGGTCCGAGAGTGATACGGCCGCCAGTGAGACGGGGCACGAATCCAGCGTCGTGGAATTGCACTCTGCTGTTTCCCAGAGGCTTCTGATTGGCCGCAAGCAGCGGAAGCGCGAGAGTGGCAACCGTTTGGCCGGGATTCATTACCACGTAGACGGCGCCGCGCGTGGTGACGCCGGCAAAGCCATACGGCTCAATGTTGCCGGGAATGCCGCCAAAGGTGTGGATGCGCCCCTCTGCTTGCACTTCAAGGAAGAGCGATTGCACACGCGCCATCCACTCGGCGTCCTTGTCCTTGATCAGTTCCAGGTTGCCATAGACGCTGTTGACCCAACCCCCGCGCGCCATCATCAGCAGAAAGGATCCCTTCCATGCGTGTTGGCCGCGATAGTAGCTGGTGCCTGTCTGGCCGGCCATAAAGCTGGTGGGATCGATCCTTTCCAGCGGGAAGCCGGACTGCTCGTAGCGCCGCACCATGTGGTCGCCGTATATGTCCATTGAACGCCAGAAACTGCTCTCCGGCACGTCGGAGGCACGCGGGTCGCCGGTGTACTCTGACTGGAAGACTTCAAGCCAGCGCAGATCCGTGGGATCCTGGAAGGGCATTCGTCCCTCGGTGTCGTTGTAGTCGCCGCCAAAGCCGTTGAATGCCAGCAGCACCGCCTCCGGGTTCTTTTGCCTGAAGGCGCGGAGTGCTTCGCGAAAGGCCGTGACGTTGCGCTGTTTAATCTCCGCCTTGCTCAGCGTGGCGGCTTGCGCCGGAGTAGCCGCTGAAAAGTTCACAAAATCGAACTTGAACATACGAATGCCCCGGTCATACCAGTACTGCAGGGTATCCATGAAGTCGGGCAAAAAGCCGCCCTCTGAAAACGACATGGCCCAGCCGCCCTCGTTGAGCGAGCTTTTCCAGGCCGGTGCGGGCTGAAACTTCATCGCGGAAAATGTGGAGTTGGTGCCAAACCAGAGTCCGGGCTTGATTCCGTTGGCGCGGCATTTCGCGATCCATGCATCGGGGCCGTTGGGCCAGTTGGGAGTGCGCCAGGTGCGATAGCCTCCGTCTGGCGCGTACCAGAAAGCGTCCATGGTGTAGTAATCGAAGCGCACGCCGGCCTTTTTCAGGCGCAGCAACTCGTCCAGCTCGCGCATGGCCAGCGCTTCGGTGAGCGGGATATTGTCAGAGAGCTCGTCGTAAGCCGACCAGTTGTTGTAGAGAGTGATGGGCGCTGTGAGCGCCGGCGGAGGCGGCTCCGTTTGCGCGTGCAGAGCAAGCGCCGCGTCAAATGCCAAAAAAGCCGCAATCCTGAGTCCACGCGAAAAAATCAACTTCAAAACCATTGCATTCTCCCGGGGGATAAAGCCCACAGGCATTGCCCCGTGGCGCTCTCCGCGACCAAATCATGCTGCTCGGAATTATAGAGGACCGATTCCATTTCAGGAGATGCGCGCTCCGGGTTGCATGGTTCCCGCTACAATAAAAGCGTGATGGAACTAGTGCAAATCTCGCCAACGCGCACTGCTGCCGCGCCCAAGCCGGAGTGGCTGAAGGCGCGCGCGCCGATGGGTGAGAATTACCACGGCTTGAAGCAATTGGCGCGATCGCTGAAGCTGAACACGGTCTGCGAGAGCGCCCACTGTCCCAACATCGGCGAGTGCTGGCAGGCCCGCACAGCGACCTTCATGATGCTGGGCAACCTGTGTACGCGGCGATGCGGCTTTTGCGCCGTGCCCAAGGGACGCCCCGCCCCCATCGACTTTGACGAGCCGCAGAGGGTCGCGGAGGCAGTGGCCAAGTTAGAGCTGCTCCACGCAGTGGTCACCAGCGTCAATCGCGACGACGACCTGATGGGCGGCGCGCGCGCCTTCGCGCTGGTCCTTTCGGAGATTCGCCGTCAGGCTCCTGGCTGCCGCGTCGAGGTGCTTATCCCCGACTTTCAGGGCAGCCCGGAGGCCATTCGCATTGTTGTCGAAGCGTGCCCCGACGTGCTCAACCACAACATCGAATCGGTGCCGCGGCTTTATCGCGCCGTCCGCTCCGGCGCGCGCTACGAGCGGAGCCTGGAGTTGCTGCGCCTTGCCAAAGAATTGAACCCCGCAGGGGTCACGAAGTCTGGAGTGATGGTCGGCCTGGGCGAAGAGACCGTTGAGTTGCTCGAAGTCTTCCGCGACCTGGCCGCTGTCGGCTGCGATATTCTCACCATCGGCCAATATCTGCGCCCATCGCGCGATCACTTGCCGATGGCCCGCCTTTACACCCCGCGCGAGTTTGCCGAGCTGAAGACCGCGGCCCTGAAGGTGGGCTTCCAACACGTTGAATCCGGCCCTCTGGTGCGCTCCAGTTACCACGCACACGAGCAGGCCGCGGCGACCGGGATGGCGATTCTGGCTTAAGGGATTACGTGTTCTCCGCAAGAAACTCTGCCGGTGTCACTATGCGGATTCCGCTATAAGATCCTAATACCAGCAAATCCTTGTCGCCGGAGATCATGAATTGAGCGCTAGCCAATACCGCGCACTCCAGGATCATGTCGTCGTTCGGGTCGCGGCAGACGCGCAGGCTTCCGGTAATCATTATTCGCAATGGAAAGGGAAGAACAGCTTCGACCGCAGCGGCTACATCTGGCGCCTTCCAGCCGAATTTCACGGTAAGAATACTGAGTAACTCATCTTCAATCGGGCGGCAAATAGCAACCGTATCTTCGCGCACTGCCTTTTCTATCGCCAATCGAGGAATTCCTCGCTTCATGGCAAAATGCAGCGCGGAAACCCAAACATTAGAATCGATGACGACGATCATTGGGCAGCAAGAGCCAGCTTGGCTTCCCTCTCAGCCCTCATCTCCGCCCGGACTTCCTTAACCAATCGCGGAATATCCTCTTCTGTGTAACCATGCGGGTTCCGCGTTTCGGCGAATCTGCCGATCTCATCGAAGATGGCGCTAATTCGCTGGCCATGATACTCCCGAAAGGCCTCGCGCATCAGTTCGCTCATGGTGCGATTCTCCTGTTTGGCGAGGAACTTGGCAGAGGCAGCCATCTCCGGCGGCATGGAGATGGTAAAGACACGGGAGCGGCGGGCTGTTGGCATGGAGGCCTCCTGGAGTTCATTGTAATGGATTGTCATACAATTCGCAATCCTGGCGGTTTTTTGATCCACTCCCGATTCCTTTGCCTTGAATCCTCTATCCATAACCGGAATTCGATACTATAGTCTATTGGAAGTACGAGTACGAGGACGAACCCAATGGCAGCTTCGATCATGGCCGGAATTCCGGCGCTCAAAGAACTCAACGCCGACCTCAAGCGGCGGATGGACCAGGCCGTGGCCAGCTTCCAGACCAATCTGGCCTCCACGCGCACAGGCCGGGCCAGTGTCCATATGCTCGACCAGGTCAAGGTGGACTACTACGGCACGCTCACGCCCATCAACCAACTGGCGCAGGTCTCCTCGCCCGAGGCGCAGATGATTCTGATCGCGCCCTGGGATCCAACGGCGCTCAAGGAGATCGAAAAGGCTGTGCGCTCGGCTGATCTGGGCTTCAATCCCATCTCCGACGGCAAGCTGCTGCGCGTGCCTGTGCCGCCCATGACCGAGGAGCGGCGGCGCGAGGTCTGCAAGCACATCAACCGTGTGCTCGAAGAGCAGCGCACCGCGGTCCGCAACGTGCGCCGCGACGGCAACGAAGCCCTCAAGAAGCTCGCCAAGGAGAAGAAGATTAGCGAGGACGAGGAGAAGCGCTCTCTCGAAGAGGTGCAGAAGCTGACCGACGAGGAGATCCGCCGCATGGAAGAGCTCTCGCACAAGAAGGAAGCCGAAGTCATGCAGGTGTGACGGGCGCCCATTGCGCGGCTCAGATCGTATAGAGTCACAAACGTCAGGCCTATGCAAATACTGGCAAAGCTGGCCAGCGCTTCCGCCGTTCAAAGGTCGCGGTTTACATTCCGCAGGATAGACTTCCAAGTCTTTGGAAGCGCCGGGGCGCGACAGAAGCTGCACCTCAACCTCAGAGAAGAAGTTCAAGCGCGGCGCCGGAACTTCGCTGCGCGTTCGCGGCGGCATAGACGCTGCAGGAGTTACTTTGATGATGATGAAGAACCAATTTCGCGCGCATCAGGTTTTGTTCTGCATTTTTCTGCTCGCGGTTGCGCAGGCCTTTGCGTTCAGCGCCGCAACTCCGGCCTCTGTCAAGAGCTTCGCCTTTCAACCTGCGAAAGACGATTTTCAACCCAATATTCTGGATGCCAGCCGCTGGATTGAAGCGCCGACTGGAAAGCACGGCTTCGTTAGCAGGAAGGACGACCAGTTCGTCTTCGAGGATGGAACGCCCGTCCGCTTTTTCGGGGCGCAGATGAATCCGCTGCCGAAGGAGCAGGCTGATTACACGGTGCGGCGGATGCGCCGGCAAGGGATCAACATTACTCGTGTGCATGGGCTGGAGTTTTTGAACGACCGGGCGGGAAAGACTTCGTTCGACTACGACGCGAAGGCGTGGGACCTGCTCGATTACCTGATTGCCAAACTGGGCGAGAACGGCATCTACATTATCCTCGATGTGGATTATCCGGATTACTACAAATTTCGCGCGGGAGACATGATTCCGCAACTGCCGCAGGGCGGGCCGGCGCCGCACGCGGAGTTCTTCGACCAAAGGGTTGCGGAGATTCTGCACCAGCGGATGAGGGATGTTTTCACGCACCGGAATCCTTACACGGGCAAGAGCTACGCCAACGATCCGACGGTTGCCCTGGTGGAGGTAGAGAACGAGGACTCGATGTTCTTTGGCGATGTGAACGACAGCTTTCTGCCGGAGCTGAAGCAGCGATTCGCCGATTGGCTGCGGGCTGAGTACAAGGACGATGCAGGACTGAGGAAGGCCTGGGCGGCGGACGGCAAATGGCCGTTGAAGGAGGGCGAGGGAATCGATGCCGGAGAAACGGTTGGACTGATCGGGAGTTTCATCTTCAGTGCGAGTTACCTGAAGGAGCATCCGGAGCAGAAGCTGCGCGGCGAGGATCAGTTGCGTTTTTTTGAGGAGTTAGAGAAGAGTTACTGGGAAAAGAGCAAGGAAGTGCTGCACGGGACCGGGTTGCGCGTGCCAATTACGGGAACCAACTGGCAGGCGCCCGGATTTGCGACGCGGCTGCACCTGGATGGGCAAAGAAAGCTCGACTATGTTGACAGGCATGGATACTGGGACCATCCGCAGGGCGAGGGGAATTTGAAATGGCAAATTAAGACAGAGACGTTTCATGACTTGCCCATGATCAAAGCCGTGGATGCGAAGCAGGACAAGCTGATCTATCTGGGCATAGAAAACCTGGTGACGGAAAAAGCCTGGGAGCGGGTTTTTGGAATGCCGATGACCATCAGCGAATGGAACACCTGCCTGCCGAACGAGTATTCGCTGGAGGGAACCGGGCTGATGGCCGCCTATGGACTGCTGCAAGGCTGGCGCGGCGAGATGCAGTTCGGATACTTCAGCGCGGACTTTGTTGGCCACGTGGGGCCTGGCTCCTTCGATCTGTTTGGCAATCCGCCGCAGATTTTGCAGTTCCCAGCGGTGGCGGCGATGTGGTACCGGCAGGACGTGAAGGAAGGCGATGTGGTGGCCGAATCGCTCTACGACCCGCAGACGCTTCATGCCTGGAGCGAAGACCGAAAGCCGGTTCCACTATGGGGCGCGCTGGTGGGGAAGGTCGGTTACCGCTTTGTGGATGAGCCGGGAAAGCCGGTGGTTGGTGACATCGGGAGTTACTGGGACGCCGCAACGATGACGGCGCGTTCGACGACAGGGGAGTTGACATGGAATGCGTCGTCAGGCGTCGTCGATATTGATACTCCCCGCACACAGGCGGTAATTGGCTTTCTGAATCTATCGGCTCATGCTCTGAAATCGGTGAACCTGGATGTTGCAAACCGCTTTGGAGCAGTGTACGTGACGGCCATGGATGGCATGGCGCCTATCAGCAACACTCGCCACATACTCGTCACCGCGGTGGGGCCGGCACGCAACACGGGAATGGAATACGAGCAAACCGCCGAAGTGTCGCGCATGGGAACGCCGATGTGGCGGCTGAAAGAGGCCGGCGCCGGGCCGGCATTGCTCGAAGCCATCACCGGCGAGTTGCGTATCCGGGTGCAGAATCCATCCCGATTCAAATGCTGGACCCTGGATGTAACGGGAAAGCGGCGGGAGCAACTCCCCTTGCAGGTACGGAACGGGCAGATTGTGTTGGAAATGAACGCGAGCCAAGAGACGGTCTATTATGAACTTGAGGAGCGGTAGAGCCAGTGAGTTCGCTCTTATCTTGTTTACTGCTCTGTTCAGCCATTGGGTCTGGAATAGTTGGAATCACTTTGGGAATCAAGTTACCGAATTGTGAGGGTTATGATGCACATCCTAAGTCAGAGATGCATAATTGCGGTTGTTAGTACATTGCGCTACAGCATAGTAGTTTGCGCTGGGGTTCTTCTGCACCAAGCAGCCTTGGGGCAGCCCGCGACCTCGGCTCCTACACAACTTGTCGCGATCGGCGTCTCTCCCAACCAGGTCAATCTCAGGTGGGCTGCGAGCCTCGGCAACGTGGCCAGATACGATGTCTTCCGCAACGGTGTGCAGGTGGGTTCGCCGACCGGCACGGGATGGCAGACCGCAACTGGAACCGCCACGGCATACTCCGATGTCGGCCTCACTCCCGGCGCCGTCTACACCTACACGGTTAAAGCAATCGACAAAGCGGGGAATCTATCGGCCGCATCCGCGGCGGCAACCGCGACGACGCTGCCCGCGATGGCCGTTCCCAATCCCGGCGCCATCAAGCCGTTCTACACGTGCGTCACAAACTATTTTGTCGCCAAGACGGGCAACGGCAACCCCGGAGATGGATCCAGCGCGCGTCCCTGGCCGTCGATCACGGCTGCCATCAATTTCCTCGGCGCACAAGGGGGCGCGCATGGTGGCGTGTGCGTGAATGTAGGCCCCGGAACTTACACCGAGTCGGTCAACGGAGGCGCGATAAGTGGCAGATCTGATACTCCCACGGGTTACTTCGTTCTGCGCTCCACCACTCCCCATGGAGCTATCATTCAACTACCGCAGGGCAGCGCCAATTACACCGATGGCATAAGTTTTGTTCATGCGAGTTACATTGTCATCGATGGTTTTGAGCTTATTGGCAGCAATTCCCCACCCGATATTGGCGGCTCCGGCATCGTCGTGATGGGAAATCAAAGCGGGAATAGCAAGACCTATTGTCCCGATACCGCTCAAAGCCACCATATCAGGATCTTCAATAACATCTCCCACGGCTGGGGTGGAAGCGGCATAGGAACCGTGTGCACGGATTACTACGATGTGGAAGGCAACGTCGTCTACGGCACGGCCAATACATCGATTTGGGGAGTCTCCGCAATCAACACTTATGAACCGCTTGCGCTGGATGGCAATTCATGGAGCGCGAGCACAATGGACAGCTCCCGCGCTCAGTTCCACTATGTTATTCGAAACAATGTCGCCTACAACAATGCGGAGGTCAGCATCGGCGCCAACACGCACTACGATGGCAACGGCATCCAGCTAGACACTTTCAACATCTATCCTGATAATAACTATCATCCATATTTGCAAAAAACTCTCGTCGAAAACAATCTTTCCTTCGACAATGGCGGCGGTGGAATCGTAACCGGCGGCTCCGGGGCCAGTTATGTCACCATTCGCAATAACACGGCCTTCAGTAACTTTCTCGACGCCCAGAATCCCACCGGCGGCGGTGCCGATATCTCGATCACGGGTTTCGTAAGTTCCCACGATAACGTGGTTGTCAATAACATCGCGGTTGCCAACCCGGCGGCGGCTTCGAGAAATGTGGCCTTCGCCGATGATTCGTTTGGGCGATCAAGCGCCCCCAACGCGAACGAGATATGGATGAACAATCTCTCGTTCAACGGCATCGCGGGGCAGCCATCAGTCCGTTTCTCGAATACCACGGCCACCTTTACTGCGGCGAACGGCAATCTGCTGGGCGTCGATCCGCGGTTTGTGAAAACTTTAAGCGGAGATTTTTCGCTGCTATCCGCCAGCCCCGCAATCGGCGCGGGCACGACTGCTTATGGCGTCGCTTCTCAAGATCTGGCCGGCAACCCACGCACCACCAACGGCAAGGTGGACATGGGCGCCTACCAGTATTCCTCTATCACTGCGCCCGCCAGCCCGCCAGCGCGCTGATTCTGGAGCTGCCGGCCACAACCACCGCTGGCTCGCCGATCAGAGGAAGGGTTTGGAGTGAATGAGATGAAATTGCGCACCTTTCCTGTATTCATGGCTTTTCTCGCCATGGGTTTTGCCGATGCTGTAGGGCCATTTGTGGGCCTTGCGAAGAATGAGTTTCACCTCAGCAACGCGGCGGCCTCCCTCACTCCGTTCGTTGGGTTGGGAATCTTCGGGCTGCTCTCCATCCCCGCGGGCGTCTTCCAGAGCCGGCACGGCAAAAAGCTGGTCTTGATCCTGGGCCTTTCGGTGGCTTTATTGGGAATGCTGATCGCCAGCGTGGGGTTAAGCTCCTTTCCGCTCTTTCTCAGCACCATTGTTTTGCTGGGTGCGGGAGCTGCCCTTCTGCAGGTGGCGGGCAACCCGCTCATGCGCGATGTATCGGCGGAGGGGAAGTTTGCTCGCAATCTCTCGCTGGCGCAGTTTGTGAAGGCCATCGGTTCTCTGTCTGGCCCGCTTCTGCCGGTGATTGCGGCCCGGTATTTCGGGGCAAGCTGGAAGGTCATCTTCCCCATTTACAGCGTTGCGTTGATTGTGACGCTGCTGGCAGCCGGCACGTTGAGGCTTCCCGCTGGCGAAAAGACCACCACCGCGGCGACGCTGCGCTCGTGCCTGGGCCTATTGCGCAACCCATTCATTCTGGCAATGACTTGCGGTATCTTCCTTTATGTGGGAGCCGAGGTCTCCGTTAGCGCCGGCATCCCCTTGGTCCTCAAGGAGCGCTTTGGCTTGGAGATCAGCCGCGTGGGGCTGCTGGGCACTGGGATCTTCTTTTTGGCCTTGACTACCGGAAGATTCTGCGGAGGATTGATTCTGAACTGGGTAAAGCCAGCGCCGTTTCTGGTGGCAACCTGTGTGCTTTCTCTAGCCGGGCTGGGGGCCATCTTTGTGCCGGTGGGTAGTGTGGCCGCGATGGGATTTTTTCTGACGGGCCTGGGCTTTGCCAACATTTTCCCTCTGATTTTCTCCACCGCGCTGGAACACATGCCGGAGCGGGGCAACGAGATTTCGGGTTTGCTGGTGACGGCCATTGTGGGAGGCGCGGTTTTGCCGCTGATGATGGGGGTGGTGGCCGACCATAGCAGCGTGAGAGCCTCACTCTGCGTACCGATTGCGGCTATTCTTTATGTGTTTGTCCTCTCTCTGCTGGAATTGCGGACAGCCCGGCCAGGCAATACCCAAGCGGCAACTGCGTGATTGAATCAAGTTGTTTGACAAGGCCGTTTCCAGTTCCCATAATGAGGAAGATTTTTGGTCTGCTTGGTGTGCCCATGCTACAAAAATTAAAATCCGGCATGCAAAAGAAAGAGATCAACCAGTGAGCAACGACGTTTGGGTTGGCGTAGATATTGGCGGCACCAAGACCGCCGTGGTGCTCTCCCGCAGGCCGCCGGAAGTGATCTCCCGAACGGAGTTTCCGACTTTTCCGGCCAAGGGGCCGCAACAGGCTATCGACCAGATTCTGTCGGCAATTAAGCGGGCGCTGGCCGCAGTTAAAGTGAGTAACAACTCGATTCGAGGGATCGGTGTCAGTTGCGGCGGGCCGCTTGACCCGCATACCGGCGTGATTCATACTCCGCCCAACCTGCCCACCTGGGTGGATGTTCCCATCGTGGAGATTCTCAAAGTAGCCTTTGGCTGCCCCGTGGCTCTGGTGAATGACGCCAACGCGTGTGCCATGGCCGAGCATCGGTATGGAGCAGGGCAGGGAACTCGGAACATGATCTTTTTGACCATGGGAACCGGGCTGGGAGCGGGCATCATCATCGAGAAAAAGCTCTACAGCGGGTCGAGCGACATGGCCGGTGAAATTGGTCATGTGCGGCTTACGCGCTCTGGCCCAGTGGGCTACAACAAGGCTGGATCAGTGGAGGGCTGGGCCAGCGGCGCAGGACTGGCGCAGATCGGCGAGAAGATGATTAGGGCCGCGCGCAAGAACGGGCGCGCCTCTTTGCTGCTTGATCTGCCGCAGGGACACAAAGCGACGGCAAAGGATATTGGAGAGGCCGCAGCCAAGGGAGATATGCTGGCGCGCGCCATCATTACGGAATGCGGCAGGAAGCTGGGGCTGGGGCTGGCGGTCCTGGTGGATATTTTGAATCCAGACAGGATTGTGATCGGCGGCCTTGCAATGCGGCTGGGCGATATGCTGCTGGAGCCGGCGCGCAAGGCAATGCGCCGCGAGGCGCTGGCCCCGGCGCTGGCGGTGTGCACCGTGGTCCCGGCCACGCTGGGCGAAAGCATCGGCGATGTGGCGGCGCTGTGCATCGCCATGGATGCCGGCGCACAAAAGGAAATTTGAACAGGGAAGGGAATGAATCACCCATGAGCTTGACGCGACGCACTCTCCTGGAGCTGCCATGCTTTTGCTGGCTGGCTTCAATCTTGCAAGGCAACGCAATTGCCAAAACCCTAGCGGCGGAGCCGAAGAATGCAAGCGGCCTGCCGGCGCCGTGCGTGACTAGCCTGAATGGGGCGTGGAGTCTGACCTATGGGCCTTTGACGGAATTTCATGAGAAATTGCCGCGCACAAAGCCTCCGGCGGAGTGGCCCACCATTGCCGCCACGGTGCCGGGGAACGTGGAGTTGGATCTGGTTGCCGCGGGCAAGATCGAGCCGCTGGAAAAGGGCAATCGGGTCTACCGGGCGTTGAAGCTGGAAGACCATCAGTGGTGGTACAAGCGCACCTTCAAGGCCGGCCACGGCGAGCTGGGCGAAAAAGCGGAGCTGGTCTTCGAGGGGCTTGACTGTCTGGCGACGGTCTGGCTGAACGGCAAGGAAGTGGGCAGGGCGGCCAATATGCTCGTCCAGCAGCGCTTCGATGTCACTGCGATGTTGCGGCCGGGGGAGATGAACGAGATTGTGGTCCGCATCGATCCGGCGGTGCTGGCTGGCCTCGCTTATCCCCACACGGGCTGGGAGCGCCCGCCCAATGGTCATTGGGAGGCGCTCTACCTTCGCAAGGCGGCGCATATGTACGGGTGGGACATCATGCCCCGCATTGTCAGCGCCGGAGTGTGGAAGGACGTTTCCGTAGAGTGGATTCGGCCCGCGCGCATCCATAGCGTCTACTGGCACACCCGCAGCGTGGACGTGAAGCAGGCCACGGCGGCGGTGGTGGTGGCGTGGCAGACGGCAGGCGTCGCCGAGGCCGGCAAACACACCGTGGAGATCGTCTTGCGCCGCGACGGCAAAACGGCGGCGCACTGGCAGACGGAGGCGGCGGCGCCCTCAGGCGAGCACCAATTCGATCTCGCTTCGGTTGAGCTTTGGTGGCCGCGCGGATTTGGCGAGCGCCCGTTGTATGAAGCAACCGTCTCTCTGGTCGATGCCGGCGGCAAGGTAATCGACCGCAAGATCAACCGCATCGGCATCCGCACCATCGAACTGGACCGGAGCGACATCCTGATCGACGGCAAGGGAAAGTTCGGCTTCACAGTGAATGGAGTGCCGGTTTTTGTGAAAGGCACGGACTATAGCTGTCTTGACGGCCTGCATAGCCGCGACCATCTGCACCTGGATCGCACGGTTGCTCTGATGGCGGAGGCCAACTGCAACATGGCCCGCTGCTGGGGCGGCAATGTCTATCCCGAAGAGCGGTTCTTCGATTTATGCGACGAGGCAGGCATCCTGGTCTGGCAGGACTTCAACATGGCTTGCGCGGTCTATCCGAAAACTGCGGAGTTCCTCGACGCGCTCGACAAGGAAGCGCGCACCGTGGTTCCGCTCTTCCGCAATCACCCTTCTCTCGCCCTGTGGTCGGGCAACAATGAGTGCGACGATGCTTTTGAATGGACGATGCCGGAGGTAAAGCCGCCCATCGATCCCAACCGCGACGTTAGTACCCGCAAGACGATCCCCGCGGTGCTGAAGGAGCTGGACCCATACCGCGCCTATCTGCCCAGCTCGCCGTATCATAGCCCCGCGGTTTTTGCCGCAGGCAATCAAACGGATCGGATGCCGGAGGTTCACCTTTGGGGACCGCGCGGCTACTTCAAGGCTCCGTTCTACATCGCGTCGCCGGCACATTTCGCCAGCGAGATCGGCTATCATGGTTGCCCGTCCAGGTCGTCGCTGGAGCGGATGATGGACCCGGAGTCGGTCAAGCCCTGGCTCACGGGGCACGAGTGGAACGAAGAGTGGCTGACCAAGTCTTGCCGCTCCACGCCGGAAGACAAGAGCACGGTGGGAAGAAACGATCTGATGGTCAATCAGATCAAGGCCTTCTTCGGCGCGTGCCCGGAGACGCTTGACGAGTTCATTCTGGCATCGCAGATCACCCAGGCCGAAGCGATGAAGTTCTTCATAGAGCTTTTCCGGCAGAACAAAGGCCACGACGCGCAGATGGGCCAAAAGCAGGGCATTCTGTGGTGGAACATTCGCGATGGATGGCCCATTCTCTCTGACGCGGTGGTGGACTATTACTTTGAGAAGAAGCTGGCCTTCCATTACATCCAGCGTGTGCAGCGAGACGTGCAGGCGATCTGCTGCGAGCAGGCCAGTGGGCAGCACGCGGTGGTGATCGTCAACGACACATTGAAACCGGCGCGCGGCCGCCTGGAGATCAACCGCGCGGAAGAGAAGGCCAAGCTGCTGTCAACCGCTTTTGATGTTGAGGCCAACGGCAAGGCGACGCTCGGCTCGCTGCCCCATCCGGCGACCAACGAGATGTGGCAATTGCAATGGACGACAGAAGGCATCGGCCTGCAAAGCAGCCACTATCTGGCCTTCACGCCCACGGTCAACTTTGAGCAATACAAGCAGTGGTTGAAGATTCCCGGTCTTCTGCCGGTCTAATCCTCTTCTGGCAGCTTTTCAAGCTCATTTTGCAGCCAGACCGAGCCACATTCATGGAGCCGTGGCTTCAAGCAACAAAGATGAGGCTTGGAACTGTTTCTCCAAGCCTGCAATCTTGTCATCAATGTTACTGGAAAAGCCTTGGCGCAAAGTCCTTCAGATCGCGACGCCATGTCTGCCACTCGTGCGATGTGCCGGGCGACTCATAAAAGACGTGTTTGACGCTCGCCTCATCCAGTGAAGCATGCAGCTTGACGATGCCTGCATGCATCATGGCTGGCTCCTCGGTGCCGACGCCGATCCAGAGCAAGTGCACTCTCTTGGCGAAGGCAGCGGGATCGGCGAACGCCCCATTGAAGGCCGTCTTCATATCGAGCTTCTGGTCGCCACGCATCATCGACATCCCACCCGCTCCGCTGAATCCGCCGATGTAAGAGAAGAGTTCGAGATGGTCAAAGGTCACCTGGAAGGTTTGCATGCCGCCCATTGAAAGGCCTGCCATGGCGCGATGATCGCGGTCGGCGACGGTTCTGAAATTTGAATCGATGTAGGGAATCAGAGCCTGCGTTAGATCGTCTTCAAACGATTGCGACATCTCCTGCATAGCTTTCATCATCTCGGGTGAGCCGAAGGGCTTGCCAGCCAGATCGGGTTCGACGTAGCCGGCGCGCCTCGCATAACCGTAGGCCATCACGATGATCATCGGCTTCGAACTCTTGCTTGCGATCAGGTTGTCGAGGATGAAGTTCGCGCTGCCCTGCTTGATCCAACCGGTCTCATCTTCGCCGCCGCCATGCTGAAGATAAAGCACGGGATAGCGTAGGCTGGGGTGGGTATCGTAGCCCGGCGGCGTATAGACGAGGGCGTGCCTCCAACTCCCGGTGACTTTGGAGAAATACCATATCTCGCGGACGCCGCCGTGTGGGACATCCTGCGGAAGATAGTAAGTCGAACCGGCTTCAGGGATTTCGATTCCGCTCGCGTCCTTGCCCCCGCCAAAGAAGGAATGACTCCCGGGGTCGCTGACTTCAACCCCGTCGATAATAAGCGTGTAGTAGTGGAATCCGGGAACCAGGGGTGGAGTGGTGGCAGTCCAGAATCCATCGGACTGTTTCACCATGTCCATCTTCGGATTGCTCCAGAAATTGAGCTTCACGGTGCTGGCGTCAGGGGCCTTTATGCGGAATTCGGCTCTGCCACTGGCGTCGACGCGGGGATACTCCGCTCCCCACACATTGGTGGACGCGGGCACAAACCCGCTGGGATTCTGTGCCAAGCAGAGGCTTGACAGCAACAGCATTGCGATTCCAATTCTCTTCATCTGATCCTCTCCATCTCGAATTACGTTCTTGAATGGCCCCCAGCCGGGGAACTGGTCCAAAGACTAGGTCCCGCCGGGAACGAATGCGTCGCCGAGAAGCGTTTTCCGGCTCGTGCAGTTCATACCGCGAGAACCTCATTTTCCCGATCAGAGGAATGATACTTGATAGGGATTCTCGAAGAATAGTCGCATTTCTTCATCGGACTCATCGATTTATTCGATCACTGGATAAGATCCGCTTCCATTGGACCAAGCACCACGCTCTGCTCAAAGACGCGATTGCTGATGATTCCTTTCTTGACGCCGGGGATAGGGATTCTCTTCTCTTCCCCGGTCGTGTTTACATAGAGTGTCCGGCCATCAACAACCCGTGCAAAGACGCCATCGGGAGTTTTGGGGCCTGGTTGAATGCCCGCAACCGAGTAGAGATAGTTCATCAGCGGCGCGACCGCGGAAGCGCTCGATTCCGTCGCCATATAAATCGCACTCCCCTTGCCGTATTTGTTGATGGTGACAGCGGGAGCATGGTCCGCAGTGTTCATGAACCGTGCAACGACGGTGGCCGTGGACGGCTCGAGCACCTCATAGTGGCGAACGCTGGTCTCGATTGAGTTATCCCCCAACTGAAATCTCAGTGCCGCCGGAATGTCGTAAAACGCGTTTGTCTTCACTCCAAAAACATCGCTCAAGCGGCCGGGCAGCGGCATATTGAACCATTGCCCGCGCTCGTCGACCTTGGCGGAATACGCGGTCATCAGAACGGTGCCCCCTCCGCTCACATACTCGCGAAGGGCCTTTGCGCTTGCCTCGTCCATCACGTAATCGGCCGGCACAATGACCAGCTTGTAGGGCGAAAGGCTGTCGTGGCCGATGTTGATAATCGCCGTGTCGATGTTAGCGCGGAAGACGGGATCAAAGGCTCCTTGCACTTGATCCGTATAAGAGGGCTTGAAGAATTGGCGCGTCGTATTGGATGGACCATTCGGATTTGAATCGATGAAGGAATCGAAGGAATAGGCGATGGCCACTTGCGGATGCGTAGAACGCGGGAAACCGTATTTCGAGAGCAGCT
>Ga0302319_10002090_pt1 | contig 43739 bp, 32 predicted proteins | sample Bog_T0_2_FD_203319 | JGI IMG/M metagenome (GOLD analysis project Ga0302319, IMG submission 203319) | Peat permafrost microbial communities from Stordalen Mire near Abisko, Sweden - Bog_T0_2 | ecosystem: Environmental > Terrestrial > Soil > Wetlands > Peat | place: Sweden: Abisko, Stordalen Mire...
GTCACCATCAGTGACAACGTAGCCGGCTCTCCGCAAAGCATCGCACTAAGTGGGACCGGGCACTAAGCGAAGTGGATGGCGTTGTGACTTAATCCACACCTTTTGACACGGCCGGATCGCGTAGATCCGGCCTCTGATTCGATTGGGTTTAGCGGGCGGGTTTTCAGCACCCTTTTGGTACGGGCGATTATGGGGACTCCTGGTCGTGGGTCACCCGATGGACAGTGGTGCGGGAGATGCGATGAGCCCTGGCGATCTGGCCGAGGCTCTGGCCGTTCTGCCGCTCCCGAACAATTGCGGGGCGATCCCGATCGAGGGATGGACGGCCGATATGCTGGCCTTCTAGCCGGACTTGTCGCATGCCGGAGCGCACTCTTTCGACGATCAGGCTGCGTTTCAGTTCGGCGATGGCTCCGATGATCACAACTATGGCCCGGCCCAGCGGGCCGCCTGTGTCGATGATTTCGCGGAACGAAATCTATTCGATGTTGAGCCGGCTCAGTTCGTCGACGACATCGAGGAATCGCTTCACAGATCGGGCGATCCGGTCTGAAGCCCAGACCAGAACGACATCGATCTTGCCGTGGCGGGCGTCAGCCAGCATCTGATCTAGCCCTGGCCGTTTGGCCTTCGCGCCGCTGATCCGGTCGGTGTACTCGTCAAAGATGGCATAGCAGCGCTGGGCTGCCATCTGCCGAAGGTCATGCAACTGGCTCTCCGGGTGCTGATCGAGGGTCGATACCCTCATATAAAGCGCAGCGCGTTTCAACCGCGTCGAAGATCGCCACAATCAGGGTCCGAAATCTTCGCTAGGCCACAGACTCACTCATCGCCTCAGGCAGCGATTCAACGTTCGTCACCGGCAGGGCCGGGTCGATCTTGTGCGCCACAGCCCGGATAGCAGCCCCGGCATCATCAGCTCTCAACCTGCCCATGACAACGATCTCCGCTCCCCAGAAGGGCTCTTGCGCGACGGGAACATAGATCATCTGGTCCGTTTCTTTTTGAAGTGAAACGTCGTGAATGTCAGCGACTATGCAGGTGGGGCCTCTCCTCAGCGAACGGCTCGAATGAATATCTTCGGGAGTTCTCCCAACGGTGTTGTGTTGAGCCAATGCAGCTTTTTGAGGTTAAACGGTGCTCACGCGGGGCCGGGTGGTTTGTATGGAATCGCGATAGACCTGAAATCTGTTCCTTCCATTTGCCTTGGCCATGTACATCGCGGTATCGGCGCATTGCATCAGTTTCTCCGCGTCCCTGCACTGTTCTTGAGAAGTGCAGACGCCGACGCTGCCTGAAATCTGCACTTGAGTGCCCTCAACATCAATCGGTTCAGAGATTGCAGCCACAATTTTGCTGGCTATCGATTCTGCCTCTGCGGCAAGGTGCAGGTCGGGAAGCAGGACGATAAACTCGTCCCCACCGAGGCGCGAAACGGTATCGGTCTGGCGAACGGAGCGAAGCAGGCGTGCCGCTACTTCGCATAGGACCAGGTCGCCCGCATGGTGTCCAAGAGAATCGTTGACTTCCTTGAATTCGTCGAGATCGACCATGAACACTCCCAAAACCGGGCCAAATCGCCCCGCGCGCTTCAGCGCCATGGTGAGGCGGTCATTGAGCAGGAATCGATTGGGCAGACCGGTGAGCACGTCATGCTGTGACAAGTGGCGCATGCGTTCTTCGCTCAGGCGGATGGCTTGGGTCTGCTCCTCCACGCGGCGGCGCAGGACGAAAATCCAGGCGAAAGAAGCACAGGCGAAGGCTCCCACAACGGAGAGGACGGCGAGAGCGTGGCCGGCTGTCCACCATGGCGGGGAATGCAGCACGTCGACGTCGTCGATTGAGCGGAGAAGGACAGTGACTGTAGCCGGCTGCACCGCCCCTGATCCTTGACCGGTGGTCTTTGGGTCCATTCTGACACTGCAAATCCCGCTCACCCGGATCAGGCTGCCTTCTTTCCAAGAAGGTATCCCGAAGCCACCGTTTTCTTTTGGGAGGATCGCCGAGAATACGAAGTCGCCGGAACGCAGGACGAGTGTAAGAACCTGTCCAAGAACTGCTGATTCAGGGCAGTTTTGAAAGGGCACGGCTTCAGCTGTGCCGCAAAGACGCTGGAATGAGCCGGGCTTTAGCCCCCGAGGGACGCTTTTCCCTCCAACTTTTTGATACCTCTTCTGGGTTTCTGGACAGCTTCTAAGATCCCCTGCCGCGCGGTCTTGGCCAATCAATTCTCCCTCGACCCGGACCAGTTCCCGATCGAAGTTTCCACGAAACGCCTGCTGGATCGATACCGGAGTGGGGCTCAGTTGTAGGATTCCCTCCGCGGCACGGAAGGATGCGTTCTCAAGGGTCGGTTTGAATTCGCTGATCGCTGGAAAGCCGACGACATCCACCATTTGACCGATCTGAACCTTTTCGAGTTTCGGGCTCTGCATACAGAGGCCATTGGTGGACTCTTGAATGCACAGCATTCGGCCAGGCCAGTGGAGGGTCACCCTGCCACGAATATGAGCCCGGTGTCGCAGGACCACTCCCGGTGAGAACCATAGCAGTTGGGCAACTGGGATAGCCGGCATGGCATAGGGATCCGGAGGGGGAAGTTGGACCACTTTAACCTGGTTCAAAGTCGGAAACAGGATTCGGGCACCGACCATTTGCCGATTTCCGTTGAACAGCGGAACTGCGTTCCCGTGGATCTGGACTTTGGCGTCGATCAGCGAGTCGTAGTCTTTTGCCGCTTCCCTGGGAGCAGTAGCGCTGATGGAACCGCCAACCGTGAAGATATCGAGAGTCACATTCATGGGCAGGAGGCGCACGGAATGGACAATACCCTCGATTTCAACCCACTGGCCATCCACACTTCCGGCAAGCAACTCGGCCATCGTCGGTCGCGGAGCGGTCTCGGGAATGTGCGAGTTTCCAATGACTCTCACTTGCCCGTTGCGGATGACCGGCGCATAGTCTCCTGTTCCGCTGACTCCGGTAACTTCCACAAGTGTTCCGGCTCTCAAAGGAAGAACTGGACGCGAAGGCAATCCGATGAATATGCTACCTGTTGAATCGTGGACGAAGAGCGCAGCATGTCTGGGATCGACATTAGGATCGTAATACGTGACAACTCCACGAATTCGAACGGGATATCCACGCGCTGCCTCATCAAGAGAGATATCGTGGGCTTGATGCGTCGTGGTGAGGGCACGCAGGGGTCGTTCGGGTATTTCAGCCGATTGTGCCGCGCCTGCGGTGCATAGCAGAATCGGGGCACACAAAGTTGCGACAGAACATAGGAACCGCATTGGGCTCCTCCCTAATCGGTACGACGCAATACGCGCTAACGCCGAGTCTCCTTCAGAATCAGTCTCAAAGCGTACCAGTTTATCTCAGCTTCACAATCGTCTTATCTATCGGCAATTCATCGAACTGACTTGAATTAAGTTCCGCACATGGCCGTTGGTAGTGGGCGGCAGAAACGATGGGGAGGGGAGAAAGCCGCAAGTGACGGTCAGGATAGAGAATCCGCGCATGGAATAAGCGCCATCCCGACTGTGAACCGGCATTAGTGGGATATTTGGGACGTGTCGCATCGAGGGTCGGCATGGTCTTGTCACTCCTTGAAATGGCGCAATAAGGACGCTTTGCTAACTCGATAGCGCTTGAATTTCCGGGAACTTGATCACGCGGCTGCTTTCTGCTTCAACATTTGAGGTTCGCGAAGCTGGCCTTTCAAGTCTTCCTGACCGTTACCGTTGGAAGTGCCGGAGCGAGCATTTCCATTTTGAAAGTCGGTGAGCCCTCATGCAATGTGACGAGCCTGTCGGCGGAAACGTTCTTATGAACCTCGACACCTCCCATGGGCCAGCGGATGTCGAGATCGACAGAAACCGCATCGCCCAGTCCGAAGTGGAGCCGAGGATCATTGGCTGAGACATAGCTTGACTGGCTCATGACTTCCTGCACCTGGGTCTTGTTTCCGTATCGAACGGTCACTCTGGCTCCCAGTGCACTTCGGTTGCTCCTGGTTCCATAGAGGCGGATCTTGATCCAATGGTTTTCGGGGGGGCAATCGTTGCGCAGCAGGGAAGGCGCCTCGTTTTGATTCATGATCAGAATGTCGAGGTCCCCGTCATTGTCGAAATCGCCGAAAGCGCATCCGCGGCTGCCATGACGCGCATTGAGGGCGGGCTGACTCTCTTCCAGTACCTGGGTGAAGGTTCCGTTGCCGCGGTTGCGAAAAAGGATACGCGGACCGCGGCGTGGGTACTTGGGGTTTACCGCCTCCAATTCGGGATAGACCTGACCGGTGACCAGAAAAATGTCGGGATTGCCATCGTTGTCGAGATCTACCAGACCGACGCCCCAACTGACAAAGCGTCGCTCGTGGATGAGACCAGCGGACGCTGTTACATCTTCGAATTCGCCCTTACCCTGGTTGTGGTAGAGGCCGGTCGGCTGATTCATATAGTGGGTGCGGACGATGTCGAGGCGGCCGTCGCAGTCATAGTCGCCGATACCGACGCCCATGCCGGCCATTTCCTTGCCATCGTCGCTAAGGGCAACGCCGCGCAGCAGGGCCTCGTCGCGAAAGGTTCCGTCGTGATTATTCATCAGCAGCAGGCTGGGTGTGGTGTCGCAGGCCACAAAGATGTCAGGCCATCCATCTTCATCCGCATCGAATGCAGCGGCGGTCAGTCCATAGGAGCCGCGCAGCGCGCCAACGCCAGACTCTTTCGATACATCAGTGAAGGTGCCGTCGCCATTGTTGCGGTAAAGCAAATGACTGGGCAGCGGCAGACCGCTTGGGCCGCAGTTCACCGCCACACCCTCGAAGTTGCAGTTTGGACGTTCCAGGGATGGCAGGGGCATCGTTGCCAAATTGACATCGGCGTAGTTGGAGACGAAAAGGTCGAGCCAGCCGTCGCGATTGTAGTCGACGAAGGTGCACCCGGAGCCGAAGCGGATGGTCTTGCTGGCTAGGCCAGCCTGCGTTGTGACGTCGGTGAAGGTCCCATTGCCATTGTTGCGGTAAAGGCGGTTTTGCCCGAAGTACGTCAGGAAGAGATCTTCAAAACCATCGTTGTCGTAATCGCCCACGCAGACGCCGACAGCCCAGCCTGCGTCGGTGAGCCCGGCCTTTTCCGTTATGTCCGTGAAGGTTCCATCCCGATTGTTGTGGTAAAGCCGGTTGCTCGCACCTGGCGGGATGCTGGTGAGACGCCGACCGCCTAGAATGAAAACATCCATCCAGCCATCGTTGTCGTAGTCGACGAAGGCGCAGCCTCCCCCCATGATTTCCGTGAGGTAGGTGGCGGAAGCGCCCTCGCCGTAGGGCATGACCTTGGTGAGACCTGCGGACTGGGCGACATCCACAAAGCGCGAGAATGGAGGCAGTTCCGCGGATGCGGGTGCAAGCGAAGAAGCTTTGCGCGACAGCAACGCAGCGGTGAGAACTCCAGGTGCAGATTGCAAAAGTCGCCGGCGCGACCACCTGCGAAAGGATCTGGGTGTCGACGTCAAAGTCATTGGCTTGGAGTTTCCCTCCATTGGGAGCGACCGGCCTTTCCCGACCGGAGTGATCAACCGGTTACAGGATGAGTCTACATCCGCGATGAAAACGCATCAGAGGGGTTGTTGTTCTCGTTTGAAAGTGCACATGATTGGTCTTGGCCCGACTTCCGGCGGTCATGGAGCGGAATGTGGGTCTGCGAGCGCCTGTGAAAGCTGCCTCGCCTGGGTGCTGTTCGGATCGACTGCGAGCGCCTGTTTTACTGCCTCTTTTGCATCCTGCCATTTCGACTCGCTGGCCAGAGTTGCCGCCAGATTTATCCAGGCGGCCACATAAGACGGGGACGCGCGAACGGCGGCGCGAAAGAAGCCTTCCGCCTGCTCGGGGTCCCCGTCGCGAACCCTAAGATAGCCCAACTGGTTTTGCGCTTCGGCCAGATTGGGGTTCAATTGAATGGCTCGCTGTAAGAGTTGTGTTTCACCGGAAATGTCATTCAACTTGTCTAGTGCCCTGGAAAGTTTGTAAGAGAGAATGGGTTCATCCGGGTCATCTTCCAGCGCCTGGCGATAGAGCGAAGCAGCCTGCACGGAATCGCCGGCGGCCATGGCCTGATCGCCCTCTTCGGCTTTGCCAGCGGCCTGGATTCGGTTGGAACGGGCCTCCTTCAACTGCTGATAAATTCGCAATTTCTCCTGCGCCTGAGCCGTATCGCCAAGGCGCTTCAAGACCATAGCAAGATCGTATTCGACCTCCGGATCGTTGTCGCCGAGGGCAATGGCCTGTTCGAATTGTTGCCTTGCGCCGGGCAGGTCGCCTAACTTGGCCAGTGTATTGCCAAGTTCCCAGTGAGACTGAAAGTAGTCAGGTTTCAAGGCGACAGAGCGTTCGAGATGGGCGCGTGCAGACGCGAAATCCGCTTCTCGAGATTCCAGAATGGCATTGAGGTAAAGAACCTCCCACTCGTTGGGGTAGGCTTTGAGCAATTTACGCCCGAGTTCGGTGGCGTTGGCGCCGTGGGCGGAGACGAGAGCTCGCAGATAAATCAGTTGCGTGGCCTTGTCGTTAGGATGTTTATCGAGCGCCAGATCAAGCACGGCAAAGGCATCCTGATCACGGCCATGCAGCATGAGGACGAGGCTCAGCTCATCGGCAATCGGCAGAGAGTCCGCGTCGTCATTCAGACCCTCGCGCAGGGTTTTGATTGCAGGTTCCAGTTGTGCGGTACCGACATAAGCCTCTCCCAGATTCAGACTTTGCTGAGGAGTTCGCGCGCGGCTAGTGCCGGGCTTGTCCAGCAGTGCAATTACGGCGGGATAATCCTTCTGGTCGATCAAATCTTGGGATAGGGAATCCAGAGCAGGCGCGGAATCCGGATCGATGGCAAGGGCGGCCCGCCATTCATTCTCGGCGTCAGCCACTCTCCTCTGCCGGTCCAAGACCGCCGCCAGCGCCAAATGGGGACGAATATCGTTTGCATCCAACAGCTTCGCTTGAATCAGCGGCGCAACGGCTTGTTCGTTGTGGCCTGAGGAATAGAGACTGAGTCCCCAGAGATAGGCGAGAGTGGCGGACTTCGGTTGCAGACGGGAGGCGGACGCAAAAGCGGTGGCGGCGCAGTCAAATTGTCTCGTATTGACGAACCAGTTTCCCAGGGTGGCGTAGTTTTCGCTGGTGGGCTGTGCTTTCAAACGCGTCGTCAACTCTGGCGGCGGCGTACAGGCGGCTGAAGCCAGGGAAGGCGTCCCAAAGAGAAGAGGGGAGGAGGCGCCAATCAGGACCCACATCGCGGCGACTGAGGAGCTGGTTCGCCATTCAAATCTCCGCGCCGAGGTCCAGGGAAGTTTCATCAGTCACCGTTTTGGGAGCGTCGCAGGTTAAGACTACTCCCCCGCGTACCTGCTCTGCTTGATCCAAGCGCAGTTTACAAGTCCACGAAACGGAAGACCATCGTACGAAAGTCGGAGTGGGCCGGAGCCGAGACTCGCGCAGAAGATTGCTCGCAGTTGCAACAAAATCAATCATTGCCGAGTGCCGGAGCGAGGAAAACGAGCACCGCGAAAAAATGCTTAGCAATCCGACTTTTGGCGGATACATGACGTTGTTCGGCGAGCGTACAGTTCGACTCGCCATCGAAGAGTTGATTGCAATGGTATTGAACTTGTCAAGCAAGGGCGGCAATCAGGAGTTTTGTCTTCTGATTAAACAATGCCCGAGGATGAAAACGATTTCAAACGCTTCCAGCGTTTCAGGGAGAGCGTGAGACCGGGGAATGCGTTCCAGGTAATTATTTCAGGAGGTAGTCATGCAGTTGATCAGTGCAAAGGGAATTCGAGCTCTGCTGCTGATGTTCGTTTTTGGCTTTGTCAGCTCAGCAGCCCTTCTCTTCGGACAAGGGACGACCGGAAGTTTGAGCGGCCAGGTTACCGATTCTATGGGTGCGGTAATTCCGGGTGCGGCTGTCACCCTCACCAATATCGATACCAATTACCCGCAAAGTGCAACCACCGATTCACAGGGCGTTTACCAGTTCAAGCTGGTGCCGCCCGGCAACTATTCGCTTTCAGTCGCAGCTGGATCCTTCGCTCAGTACATGCAGAAGGGCATTGTGATCAATGCCAACCTGTACGCAACGCAGAATGTGCAGATGAAGGTGGCGACGGCCAAAGGCGAGACAATCAATGTGACCGCCGATGCCGAGTTGATCGACACGACGTCTGCCGAGTTGGGAATGACGGTGAACGTGGAGGCCATGAGCGACTTGCCACTGCTGGGACGCGATCCCACCAGTCTGGCCTTGTTGGCGCCGGGCATGGTTGACGGTAATAAGGCCGGTGTTGCCTGGCAGCAGGGCGGTTTCTCCTTCCCGGGTGAATCGATCGCCTCGGCCAATGGCGGCCGCGTCGGAAGCACATATTACATGCTTGACGGCGTCTCCAACATGGACAACTACCTGGGGTCAAACTCGCCCACTCCCAATCCCGACGCGACGCAAGAGTTCCGCCTGATCACCAACAACTTCAGCGCAGTTTATGGCTTCTCGACGGGCGGCGTAGTTTCCATGGCCACCAGGAGCGGCACCAACCAGTGGCACGGCGGCCTTTTCGAATTCATGCGAAACGGGGATTTCGATGCGCCGAATTGGAGCAACCACTTACAGGACACCTATCGACAGAACCAATATGGCGGCTATGTCGGCGGGCCGGTCCTGAAGGATAAGCTCTTCTTCTTCTTTAACTACCAGGGAACGGTTCAGGTCGGCGGCCCGGGAACTTCAGATAATTTCACAACGTTGCCCACCGTGCAGATGATGAACGGCGACTTCAGCGGGCTCATCGATTATGCTCAGGCCCACAATTCCGGCTGTGGTTCGGGCTATAGCGTCGCTGCATCTCTCCAAACAACAAACTGCGGTTGGCTGAACGGTCCATTTCACTCTGTGAACGGAGTGCCCAACCAACTAATCGGCGGCGCCGCAAGCCTCGATCCGGTGGCGGTACAGTTCACCAACGATGGACTTCCTGGTCATTCAGCCCCGGCATCAGGAACTGCCGCTCCGACGTCTGGCGCCCAGAACCTGGCAGGGCAGATGCTGTACGCTTCGGCCGCCCTCGCGAACCAAACTTATCAACAGTACACATCCAGGGCCGATTACGATCTGTCGAAGGACCAGCGCATCACGGTGCGCTCCTTCATCGACCGGTATATTCAGCCTGCCGGGGACACGCCGGGTAATGTTCTCTCCGTCTTGAACTTGAGCAACTGGAATCAAACCTTCGGGGAGCAGATGTGGTATTTCAACGAGATACTGCAGCACACCTGGACGGTGAACCCCAGCACGGTCAATACAGCCACGGTTCTCTGGACGCAGCAAAGCGCGCACAACGGCACCCCGGTGGTCGACAAGAGCGGCAAGAACATGTGCTGGTCGCGCTATATCAGCATCACCGAACCGACCTGCTACATGGAAGGCGCGTATTTTGGCGGCGCAAATGGCGGCTGGACCGAGCCCTCGCAAGAGGTCCGTTCCACAGAGGGCATTTCTGACACTCTCATCAAGACCGTCCATCGTCACACGCTGTCGGTAGGCGTAGATCTCCAGCACCAGAGAGCGGTCGAAGATGCAAAGAACTACCCGGCCGATGCCATCATCGGCTTTAACGGCAGCTACACGGGCAATGGTACCGCCGACTGGTTGATGGGAAACATGGCCAGCTTCGAGCAGGGCGCGGGCGAACTGGCCGATATTCAAGGTTGGCAGATCGACCCGTACGTCAACGACGAGTTCCGTGTGAAGCCCGGCTTGACGCTTACTCTCGGGCTCCGGTGGGATCCGGACTTCGCGCCGATTTCCGTCGGAGGCCGTGGCGCGGCTTTCGTGCCCGGACAGCAGAGCAACATCTTTCCCGCGGCGCCGGCGGGTCTGGTTTTCCCCGGCGACCAGGGCGTGGATGCTGCGCTTCGCCCGAGCAGCAAATTCTTCTTTGAGCCCCGCATCGGCGTGGCCTGGCAGCCGAGGAATTTACCCCACACCTCCTTCCACGGCGCATTCGGCATGTTCAGCGCACCGGTGCCTTACTCCGATTACAACCACGTTGTGGATATCGCACCCTTCGCTACGGCTCTCTCACCGCCCGCGCCGTCGAATACGCCAATTTGCACCGACTCCGGCTCGACGGGAGCGGCCACATGCACGCCGAATTCCTCCCAGTCGATCACCGGATACATGAACTTCCACAATCCGTATGCGACTTCAAGCTTCGGGACCAACGGCGTATCCCCGTTTCCCCCGTTCGCATCTGTCGCCTACAAACCGCCGTCGAATGCCCAGATCCCAGGGCCTGTCTATTTGCAGGACTCCTTTGGCCGGAACTTCAAAGCGGGCATGACCCAGGCCTGGAACGTGTCCGTCGAGCAGCAACTCAGCAACACAATGGCTCTCCGAGTCGCTTACGTTGGCAGCGAGTCCTATCATCAAAGCTACGTGCAGGATGACAACTTTGCCAGCTACAGCTTCTGCACCTATTACAACAACAGTCTCTGCCCAACTTCAACTCAAGCGAACCTGAACAATGGCACCCTCAAGCTGGCTGCTGCTCCGTATTCCAACTTCACCGGAATCCTGGAGTATGACAGCGGCGCCACCTCCAGCTATCACTCCCTGCAAACCACGTTCCAACGGCACATGGCACACGGCCTCCAGGCGCAGTCCAGCTTTACTTGGCAAAAAACGCTCGACGTGGCCAGTTCCGCCAACATCGCGGCAAGTCAGAACGGAATCAACAATCCCAGGGATCTGCGCTGGAGCCGCGGAATCTCCAACGCGAACATCCCATTCACCTGGACGACCAACTTTGTCTACCACAGCCCTGACCTGAATGGGAAGGGCCTGCTAGTGCGCGAAGCACTCGGAGGCTGGGAGATCAGTCCCATCATGACCTGGCAATCGGGTACACCGTTCGGCATCGGCTCCGGCAGCAGTCAAGGTGCCTTTGGCGAGCTTGGCAAGGGCAGCGGCTGCCTCCAATTCTGCGCTGGTGACCGCGCTGACCGTGTTCCGGGAGTGCCGCTCAAGGTTCGTCAAGGCGGGCGTTCGACCTGGACCAAAAATTACTACAACACGGCCGCGTTTACCACCCGTCACGACGGGACCTTCGGCAACAGCGGTCGAAACCTCATCCAAGGGCCTCCGGGCTTCAACACAGATACATCTCTCATGAAGAACTGGACCATTCTTGAAAGGTACCAGCTCCAGTTCCGCTTCGAGCTCTACAACGCATTCAACCATCCAATCATGGCCAATCCGAGTGCTAATCCAGGGGATGCGGGAGGTAGTGCAACCGCCCCAATCAACGGTGGCAACGACGGTTTTGGCGGCACCTCCAACACCACCCGCATAGGTCAGGCTGCATTGAAATTCACTTTCTAACCAACCCGCTGTCCTGGGCAGCGTATCTTGCTGCCCAGGACAGTTTTTTGCTCTCAAGATCGTCCACGGAACCTGCGTCGCAAGCTCGCTATGCAACGGATGATCGCCTTATGATCATCGTATGGGTCACAGTCCGAGCGTTGACCCGGAGGTTCAACCAATGCTCGAGACCAGGCCGAAGCTTCCCTGGATTCACTCTCGCCGGCTACTGACACTGGGGACGGCTCTCACATGCATTATCTTTTCCGCATGGATTCTCCCCATGCACTGCGGAGTTCTCGGCAACAGTCAGCAGGGCCCAGCCGCCGAATCCAAAGCAGACCTCTGGCCAGTCTCTATCGATTACCCACAAGATGGGTCCATATTTCCGCCGGGCATCACTCCGCCGACATTTCTTTGGCGCGACGCGGCGGGGCAATCCTGGTGGATCGATATTGCTTTTGCCGATCGTTCCGCGCCCATTCATGTGCAACCCGAAGCAAAACGGATGCAGGTCGGCGTGATCGATCCGGAGTGCATCAGCGATACTAACGAGCTGCCCAAGCTGACTCCGCAACAGGCGGCATCCTGGACGTGGACCCCCGACGCGGCCCTCTGGAAATCCATTCAGGAGCATTCCACTGTGTCGCCGGCCACAGTGACGATTACAGGCTCTACCGATGCACGTGGCAAGGTTTCGCAAGCGCACATATCGCTCACCACTTCGTCCGACCCTGTAGGCGCCCCGATCTTTTATCGCGATGTTCCGCTGATGCCGAGCGCGGGCGCAAATGGGACCGTGCAACCACTGTCACCCGCCTCCATTCATCTGATCAAGTGGCGGCTGAGAGATATTCGACAACCGGAGAGTCGCACCGTGTTGACAAATATGCCTACCTGCGCCAACTGCCATTCCTTCTCACGCGACGGAAAGACGATGGGCATCGACGTGGATGGACCTGCGAACGATAAAGGCCTCTTCGCTATTGCGCCGGTTACCCAGCACATGTCCATTCAGAACAACGACATCGTGCAATGGAACACGGACGGTGAAGCCGGAAAAGTTCGCGTGGGATTTATGTCCCAGGTCTCCCCGAATGGACGTTATGTAGTGAGCACCTTTGCCGGCTCTTCGCTTGATGTCTCCAACACCTATTTCGTAACCAACTTCAAGGACTATCGGTTTTTGCAGGTCTTCTATCCCACCAGAGGAATTCTGGAATGGTACGACCGCACAACGCGTCAGCGGCACCCGCTGCCCGGCGCCGACAATCCCAGCTTTGTGCAAACTGATGGAGTGTGGAGCCCGGACGGCAAATCCATCGTGTTTGCGCGTGCCGAGGCGAAAGACCCGTACCCGCCCGGCGAGCCGAAAGCATTGCATGCGAACGATCCCAACGAGACCCAGATTCAGTACAACCTTTATCGCGTACCGTTCAACGAAGGCCGAGGCGGTACACCGGAGCCGATTGCCGGCGCCTCAGACAACGGAATGAGCAACAACTTCCCCAAGGTTTCTCCGGACGGTCGATGGATTGTCTTTGTGCAGTGCCGTAACGGCCAGCTCATGCGTCCTGACAGCCAGCTTTTCATTGTTCCTTTCGCTGGCGGCCAGGCCAGACGCCTTCGCGCCAACACATCGCTGATGAACTCATGGCACAGCTTCTCACCCAATGGGCGTTGGTTGGTGTTTTCTTCGAAGGCGCGGTCGCCTTATACGCAAATGTATCTCACCCACCTCGACGAAGAAGGCAATTCCACCCCGGCGATTCTCATCGACAATGCCACCGCATCCAATCGCGCGGTCAACCTGCCTGAGTTTGTCAACATCCCGGGCGATGGAATCGCCGACATACAAGTTCCTGCTGTCGATTTGTACAGGCTGATCGACGAGGCAATGCAACTGGAGGAAAAGGGCGACAACGACGGGGCTCTGGCAATTTGGAAGCGCGCCCTCGCGATGGACCCCGAAAATGCAAAGGCCCAAAACGGCCTGGGTATTTCTCTTTACGTTCATGGCGAAACCGAAGAAGGATTTGAACACCTTCGCCACGCTATTCGCCTTAATCCACTCTCAGCCGAGAACCACTTCGTCCTGGGCAGATTCCTGCTCGATCACGGTCATGTGCAGGAGGCATTGCCAGAACTCAGGTCCGCCGTCGAAATTCGACCGTATTTTGAGTCGTGCGAGGAAGCGCTGGGTAGCGCCTACCAGGATATGGGCGAGAATTCAGAGGCGCTTGACCACTGGCGCAGTGCTCATGTCATCGACCCCACACGCATCAGTGCTACGCTGGGTCTGGCCTGGCTGCTAGCAACCGCATCAGATGCGTCGCTGAGAAACGGAGCTGAAGCTGTTGCACTGGCCGAGACCGCTGCGGCTGCAGAACCGGCCAGTGCGGAGGTGCTGGATACGTTGGCAGCGGCCTATGCAGAAGATGGGCAATTCACACAGGCATCGGCTACAGCATCGCGGGCTTTGGAGTTGGCCGAGGCGCAAGGAAACAAGAAGCTGGCGACAGCACTCCGAGGCAGGAAACAGCAGTATGCAAAGGATAGGCCATTCCATGAAGAAAGAAGAACAGAATTGCGTCAACTCGGCTCCAACCCGCAATCCCCGCTCGGGAGTCAATGAGCAACCAGGGCTCAATGATGCAAAGGCATGCACGCTTCAATGCTAACGCCTTTCCCGGGCTCGCTGATGACGCGGAACTTTCCCCCGGATCGTTCGGTTCTTTCTTTCATGCCCTTCAAACCGAAGTGTCGGCCTTTCAGGCCTTCGGCCTCGCGGACATCGAAGCCGCAGCCGTCATCGACAACCAATAGGGTCAGATCGCGGCGGTTGCACCTGAGCGCTATGTCTACATGTGCCGGATTGCCATGAACCGCGGCATTGCAGACCGCTTCGCGTGCCACCATCAGCAGATCGTGAGCGAGCGGATGGCTTATCGCGACGGGAGTTCCAGTGATGGAGCATCCAACCGGAACTCCGAATTCCGTACTTGCCTTGCCGGCCATGCTCTCAAGCTTTTCAGCCAAATCGGTAGTGTCGTTATCCGGCTGGCGAAGATTCCACACAGCTTCACGAGCCTCGTTGATAATGGTGCGCAATTGCAGTCGCGCGAAGTCCAGCAGGCCATTTCCATCCCGGTCAATCGAGGGTTCCATTGAGACGGCCTCCAGAAGGGCAGAAACACCGGTGCATCCCTGAATCACTGTGTCGTGCATCTCTCGGGCGAGCCGGCTTCGTTCTCCCAAAACTGCCTCGAACCGAGTGCGCACCTGACGCACCCGGTATTGGTAGGCGCCCAGGATGTTTAATGCAGCAAGTGCCAGGCAAGCTGCGATGAACCACCAGGTGCGATAGAAAAATGGCCGTTGAACAATCTCCACAGAAACCTCGCTCACCGCGCCTGGGTCGCCGACATCGAATGCCCGTACGCGGAATCGATATTTACCCGGTGGGAGATTTGTATAATCGGCGGTTCGCGCCACGGTAGGCGCACTCCAGTCCCGATCAAATGCGTCCAGCAAATATCGAAAACGCAAGCCTGTTTGGGAGCGTAGACGGATTGGTGTGAAAGCAAATTCGAGACGGCTGTTTCCTGGCTGCAACACGATCGGCTCGGCCATGGAAGCGGGCCGTCCGTCCGCGAGCACGGACAGGACATGTAAGGGCGGAGGCGGCAAAACGGGGCGCTGAAAAGGAAGAATATGGATTGGACCACGATTGCTGGGAAACCATACATCGCCTTGGGCGGTGATGCAGCCGGAGGATTCAGTTCCGCCATAGATCTCAGTATTGTTGGCCATCTCCGAGATGGAGTAGAACGTGAGCGCAAAGTGGCGCGTCGACAAGTCCGCTTGGGCGTCAAGTTCATGGCGGTTCAGCAGCGATATCCCATTGGGGCCGCTCAACCATAGGTGTGCGCCACGGTCTTCCAGAATGTCGTAGATGGCATTGCCGGAAAGCCCATCGTCAGCGGTGAAGTGTGCAATGTGGCCTTCGCGGAGGCGGAATAAGCCATTGTTGCGCGTTCCAAACCACAGTCCACCGTCCTCATCTGCGTGAATGGCAAACACTTTCATCTGCGCCATTGCCGCAGTCGTCACGTCCTGTATGAAACTGCCGGCATGCATGTGGCTCAAACCGCGGTCGGTGCCGATCCACAGATCGCCGCGACTGTCTTCAAGCAAACAACGGATTCCGGGATACGCAAGTCCATCGTGGGCCTGATAGCTGACGATTTGTGGATGCGCACCATCTCCAACCAGGTGATTAAGGCCATTGTCGGTGCCGATCCACATGCTTCTGTCATGGTCCTGGGCGATTGCTCGAATGAAATTATTTGTGAGTCCGTTCAGATTGGTCCAGCGCATCGTGTGGCCGCTTGCAATGCGGTAGATCCCATCACCGTCTGTGCCGGCCCATAGCGCTCCAGATAAGTCGCGGAACATATTGCGGACGTGAATGCCTTGCATGCCCGGCAGAACCCGCTGCTTCAGAGCGCCGTCTTTCATCTGAAACAGCAGCGTGGAGCCAATCCAGAAGCTCCCGTCGCTGTCTCTATAGATTGTTTCGAAGTCAGAATCGTTCGCCTGAGGTAGTGGGACAATGCTCACCTGCGTCCGAGTCAGGCGCACCATCCCAGTCTGCGTGCCAATCCAGAGATTCCTCTCCCGGTCCTCGAAAAGGTTCAACACAGTGTTGCTCGGCAAAGCAGTGGGCGCGCTCGTTTGGACAAGCTTGCCGCCATCGAACGTGAACAAACCCTGTCCGATTGTGCCGATCCAAAGAACTCCGTCCGGCGTCTGTCGCAGAACCCTCACCGTGGCCGTGACACCAGCGACGCGTTCGAAACGGCGCTCTCCCGGGCGCATCCTGTTCAGTCCGGCGACGGTACCTACCCACAACGTTCCATCGCTTGTCTGCAGGATGCTCTTCACCTGATTCTGACTCGCCTCAACTCCTAGAGAATAACCGGTTGCGGTTTTGCCATCGATCCGCATCAACCTTGATCCGCCCACCCATTGTTGACCATCGCGATCTCGAAAGATGGAATGGACGGAGAGTGCAGGAATTGCCAGAGTTCCATCGACCCGCACAAATCCGTTGCTCGCCAGGCGAAGCAATCCACCGTCGGTGCCGGCCCAGATGGCGCCATCCGCGTCCTGGGTTAACACTCTTACGAAATCGTTTCCGCCTCCCTCGTGGGTCAGCCAGGAGTGAAACCCTCCGCCCGAGTAGCTCAGCACACCGCCGCCTTCCGTGCCCATCCAGAGAGTGCCGTCTTGCGCAGTGAACAGGCAGAACACACTGTTCTCGTGCAGCGCAGGCGTGTTCTGGCGGTCAAATAGAGTGAAATGCGCACCATCGAAGCGCAGTAACCCTCCCGTAGTGCCAATCCATAGATAGCCATCGGGGGTTTGAGCGAAAGCTTGGACCGTCTGCTCCGGCAATCCGTCCGGGGCCTGCCACACATGGCGGGTATAACCTTCGAGGCTGTCGCCGAGCGAGGGGGCACAACCAAACGAGCAGGCCAACACTAAGACGGCAATCGTGCGCAGGAAATTCATTGCGGCGCTCAGTATACCGTGACCTGTCGTGCGACCGCAGAGCGCCCAGCCAGAAATTCTGGCCAATCGGACTTTCGGAGGATATGTAATCGGTTACAAGGGAGTAGAGTGGTCTTTCTCCAGGGCTGCGCCAAAGATTCGGGCATGAAAAAGATGCAGTCAGGACGGAGTAAGCAATGGTATTTTCTTTTGGGCGACCGAGGGCGCAAAACTCACGGCATGTTTCTGGATTGACCCATGTGGCGGCTTGTTGTGCACTGATCCCTTTTCTCTTTTCCGCCCTCTGTGGTCCCGCGCAAAATGTGCAATTTATTCGGATAGATGCCAGTCAGCCATACGCCGATCCAGTCCCAGCAAGTTACGATGAAGGATATTCCACGTCGCCGTCTGGCAATGTCATCGGGATTAACAGCCGGTACCTTACCTTCGACAAAAAGCCCTGGTTGCCGGTCATGGGGGAGTTTCATTTCTCTCGCTACCCACCCTCGCGATGGGAAGAGGAACTTCTCAAGATGAAGGCGGCCGGGGTCAATATCGTTTCTACCTACGTGTTCTGGATTCATCACGAGGAGATCGAAGGTCGCTTCGACTGGAAGAATCAACGGGACCTGCGTGCCTTCGCGCAGTTGTGTGCCAAGCATGGCATGTACCTTGTCGCGCGCATCGGTCCGTGGGCTCACGGGGAAGTGCGCAACGGTGGGTTCCCCGACTGGGTTGTGAAGGCCGGGCCAACCAGGGTCAACGATGCGGTTTATCTCGCCGAAGTCCGCGGTTGGTACAACCAGATTGGCGAGCAATTGAAGGGGCTGCTTTGGAAAGATGGCGGTCCGGTCATCGGAATTCAGCTCGAAAACGAGTATTCGCAACGCGGCCCAGGAGCGGGCGCAGAGCACATTCTGCAACTCAAGAAGATGGCGATCGAATCCGGATTCGATGTTCCGTTCTACCTGGTTACGGGATGGGACAACGCCGCTGTGCCGGAACGCGCGGTGCTTCCCCTTTATGGCGGCTACCCCGCCGCACCCTGGGACGGATCTCGTGGCAAGTTGCCGCCGCAAGAAGTTTACGCCTTTCGTTTTCAAAGCAGGGTAACAGCGAATATGGGCGCGATTGGGGCCTCGAATGCTGCGGGAGCCCTTTCCTCCGGACATTACTCATTGCCCTATTTCACAACGGAGATCGGAGGAGGCAACGAGGTCACTTACCACCGCCGTCCAGTTATCGAGCCCGACGATATCGCGTCAATGGTGCCTGTCATGCTTGGGTCGGGCGTCAATCTCTATGGCACATATATGTTCCAGGGTGGCGAGAACCCTGACGGCAGCCTGACTACGCTGCAAGAGTCTCAAGACACCGGCTTCCCCAATGATGTGCCGTTCAAGTCGTACGATTTTCAAGCGCCGCTTGGCGAGTTCGGACAAGAGCGCGCATCATTCCGCAAGCTGAAAGTCTTTCAATATTTTCTGAACGAGTTCGGGTCTGACCTGGCCCCGATGATAGTGCATGCTCCAGCGGCGCTGCCCAAGACAGTGGATGACTTCACCATACCGCGCGCTTCGTTGCGCTCGCGGGGCGATGCGGGCTTCATATTCCTGAATAACCATGTGCGCGCGTATTCCATGCCGGCGCGGCCCGCAACACAGTTTGAGATTCGCCTTCCGAACGGAACGCTGCTGGTTCCGAATCACCCAGTGGATATTCCATCCGGCGCCTATTTCATATGGCCTTTCAATCTGCGCGTGGATGGCATCAATCTGCGCTACAGCACCGCCCAACTGTTCACGCGCCTGAAGGACGGCAATTCAACCACACTTTACTTCGAGGCGATTCGCGGCATTCCGCCGGAGTTCGCCTTCGACGCGGCCAGTGTTCGTACCCTGCATTCGTCGAGCGGACAAACAACTTCAGACCCGGGTGTAGTGTCGGTAAGCGGAATCAAGGCTGGCGTCGAGTCGTCCATCGATCTGGTCTCCAGCCAGGGGAAGAACGTGCGAATTGTGGTACTCGCGCCACAGGAAGCAGAAGATGCCTGGAAGATTCGCATCGGTGAAGTCGACCACCTTCTGATCTCAGGCCAGGACTTTTTCGCCGACTCCGATGGCAAAGCCGGCCGAATCTGGTTGCGCTCGCGGCAGGCGCCGGAATTCTCGTTCAGCATTATGCCTCCCATCGCAACCGCGCCCACCGGGAGTCTGGCTTTGTCGGAGACTGCAGCCGATTCTCGGGTGGTCTCCTTCACCGCCGCGGCCAGGACGTACAATCCGGACCTGAAAGACCGTCTCATTCAGGCCGCCGGGGAAGTACAGCCGGTCCGATTGGGGCCCCGCCAGAGTTGGCGGCCAAATGGGGTGGCCCAGGCCCCCGAAGATACGGAGTTCTCAAGCGCCGCGAAGTATTCGCTTACACTGCCCAGCAGAGTGATGGATGGCTTGAGCGAATTGTTCCTCGATGTCATCTATCAAGGCGACGTGGCCAGGCTCACGGCCAAGGGAAGATTGCTGGAAGACGACTTTTTTAATGGCCATCCTTGGCATGTAGGGCTTAGCCGGTTCCTTGACCCACAAGCCGCCGGCACTTTTGAACTAAGCATTCTGCCGCTACGCAACGACGCACCGATTTACTTCGAGTTGCCGAAGCCGATTGTTTTTCCCGCCAATGGCCAGATAGATAGGCTGGACTCGCTGAAACTGGTGCCCGAGTACCAACTGATCCTCGACACAGGAATGCCTCATTGATCAGGCCAGTGCGACGCATTGGGGAGTTTTTCGATCTCGCTTGCGATTCCCTGCTGCGATGGAGCGGCAGGGGAGTCGATAATAATCCACACATTGGAGGTCGAGATGCTCAATGAGTTGAAGCCGGCCGTGTTACCCTCTGTGCTCACTCGAGTGCCGGCAGCGCTTGGGTATCTTCCGATGCAAGGCGGTTTCCGATGCCAATGATCAGGCGGGAAGTTCCGGCGGACGAGCAGCGGGAACTCAAAGGGGAGTGCAGGATTCGCGTCCTCGTCATCGACGATCATCCAGTCACCCGCTTCGGCATTGCGGCCATCATTGAAGCCACACCGGACATGACTGTTGTTGCCCAGGCAGGGAGCGGAGAAGAGGCTGTTGAACTCTTCGAAAAGCATCTTCCCGATATCACCCTCATGGACCTCAGGCTGCCAGGGATGAGCGGTGTCGAGGCCATCCGCACCGTCATTACCAAACATCGCAACGCCAGGTTTGTCGTGCTCACCACCTATGAGGGCGACGAGGATATCCATCAGGCGCTTCAGGCAGGTGCCCGCAGCTACATCATCAAAGGAATGCCGCATGAGGCATTGGTGGGCGCCGTGCGCCGCGTCCATGCCGGCGGACAGTTTCTACCTCCGCCGGTGTCGCGTGCACTCTTCTCGCGCATTCCGAATTCAGAACTCAGCGCACGCGAGCGCGAAGTCCTCAACCTGATCGTCCGGGGCAAGAGCAACAAGGAAATTGCTGCCGCGCTTGGCATCACTGAATCCACTGTCAAATGCCATGTCAGCGTGATCCTGATGCGGCTGAACGTAACGGACCGCACACAGGCGGTCGTCACCGCTCTGCGTCGAGGACTGGCGCACCTGTAGTTGTGAATCGGAAAGACCCCGCCGCATGAGTTTCAGGCGAGTGGGAGCTATCGAAACAACACCCTGTTTCCAGGCTATCGGCAGATCGCCGGCCTCACGATTGACTTCACAACTGCACCCAAGTGCCAGGTCGATTTGCGGCTTTTACGTCTCCACATTAGCCTGACATCGGGGACCACGGAAGATTCAAGGATAGTGATTTGTTCTTATTGAGTTTCTGCTCGACTGCGCCAAAGATGGGCCATTGAAATCAATGATGGCCCGCGGACTCTTCAAGTTTTTCCAGTGACCGGCCCTTGGTTTCAGGCACAAAGAGAACAACAAATGCTGCACCCGCAAAGCAGATTCCGGCGTAGACTGAGAACGCGCCGGAAGTTCCGAGAGACTTGTTCAGAAGCGGAAACGTGTATGTAAGAACGAAGGACGCTACCCACAAGGTGGCCACTGAGATGGACACCGCGGACGCTCGCATCCGATTGGGAAATATCTCGGTAATGAGAACCCAGGTAATGGGAGCCAGCGACATGGCGTAGCAGGCGATGGCGCAAAGTGTCAGTACGAGCACCCAAAGACCTCGCATGTGCGCGTGATAGGCAAAGCTCGCAGCCAGGTGCGACGCGCCGATGGCAAGACAGCCGAAGATCATCAGGCGTCGGCGGCCAAGCCGATCAACGAGCAGCATGGCGACGAGTGTGAAAAGCAGATTGGTGGTTCCGGTGATCACGATATTGAAAAGAATGTCGTTCACTCCGTAGCCTGCGCTTCGATAGACCTCTTCCGCATAGTTGAAGAGAATATTGATGCCGCTACCTTGTTGCAGGACGGCCAAAGCGGCGCCGATGAGGAGGAGTCTACGCCCAGGGAAAGAAATCAGTTCGCGCCAACGTGCATTTTCGTGCTGGGCGGCGATTGATCTCTCAATTGCATCGAGCTCGGCACGCGCGTAACTCTCGCCACCGATCCTGGAAAAGACCTCCTGCGCCTTCGCGGATCTCTGATTTACTGCCAACCAGCGGGGGCTCTCCGGGATACAAGGTGCAGCCGTCAGGAACACGAGTGCAGGAACAGCCACGGCAGTGAACATCCAGCGCCAACCATATTGCGCGTTCCACGACGCGGCCATCGCGACTCTGTCGAACCCCGGAGGAACCTTATCGGCGATGCCCCAGTTCGCGATCTGCGCGACAAGAATACCGATGACGATGGCGAGTTGATTCAAGCTGACGAGTCTTCCGCGCCACGCGGCGGGGCTGATTTCGGCGATGTACATCGGAGACACATTGGAAGCGAGTCCAATGGCGATGCCGCCAGTGATGCGCCAAAAGATAAATGCGGCGAACGAATGGGCCCAGCCGGTAAACACCGAGGAGATCGCGAACAGCAGCGCCGAAAGAACGAGAACCTTTTTGCGCCCCAGCCTGTCACTGAACGGCCAGGCCAGCAAGGATCCGGCAAGACAGCCAATCAGTGCGCAACTGTTTGCCCAACCGACGAGCGCTTCGGAGGTCAAATGAAAGTAGGCTTCGTAAAAGGGCTTTGCTCCGCCAATGACGACCCAGTCATATCCAAACAACAGGCCGCCCATCGCTGCGACAAAGGCGATCGTCCACAGATAGCCGAGTTGAAGTTCAGCGGCGGAATTCGATGGCGCAGCCGATCCGGACGATGGTATTTGCATGATTCAACGCACCGTCGTCTGTTGGCTGGAGCTGCGAGGTTGGGTGAACAAATCGGTGGCGCCCTCATGATTGCAGTCCATATTGAGCACTTCACGGATGAGACTCTCCGACTCGGCCTTGCCGTTCAATCCAGCACAGGCTAGAGCGCGGAGGAAGAAGGCGTTCACGCGGTTTCGCTGGGAAAGATCCTCATCGAAGAGGAGCATGGCGGGAAGTGAGGTCGCGAAATAATCGATCTTCGGCTCTTTCTGTTCCAGTTCAATCGAATAGTCGTAGACCCTTTTGAAGAGCAAACGGGCCTCGTCTTCTTTACCGAGTGATCGCAGAGCGAGAGCGCTCCAGAATGTCATTTCGGAAACTTCGCGCACCGACATCTGTTGGAAGTCGCCTCTTTGCCTTACGGCCCGCATCCACCATGCACGAGACTCCTCGCCCTGACTCTCGCAGTGGAAGGCCTCACCGATCCAGTAGCAGATGTCGCTCTGGTTCGTTAGCAAATGCCTGGCTTCGCCTAGGTTTTCGGGCGGCTGAAGCGCGGCCAGGAACCGGCTCCGCGCTTCCGCGTAGTTTCTGCTATCGAGAGCGCGGCGTCCCAGGAGGAGGTGCGCGCGCACATACTGAGCAAGAACCAGTCCTTCTCCGCCCTCCCACGGCTGAAACTTGCGACGAAGCAGAAGATTGAGTGCATCCTCCGGCTTTCCCACCTGGTTGTAAAGAGTGGCCAGTTCGACCGATAGATCGTCGCGAAGATCGATGAGATGGGCGTGACCTAGCAGTTCGTTGAGCCGCTTCGCGGGAGACCTTCCAGTCCGCTTCCAGAGTTGGTCGCGCTCATACAGAACCCTTGCATCTAGTGGGTCAGCCTCGAAAGCAGTATCGAAGCACTCCAGCGCGCGCACTGCATCGTGACGAAAATTGAAGTACGCGATTCCAAGATTACGATGGAGGAAAGCAAATCTCGAATTCTTGCGCGCAGCGGCTTCCCAGCAACAGATCGCTTCTTCGTACCGGCGCTTGTCATAATGGAGATTGCCGAGAAGGTACGACGCCGCCCAACTCTCCTCATCCGATTGCGCGGCCCACTCCAGCACAAGGATCTCTTCGAGACGGCTTGGAAAACAATGATCGAGGGATACGGCCGCCGCTTGCTTCAACGTTTGCTTTACTCCCGAGATATCAAGTCTGTTCTGGACGTACGCAAGAGTGAACAAGATAGTTGGGACAGAACCATCGCATGCGCAAATATTAGCTGATTGAAGCACGTAGAGTGCCGACTCATGCTGGCCGGCGCGATTGAGGTCGAAGGCAAGATCCAGAGCTTCTTGTCCGTTCGAGGGTGCGATTCCCTTGTGCCAGCGCGCGCCCACATCCAGGGGATCGATCGCAAGCGACTCATCGAAAACAGCAGCCGCGGCGGGCAAATCGCCCAGGTGCTCAAGCACGACTCCGAGGAGGTTGCGCGCATTCAAGTTGTCGGCATCGGCCCTCAAGCTGCGCTTTAGGTGGTCGTGAGCACTCTGCCAGTCGCCGTTCGCCGCATCGCATTCGGCCAGGGCGAAGTAACCAGCAGCGCGCCACGCTGCACTCCAGGTGGCTTTGTAGAAGGCGTCGTACGCTTCCTTGCCGCGGTCTTGGTAGCGGCGTGTCAGTCCGAGATTGTAGTAGGCCTCACCGTCTCTTGGATTAGGGTTCAAGGCAGTAAGCCTGGCAATGGCCGATTCGAAATGCCCGGCTGCCAGGTCGAACTCTCCGCGGCGAAGGCGCCACAGTCCGAGCGCATTGTGGATGCGGCTCTCGTTCGGGTCGCGCCGCAATCCTTCACGCCAGTACAACTCCGGCCCTCGCGTGGCGTGGCGATATTGCTCCAGATGCACACCGGTGAGGTAGAGCTCCTCCACGCTCTCGATCTGCTCCGGCGCTTTCGGCTCTTGCGCAACGACGGGTTGCTTCGCGGGCTTGATGCGGGTTGCGTCAAACTCGATCAGCACACCTCCGCAACTAAAGACGGTGACGGAGATGTTTGCGGCCTCATGATTGATCGGGAGAGGAGTTTCCAGCAGCAGAGGGTTGGGTACGTCGAGCGATTCAGTCCATTTTGCAACTTCATTTCCTGCGGCCTTCAGAACAATGGTCGCCTCGACTACTTGCTTGGTCACACAAAGGCCGATGCGCGCCATGCCTGGCTCCGTTCGGACACTCAGAGCCGCGTTCAAATTGGCCGCCACAGGGACGCCAATTTCTCGAATGGGGTACCAGCTCTGCGTAAAAGTTTTGGTCTCCCATGGGCCAAGATACGAAAAATCCGGCTGGTTATCTGTGTAGACGCCGGCCATCAGTTCGATGTAGGGTCCATCCTCGTCTGTCAGGCTGCGATCCCATGCGTATCCGAAGTCGTGATTACCCCATGTCCATTGCTTCTTGCCCGGAGCAATGTGATGATTGGCCACATGAACTACGCCGGCCTCAGCGTTGTGATCGTATCCGCCAAAGAAGTCCTGCTCCGTTCCGGTGATCATGTAGCTTGTCGGTACAGGAATGTTGGCGTACCAGCTCAGATCGTTCGGCGGATACCTGCCATCGGGCACGAACCTCCGTGGCTTTTCATCTTCAGCAACCCCTGTTCGGGACCGCTCCCCGTAGTTCACGCCGTAATAGTAGCCATCGCTCAATGGAAACGTCGTGACCGCCCGTCTGGCGTGATCCGCCACGAACCTCACATCAGGAGGGAAGAACGACTGGTATCGTTCGTGGACGCTTGTCGCCACGTTCGCCCACCAAAGGAAGGTCTGAGTGAACTGCGTGCGATTGAAGAGACGGACCTTGAGCTCAAGCAGCGCGCGACCTTGGCGGAGGCATATCCCGTGCATGCCCTTCATGCGAAGCATTGGGTCGTGATCGCTGCACCAGACGGTGACAGAACCATCGGCGGCCTTCTCGATCTCCGTTTCCACCGACATAAATGTTGCGGGCCGATGATGTTGCGGCCAGTTAAACTCCACGCCTCCTGATATCCAGGGGCCTGCAAGCCCAACAAGCGCCGGTTTGATCACGTTCTGACGATAAAAGAAATCGTAGCCGGTGGTTTTGTCGTATCCAACATGGATGCGGCCACCGATCTCGGGCAGGATCATTAACCTCAGGTACTCATTTTCAATGTGGATGGCCTTCCACATTTTGCGTTCCGGTTCAAGCGCGATGCGATCAATGAAAGGCAACGGATAGATCCTGCCGCTGCTCCCCTGATAAACGCGTTTCTCCAGGAACATCGGGTTTCGTTCCGGTTCTTTCGGGAGATAGGCCAATATCTCCACATCCTCCCGCCATGCCTTCACCGGTCCGGAAAGATCGACCGGGGGATCTGGAAGTCGAAGATGATAGGTGGAGGATTCGGCTTTCCCGTCGACGCTCCGGGGCATAACTGCTCCTGGTGATGAATACGTTAACGTACACGGAGACGTTATGTGTTTCACCCTTCCAATGTCAAGCCTGAGACCAAGGTCCTGGCGCCTATTTGATGGCGGCCCGGTGCAACTCCTCTGGCCCCGGTTCCAGGGCATCGAGGAACAACGGGAGATTGCTCCTCAGAACAATGTGCGGAGCGAGACGGATAGAATTCTTGGGGGAGGCTCCGCCGACAAGATACCGGGCAAGAATCTCAAATGCCATTCTGCCCTGAGTGAAGGGCCGCTGGTGCAAGGTCGCGAAGACATGCCCGGATTCGATCTGGTGCACCATCTCAGGAAACAGGTCGGTCGCGATCACTTTTACCTTTCCCAGCTTCGCTGATTCTTCCAGCGCCCGAATCACTGGCATGCTGTTGGCGGTATTGACGTAGATCCCTCCGAGATCAGGATGCTTCCGTAGCAGAGCGAGTGTCGCATTATGCGCAGTCTTGGCGGACTCATGCGACTGGACGGCGGGAAGCATGGTGTGGTGTTGCGCGATGGTGGCCAGAGAGGCGGCAAATCCTCGGAGTTTCTCAGCATGATCGAGAATCTTGAGGTCGCCGGTGATGACTACGACGGACTGGGAGGAAGGAACGACCTGGCCTAGCAGTTCGGCAGCGATACCCCCGCTGATCGCGGACTCAATGGCTACAGACGAGAGCCGGTGGGTCCTTCCCGCGTCGGTGGCGACATAAACCAATGGCTTGTTTTCTTGTTGGGCTGTTTGGCAGATTGCAGTGAGCCGGGATGGGTTGCCAGGAGCGAGAATGATTCCGTCGAACTGCCTCCAGTTGTTCGCCTCCATTGCCTCGATATCTCCCTCCCGTAATCGCGGATAGGAGTGAAACAAGATTTCCATCGGGGCGCCAGCGCCGGCATGCGCAGCAGCCCGGATTCCCGCCCTAAGGGGATCGAAGAATGAGGCGATCTGTTCGGGCAGAAACACGCCGACGCGGAAATGACGATTCAGTTTCAGGTTCCGGGCGGCTACGTTCGGCGAGTAGTCTAGCCTTCGGGACATCTTGAGAACGCGTTCCCGCGTCTTGGCACTGACCCCTTCCCTGCCGTGCAGGGCACGATCCACAGTCCCGATCGAGACCCCGAGCGCGTCGGCGATTTGCCGAATGCCCGCGTGCGCCCTGGTCGCTTCTTGCTTCATCGTCTTGTAATTCTACTCTGACTCGCGCGGAGACAGACTTGACAGCCGTTGCGCAATTCTCATAACGTGACCGATGCCACCGTGTACGTACCCGTGAATGTGTTCAACTGGTGACATATCGATGTCTCAAGCCAGGCACCGCAACGGTTCAGATCCGCTCAAGCGCTCATTTGGATCACTTTTTCCAGAAGGAGGTGCGCAGGCGCCGGTCCGATCAAGGTCGCAAGAGAATTCGATCTCCACAACTCAAAAAGTAGGTGAATGCATGCCATCCCGCCGCAAGTTCCTCTCAACGATGCCAGTGCTCGGAGCTGCTGTCGCGCAATCGCTCAGGTCCACCCGACTGGCGGGCGAAACGCACGAAGCGCATGCGAACGAGGCTCGAAGCATCGTATTGGAGCACGGCTGGCAGTTTTGCCTTGGCTCGGACGCCGTCAAATCACCCGCAGAACTTGCAGGAGGCGGGACGCCTTGGCGGGAGGTCTCAGTTCCCCACACCTGGCAGGCACTTGGGGGCAGTCCGGACTATGTTGGGAGTGCTTGGTACCGGGCGGCGATTGCTGCACAGGCGGATTGGCAAGCGTCGTTTGTGCGGGTTCAGTTTGAGGCTGTATTCCACACCGCGCATGTCTATCTTAACGGGAAGCTGATCGGACAGCATCTAGGTAAGGGATACACAGCCTTCGAATGCGACCTGACGCCGACACTCCAATTTGGGGATTCGAATGAGCTGCTGGTCCAGGTCGACAACACCTTCTGCGATACCATGCTGCCGCGATTGAAGTCTTTCGACTGGGCCAACGACGGCGGCATCATTCGCCCGGTTCATCTGCTGGTCACTCCGCGCGTGTTTTCTGAGCGCATCGAAGTTGACACTGAACTCGATTTGGAGAAGGGAGCCGCGAAGGTCGTGATTCGAGCCGTTCTTCGCAACACTTTGCCGAGTCAGCAGACAGTGAGAGTTGCAGGATTCATCGACCGCACCGCTGCAGCGGAAGAGAGTCATCCGACCGGTGAAATGACCGTGAACATTCCTCCAAACTCTTCGCGGACCGTGTCCCTCAATCCGACCACCATTACGTCCCCCGCGCTATGGCACTTCGATTCGCCCAACCTCTATTGCGCGCACATATCGCTTATGGCGGCGGGAGAGTTGCACTCCATATCCGATACCTTCGGAATTCGGCGGTTTGAAGTGCGTGGCGCCGCCTTCTATCTCAACGGAGAACGCGTCTCTCTGATGGGCGTCGAACGAATGGCCGGAAGCCACCCTGAGTTCGGCATGGCTGAATCAGTGAACTGGATTGATGCGAATCATCGCGACATGAAACATCTTAATTGCGTGTTCACACGTGTGCACTGGCCCCAGGACCGGCGAGTGCTCGATTTCTGCGACGCCCAGGGGATCCTGATGCAGGAGGAAGTTCCGGCGTGGGGAGCATTCACATTCGACAATGTCTCTGCGGAACTCGAGTCGCGGCTCACAACAAACGGCGTGGAACAGCTGAGGGACATGGTCCATCGCGACAGGAACCATCCTTGCATTGTGTCGTGGGGGCTGTGCAACGAGGTAAACGGCAAGAATCCCATTACCCGCAGGTTTGCTCATGCCCTCGCTGACGAAGCCCGGCAGCTTGATCCGTCGCGGCTTCTGACTTATGCCTCGAATTCGCTTCATGAGAACCCAGCAGAAGACATGGCGGGAGACTTTGACTTCGTCTCAATCAATGAGTATTTCGGGACATGGTCGAAGGGGGGAGTCTCAGATGCGCGATCATATCTTGAGGGCATCCGGAAGGCGTTCCCCGGCAAGCCCCTTGTGATCTCAGAGTACGGATACTGCGAATGCCTGCCGGAATTCGCTCCTGGAGACCAGCATCGCGTGGACATTATCGAGGGTCACACCGATCTCTATCGCGAATCGCCTGAGATTGCCGGAGCTATCTATTTCGACTACAACGATTATCGAACCCAGTTGGGCGACAAGGGCGCCGGTGCACTGCTTCAGCGAGTGCATGGAGTCGTCGACCTGTATGCCCGCCGCAAGCCGTCGTTCGAGGCGCTTAGGCGGCAATCAAGCCCGATTCGGGATCTGACTCTGATCATCGCAGGAAAGGGATTCACATTGCATATTGAAACCCGTAACGAACTGCCTGGGTATACGCTCCGTGGTTACTCTGTCCGCTGGATGTTTTACGGCTATGACGACCTGCCGATGGAAGGACAGTTGCAGCCGCTGAACCCGCTCGCGCCTGGCCAGAGTGTCACTTCTCATGCCAATCCAGTAATTACCGGCCTTAGAAGGGTGGTGGCGGAGATCGTTCGGCCTACGGGTTACTCCGTTGCTTCTGCCGAAATGACAGTGTAATTGCGGTGGGGCATTGGGAACCGTCGATGCAGCTTACAACTGCGAAGGACTGTCCGGCTGCCAAACAGAACGGACCGGCCAGTGCGAAAGGGAGGTCAAATCACAACCAAAATGCCGGCTGCAAAGAAGGTGCGCCGCAGATACATCCGGTGATTCTGCTGAGATTGGAAGTGTCAATTGGCAGAGGAAACGAAGGGCTAAGGATCATCGATTCCCAGGCGCGACATGCTTGCAAAAACTGCGTGTGGAGCGGTCCTGGCCTCGGTAGCATCGCCAGTTGCGGTCTCGACGCATACTTCGCTGGCTGGGCTCATCCAGCACGGAGAGAACTGCGCATAAGTCCGTCGAGACAACACCGATCAAGATCGAAACGAAGAAACTCAACGTTTCAGTCCACGCGCACGGGTGCCGCTGGTCGGTTGAGCTAAAACACAGCGAGATACAGCGAAACAATGTCTACTTCTTACCCAATGACGACCCGTCCGGCTGGAGAGTGGTCGGCACTGTAAATCACAACGATTCAGCCGATCTCGGATCGTTTGTCACGGTGACGCTCCACGGCACAAGACCCGGGTTTCTGGATCTCGAGTACAAGATCTCCATCGGCACTACAGGGAACAATCTCCTGATGATCCTGGGCCGGTCAAACCGGACAGGCAAGCCAGTCGACATGGAAGATACGAACTATTTTGTGTTGGCCGGTGCGCGGCTGGGCGGCAAGACGGATCGACGGACGAGCCTGAGAAAACATTCCAGAAAACGCAATTACTGCGAACTCTGGCCGGTCGAGTGCCTGATAGTCCCGAAGCTGTATGAGGTCAATCATGTGGTGCTTCAAGCGGATTAAGACGAGTTTCTTGAGCGCCCGACAGTTCTTTGGCAACACCCCAGTTAGCCTGATTGATGAGGGGCGGACAGAGGCGTACAAGACATGGAGCGTCAACGAGCATGATGTACGCGATATTACGATCCGGCTTGACCTGCACGCAATGAGCACGTTTTTAGGGCACTCCATCCGCCAGCACTGGACGCGGGTGAACCCGATTCGGAACGTCGAAGTCCCTTCTGAAGCGGACGCCGTTCGCATGCACATCCTCACTCCATCCGAGGAGAAGGGTTATTTCATGCGCAGCCAAGTCGCCGAACCTGCATGACTTGGGCCGCATCATGCTGAACCAGGGAATGAGACCGGAGGAGGGCACGTCCCTTGCGAAAGCAGGCATTGATATGGAACGTGGTCAGATTCACATCAGAAAAGGGAAATCCAGCGCAGCGCGGCGAACGTTGGACATGACTTCCGAACCGGGGCTGATCCTTGGGAGGCGGATGGCCGGGAACTCTCCATGGGTATTCCCATCGAAGCGTAGGCCAGGCAAGAACATCGGCCGGTTAAATAATGCCCACGACAATCTCTTGGAGAAGGCTGCGAAGGCTGGCCCGGCCCTCGACTTCGTGCTTTACGGCTTCCGGCATTCCTTTTCTACCGGAATGGCCGAGGCCACAGGGGATCTGGCAACGCCTGCTGCCATCCTCGGGCACGGCTCAATTCTCACCGTGCAAAAGTACGCCCATCCCACTGCAGATCACAAGCGGTCTCCGACGGAGGGTTACGACATGGTTTTCAAGTTGGCCGCACAGAAGTCGGAACAAGGGCTAAACAGCCGGGTCAATTAATGTCGGCGCGGTACCAGCTATGGGTGCCGCTTCGCCGTTTAGCAGTCTTACGGCCAGGATTCTCGACGAGTCGGCATTCACGGTCAGCTTTTTGTCCGCCTTCATGCGCGAATCTGCCCTATCCAGGCGAATGGAAAGCGAATGAGTGCGAAGCATGGAGATTGACTTAAGTCTTTTACATTCAGCTATGTAACAGAAAGGATTGGAGGCGCGGGCCGGGATCGAACCGGCGCATAAAGGTTTTGCAGACCTCTCCCTTACCACTTGGGTACCGCGCCTTGGCAGGGCTGCCCTGTTTTGATCGGATCGCTCCAGTCCGCCGTAGCCAACCCGGCTGGCGCCGGAGGGCGGAATGGAGCGGGAGACGAGATTTGAACTCGCGACCCTCGCCTTGGCAAGGCGATGCTCTACCACTGAGCTACTCCCGCTTGTTGCAGAACTAAGTATACCGGGCGGCCCAAACTCGGTCAAACCTGCCGGCTCATGCCGGGACGGGGGATTGGGAGGCCGGTTGACCGGTTTCCGGCAGCGTGCCCTTTTCCTCCCGAACAATCTGGCCGTCGCGCATATAAAGAATGCGTCCGGCAATGGCCGCGGCCTCTGGATTGTGGGTAATCATCAGCGTGGTCTGGCCCAGTTCTCGGTTCGACCGGACCAGCATCTGCAGCACCGCGTCAGAGTTTTTGGTGTCCAGGTTGCCGGTAGGCTCGTCCGCCAGCACAATCGCCGGGCGCGTAATCAGCGCGCGGGCTATGGCCACCCGCTGCTGCTCACCGCCGCTCAACTCCGATGGCCGATGATCGAGCCGCCCTTCAATCGAAAGCAGTTGGCTCAGGTGGTCAAGATACTTCAGATCCAGAGGATCCTTGCGTCCGCTGACGGCGTAGGCAATCTCAATGTTTCCCATGGCTGTGAGTGTGGGCAGCAGGTTGAACTTCTGAAAGACAAATCCGATCCGATGTTTGCGCAGGCGAGTGCGTTCTGCGTCATTGAGCGTCGCAAAATCCACGCCGTCAATCACCACCCGCCCACTGGTTGCCTGCGTAAGCCCGCCAAGCAAGTAAAACAGCGTGGATTTGCCCGAACCCGACGGCCCCACGATGGCCACAAATTCACCAGGCTGAATGGCCAGCGAAACTCCGCGCACGGCGGTCACCTGGAGCCGGCCGGCGGCGTAAACCTTGGTCAGATTTTCAGCCAGAATGATGGGCGAAGACTGTTTGGACTGCACGATTCTGATTGTAAATGCGACGTGGCCGCTACCGGTCACTTAGAATGGATTAACAACGATACTTGAACGCAGGATGTCTCACGAATGACCCTCGAATTGAAATCCAACCTCGTTTCCTCCTTGCAGGCTGCCGCAGCACAGGCCGGCCTTGTCCTTGTGTCCGCAATCGAGGGCAGCGACTTTCACGGCCAGCCAACGTCGGTGTTCGAACTCGGGCTGAATGGCGCCGAAGCGGCCGGCCGTACGCTACGGCTGGAGCTTACCAAGGGTTTTGAGTTTGACAAACCTGACCTGCTGCCTGCGATGACGGCTCACCTGGCGGGCGAGGCCAAGCGCCTGCGCAATCCGCGCCCCGACTGCTATGTCACGCTGGCTGGCCTGCCCATCGCTTTCGGCAATTTCCAGTGGCCGTTCCACCAGTCGACCTCGGGCTCTGACACGTACATAGTTCATGGCGAGATGCACCTGGCCGACGGCGGCGCGCACAACCTGCATGCCAAGCTGGCCGCTTCCGTCACGCTGACCTTTGCCGAGATTGTCCCTGCCATGGAGCAGCCCTATGCGGAAACGTTCGTCTACAACGCCGTGCGCAAGACGGTGGACTACGGGCAGTTGGAGTTCGTCAAGTCAGGGAATCGCCAGCCGGTTCCGGTAACCACGCGCTATTACAGCCGCTGGCAGAAGAAGTTCCTGTTCACTGAGACCAATGACGCCGAACGCCTGGAGTACCTGCTGCGCAAGGTCTATTGGCTCTCCGGCGTGCTGGGCGAAGGCAAGCCAGTGTGGATTGCCGATCCACGCGACGCGCAATATCTCAACACCACCGAAACCGACCTCCTGCGCATGGCTGGCCACGAGGCTGGCGAAGGGCTCTTGGTGCTGAACGGTCAGTTTGCCGCGGCTACACCCGCGCTTCTGGCGCGCGAGCCGGAGTATCGCGCCAAGCTGGATGAGGCACTGAACTTTACCAAGCCGCAGTTCAACGAGTCGATGCGGTCGGGGCACGCGAACATGTAATTGCCGCTTCGTGCGGCGGTAATATGGGCTGCCGGCTTAAAGCACAGCCCCGCAGCCAGCGCAGAATCGCGCTCCCTGCGGGTTGGTCTGCTGGCAGCGGCTGCATGCTAGCAGAGTGTTGGTCTGCCCTGCCGCGGTCGTGCCGGACGGAGGCACGTTCACCGTAACATTGATTGGCTGGCCCGGCTGGCCCCACCCGGGCACCGCAATGCCAAGCGCCGCCGCAATGCCTGCGGCCTGTATCGCGTTGAACTCGCGCACCCGCCCCGGCATGAAGAAACACTCGATCAAGCCCAGGATGGCCGTAATTCCCGTCCAGAAGAAGCAAAGGTAGAGAATCCCCAGCCCGGTGCGGCGCAGATAAAAGTGGTGGATGCCAAAGGTGCCCAGAAACAGCGCCAGCAGGATCCCCACAACCTCGTCGCGGCGCACGGACTCATACTGCTGGTAGAAAACGGCTTGCGGATTGGGGTACGGAATGCTGCTCATGGGCTTATCTCCTGGCGTTCTCACTTCAGATTACGCAGTTCGCGGCTCGTGGGTTCCCGATCGGGCCCCTACCGCCCCGTATAGCCGCCATTGATCGTGCCCGCTCCCGGATACGCCCCGGCCACCCACTGCGCCATGGGACTCTGCACATGGCAATCGAGGCACGTGGTGGTGGCAAAACGCGTTGAGCAGTGAGGGCACACGCCCTGGGTTGCAAAGGTGTCGAAGGGCTGCTTGCAGTTGCTGCAACCCCAGTAGGCGCCAATCGGCGGCGCGGTCTTGCAGCTTGGGCAGGCGTAGCCCAGGCGCCGGGGCAGCTTTGCCTGTTGCAGCAGCTTGCGAGCCTGCTGCAGGCCGCCCCAGCAGATGAACAGCAGGTAGATGGAGATGAGCCCGAGCCAGACCTTTTCTTGCCGAATCGCGATGCCGATAAAGCAGATAATGCCAATGATGCCGACAACAGTCGCCACCATCAGGCTGTGCGCCTTTCCCATGACGAACCACAGCAGTGAGCGGAGGATCTGTCCGCCGTCGAGCGGATAGATTGGAAGGATGTTGAAGGCCAGGAGGCCTGCATTGATCCAGGCCACGTCCCAGATGAATTGGTAGACATCGGGCATGGTGTCCGCCCATCCAAGGGACGTTGTGGCCACGTGCGCGCCGAACAAAACCGGCAGCAAGACCACATTGACCAGCGGACCCGCCGCAATGCTCCAAAGCGTAGCCCCGGGGCGTTGCGGCGGATTCACATAGGCCACTCCCCCGAAGGGCCACAGCATGATGTGATTGGCCGTGCCGCCGACCTGCCGGCAGGCCATGGCATGGCCAAACTCATGCGTCAGAACAATCAGGAACAGAGCCAGGTACTCCAGAACCTTCCAAACGATGGAGCTGTATTCGCCCGGGCCGCCCCTCAATTGATAGAAAGCAACCAGAAACCACCACCAGTGGAGAGAGACATCCACGCCCGCAAGACGAAACAGGTGAATAGACCCTTGACGTACACTCGGCATGTGGGAAGCTTACTTCATTCGGATGGTTCCGGGCGACCATGAACACACAGGTTCCTTCCGCTGGTACCAGCGGGGAGTTTTTCATCGGCGGCGACTTGCCCGTTTACCGGCTGGGCTATGGCACCATGCGGCTGGTCGGCGAGGGCGCGTGGGGCGAGCCTGACGATCCCGAAGAAGCAAAACGCGTGCTGCGCCGCGCGGTCGAACTGGGCATCAACCTGATCGACACGGCCGACGCGTACGGGCCGGAGATTGCCGAGCGCCTCATCTGCGAGGCGCTGCATCCCTATCCCGCTGGGCTGGTCATCGCCACCAAGGGCGGAATCACCCGGCAGGGTCCGGCAAAGACGGAATACGTGGGGCGCGCCGGTTACCTCATCCAATGTGTGGAAATGAGCCTGCGGCGGCTGAAGCTGGAGCGGATCGAGCTCTACCAGCTGCACCGCATTGACCCGCGCACGCCGCTGGAGGAGTCGCTGGGCGCGCTGAAGCGGATGCAGGAGCAGGGCAAGATCCGGCACATCGGCATGAGCGAGGTAAATGCCGAGCAAATCGCCCAGGCGCGGACGATGGTTGAGGTGGTGACTGTCCAGAATCGATACAGTCTTGCCGACCGGCGCCATGAAGAAACACTTGAATACTGCGAAGACCACGGCATCGGGTTTCTGCCCTGGTATCCGATGGCCGGGGGCAAAATGCTGCGCCCAGGACATGCGGCCACGCCAACTCTGGCCGAGATCGCTGACCGTCACGCCGTGACTGCGGCGCAGCTTTCGATTGCCTGGCTGCTGCACCGTTCGCCGGTGATGCTGCCGATCCCGGGAACGTCGAAGTTAGCGCATCTGGAGGAAAATGTAGCTGCCGCGTCGCTGAAGCTTGGGGCCGAAGATTGGGCGGAAGTGGAAGCCGGCTTCACCGCCTGATCAGACGACCCGGAAGCACCGCTTGTGTCCATGCCGAAGCGAATTCACTTACAAACGCCATTCCTTCAGAAAAACTCCCAGGCCGAAAAATAAACTCTTCCCATAGCCATTCGAGTGGAGTATATATTCCCATAGTCATTCGAGTGGAGGGCGCACTCATGGTTCTGAAACGGCCGCCGGAAGCTGGCGAAATCCTGCAGGGCACGCTGGACATGCTCATCCTGCGCACCCTGGTCATCGGCCCCGCGCATGGGCACACCATCGCTGAGGCCATCGAGCGCACCTCGGAAAACGCGCTTGAGGTCGAGCAGGGCTCGCTTTATCCAGCTCTTCATCGCCTCGAAGACCGAGGTTGGCTCTCCTCAGAGTGGGGCGTCAGCGAAAACAATCGCAAGGCCAAGTTCTACCGGCTCACCGCGAGGGGACGGAAGGAACTGCACGCAGCTACCGGCCGCTGGCGGAAGATGGCCTATGCCATCGGCCTGATTCTCGGTGAGGTCAACGAATAGAGCAAGGAGGTCGAGGATGAACATACGCCGCTTCACGCATCGCGCCCGCAAAGACGAAGACCTGGCCGAGGAGATTGAGTCGCATCTTGCTCACGAGCAGGATGCGAATGACGCACGCGGATTGTCTCCGGAAGAAGCGCGGCGTCAGGCCCGCCTGAAGTTCGGCAACCCTCGCACAACGCGCGAGAGTGTGTGGCGCTACCGTTCTGTGCCGTGGATGGAAAACGGTTGGCGCGATCTGCGCTTCTCCCTGCGCGCGCTTACCAAGACGCCGGGCTTCACACTCATTGCAATTCTTGTTATCGCTGTCGGCATCGGCGTGAACACCGCTGTCTTTTCGGTGATCAACACAGTACTGCTCAAGCCATTAACCTATCCCGATCCGCAAGCGTTGATGCAATTGATGAATTCTGGTCCCCGGGGTTCGTTTCCAGGGGCGAACATTCCAAAATTCAACCTCTGGCATCAGCAGAGCAGTGTCTTCCAGCAAGTGGCCGCATACGACTTCGGCGGCTCCGGGCTGAACCTTACCGGAGGCGATCATCCTGAACAGGTGCAGGCTATTCATGTCAGCGCGGATTATTTCGCGCTCTTCGGCGCGCCGTTGGCTGCTGGGCGGACGTTCACCGCTGGGGAAGACAGCCCGAATGGCGGTCATGCAGTGGTATTGAACTATGGCCTCTGGAAGAAGCGCTTTGGCGGCGATCCCAGTGTCGTCGGATCAACCGTTCAGCTTGACGGACAGCCCTACCTGATTGTTGGCGTCATTGGCCGTGGCTTCGTGACCGATACGCCTGCTGATCTATGGGTGCCTTTCCAGTTCGATCTGAATTCCGCTGATATGGCACACTTCTTTACCGTTGCGGCGCGCTTGAAACCTGGGGTCTCCATGCCTCAGGCCAATGCGCAACTTCGCCTGGCCGCCGACCAATACCGCCGGACTTACGGCAGCGACGCGATGGGACCCGAAGATGGCTTCAGCGTGGCTTCGCTTCAGGAGTCGATGATCGGCGATACACGCATGCCGCTCATGGTCCTGCTTGGCGCGGTTGGCCTTGTGCTGCTCATAGCCTGCGCCAATGTGGCCAACCTGTTATTGGCCAGGGCTTCGTCGCGAAAGCGCGAACTGGCAACGCGCGCGGCCCTCGGCGCTGGTCGCGGGCAGATCATCCGGCAGCTGCTTACGGAAAGTCTTGCCCTATCGCTATCCGGAGGATTGTTGGGCTTGATCCTCGGATTTGCCGGGGTTCGCATTCTGCTCAGCATCAATCCCGGCGACATTCCGCGCCTGGGGGAAGACGGCTCGGCCGTCACGCTCGACCTCAACATTCTGCTCTTCACGCTCGGAGTATCGATCCTCACTGGCATTCTCTTCGGCATTGTTCCCGCCATCACCGCATCCCGGCCCAACCTGGCCGCCACGCTCAATGAGAGTGGAAGCCGCTCCAGCATGGGCATTCGCAGTGGCAAACTGCGCTCCGCGCTGGTGGTCAGCGAGATGGCGCTGGCGTTGATTCTGGTGATCGGCGCTGCCTTGCTCATTCGCACCTATCTGAAGATTGAGGCCGTCGATCCCGGCTTTGAAACCCGCAATGTCCTCACCATGTCCATGTCCATCAGCGGAGACCGCTTCCAGAAGACAGCCCCTGTTGCACAAGTGGTCCGCGAAGGAAGAGACCGTCTCATGGCTATCCCCGGAGTTGTCGAGGTGGGAGCGACAAATTGCTTGCCCCTCGCCGGCGGCTTCGGCATGGGTTTTGATATCTTAGGACGCCCAAAGGGCGATGATCTCGCCTCGGGTGGAGCGGGATTCTATTCCATTTCATCGGGTTACTTCAGCGCCTTCAAGATTCCTCTTGTGCGCGGCCGCAGCTTTACCGAGCATGACGATGGCGCGGCACCTGGAGTTGTGATGATCAATCAGGCGTTCGCCAGACGCTATTGGCCCAACAGCGATCCGCTCAAGGATCGCATTCAAATCGGAGCCGGCGCTGGCCCAGCCTTTGCCGAGGGCCCGCGCCAGGTGATCGGCATTGTTGGCGACACCCACGATCAGGGCCTGAATCGCGAGCCCGATCCCATCATGTTCATTCCGATTTCCCAAATGCCAGACTTGGAAACCGCGCTCAACTCCCGCGTTGCCCCACTATGGTGGATCGTGCGCACCACAACCGATCCGCATACCCTGGTGACGCCCATCTCGGCCGCGCTACGCGACGCCAGCGGTGGCTTGCCTGTCGCACACATTCGCACAGTGGAGGAGTTGGAAGCGCGCAACATCTCGCGGCAGCGATTCAATATGCTGCTGCTGACCATTTTCGGAAGCGCCGGATTCCTGATGGCGGCTATCGGGGTCTATGGGGTCATGTCCTATTCGGTGCAGCAGAGGACGCAGGAGCTTGGGATTCGCATGGCGCTTGGCGCGCAGGCTTCCGACCTGCGCGGCATGGTGATCCGTCAGGGAATGACGCTCACGCTCATTGGAGTAGTCATCGGCATTGGTAGCGCATTCTGGCTCACTCGTTTCCTGGCGAGTTTTCTGTTCGGAGTGAAAGCCTGGGACCCATTCGTTTTCATCGCGACACCGCTGTTCCTGGGCGTTGTCGCACTGATCGCCATCTGGATTCCGGCCAGGCGAGCAACTCGCGTCAACCCCATGTCAGCCCTGCGGCTTGAATAGCAATCTAGCGCGCCACCTCGGCTGCTCTACGTTCGCATCAACGACGAGGCGCCGATTGTTCAGTCGAGCCTTTGGCCGTGCGAACCCCAAATGCGCCGCAGCCATCGCAAAACGTTACACCTTTGGTTCGGTTCTAACGTCGCACAGTGATACTGCGTTTGTGCTATTCAGCCCCGCTCGCTTTTTGCGGTAATGTTGCATTTGAGAGAACTTCCCCCAGGTGGATCGGCTCTGCCCCACTCCTTGATCTGTGTTGAACCGCGATCTGCATTGAACTGCTCCGCCCTGGCAATCGACTTATGAGAGATTCTTTTGGATTGAACAATGGCGAGACGGCTAGCATTGCTGGGACGCTCGCCCAGACGCAGCCAGTGGGAGCGCTTCGCCTGCCGCGGACAACCATCGCGCTGGTCACCGTTGCCGCCGTGCTCGTCTGTTCAGTCCACGCAGCGGTTGCAGAATCCAATACGATCCAAGCCGCCGGAATTGGCTATCTCTGCTTCGCGCTGGTCATGCTGGGCTGTTCCTTTGCCTTTTGGACCCGCGCGCGCTCAGCCGCCGGGCCGCTCCGCGTTCGCTGGTCACTCATCGCCGCGGCGACGCTCACCGCGTCCATTGCCTATCTGCCTTCCTTTACCCAGTTCATCCTGAAGACGCCGCCACAAAGGGTGTTTCAGGTCGTTTCCTTCAATACCGTCGAGGCGCTTTACCTGTTGGCGGCCGTGATGTTCTTCGCCGGTGTCGCTCGCACGATCGTTCTGGCGGATACCCTCCAGGTGCTGCTATTCATCCTGCTTCGGTTCAACGTCATCTACTCCCCGGCCAACAGCGATCACTTCACCATCAACCACCTGATCATCGAACAGATCATGGCGCTCTTTCTGTTTGTGGTGGCGCTGGTGGCCTGCCTGGGTGCCGCATCGCGTGCCGAGGTGAATTTTCTGCGTACGCTTTCGTTGTACTTCGGACTCCGCTTGGTCGGACTCTTCCTCTCCAACCAGGTGTCGTACACCTGGTTGCACTACACCAACTGCGGCCTGTTGGATGTCGTCGCCTTTGCACTCCTTGCCGGCTTTTCACTCTACCTGCTCTACACGCGCCGCTGGGCAGAGACCGATGCGGTGAACCCCGCGCCACGGGCCGCCAGCGTGTTGGTGCGCAGTCTGATGCCGTCGTTCCTGGCCCTTGCCAACCTGCTTCTCAGTCTCTTTCTTCTGCGAATCTCCGCTACGTTGGCGGCTGTCGCCATGTCGGCAACGCTGCTGTGCTACTTGGTGCGCACCGTGCTGCTGCAGGCCCAGGCCATGAGAGAGAAGATGCTTCTCGAAACCCACAATGAGCATCTCGAAGGGTTGGCGATTCGCGATCCGCTCACCGGAATAGGCAACCGTCGCTCAATGGCCAATGTGTATCGGCGCCTCCAGACGGAGGGTGGCGGTCTGCGCGTTTCCCTTCTGGTCATCGACATCGATCAGTTCAAGCAGGTGAATGACCTCTACGGTCATCAGCACGGGGATACCGTTTTGATCACCCTTGCCGGAATGCTCGAGAGGATCGCGGCAAATGTCGTGGGCAGCCACTCTGTTCGAATGGGAGGAGACGAGTTTGCGCTGCTGCTGCCCGATGTCACGCCTGAGACCGCATTGGACATGGCCGAGAGCCTGCGCGCTGCGTTTGGTGCCCATCGATTCGAAGCCGGAGACAGCCGTGGAAGCCTCAGCATTGGCATCGCCTCGCTGGAATCGGCACGCGATCTGCCGTTGGAAACACTGGTCTGCGAGGCGGATGAGGCTCTCTACCGTGCCAAAGAGCTTGGCCGCAATCGCGTGGAAGCGCAACCCGTGTGGGAGCCCAAGGCTGCGATTGGCGCCCCCGCGCACGGTGTGCGTTTGAAGCTGCAGCACAACCATCGCTGAAGCAGCTGCGCTACCGCGGGCTCCCGCTAATCAAGATTCAGGCAACTTCACGCGGCTGCGATGCGTGCCTCGCCGCGGTGTCCTGGGTCTGAAGTTGAACACATCACTGCGACTGTCATCCTGAGCGAACGGGGCCCCAAACGTTTTTCAGTTTGGGGGTGGTGATTCGAAGGATCTGCTTTTGCTCCTTGGAACCTATCCAACAAATTTTGAGATCACGCCGCTACACCACTTCGTTCTTCGCAATAACCTGGCGATACCAGTCCGCACTCTGCTTCGGCGTGCGCTTTTGCGTCTTGAAGTCCACGTAGTGAATGCCGAAGCGCTTGCTGTACCCGTCTGCCCATTCAAAGTTGTCCATCAGGCTCCACAGGAAATATCCCTTGATGGGATAGCCCTCTGCTGCGGCCCGTTGCAGATGGGTCAGATGGTTGCGCAGGTACATCACGCGGTCCGTGTCATCCACGTGGCCGGAGGGGGTAAGCACATCGTCGGACGAGCAGCCGTTTTCCGTGATGTAAATGCCCGGCACCTTCCACAGTTCGCTGGTATTGCGGACCGCCCAGTAAATGCATTCGGGCCCAATCGCCAGCCAGGGAGAAGCCATGTGCGGAAACGAGGCGGGCGCGTTCTCCACCGCAAAGCCCAGTGGCGAGCTGTCCGCGCGAACGTAGTTGGGCGTGTAAACGTTCAGGCCTACGAAGTCCAGCGGGCTGCCGATGGCCTTGAAGTCTCCCGGCTCAACGTGCGGCGCATTGGCGCCTTCGTGGTGCAAATACTCATCAATGTACTTGCCTTCCATCAGCGCGGTGAGGAACGGCGCGTTCATGATGCGGGTAGCCCGCTTCGCGGCCTCGATGTGCTCCGGAGTTTCAATGATGGGCACAAACACAGTTGCATTTTCCGCAAGGCCCACCTGGGTGCTCCTCGGCGTGTTGGCGCGGATGGCCTGCACGGCGAGCCCGTGCGCGAGAATGCCGTTGTGTCGCACCTGGTTGGCCTCGCGATCGGAGAGCTTGAGCCCGGGCGCGAACATGCCGTAGCGATAGCCGAGATCGGTGAAGCAGGTCAGCTCGTTGGTGGTCATGAAGTGCGAAACGCGGTCGGAGAGCCGCTTGGTGACATAGCCTGCGTAATCTGCAAAGGCCTTGCACGTGTCGCGCGATTGCCACCCGCCGGGCAGCGCCTGGGGCGTATCCCAATGGAACATTGTGATGTAAGGTGTGATGCCGTTGGCCAGCAATTCATCGACAACGCGGTTGTAGTAGTCCAGGCCCTTCGGATTTACCGGGGCCACGCCGGTAGGGAACACCCGCGACCACGAAATCGACATGCGATAGGTGCTCACGCCGAGAGCCTTCAGCAGCTGCACATCTTCCTTGTAGCGGTGGTAGGAGTCGTCGGCCACGTCGCCGGTTTCGCCGCGGTAGGTCTTGCCGGGGGTGTGCGAGAAGGTGTCCCAAAGCGACGGTCCGCGCCCATCATCGGCAGCTCCGCCTTCCACCTGGTAAGCAGCCGTGGCGCATCCCCACAAAAAGCCCTTGGGAAATGTGCGCGCGCCGGGAACCGGCTGCGAGAGGGCGAGCTTGGGAAAGGCAGCGCCGGCAACTGCGACTGTGGCCACGGTGGCCGCGGAAACGCCAAACTGGCGGCGGGTAATCGTTTTCATAGGTGGAAGCCTCTGGGGAGATCGATTTGCGAAAAATAACCCGCAAAAACCTTTTAGCAGAGCAGAGGAGGGAAAGGCAAGGTGAGGCGCGCGGAGGAACGCCCTAGGTCCGAGGCCAACCGCCGGGCAGACCGAGGCTGATGAGCAGAGCGGCATCAATCTCTGCCATCGCTTCCGCCGAAAGAGTGCCAAAGACGGTTCCGAACCTGCGCTGATCGACGGTGCGAATCTGGTCGCACAGTGCGTAGCTCTCTTTTGTCATCCCACCGTCGCCCTTTTTTATCCGAACGTAGATGGGCGAAGGAGCACGAAGGTGAGCTGCGTCAGTGAGCGGGACCACGATGGTAGTCGATGCGAAGCGGTTGCCGACATCGTTCTGGATGACGACGCATGGCCGGGAGCGGCCCTGCTCGTGGCCAATCACGGGGTCGAGCGAGACTTCTACAACCATTCCGCGAAAGGGCTTGCCGACCATCAGAAGCCTTCGGAATCAACGTGCGCGAATTCGTTGGTGATTTCCAGGCTGAGGTTCGCGTTCGCTTTGTAGGCGGCAGCGAGTTGCTGTTCCAGACGCTTTGCATCCATATCCGCCAACAGCATTTCCACCGCGCTGCGGATCAGTTCGCTGCGGTTCTTGTCGAGTTCCCTTGCAGCCTGATCGGCGCGCTTGAGCAGGTTGGACGGGAATTCGATGAGCACGCGCTCTTTATTTGGAAGTGTTGGGCGCGGACGGGCGGATGCGGTGGTGCCGGTTCGGGCTTGGGGCATGGAATACTCCGATAGGACCAGTATAACGATCATTTGCATACTTGTATATATCGCTATATATATACGCGCGGAGCAATCTCTTGATCTGGGCGTCAGGCACGCAGCTGTTCAGAGGGTCTCGCCGCAGACGATTCGGTGGCCGTCGGGTGTGCTGAGAAAGAACTCTCTCAAGCCCCAGGGCTTATTGGTTGGCTTGGAGGTGACGATTGCGCCTTTGGCCACGAACTCCTGGTGAAGATCGTCTACGCCTTCCACATTCCAATAGGCAAAATACGAGTGGTTGCCGAGTTCGCCTGCGGGACGCTCGTCGACGCACTCACCGAGCATCACGCGGAAGGTATCGCGTGACAGGAAGCTCCACCCCGGGCCGTTGATCGACTCCTTCTTGAATCCCAGAACGTCGATGTAATAGCGGGTGGATGCGGCTAGATCGCGGACCGCCAGGACACACCAGGAGTTGACGATTTTGGCCATGGGGAAGGCCTCCGGGATCAGTATAGAACGCAGAATCGGGATAGGGGGGAGAGTTGCCTCTCCTCCCCTCCCACACCACCGTACAAGCGGGTCCGCATACGGCGGTTCGATAGGTTAGTCCCGCCGATGAGC
>Ga0302319_10002092_pt1 | contig 43697 bp, 37 predicted proteins | sample Bog_T0_2_FD_203319 | JGI IMG/M metagenome (GOLD analysis project Ga0302319, IMG submission 203319) | Peat permafrost microbial communities from Stordalen Mire near Abisko, Sweden - Bog_T0_2 | ecosystem: Environmental > Terrestrial > Soil > Wetlands > Peat | place: Sweden: Abisko, Stordalen Mire...
CTCCCCTGACGGAGGTCAGCGAGTGTCGACGGCATCTGCACATCTGTTCCGAAGAACAGGGTGCATGCAGATGCGCTTACCTTGTGAGAATGATCAAGCCAAACTTAATCACATCTCACGACTGGCATGTTCAACCAATTTGTCAAAGATCCTTGAGGGTTTTCCGCCTGAGCGGTCCCTTTTGGATCGAGGCCCAGACTCGAAAGTCAGGGTGTCCTCGAACTTGTTGCGCTCACTGATTTTGCGGCTAACCGCAGCTCTCAGCGTTTTTGCGCGAACCTTCTAAACTTATCGAAGTTTGCCTTCTGTGTCAATGCCTTTTTTCAGGCGACTCAGATCAGTAAACTTCCCGTCCAGATACGACGCACAGCGCAAAATATCAAATAGCAACCAGCAATATTCGCTTGAGCCGCTAGGGCTCACAGGAGATAAACTCCTGGGTCATGCAATGGCTTGTTCTCTCTAGGGTTTCCCTACAGCGGATCCAGGGGCTCTTGCCTCACCCGATCCAACGAACCAGCTTCCCACTTCCCTCATCGGGCAGGCTATCCAGCCACCGGGAGGCTCCACTGCTACTTACTGCTCAACTGCAACTTCCAAACCTTAACACAACCAGCAGCTCATTGCAACATTCAAGCCGCTTTTTGTTGCCGCAGCGCTCACTGTCAGGTGGCTGCCTGCTTGCAACTTTTCGATCATAGCAACGACTCGCCCACAGCGCAAGCCCAGACCCTGTGGAAGGACTCCACTTTCTGTGGGAAACGGCCCTAAACAGCATGCCGGGGGATTAATCCGAGGTCAGTAAGCCCATTCACGAAGAATTGCATAGCCAGCGCCACAAGCAAAAGCCCCATAATGCGGACCAGTATGCGAATGCCAGTCTCGCCCATCACCTTGCGCACCCGGCTCGCTCCGGCCAATACCCAGTAGCTGATCAAGCATGTCACTGCAATCGAGCCGAGAATCGCGCCCATCTCCCAATGCCAGATCGAGGGAACCTGGCCCACCAGGACCATTACAGAAGAAATTGCGCCCGGCCCAGCCAGCATCGGAATCCCCAATGGCACAATCCCCGCGTCTTCCTTGGCTGCGGCTTCTTCCGTATCTCCATGGGCTTCCTGCGTGGGCGAGCGTTTCGCCTCCAGCATATCCAGTCCAATCAGCAGCAAAATCAGGCCCCCGGCCACTTCAAATGCAGGCAGCTTGATACCAAACATCTCGAAGATGTACTGGCCTGCCAAAGCAAAGCTTGTAAGCACGATGAAACAGGTAATCGCGCCCTTCTTTGCCATCCGTTTGCGGCGCACCGGATCAACGCTCTCCGTGATCGCCAAAAACGATGGTATTGCCGCGAATGGGTCCACCAGGAAGAAGATGGAACTCAGCGCCAGCAACGAGAATCGCACCAGGGGCGCAGAACTCAGTTCGCTCAACGTCAATTCGGCAGGATTGGTCCAGATCACCTTTTGAGGCTAGAACATTTTCATCGCCTCCGCCAGCAGCGCCTCTCGAGCATCCGCCATTACGATTCGAATCAGTGCCGCTACATGTGCCTTCGGAACGGTTGTATTTCAAAAGTCGCACCAGCGAAGCCATCATTCAGGACCTTCGAAGGACGCTTCAAGGAAACATCGGATCACCTCGCGCAATACAATCATTTCTTGCCGCCTCAGCGTTCCCAACTCGAACAACGCGACCGCATCGACGTCGTGCTCGTCTCCCCACGCAACCCGCTCAATATCGGCGCGGTGGCCCGGGCCATGGCCAACTTCGGCTTTTCGCACCTCTCCGTCGTCGCTCCTTTCGAGGCTCACTGGCGCGAAGCCCACTCCGCCGTCGGCGCGCCTGAACTCCTCGAAAACGCTCACCAGCATTCGACCCTCGCGGACGCCGTCGCCGCCTCCACCCTCGTCATCGGCACGGGGACTCTGACCTATCGCAAGCCGGAACAGCGCGTGGTCTCTCTTCCCGATCTCGCCCCTCTTATCCGGGATGAGTTTGAACGAAGCGGTCGCATAGCGCTTGTCTTTGGCCCGGAAAAACACGGCCTCACGCGCAACGACCTCTCCCTCTGCCATTTGTTCCTTGAGATCCCCACCGATCCCCAACAACCCTCCATGAACCTCGGCCAGGCGGTCGCAGTCTGCCTTTATGAACTGGCCGTGCGCGGTCCGGCTAACGATCCGCCCATCGACACCAAGCTCCCTCCCGCGGCCACAAGCGGTGATCTGGAGCTTCTGGCCAAGATAGTGGAACAAACGATGGATTCTGCCGATTACATCCGCGGCTCGATGCGCGAGGGGAACCGGCACGAACTGCGTCTGCTGCTCCGCCGACTGGCGCCCAACGCTTCAGATACGCGGAGGCTTCTCGGGCTCTTCCGGCGCATTCTGTGGCGTTTGAACCCGCACCGAGGCAGCGATTGAAGATTCGAGCCGGCGGCAAAAGCAGAGAAGTAATTCTTTTTCCCGACTATTAACCGAATTCCTGTTAAAGTGTCGTCCAAAGGTCCCAACATGATTTCACCCAAGTTTTGCCATCGCCATGAGTTTTCGGCGGCAGCGAGAGCCCAATTCGGTTTCGCGACAATTTGCTGCGCATTGATCCTGACTTTCAGCGGCTTCGGCGTCGCGCAAGAGCCGCAACCTCAACAACCTGCCGCGCCCCCAGTGGCGCCTACCAGCGCTCCCGATGCAGCGCCCCAGCAACCGGTATCGGCCCAGGCTCCGTCAGCAGGACAAGCTCCACCCGAGACCAGTCAAACAGCCGCATCACCGGCAGCCGAATCCAAACCCTCCGACTCCACCCCCGAAGCCCCGCAGGCCGGCGGCATCACCGAAGAGGCCCTCAGGCAGATGCTCGTCGGCAAGCCTCTCTACCTGCGCGGAGGCTTTCTTGACAACAGCCTGAGTTTCAACGAGAACGGCGGCCTCATCGGGCATTCGCCTCAGGGTTCCTACACCCTCAGCGCCATCCAGGTCGAAAAAGTTCGCCTCACCAAGCACAAAGTGGAATTGGAAGGCGCGCGCTACGGCCTGCACTTTCTGGGCGCGTTGCCCTACGAAGATCCGACCAAGGCCCTCGACCGCGTCAAAATCACTCCAAAGAAGAAAATCTTCAAGATCACCATCGATCGCGAACTGGTCGTGACGCCCAAAAAGAAAAAAGTGAAAGACAACGCCAAGGGGAAGAATCCGCTCGTCAAAGCCGCGAACCCAGCTCCAGGCGCCCCACCGACGATTGCGGCAAGTGCCGGTGCATCACCCGCCCCAAATGCTGCGCCGACCAAGCCCGCCGACACCACAACCCCTCCGTCCACGAACCCTGCGCCACAGTCAGCGTCCGCGGGTGATCAGCAATCCTCGCCACCTGCACCAGAGCAAAAGGAGCTGAGCGACGCCGATCAGGCCAAGGCAGAAATGGCAGCCGCTCCTGAAGCCGAACGGCCTGCGGATCCAGGAAGCGTAACCACCACAACCTCTCCGGCGCACGCGACCAAACTATTGAAAAACGCACTCGACAAGATCTTTGCGCCGGGGCTCGACGACCGAATGATGGCCGCGATGCCTGACTTCTGGAAGCTCTACTATCAGGCGGTGGCAGCCAAAGCCGATTACCGGCCCACGGATCCTTCCGTATTGCGCCAGAATACGGTGGACAAAAAATGCGTGCTTGTCTCCAAGTTTGAACCGCCGTCTAACGAGTGGGCGCAAGCCAGCGGCATCGCCGGCCCTGCTCTTTATCACGCGGTCATCGGTGCGGATGGCAAGCCAACCGAAATTGCCGTCGCGCGCCCCATCGGCTTTGGGCTCGACGAGAGCGCAGTGGACTCGATTCGCAAAGCCAGCTTTGAGCCCGCCATGAAGGACGGAAAGCCGGTTCCGGTTATGTTGGACCTTTACGTTTCGTTCCGGATTTATTCCAACAGAACCGCGGCCAACGCCAACCCGGAAGTGGCCGCAGAAGACAAAAAGGCGGGGAAGCAGCTACCAGGACCGTACAGCCTGAAACCGCTGAATCAATAGCCGTTCTTCTTGAGAGTTAACAGTCTTCGCCAGCGCCTACTCCTCCAGCCGGATAATCTCTTCGAGTTTGGGTTTGTGCTTCGTTTCGCGACCGGTGCGGGGCTCAGAATCGACCACGCGCGCCGGTTTCGGCTGGCCTACGCGCTCGCGCGCATTGGCCTTCACAGCCTTGGTGGCCGAGAACGGGGTTGGCTTGCGTTTCCTCATGGCAAAGATGAGTATGGAAGAGATTGACGCGAAGCGAAAGCCCCTACGTGGATTTTTCGAGGGGAATCAAAATCTGCGCAAGCCTGCGATTGATTTTTGCCCGTAGGTTGGCGCATCCGAGGGCCGGATCACCATGGAAGAGCGCGAGTTTTTCAACGAAACAACTGAAATGCGGAAGCACACCCTTACCTGCCCCAAGTGCGGGCAAGCCGGCGAGTACCAGGTCAGCTGGGTCGTTCGGCGCAAACGGGCGCAGCTGCCTCGCAATGCGGACGAACGGGACCGCGCGCGCTTTGCCAAGGCGCAGTCGTACATGGTACGGCGCGACGACAAGCTTTCGTGCACCAACATTCGGTGCCGCAAACCTTTTGAAATTACGCAGTTGCAGTCGCTCGCCTTCTTGTCGGAGTAAGGCCCGAACGGCTCAGTCGCAACGCTGAAGCGCCCTGTTTCATTCATCGCAGCCTTATCGCGATGAGTGCAATATCCCAACCCCCGAGACGCTATTCCGTCCTCAGCGCCTCCACAGGTTCAATGGCCGCAGCGCGCCGCGCAGGAGCGACAGAAGCGCTTAGCGTGAGTAGCAGAATCGCGCCCGCAGCCAGCGCAATCACCACCGGGTCCACCGGATCCACTTGGAACAACATCGACCGCAGCAAACGCGTCGCGAAGACAGCCGCCACCGCTCCAATTCCGCAGCCGATCAGACCAAGTTTTGCAGCGGAGCCAAGTACCAGCCGCATCACGCTCGCCCGCTGGGCGCCAAGAGCAAGGCGGATTGCCATCTCGTGGGCTCGCAGAGCAGCGGAGAAGGCAATCACGCTGTAAATCCCCAGAAGCGCAAGCAACAGAGCCCCACCCGCAAAGCCAGAAATCAGGATGGTCATGAATCGGCGCGAGGCCTGCCCTTCCCCAACCACGCGATCCATGGATTCAACATCCGTGAGTGGAAGCTGCGGATCAATTGAGTGGACAATGGCGCGCAGAGATCCCGCCATCTGCTCCGGCGGCACCTGTCCGCGCACTACGATGGAGCCGCGATTGCCGCTGACAAAACTAGCCGTGGCAAAGGACCCGGCAGTCGCTTTCACCTGGCTCGCCGGAACGTAGAATTGCATCCCCGTCGGTTGGTCGGCTGCCATCTGTTTCACGTCGCCAATCTCGCCCACCACTGTGATCCAGGGCAGCTTCGTGGCCTGTGCGGGCCCGCGGTGCAGACGCTTTCCAAGCGGATCCTGACCCGGCCAGTATTTCTCTGCCAGCGCGCGGTTCACGATTGCCACAAGAGGCGCCTCGGGAAGATCATCGGAAGCCGTAAAGCCTCGTCCGCGAATGATCGGAATACCCTGCGCCTGAAAGTAGTTGCCAATCACCTGCGGAACCCAGGCCAGATTCAATCCTGCGCCCTGCGGGGGAATGTATCCTTCCGGCGTGAAAGTCGCCCGATACTCGTTGCTGGCAGCCGGAAGCATGGTGGTCAGCCCCGCCGCCTCCACACCCGGTGTCTGCTCCAACTTCGAGCGCAGCGACAAATTGAACGCGTCAATCGCTGCCTGCGTTGAATATTGCTGCTTCGGCAGGCTATAGGAGGCGGTTAGCGTGTGGTCGGCGCGAAAGCCGAGATCGACGTTACGCATTTTTTGAAAGCTGCGCAGCAGCAGCCCCGAACCGGTGAGCAAAACCAGGGCTACAGCCAGCTCCGCCACCACAAGAATCGAGCGAAGGCGCGCGTGGCCTGCTCCGGCAGAGCCGGTCCGCCCGCCTTCCTTCAGAGCCTCATTCACGCTGGTGCGCGCCGCGGCAAGTGCTGGAACAATGCCGCAGACGAGACCGGTGAACACCGCCAACGCGAACGCAAAAGCGGCAACCTGCCAGTCAAGCACGATGGAGCTGACGCGGGGAAGTGTTTCAGGAAGGAAGCTGACGCCGACCCGGAGTGCGACAAACGCCAGAACCAGCCCGAGCAATCCGCCCGCAACGCTCAGTAGCATGGTCTCAATCAGGGATTGGCGAAGTATGGCCGCCGGGCTCGCTCCCAGCGCCAGCCGCACGGAGATCTCCCGGCGTCGGCGAATCACCCGCACCAGCAGCAGCCCCGCCAGGTTGGCGCAGGCAATAAACAGCACCACCACAACGGCAAAAAACAGCATCCGCACCGAGGTCCGCGCCTGAAACACCGTCACCTCATCCAGCCTCTGGGCAAAGGGATGGATTTTCCGGCTAGCGAGAGCCGGCGGAAAGTTGCGCATAATCTCCTGCGCCGCGGCCTCGGCATCCTGCTGTGCCTGCATGGGAGTGACGCCCGGCTTGAGACGCCCTACCAGGCTGTAAGACCATGCGCCGGCTCCCTGGACAAGCTCTGTCTGGGTAAGGCTCATCGGCACCCAAAGCTCGCTGCGATTCAGTTGGCCGGGCGTGAGCGGGAATTCGAAACTCCGCGGCATCACGCCAATAATTTCGTAGGGCTTTCGATCGAGCAGAACCTTCTGCCCCAAAATCCGCGGATCGCCGTGGTAGCGGCTCTGCCATGTCTCGTAGCTCAGAAGGACGACCTGCTGCCCGCTCTCGTCTTCCTGCGGAGTAAAAGTGCGACCTATCAACGGCGAAACACCAAGCACCGGAAATATGCTGGCCGTCAGGCGAGCAGCGTTAATCTGCGAGGGCTCGCCCAGTCCAGAAAGCTCATAGTTCGAGGACTGGTAACCGCCCACGCTGGAAAAGGCGTGCGTCTCGCGCTGGTACGTGACAATGCCGGGAGCTGTAACGCCAGGAGCCTCGCCCTCGTCGTACGCAACGCCCTCAAGCTTGTCTCCCATCGTCACAAGCGAGGCCGGTTCGAGAAACGGCAGCGGCCGAAGCAGGACACCTTCCACAATGGAAAAGATTGCCGTCGTGGCGCCAATGCCGAACGCCAGCGTAAGCACGGCTGTAACTGTGAAGCCGGGGAGCATCCGCAATTGGCGAACGGCATAACGCATGTCTCGCGAAAAAGAACTCATCTAAACCTCCGGGCACACAACGGCGTGCCCTCAAAGATGCACTTTATCCGCCAAACCGCATGAAAGCAAAACGGTTTGTTTCGAGAACCATGCGGACACCAAGCCGCAGCCGCGCACCCGCTTTATGTACGCAAACGAAATTCAATGTTCGATTCTGAACAGCCTGTGCCGCGAATTACTTTGTACAGGTTTTTACTGAGAATTGGGTTGCTTACACATCCACTCACTCAAGTCGTCCGATTCAGGCTCGTCTGCGATCAGTTTCGCGGGCTCCTCATCCACAAACAATCCATCTCCTGTGACCCCGGAATCCGTCTGAAAGGTTGGAGCCGGGCGGGCCGCCGGAATCACCACGCCCGTCGTATCTGAGAACCCCACCGGCGACGCCCCATGCGAAGGAAGGGCCGCAACCGGACCCGCAGCCTCCGGACTGCTTTCGGCCGCCTGCAAAGGCGCACCCTTTACCCGCCGCTTGTCCGATCCCTTGATCTTTGCAAACACCACGAACACACCCGACAGGTTTTCGACCGTGTACACCCCGCACCGGTTTGGCGAATTCAGCCCTGAGAACCGGATCCGCTCCATGCTGAAGCGGCTCCGAGAGACATCCCCAATGCACATGCGGTGTCGGGCCACTATCACCTGCATATAAGGAAAATTGACCAGTGAATCTGGCACGCGCGCCAATCCCGCACCGTCTGTAATGGCTTCTTCCTGCCACAAACCTTGATGCAGATCGCGCTCATCGTAACCGGCAATCAGGGTCAGGTGAACGCGCGCCAGCGGCACGCCGGCACGCCCGTCCAGCACCCGCACCGTGATCGGCTCATGATGGTTCACCGGCTCGCCAGCGCAGGCCGCCCCGCCACCCATAATGGCCAGCAGCCACGCCCCCGCAATCTCCCTGACAAGTCCATTCATACCGGTGCCTGAGGAACTTATCGGCACCCAGCCAAATATCTCCAGACGACCACCGCAGCACTATTCCCACCGCATGGCAAACGCAATCAAATATCTAAGTGACCGACAGTACATCCACAGAACTCATACTCGGCAGCAAATTCCCACCCAAGTCATTTCTTCGCAGGATGAGCCTCTTGCCATTCGAGAACCTTGGCGTCGGCGGAATCGATTTGTGGTTGCGTCATGTGAAGCTTGATCCGATCGCTCGAAAGAGCAACCTGGCTGGCTCCCGCATCCTGCGCAATCCTGGCCCAGATGTAGGAATTCTGCCAGTCGCCCAACTCGCCGTAGAGGGCTGACAGGTTGGCTTGGGCCGCGCGGTTCCCTGCGGTGGCAGCCTTGGTGAAGAGATCCCTGGCCGTTTCTAATTCTTCCTGAGAGCCTTTGCCTTGCGCATAGCATTGCCCCAGGCTGTTTGTCGCCATGATATGTCCCTGCTGCGCGGCTTGACTGTACATTTGGCATGCGAGTTTCTTGTTTACGAAAACACCGTTCCCCGTCTCGTAAATTACGCCAAGGTCATAGTCCGCTGGGGCGTAATTTCGATTCGCAGCCATTTGAAGATAGGTGATCGCTTTCTCATTCGATTGCTCGACCCCTACACCGTCACGGTACATCAGTCCCATGTAATACAGCGCCATGGCATTTCCCTGATTGGCCGCGAGTTTCAAGTATTTTGCCGAGAGAGTGCGGTCTTTCGGTAATTTGACGCCCGCGAAATAAGCCATCCCGAGAAACATCTGGGCATCGAGCGAACCTTTTTCTGAAGCTTGATCAAACCAGTTTCGGGCCTTATCTACGTCAAGGGGAATACTGGTTCCGAACCAATAGCCCTTCGCGAGTTGCAACATGGAAGCCGTGTCGCCGCCCTCTGCCATCGTGGTCAGGATTGTCAGGTCGACGACCTTGCCGGGTTCGGAAGTCAACTTCTGAAGATCGCTGACCTGATCAATCCAGAAGAGCTTTGGGCTTCCTTTTTCCTCCCGGAAATTGACGATGACTTTTGCTGTGCCTGTGTCAATTGTGAAGAACGGCTCTTCAATATCGAAGAAGACAGTCGCCCAGTAATATTTGATCTCTTCAGCATTTGCTCTGCGGATGGTGGCGCCTTGAAGGCCGGGGTACTTGGTGAGGAGTAACTTCCAAAACGACTGCCGCTGCTCGTCTGTTATCAATCCGCGGCCCTCGGTCTGCACGGAATTCACTACGATGATGCTTAACTTGGAATCGAGCAGTACCTTGTCAGAAGACGGCTGCAGCACTTTCCAGAGCGATGGGCCGCAGGTCACTGCGGAGTCAAAGAAACTCTTCGGAGGTTCGTTGCCAGGAATCAACGATTGCTTGAGCAAGGCAAGGGCCGACGCATTTAGCGCGTCGCTGGCCGGCTTATAGTGAACGCCGTCCGGGATCGGGTTGGTTCCCGATACGCCGGCCTGACCTGAAGCCAGAAGGGAGAGCCCGAACGAGACAGCAAGGATAAACACTTTCAGTGTCCGATTCGCATGCGTGGAGATCATGGAAAATAATACCTCCGGAGTGGAAGGAAGGACCGCAGGCTAAGCGGATGATGGGATCAACTACCGACATTTCTCGGAGTTCAGCCTTTCTAAGAATCCGCCCTTTGTCCGCCGCCTGCTTTCCCCAGACAGCCCTCGCCCCTTACCCCGCCAAAAACACAACCACGCTCCAACTCGATAAATTCACGCTCATCTGCCCATTCACCACCGGAATCGAATACCCATAATTCCCCACCGTACCCACGCCCCCATACACCGGTGCCTGCGAGTTGAAGATCTCCGTCCAGCTTCCGCCTTCCCCGCCCATGTTCACGCCATAATTCCCAGATCCCCACTGCCCATCCCCTGCATTCACCACCACCAGTAATACATCCCCCTCCATGTTGTACCGGGTAAAGGCAACCACCTGGTTCTGGTTGTCCACATGCACCACGCTGCCCGCCGCCGACCGCAGCCCCGGATGCGCCCAGCGCAGGTTGTTCACGTCCCGCACCATCTGCTGCATCGGCGCGCCGAATCCATCGCCTATCTTCGACCAGTCGATTCGAAAATCGCTGCTCACCGTCCCTGCGGCGTTCGACATCACAACAGGATCCCATGTCCCGTCAATGTGCCCCTCCGTCCCCATGAACAGCATCGGCGTCCCCGGCAAAGTGGCATTCAGAGCCCATGCCAGCCGCGCCTTCGCCCTCGCCCACCCATTCGACCGTCCGCCAAAACGCTGCGTCAGGTAGATCCCCGTATTCCCCTGCCCGCCATAAATCTGGTCGTGCGACCCCGTGAGATAGGTGATCAAATGCCACGGGTTTGGGTCGCCGAAGCCGCCGATCCGTGCCAGCAGCAGCGAAACAGTGTTTTCTCCATTCAGCAGTTTGAACGTATCCCAGGGACTGCTCATATCCCACGTGGCGCAGAAACCGAGAGCGCTGTATGGATCCACACCCGGACCCGCCGACGTACCCGAGTCGTTCGGATTGTATTCGGCAATCAGGTACTTCGAAGGAAACTCCTGCCGCAGCGCTTGCACCACATATTCCACCGCATCGGCCTGAATCGCCTGCACCGCATCGAACCGTAGCCCGTCCACCTGGTACTGCCCCAGCAGCATGCGTGCATTGTCCAGCAGCAGGTCCTTCACTTCCTGCTGCCACAACGCGAACCCAACCCCCCAGGGCGTAGGGTGTCCATGAACATGGTAGATCCCGCCAGGCGCGCCGTTGTCTCCCGCATAATTGCCGTCGTACTGCCAGTACCGGTTGTTTTGAATCGCCGCGTGGTTGTAGACGACATCGAGAATCACGGCAATCCCGCGTTTGTGCGCCTCATCAATAAACTGAATCAACTCGGCGACCGCCTTGTCGGGGCTCGTGGCGTACGCCTCCTCTGACGCGAACAAGTCCGACGGCCCGTATCCCATTCCGGCGCCGTTCAGGTCGCAATTGCAGTCGGTAATCGGCAGCGGCTCAATAGCGTTGAAGCCAAGCCCGTGTATGTAATCCAGCTTCGCGATCAAATCCACGAAGGTGGCCGTGTCGTTCGTAACCGCAATTCCATCGTTGCGTCCGGCGTAAGACCCGATGTGGAGTTGATAAATCAGGAACTCATCGAAAGCCGGCGTGTTGAAAGCCGGGCGATTCGCGGGAAACGGCCCCACGATATAACCCTTCGACGCGGGGTCGGAGCTCTCCACCTGGTACGCGCGGGCATCGGTCCGCGTCCACGGCTGGGAGTTGTTGTTGTCCGGGCCGCCTATGTTCGTGATGATGTATTGGTATTTGTCACCGGCTTTGGCGGGAATCTGATCGGCCGACCAGTTTCTGGTGCCAGGTTCCAGAGCAAGGTCAATTGGCTGGCCGTTGCTGAAGTCTCCAAAGACCTGGACAAGTTTGGCGTTCGGAGCCCAGACGCGGAACCGGCAAGTTCCATTGCTGAGCAAACTGCCCATGCCATCGTTCGCGGGGGAAGGAGCACGCATCACGACCTCCGTTTGCGGTTGGATTGCGCTCTCTGGGGACGAGAGGTACTCTGCGATCAGGATGGTGGATTGAAGGCGGCCGTCGAGGAATTCCGGCTCTTGATTTGCGAAACCGAATCCGACTGCACCCACTTTACCTTGACTGCGATCAAGAACGCGTAAACAACCGCAAATTGCCTGGCTGAATCGGACCGCGTGCAGTTTCGCGCGCAATTGCACAGAAAACAAAATCGGAATAAACAACACATTATAAATGAGTTAAGCAGCTATCCCGTGCGAAATCAGCGCGTTTTTCAAAAAAATGACAAATTCTCTGCAACCCTTTACCTCGTTTAGTTCAATTCTCAGCTACCGAAACATAGCGAAAAGGCTTAACTCATGGTTCATGTCTCAACGAATCGCAACCACCTATGCAGCCATTTCGCATGTTTTGTAACCACTTGAGCCACCTTTTCAGCTATGGTGCGCAACCCTCTAAGCAGCCATTTCGCCTCTGCTATTCTCGAGGTTCGCCGCTCGGCCGGCCGGTCGCCGATAGCGGGTTCGAAGGACCACTGGCGCAAGGCCTTGGTCTGTGATTCAATTGGGATTGTGACCGGCCCAAGGTTTGACTATGCGGCCTGACCAGGAGAGAAAGAGATGGCGAATCAACTGCTTCCCCCCGAAGAGCGCGACCTGACCCCCGACCAGGTTGAGGCGCTAGATAAACGCCGCGACCTCGGCCACACGTTCCTCGTCATCGCCGGCCAATTCGCCGTAATCGCCACAATCTTATTGCTTTGGGTAGGCCAGGACCTCACCTACTCCCCTGGCTGGGCGCACCCAATCGCGTATTATTTTGCGATTGCAATCACCATCATCGTGGTCTTCGGGATCACCGGCATGGCGCTCCGCAAGGGAACACCGCGGCTCGACTAATCCTGCTTTGCAACCGATCCCAACCGGAGTTGTCTAAAAGGGTATAGCCTAGAGGCTGCCGATGGCTGCTGCTTCCCCAATTCTTACCCAACAGACGACTCCCAACGCACGGCTGACTGATAGCCACGGGCGGATCATTCACGATCTGCGCGTCTCCATCACAGACCGCTGCAATTACAAGTGCGTCTACTGCCGAACAGGTGAGGTAGGCGCGCAGTATCCCGAACTGACTATCGAAGAATATCTGCGCCTGATTAAGCTATTTGTCGAACTTGGAATCAGCAAGGTGCGACTGACAGGCGGCGAGCCGCTGCTGCGTCGTGGCCTTGTCGATATGGTGCGGGAGCTGGCTCGGCTTCGAACAATCGACGGACAGCCTCTGGACCTGGCGTTGACCACGAACGGCCACTTGCTTGAGGGGTTGGCGGTGCCGCTGAAGACCGCCGGGCTGAACCGCGTGACCGTGAGCATGGATGCCGTGGATCCGGAGATATTCGAAAAGATCACGCGGGTACCAGGAAGCTTTGAGGCCGTGCTTGCGGGCGTTCGTGCAGCACGCGCGGCGGGATTGACGCCCCTAAAAGTGAATTGCGTATTATTACGCGGATTCAACGACAATCAGATTGAGAGCTTCGCCCGTTTTGCGCGCGAAGAGAATGTAGTGGTGCGATTCATCGAGTTTATGCCGCTTGAGGAAGGCCGTCTGTGGACGCCGGAAATCGTTGTGCCGTTGAAAGAGATTGTGGACCGCATTGGTCAGGTATTGCCGCTGGTGGAGTTACCTGCGCGCGAGGCGAGCGAGACGGCTCGGCGATACACGTTTGCAGACGGCGTCGGCGAGATCGGAATTATTGCCCCGGTCAGCCAGGCATTTTGCGGAGCCTGCAGCAGGGTGCGGCTTACCTCCGATGGCAAAATCAGGACCTGCCTCTTCAGCCAGGTCGAGCACGATCTTTATGGGCGGCTGCGAAGCGGATCCGGCGATGCGGAGCTTCGTGAGTATATAGTTGCAACGGTTAAGGGCAAAGAAGCGCGCCATCATATCGGAGAACCTGGATTTCTGAAACCCTCGCGATCCATGGTGCATATTGGTGGCTGATTTCGCTTCCGCAACCGCGTATGACAGAATGTCGATGAGCCACCAGTTGATACAGGGCCTCCCCCGAAGGGTCCCTCAATGAAGGAAGAAAAAGAAGGCCGCATTCCGCTCAAGGATTTGCTTGTCTTCCACCATCTAACGCGCTCGCTCACCTCAAGCTTTGATCTGGACGCGATTCTGCGCACCATCCTTGAACAGATGGAGAAGATCATTGAGGCGGAATTGTGGACGCTTCTAATGCTGGATGAAGCCAGCAATGAGCTTTATTACGCGTTGGCCGCAGGCGGCGAACAGGCGGCTCTGGCCGATTTGCGAGTGAAGGTTGGCGAAGGCGTGGCAGGTTGGGTGGTGGAGCACGGAGAGACGCTGATTGTGCCGGAGTCGGCCGAGGACCCACGACTTAAGTTAGAACCCGGGGTGCAGGCGCGACGGGTGCAATCAGTGATTTGCATGCCGCTGCGGGGACGCAAAGGCACGCACGGGGCGATTGAGATTTTTAATCCACGCGCGGACCAGATGACGGACTACACGATCGCTTTCCTCCATATTTTGGCCGACCACGCGGCGATTGCGATTGAGAATGCGCGCGATGTGACCCGGATTCAGCAACTGACCATTACAGACGACACGACAGGTCTCTACAACGTGCGTTCGCTCTACGAAGTGCTCGGGCGGGAAATGGAGCGCGCGAAAAGTACAAGTTCTCCGGTAAGCCTGGCGTTTCTTGACCTGGATCACTTCAAGCTCGTGAACGATGCGCACGGACACCTGGTAGGTAGCGAGTTATTGGCCCGGGCCGGAGAGCGGCTGAAAGAGCTAAGCCGCAAGCAGGACTGGTGCTTCCGCTACGGCGGCGATGAGTTCGTAATCCTGATGCCGGAGACTGGGCCGGAAGCGGCACTGGCACAGGCCAGCGCAGTGCACCGCGCGCTGACCGCGACCCACTTTGAGATGAAGAATGGCCTCAACCTGAACATCAGCGCGAGCGTCGGTGTGGCAACAGCTCCCGTCGACGGGAAGACGATCCACGCGGTGATCGGTGCCGCCGATTCGCGGATGTACGCGGTCAAGAACAACGGACGCGGGCGCGTTCTAGGAGCCTGAAGTTGTACTTCAACCGGATTCGACGACATGAACAGTCCCTCAGCGAACGCGAAGAATTGAACGGCTTATTACACTCCGTGTAACAAAGCATGGGTAGACTGGCTGCCTGCGGCTTCGAAGAAGCTTAGGAGCATACCCGATGAGTAGCCCGGCCACCCCAATTCACCCCTTCTGCGTCAGGCAGATGACTCCCGATGACATTCCCGCGGTCATTGACCTGCAGGTGCGAGCGTTCCCCGGCCTCCCCCCATGGAGGGCCGAGCAACTCGCGAACCACTTGACCGTGTTTCCTGACGGGCAGCTGGTGGTGACCGACTCGACGGGCACCATTCTGGGTTCGGCTAGCTCGCTGCTGATTGATTGGGATGATTACGCCGAATCAGCCAATTGGTCGTTGATCACCGGGGACGGATCGTTCACTACGCACAATGCACAGGGCATGACGCTCTATGGCGCCGATCTCGGCGTGGATCCAATTGCGCGTCACCTGGGCATAGGATCGCTGTTCTATGAGACCCGCAAAGAGCTGATCAGGGAGCGTGGACTGAAGAGGCTGTTGACAGGCGGTCGCATCGCTGGCTACGCGGCGGTGTCCGACCAGATGACGGCGAAGGAATATGTGGCGGAGGTTGTAGACGGCAAACGGAAGGATCCTGCGCTCAGCTTTCAGCTTGAGAACGATCTGGTGGTGCTGGATGTTGTTCCCGGCTATATGCATGACACGGAATCCTGCGGATTTGCGACTGTGCTGGAGTGGCTGAATCCGGAATACACTTCTTCGGTCAGTCTGCAGGCAAGCTTGCAACATGCGGCGCTGGAGCAGGCTGCGGCCGAGTCAATGCGTGGTACTCCCCGTCCGCGGCGTGTGCGCATTGCCGCTGTGCAATACCTGCTGCGGCCGATTGCCAGCTTCGAGGACTTCGAGCATCAGGTTGAGTTCTTTGTGCGCAGCGCGAAGGACTATAAAGCGCACTTCCTGCTCTTCCCCGAGTTCTTCACCATGCAGTTGTTGAGCTACATCAAAGAGCCCGCTCCAGCTATGGCCGTTCGAAGGCTTGCGCGCATGGCGCCGGAATACGAGGCACTGTTCACCCGGCTGGCGAAGGAAACGGGGATCTACATCATTGGCGGAACGCATCCTGTCTTCCAGCGCGGGAAGGTCTTCAACGCGGCGCACCTGTTTACGCCGAATGGGCAGGTCTTCCGGCAGAAGAAAGTCCACCTGACGCCCACCGAGAGCGGTCCTTACCAACTCAGCCGCGGACACGGGCTTTATCTTTACCACACCGACTTTGGCAATATCGCGATTCTGATTTGCTATGACGTCGAGTTCCCTGAAGTTGCGCGCGTAATGGCGGAGGCCGGCGCGGAGATTCTGTTCGTTCCGTCCTGCACGGATGGGCGCGAGGGCTTTTGCCGAGTGCGGTATTGCGCGCAGGCACGAGCCATTGAGAACCAGGTTTACGTGGCAATGACGGGAACGGTCGGTAACCTGCCGTTGGTCCCCTACATGAACACCAACTATGGACAGGCCGCGATCCTTACGCCCTCGGACTATTCCTTCGCACGGGATGGAATTGCCGCAGAAGGCACCATCAACCAGGAACAGATGATTGTTGCCGATGTGGATCTGGATCTACTGGACGAACAGCGCGTCAATGGCAGCGTGATTCCGCTGCAGGACTTGATCAAGGACGCATACGACAACGTTGTCCACTTCTCGGATTACAAAGGCCAGAAGCCAGTGCAGCCAGAAGTGGAAGATGTTGTGCTTTCCAAGGGATAATCCATCCGATCCACTGGAGCAGAGCGCAAAGGCTCCCATTTCTCAAGCGCGGGATTTGGCACTCAAAAAGCCCCTAATTCGACTCAAAAAGGCATATAAATGGGCCAAAAACTGCCCGAAAGGGGTTGTTTTTGAGGCCATTTATTCGCCCGACTGACGACAGAACGAGACTCCAAAGTTAGTCATAAGCATCTGACTATAGATAACTTACGCGGAATTTATCGAATCAGGCAAGGGCTGAAAGAAGGCGCATTTGCAGGGGGAGGGGGTGGGGTATTTAATTTTGACGGCCAAATCTCTCACTTTCTAAACCGAAAAGCTGTGAACCGGACGCGGTGGTCAGCAACTCCAGCATAGGTCTTCCTGAAACTATCTTGCGCTCTCCAGGCCAAATCTTCGGCAAATGCAAAGTCTCTCGAATGCACAGACGCAGAAGATCTATTCCTCCTCGCCTGCCGGCTTCTCGGTGATCTGGTCGCCGGCTAGACGCTCCAACTGGTTGCGCCAGTCGAGGGATTCAACGAAAGCCTTGGACTCGCGCCAATTGGGCTCTACGATGACGTGCAGTTCCAAATAAACACGCGTGCCCAGAAGCGACTCAATCTGCCTTCGCGCGGCGGTGCCGATTTCTTTCAGCTTGGCGCCGCCCTTGCCGATCAAGATCGCTTTCTGGCCATCACGCTCGCAGTAAATCGCCGCGGCGATGCGCGTGAGAGGGGCGCGGGCGGGCACCGCGCCCTTCTTGCGCGGGACGAACGGCTTGGGCTCCTCGAAGCGCTCGATGACTACGGCGGCGGCGTAGGGGACTTCTTCACCGGTTTCGACGAGAATGCTTTCGCGAATCAATTCGGCGACCATGAAGCGCTGCGGCTGGTCGGTGTACTGGTCTTTGGGATAGTAGCGCTCGCCGGTGGGCAGCACGTCGACGATTTTGCGGACCAGGATATCGAGGCCGTCACGCTTGCGGGCGCTGACGGGGATGATCTGCGCGAAGTTGAACTGTTTGGTGAGCGTGTCGATAAGCGGAAGCAGGTTGTCTTTGGGCACGAGATCAATCTTGGTGAGAACCAAGAAGACCGGGCAGTCAAGCTTGCGGATGAGGCCGAAGAGGAACTCGTCTTCGCTGGCCCAGTTGGTGCGGTCGGACTTTGAAGTTGGATTGGTCTTCGAAGCTTGTTCCGCAGGGGCTAAAGCCCTGGCCTCTTCAGATCCTTCAATGTCCGGGCTGAAGCCCGGACCTACCGCGCCCTGGGGTTTCGCCGCGGCTTCGAGTTGCACTTTGCGGGTGGCGTCCATGAGCACTAACACTAGGTCGCGGGTTTCGAGTGCTTCGTAGACTTCCTGCAACATGCGGCGATCAAGGTGCGAACCGGGCTTGTGGACGCCGGGCGTATCCACAAAGACGATTTGCGCCGCAGGGTGCTGACCCTTTTTGGCCTCCACTTCAACCACACCGGCTATGCGGTTGCGGGTGGTTTGCGGCTTGGCCGAGACGATGGCCACTTTTTCGCCGGTTAGGGCGTTCAGCAGCGTGCTTTTGCCGGCATTGGGCCGGCCCAGAATTGCGACAAATCCAGATTTCAAAGGGTGTAATGCTCCTGACTGAGTTTACGGTAATTTTGAATGGGTAGGAATCTGTCGATTCTCCACCTTACCTTGAGGTACGCGTTTGACCCGGATTCGTTTATAAACGATAATTCATTAGTGTACGAGATTCGCCACTATCTTACGCAGAACGACAAAGACCTCTTCATGGAATGGCGTCTCCAACTCCGCGATACCAAGGCGAAGATTGTCGTTGACCGAAGAATCAACCGGATAGAGTTGGGCAACTTCGGCGATCACAAGTTTTGTCGTGATGGGGTATGGGAGTTGCGCATTGACGAGGGAGCAGGATACAGAGTCTATTACGCCATCGCAGGAACCCAGGTAGTTTTGCTGCTCTGTGGCGGAATCAAGCGAACTCAGGATGCGGATATTGATCGCGCCTGTGAATTCTGGTTGGATTGGCAAGCGAGGGCGAAGCACGAAAAGGAGAGGTTATGAACGACAGAACACACGATGAGGCAATGGCGGAACTGTTCGCAAACGACCCCGCCTATGCGCTGGAGTTGCTGAATGGCATTCTGGAGGACGGTGAACAGGGCGAATTGCTCATCACTCTGCGACAGATGACCAAGGCCTTTGGCGGTGTGCAATCGGTGGCTGAGAAGGCCAATCTGAATCCGACCCAGCTCTATCGCACCCTATCCGAAACGGGTAACCCTGAGTTGCGCAGCCTGTCTGCAATCCTTAAAGCAATGGGCCTTCGCCTCGCCGTCGAGCGGGTGCGGGCCGCCTGAACTCCGGGCACACGTCTTCCTACTTTCCGCGAAACCGTTGGGGTAGAATTGCGCATGCTTGAGCGCGACATGGAGAGCTTGATTGCCACGTATCCCTCCGATTTTTTCCCTCGGCATGAACTCACTCTCGAGGGAAGACAAAGGTCCTTTCGAGGCGTCGGCAGGTTCGATCTTCTGTTTCGCGACCACTTCGGCTTCAGCGTCTTAATGGAGTTGAAGGCGGTGCCAGCGCGTTACGAGGACGCATCGCAGTTGGCCCGATATAGGGACGCCATGCTGGCACTTGGCGACGCAAGAATTCTTATGTGGCTTGTTGCGCCGTCGATTCCGGCGTCAGTGTGTGAATTCTTGGACCACGTTGGAATAGAGCATACCGAAATTCACGTTGCCGAGTTCAAGAGAGTGGCAACGAATCGAGACTATCAGTTCGCGCAGCGTGCTGAACTGTCTTCGCTTGATCTCTTCAACGCGAATGATGGTGGGAGTGATCTTGCCGGTGAGGCGAAATCTCGTCCCCGCGAGCCGACAAGGATAATTACACCGCGAAGAACGACCGCGGTTGAATCCTATGGTGAAGAGATCCGAAAGTCGGCGGCAAAAGGCGGTTCGACCAGAGGCACCGCCGAGAACAGAGAGCAGCTCCAATGCGCGAAGCTCTTGGATATATTAAGAGATTACATCCATCGTCCATTTGACGCGACGATGGAAAAGTACCGCGTTAGCAAGCGGATGCACGTAGACAAGGTCATACAGTGGAGCTATATTTCCAGGCGCGTGTTAGGTCTGCCGGCATTCAGGAATGATAGAGTCGGTCCGACCTTCGCGTTGAAGCATACCGTTGATTTATTCATTGCCGACAAAACGATCTCGGAGTTGTCAGCGCGTCAACTGTTATCCCGGTATCAATATATTGGGAAAGCCTATTCTATGAGCAACCTTGAGAGGGATAAACCGATATCTTAACCGTCTGCCTGTGAAGATACGACCTCGGAGACAGAATCAACCGCAGGTGGTCCCTTGGGCTTCGCTCCGTTCCTCTCATATTTACAGCACAGTGTGGATCGCGCGGGGGGTGCGTACAGAAGCGGATACCCGGCGATCTCTGCAGACCAGCAGCTCAATCCGATTCTGCCCCAGGCTCGGAAGGCGGAAAGACACGCAGCCGATCGACGCGGCGATCTGTTGAGGCGACAACCTCGATCCGCAGACCAATGGGCTCCAGCACTATCACCTCGCCGACGTGGGGAATGCGGCCTTCCACTTCGCTGACTACGCCGCCTAGCGTCGTGGCTTCGTACAGGTCGCCCAAGTGGGCTGCCTCGCCAAATAGGTCGGTAAGCTGATCGACGGGAAAGCTGCCTTGCACAAGCCATACTCCGTTTGGCTCACGCTGCGGCTCGGCATTCACCGAACCGGGCGGCGCGTCTTCCTCGTGCTCGTCGCGTATGTTGCCGACGATCTGCTCCAGCAGGTCTTCAATGGTGACGAGGCCGGAGACACCGCCATACTCATCGATGACAATCCGCATATGCTGCTTTTCGCGCTGCATCTCGCGCAGCAACTCGTAGCCGCGCTTGGTTTCAGGGACAAACTCCGCAGGCCGCTGAATGCTGGCCACGGTGCGGGTTCGCGCTTCTTCGTCGGTGATTTGCAGCAGGTCGTGCGCGAAGGCGATGCCTGTTACGTTATCGAGCGACCCGGAGTAAACAGGGACGCGGGAGAAGTTGTGCTCGCGCAACTGCTCGAGGAAGTGCTCGAGGGTGATGGTCTCAAGAATGGCGAAGACCGCCGGGCGCGGCGTCATGACTTCGCGGACCAGCTTGTCTCCAAATTCAACCGCGGAGCGGACCAGGTCGATGTCGTTCTCTTCGAGGATGCCTTCTTCTTCGCCGGCTTCAAGCAATGCTTCGACATCGACTGCCGATTCCTCGGCCGGGCTGGCGGGCTTGTCCGCGAGTGAAGCCACGGAGAAGAAGAAGCGGACAAACACAGTGACCGGAGTCATGAGCCATAACAGCAGGCGGATGGGCCAGACGATGCGACGCACCCATCGCCCTTCCGTGCGATTGAAGAGCAGGGAGGGGATGAGCTGGTTGCAGAAGACTACGACCAGAACCACGCCGAGGAAGGCCTGGGCGATTTCCGCATAGGTGGGGCGGGCAAGATTCGATGCGCGGTCGAAGAGCACTGCGCCAAACTCGAGAGCGATGATGCCAAGCGCGAGTTGCTGCAGCACAGCCGCGCAGATGGCCGCATGGTCCCGGGTGAGGCCGAGCTGGGGTTCGATGAGTTCTTCCCATGCATCGAGGTTTTCTTCGATGTCGCGGGTAAGAATTTTTCCGAACTCGGAGTAGACGCGGCTGATGTAAGAGGCCAGCGTTGAGATGGCGGCAAGGAGAAGCACCATGAAGATGGCGAGGGTGCTCATGGGCGTTTCGCCCTGGGGGCGGATTTGATTGCGCGAGGCTTTGCTTCGGTTCGCTCAATCAGGCCTTGCGGCAATTTGAGTTTGGCGCGGAGCAGGCGTTCGCGGCGGGCCATCTTGCCTTCGTCAACTTCATGATCGTAGCCGGCAAGATGGAGCAGACCGTGAAGGATGAGGACCTTGATTTCCGTGGAGAGCGAATGGCCTTGTTCGGCGGCCTGACTCAAAGCCGTGGTCACGCTGATAGCGAGATCGCCGGCGATGCCGTGTGCGCCGAGGCCTTCTGCTGGAAACGAGAGCACGTCGGTAGCTTTGTTTTTGCCCCGGAACTGACGATTGAGTTTGCGGATTGCGGCATCCGTGGTGAGCAGGACTGTGACTTGGCCGCGCAGGCGTACGGCGGCTTGCGCAGCGCTGAGAAATCGGGACAGCGTGCGCGGGGAAGGCAGCTTGAAATCGCGGCTTGATGATTTGGACGCAGAGAAGGAGGACGCAGCCGAGGGCTTCGCCGGTTTTGTCTTGGGCGAGGAGTGGGGGTCCAGATCTGGGTCGAGGATGATCATCGTGCACGTGGCCGCGTTGCGCGGCCACGCTTCACCTTTGATTCTACGCGAAATACGCGTTTATTGCGGTTTGGGCGCGGACTGCTGCTGCGCCTGCTGGCGGTTTTCGCGGGCTTGCGCGTTCACGTCGATGGCCTCGCCGGTGCCGAGCGGCAACTCCTGCTGCTGCGGCTTGACGGCGTCGTAGGCGCGGACGATGCGCTGGACGAGCGCGTGACGCACCACATCGGTGTCCTCAAAGTGGCAGAAGTGGATTCCCTCAACGCCGTTGAGCACGTTGATGGCATCAATCAGGCCGGAGCGGCGCGGGTTGGGCAGATCGATCTGCGTGATGTCGCCTGTGATAACCGCCTTGGAGTTGTTGCCCATGCGGGTGAGGAACATCTTCATCTGCTCGATAGTGGTGTTCTGCGCCTCGTCCATGATGATGAAGGCGTCGCTGAGCGTGCGGCCGCGCATGAAGGCGAGCGGCGCAACTTCAATGACATTCTTCTCAAGCATCTTGTCGACCTTTTCGGGCTCAAGCAGGTCGTAGAGCGCGTCATAGAGCGGGCGCAGATAGGGGTCAACTTTTTCCTGTAGGCTGCCGGGAAGGAAGCCAAGCTTTTCGCCGGCTTCGACTGCGGGGCGGACGAGCACGATGCGGCTGACCTTTTTCGCGTTCATGGCGGCGACGGCCATGGCCACGGCGAGGTAGGTTTTGCCGGTGCCGGCCGGGCCTACGCCAAAGGTCATGTCGTTCTGCTCAATGGCCTCAACATATTTGCGCTGGTTGATGGAACGCGGCTGCACGGTGCGCTTGACGCCGGCCGAACGCTGCTTGCCGGCCTCTGAAAGCGAACGCAGCGTGGTGGCGGAATCGGCCACGACGAGCTTCAGCATGCCGTTCAATTCCCCGTTGTGAAGATTGATTCCCTGGCGGCGCAGTGCTTCGAAATCCTCAAAAATGCGTTTGACTCTGGTAACTCCGTCGTCGGGACCCGCTACGTGTACGGCATCGGAACGAAGGTCGATGCGGACGCCGAGCTTGTCTTCCATCAGCCTGAGATTCTCATCGCGAGTCCCGAACAGGGGCTCAAGGTTTGGCGTGATCTCCAGAGTGATCTTCAAAGGAATCGAGGGCCTCCAGTGTGGCGTTTGAGTATGGAATTGAATGGATGACGGCTGAACCGAGCCGCACCCCGGCTGGCGACTGTCTGGGTTGAACGTGCAGGTCTCGAAGGGACCAGACAGTTGTGTAGAGTCGCAATCGTTGATCCGGGATGCCCGGCGATGAGCAGGTACCAGGCTGATTTTTGTGGGAGCCGAAAGGCGTGGGGCGTGGACGAGCCGTGGTGCCTGGCTGGCTGAGAAAACCGCGGGATGGCGTTGGCGACCAAATCGGGTATCTGGGCTTGACTTTAGCGCCAATGGGTCGCGGCGTCAATCCGCGGCGCACGGTTATTTGATGAATGGCGTGCCTTGGCGGTTACCTGCGGGGGAATTGGAGGCAATCCAGACGGCTTTGGGACGCTTGAAAACGGTTTGCTGGATGTGTAATGGAGATTCCATAACCGGAAGCGATCTCGCATGTCTAATGTGCCGAGTACCAGAATCAGCAGGCTTTCGCAGTAAGGGAATGGGGCAATTTATGCACGAGTGCCTTAGGTTCGGACGTTTTTATACATTGGACCAGTTCGTCGCCAAGCGGTATTGGTTTCTTCGCGGCGGCAAACACGTTTTCACATCTTGCCTGGCGGGGATTTTGTTGGCCGGGCTGAGTGGGTGCGCGTCGATTCAGGTGCACATGGGGATGAAGGTGTACCTGGCCAAGGCGGCGGTCACGTCCATTGAGATCAGCCAGCCGAAGGGCCCGGGAATTGCGCCGGGGCAGAAATCTTCCTTGATGGTCACGGTTACCCAGCCCAACGGAAAGACGCTTTTGACGGAAGGCGCAGGGCACGGGAAGGTGATGTGGCGCGACCTGGCGGTGACGACGACGGTGGTGACCGTAAACACTAAAGGCGTGATTGCCCTCGGCAATGATCCCCGGAAGAGTGATGGAAAGCTGCCGCAGGTGACGATCACCGTGCCCAGCCACCCGGAGATTCACGCTGAGCTCGACATACCACTGCGCTACGACTACAAGTTCGGCTCGAACTTCTCCGGCAGCAGCGGGTCGAACGGATTCAGCGGCACGAATGGTACCGATGGAATCAGCGGCAGTCCCGGTTCCACCGATCCCGATCATCCTTCCGCGGGCGGGAACGGCACCAACGGGGGAAATGGCTCCGATGGCGGAAACGGCGGCGACGGCGGAGATGCGCCTCCGGTGCAGGTGTTGGTCACGCTCCGTGCAGGGGGACATCCTCTGCTGCAAGCCGAGGTCTCCGCGGGGACACACCATCGGTACTACCTTGTTGATCCGCAAGGCGGCTCGTTGACCGTGTCGGCCGACGGCGGAGAAGGCGGAACGGGAGGCAAAGGCGGCAGTGGAGGCCGTGGCGGTTCGGGTGGGATTGGATCGCCGAATGGGTCAAGCGGGAGTGACGGGTCAAGCGGAAACGACGGCCGGAGCGGTTCGCAAGGCCGAGGCGGCTTGATCACGGTGACCTATGACCCGCAAGTGAAGCCATACTTGTCGACAATCCGGCTTTCCAGCCAGAATGGACCTCATCCGGTTTACCAGGAACAGACGGTAGCCCCGCTGTGGTGAACTGGCAATGCCGAAAGCCGTGGATACAGACACGCAGGGAGCACAACATGCGGCGTTTCCGTTTTCATCTGATCGTGATTGCCGTCTTCGCTCTTCCCGCCGATTCGCTCTTGGCGCAGGAAGCCCCGACAGCCGGTCCGCCTCCTCAACTCACACTCAATGCGCGCACGACGATCGAGGATGTGGTGGTGATGGACAAGAGCGGCCATGCCGTTCCCGCTCTGCGCAAGGAAGATTTTCAGGTCTTCGAAAACGGCAAGCCGCAGGCGATCACCTTCTTTGAGCCATATTTCGCGGCGACAGAAGCCTCGGCCCCTACGCCCGCCGCGCTGCCCCCCAACACCTTCACCAACACTGCCGCCGCGCCTCAAAATAACGTCACCAATATATTGCTGCTGGATGAGTTGAACACACGCGACAATGCGGTGAAGGGGTATCTGCAAATGGAGCTAGTGCAGTACCTGGCCTCGATGCCGTCCAATAAGCGCGTTGGCATCTTCGTGCTCACTGACGACAAGGTCCACATGATCTGGGGATTCGATCAGGATTCGTCCGTGCTCCAAGCAGCCGTGGCAAGATTCGCTTCCGATCGTTCGCTCTCCTCCGCGCCCTCAACCCCAGCCCAGCTACAAACCCAACAACAGGCGCTGAGGGAGACGGCCGATGCGACTCAGCAAACGGCGAAGAACACAAAAGATATTCGAATTGCCGCTAGCGCGGACGCATTGCAACGCCTTTTGAAGTTTGGGGTCGGAGTTGAAGGGAGCCCGGATCACCTTTCAACCACAATGACTGCTTTCAAAGCCCTGGCGCACTTTCTCGCGGGCATCCCGGGGAGAAAGAATCTGTTCTGGCTTTCCAGCCAATTCCCGTATTCCAGCAAGAGCGGCGTGTACTTCGATTGGTATCGCGAAGCCAGGGATAAGCTCACCGAGGCGGAAGTATCCGTTTATCCCATCGACGCAAACGGCGTGGCCGTTGATACAGGCGGAGCTTACTACATTGATCGCATGCCCAAGAGCGTTCTGCGATACGCCGACACCGAGGCGTGGGCTGAGGAAACGGGTGGAAAGGCGTACCACGCGAACAATATCAAGCAGGAGATCGCCGAGGCTGTCGATCACGGTTCGCGCCACTACACGCTGGCCTATGTCCCCAGCGACGAGAAGGAAGATGGCCGGGAACGCAAGGTTGAGGTCAAGGTGCTTTCCGGAAAATACGCGGTCTTCTATCGCAAAAGTTATTTTGAGCAATCGCGGAAAGAGATCGCGAAGACCAACGCCGCGCCAGCCAGCAATCCGCTGATTGAGCTGATGGGTCGCGGCATGCCCAACGCCAGCGAGATTCACTACCGCCTGAAAATCGTGATCTCGGCCAAGCAGCCGGACGCCGGCGCAGCCCTTGCCGGCGAAAATAAGCAACTGACAGGCAAATTCACGCGCTATAACGTCGGCTTTCAACTCCAGGCCGGCGACTTGTCGCTGATCCCCGACGCAGACGGCGCAAGACGCAAGCCGCTGGAGGTTGCGCTGGTGGTCTACAGCCAGGACGCCGAGCCGCTGAACTGGGGGAGTCGCAATATCAGCTTGCTCATCAAGCCGGAGCAGTGGGCCGCGGACCAGACCGACGGCATTCGCTTCCACATGGAGATCGATGCTCCCCCCGGCGACGTTTACCTGCGCACCGGAGTGTACGACCCGTCATCGAGCAAAGTGGGAACGCTGGAAATCCCCTTAAGCGCCGTCCCGCTTGCACATGAATAGCCGCTGAAGTCGAGGTGTTGTCCGTCCGGTTTTCCAAAGCATATGATGTGGTGTTCCTGATACTGGTACCCCGAGGCGATGCACGTGAATGCCGAGAAACAAATCCATGAGACCCGTCTGCCCCGCACTCTTCAAATATTGCTCCGGCGCGTAGCCGCAAGCGTTCCCCTTTTCCTCAACCCGAACCAAGCGCCGAGAGTGCTGGGTCTTGCGTTGATGTTGCCCGCCGCATTGGGAATGGCGGGGTGCGGGGGCGCGGCCTCATCCACACCAACGCCCACTCCGACACCGGCCCCAACACCGACGCCGACATCAGGAACCCCCGATGCACGAGCCGATCAGATGCTTGCCCAGATGACACAGACCGATAAGTTGCAACTGGTGCAGGGCGGTGTCACGAGCAATCTGACTTATGGGTATACTGTTCCGCTCGGCGCCGCAGGGTATGTACCGTGGTTTTCTACATTGGGGATACCGGAGCTTTACCTGGCCGACGGCAGTGTCGGTGTCGGCAATGGAGTGGGACCGGCAACCGCACTTCCCTCTTCCATTGCCAGCGCCGCCGGGTGGGATGTAACCGAAGCCGCAAAATATGGAACCGTGCTCGGCTCGGAGTTGGCCGACTACGGCATCAACGTAAACCTTGGCGGCAACATCAATCTCATTGGCCGGGAACCGCGCGACGGGCGCACGTTTGAAACCAAGGGCGAAGACCCCATCCTGGCTGGGAAGATCACGGCGGCTCATTTGAATGCGATTCAAGCGCAACACGTCATCGCCGATATCAAACATTTTGCCTTTAACGATCAGGAGTCCGGACGCAATACGGCGAATGCGATCATCGACGACCGCGGCGGACGCGAGAGCGATTTACTTGCCTTTGAGATCGGCGTGAAGGACTCGAATGTGCAATCTGTGATGTGCTCGTACAACCTGACCAATAGCGTATATGACTGCGAAAACAGCATTCTGCTGAACGAAGTGCTCAAGAACAACTGGAACTTCCAGGGGTTTGTGATGTCCGATTGGTGGGCCACCCACAGCACAGCGAATGCGGCCAACAACGGGATGGATCAGGAGCAGCCGAACGAGCAGTACTTTTCAACGCTGGGCCAGGCAATCACAAATGGCCAGGTTTCACAAACGCGACTCGACAACATGGTGCACCGCATTTTGCGAGCGATGTACGAGGTTGGAATCTTCGACAACCCGCAAAAGATTCAGGCCATCCCCGCCGCGGCCGATGCTGCAGTGGCCCAGGAGATTGAGGAAAACGGCGCAGTCCTGCTGAAGAATGCAAGCAGCCAACTGCCGCTGAATGGATCGACGATTCAATCGATCGCGATCATCGGGTCACATGCGGATGTTGCCGTGCTTTCCGGCGGTGGCTCGGCGCAGGTGCAGCCCATCGGCGGCACGCTCACGGGAGGGCAACCCTGCCCGCCCTGCTGGGCAACGGTCACCTGGGATCTGTCCTCGCCACTCAGCGCAATCAAGGCTAAAGCACCCAATGCCAAGGTGCAGTTCGTTGACGGGTCCGACGCAACGGCGGCTGCAACGCTGGCCGCTCAATCACAGGTGGCGATTGTTTTCGTAAGCCAGTGGGCGAGCGAGGGCATGGACGAGCCCAGCCTCAATCTCACGGACCTGACCAGCCCGACGCCCATCAATCAGGATGCATTGGTGGCAGCCGTGGCGGCGGCCAATCCGCACACCATTGTGGTGGTGGAGAGCGGCGGCCCCATCCTGATGCCGTGGCTGGGCCAGGTGGGTGCAGTGCTGGAGGCGTGGTATCCAGGACAAAACGGCGGGCCCGCGATTGCCGACCTGCTATTCGGCGTGGCTAATCCGTCGGGCAAGCTGCCGCTTACTTTCCCGGCCAGCGAAGCCCAATTGCCACGACCGGTGATTCCGCAGCCTCCGGATGGCGTGACGCCGTTTCCGGTGAACTACACCGAGGGCTACAACGTAGGCTACAAGTGGTACGACGTGAATGGATTTACGCCTCTGTTCTACTTCGGCTACGGGCTGTCGTATACCACTTTCTCCATCACCAACGGAGCAGTGGTGAACAATCTGTCCTCTGCCTCGAAGCCGAATTTTCAGGTGACCTTCAATCTGGCAAACACGGGCGCGGTGGCGGGCGCGGAGGTCGCCCAGGTGTATCTGGGACTGCCAGCCAGCACCAACGAGCCACCACGACGGTTGGTGGGTTGGCAGAAGGTGGTGCTGCAGCCGGGAGCGTCGCAGGCTGGGACCATCGAGGTGGACCAGAACGACTCGTCGCACCCCATGTCGTATTGGAATGAAACAAATCAGATTTGGACGGTTGCGCCGGGGACCTACACCGTCTACCTGGGGAACGCGGAGAATGCGGCAAGCCTGACGAGTGTTGGGACGATCACGGTGGCACAGTGAAGAATGTGGAGGAAATCTCCACGCAGGAGTTCAGAGAATGCACGTGAAAGATGCTCAGTTCGAAGTACGCACCGTGTTTGTGGGCGGCTTCTATGGTCAGCTGGTCTCGTCTGTCATCTGGCTGATTTCAGCCGCGCTTGGAACATGGATGACTCCGCGCGCCGCAATTCTCGAGATCGTGTTTGCGGGGTTTTTCATTTTTCCGATTACACAGTTGCTGGTGCGCCTGTCTGGCGGTCCAGCGTCTCTCAAGAGCGAGAATCCGCTGGGGAAACTAGCGATGCAGATCGCGTTTACGCTGCCAATGTCGATGCTTCTGCTTGTGCCTGTCACCGAATTTCATTTGAACCTGTTTTATCCGGCATTCATGATCCTTCTGGGAGCACACTATCTGCCGTTCACGTTTCTCTATGGAATGCGCATGTTCATTCCGCTGTGCGCGATTCTTGTGGGAGGCGGGACGGTGATCGCCATGTACGTTCCCGACTCATTTACTTTGGGCGGCTGGGTTTGCGGAATGGCGCTCTTCGCTTTTGCCTGGATCGGGCGTTTTTCCGTCCGTGCTGAACTCCGTAATCAGGTTGTTGAAGGGAAGGCTGTGGAAACCATCACAGTGTGACGGCGATTGACCGGAAACCCGATTTCCCGTAGACTAAGAAATTGCGAGGGATGCGGCTTGAGTTGCATTCTTGCCCGCATCAACTTTCTGAGAGATTAAGGAACAACAATGGCAAACCATGTATCGTCGCTGAAGCGCGCCCGCCAGACCGTGACCCGCACCGAAGTAAATCGCGCCAATCGCAGTCGCGTGCGCACCAGCCTGCGCGCCCTGCGCGAAGCATTGGTCAAAGGCGATGTGCCAGCCGCACAGGCCCAGTATCGTGAGACCGTCTCCACCCTCGACAAGAGCGTGCAGAAGGGCATTTTGCACGACAACACCGTTTCCCGCTACAAGAGCCGCCTGAATGCGCGTCTGAAGGCGCTGGTTCTGGCGAAGGCGTAGAAACGGGGAATAGGCATTGAAGAAAATACAACGGCCGGGAGCGATCCCGGCCGTTGAGTTTTTACGCTAAGATGTTTGGCTAAAGCAGCTCGAAAATTCCCGCCGCGCCCATTCCCCCGCCCACGCACATGGTCACCATGCCGTAGCGCACCTTCCGCCGCCTCATTTCGCCGAGCAGCGTGGCGGTGAGCTTGGAGCCGGTGCACCCCAGAGGATGTCCGAGAGCGATGGCGCCGCCGTTGACATTGACGCGCTCGGGATCGATTTCGAAGCCATTGCGGGCAAGTTCGGCCAGGACGGCCAGCGCCTGCGCGGCGAATGCCTCATTCAGTTCAATCAACCCAATTTGATCAATCGTCAGGCCGGCCTTCTTTAGCGCCTTGGGAATTGCGGCGACCGGGCCCATACCCATTTCCTCCGGCAGGCAGCCTGTTGCGGCATAGGTCACCATGCGGCCAAGCGGCTGGATGCCCAGTTCCTGCGCGCGCGCCAAATCCATGAGCACCACGGCTGCGGCTCCGTCGGAGGTCTGCGAGGAGTTGCCGGCGGTCACCGAGCCCTGCGCGGCGAAGGCGGGCTTGAGTCTGGCGAGGGCTGCGGCGGAGGTGTCGGCGCGCGGGCCTTCGTCAGCGGAGAAAAGCGTCTCCGATACCTGCGGCTTTCCTGCCTTTTTGCTGGGGACAGAGGTGGTGATTGTAACCGGAATGAGTTCGTCGGTGAAGCGTCCTGCGGCCTGTGCCGCGATGGCCTTCTGGTGGCTGGCGAGGGCAAAGGCGTCCTGGGATTCGCGGGAGACGCTGTAATGGCGAGCGACCCGTTCGGCTGTCAGTCCCATGGTGAGCAGCGAGGCCGGGTAATGTTCGGCCAGGTATGGATTGGGACTGGGCTTGAGGCCGCCGAAGGGGAGCAGGCTCATGGTTTCCGCTCCCCCGGCAATCACCACGCGATCCTCGCCGGAGCGGACGCGCAGATTGGCGAGCGCGATGGCTTCGAGTCCTGAGGAGCAAAGGCGGTTGACGGTGACGCCGGGGACACTTACCGGAAGGCCGGCGCGGAGGGCGGCCCAGCGAGCCATGTCCCAGCCCTGCTCGCCCTCGGGCTGAGCGCAGCCGAGGATTACATCTTCGACTTCGGACTTATCCATGGCGGGGATTTTGCCCAGGGCACCCGTGATGGCGAGGGCAGCCAGATCGTCGGGACGCGTGGTGGAGAGAGCGCCTTTGGGAGCGCGGCCAACGGGGGTGCGAACAGCGCTGACTAGAACGGATTCCGGCATGGATCTGACTCCTTGGGAACACAGGCGGATTCGAATCGGCCTTCCTGATATGGATGCGCGAGAGGCCTCTATTGCGGCATTTCAAGCAGGGTCCAGGCGTTCTTCTCATAGAAGTGGTAGATGGCGCGGTGGTCGAGGACTGAATCGGCGAGGGCATCGTGGTCCACCCACGGCGGACGATGGGCCAGGCCGCTCTGGGCCTGATGAATCTGGTTCGGCGTAGCAGGATCAATGCCCCAGTTGAAGCCGAGAACGCCGTTCGCGCCATGAGCCTGAAGGCGCTGAGTCTCCGGCGAGGAGGCGAGCACGGCGGGCCGGTCGGGATTGCTCGAGAAAAAGACGAGCAGGGAGACAGTTCCCTGCACCGAACAGAGGGCGGCCCAGTCCAGGGAGCCGGGGCGCTCAAAACGGGCGCGGATAACATTCTCCGGCTGGTGGGCTTCGTAGGTCTGCGGAATCAGGCAGCCGCGTTGATTGAGCGCTTCTTGCACGGGATTGGGAAGATCAGGAAATGAGCTTACCGGCAGATGGCGGATCAGGTAGGGGGTGGAGTGGCCATCGACGACGACCTGGCCGGACTCATTGAGTTGAGACGGAGGAGTCTGCTGCGACGAGAACGCAGTGCTTTGTCCTGCTGCGGCGAAACTACCCAGCGCTGAGGACGCAACCACGATCAGAATGAGGGTTGCTTTCATTGCTTAGTTCCGCAGCGGTTTGCCGGTTTTAAGCGTAAAGGCAATGCGCTCCTGGGTCTTGCGCTCGCCGCACAGGGAGAGGAACGCCTCGCGCTCCAGGTCAAGCAGGTACTGCTCGCTGACGAGTGAGCCCGCGGTCACGCGGCCGCCAGCGAGAATGTATGCGGCCCATTTCGCCACTTTCTGGTCGTGTTCCGACGCGTATCCGGCTTCGCCCATGAGAAAGACGCCGGTTTCAAGGGTGGCCAGGGCGGCCGTGCCGGGAGCTGGAACCTGCAGGCGCGGCAGCGGGGCAGTGTAGCCGGCTTCGGCAAGGGCGGCTGCCTGAGTTTTTGCGTCGAGGAGCTGGCGGTCGCGATTCATGGTGATGCGGTCGGATGGGGCCAGCATGCCCAAGGGCCGCGCTTCGGCGGCGGAGGTGGAGGTTTTGGCGAGAGCGATGGTCTCGAAGACACGCTTGAGGGCGGTGGACATTTCGGCGGATTGGGCGAAGCGCGAGGGCGGGTCTTTGGGATCGGGCGGGGCGATGGAGGTGGCGGAATCGACGGCGCGGAGAAGCATTTCCTTGGTTCCTCCTCCGGCTGGGATGAGGCCGACACCGGCTTCGACCAGGCCGATGTAGGTTTCCGCGTGGGGCTGGCGGCGAGCGGCATGCAGGCAGATTTCCGCGCCTCCGCCGAGGGTGAGGCCAAAAGGCGCAGCCACCACCGGGCGCGGGCAGAACTTGATGGCTGCGGTCATTTGCTGAAAGTTGTGGATCACGCCGGCCAGTTCGTCCCATTCGCCTTCCTGCGCAGCGAGCAGCAGTTGCATCAGGTTTGCGCCTACCGAGAAGTTTTCGCGATCACTGGCGATGACGAAGCCGGCGAAATCGCGGACTGCATCCGACTCCGGCTTGAGGACCGAGGAAATCATCGACAGCACGTCGCCGCCGATGGCGTTCTTCATAGAGTGAAGCTCGATGCAGGCGATGCCGTCACCGATGTCAATAAGCGAGGCGCCGGAGTTGGCGCGAATGACTCCGTTGCTGCGGCGGAAATCGGCAACCTTGGCGTGGCCGGGCACGGCGGGCACGGGCTCGAGTTCTTTCGTCGCCGGCCGAAAACATTCCCGTCCATCCTGCGCATACCAGGAGGATTTACCGGCTGCCAGCAGAGCTTCGACACGTGGGCTGACGGGAAGGCCAAGGGCCTTCATACGGGTCACGGTGGACTCGACGCCGGCCACATCCCACATCTCAAAGGGGCCAAGTTCCCAGTTGAAGCCAGCGCGCATGGCCTGGTCGATGGAAGGAACGTCGTTGGCAACTTCGCCGATGCGGTCGGCGGCGAAGTTCCACAGCGACGCCAGGAAAGGCCATAGAAAAGCAGCTGCCTTGTCTTTTTTGGGATCGTTGGCAAGGACAAGGCGCAGGCGCTCGGGGAGCGTGGCGGCGTTCTTGGCCATTTCGAGAGCGGGCATCGCGGCCTTCGCGAGGGGGCGGTATTCGAAGGTGGCGACGTCGAGCACCTGGCGGAGTTCTTTGCCGTCGGCGCCGCGGCTCTTTTTATAGAAGCCCTGGCCGGATTTGTCGCCCAGCCAGCCGCGTTTCATAATTTCTTCCAAGACGCCGGAAAAACCGCCTTGAGTAACCCCTTGCGGAAAGTTGGCCGCCACGTGGGCCAGGATGTCGATGCCAACCATGTCGGCGAGACGGAAGGTTCCGGTGCGGGGCCAGCCGAGAGCCTGTCCGGTGAGCGCATCCACTTCCTCAATCGTCAGGCCCTGCTGCAGCATGAGCGAGGCCGCGTTGAACATGACGGAGACGCCGATGCGGTTGGCGATGAAGTTTGGGGTGTCGTTGGCACGGACCACCTGCTTGCCGAGCGTGCGATCAGCAAAGGCGGAAAAGGCGGCGACGACGGCCGGATCGGTTTCGGCTGTGGGAATGATCTCGAGCAGCCGCATATAGCGCGGTGGATTGAAAAAATGAGTGCCGAAAAAGCGGTCGCGATGCGAGGAAAGACCGGCCGCAATCTGGTTCACCGGCAGGCCCGAGGTGTTGGTGGTGAGCACGGAGCGCGGGGAAAGATGCGGCACAACGCGGGCAAGCAACGACGTCTTGATGGCCAGATTTTCGGCAACGGCCTCGATCACCCAATCGCATTGCGCGAGCTTGGGTAGGTCCTCATCAAAATTGCCGGGCGTGATGAGCGCGGCAAGCGAGGAATCATAGAAGGCGGCTGGTTTGGCTTTGGCCAGGGCATCGAGCGCCGAGAGCGTCAGCTTGTTCTTCACGGTTTCGCCCGCGGGAACCATGTCGAGGAGAAGCGTCGGTATGCCTGCGTTCGCCAGATGTGCGGCGATCCGTGAACCCATGGTTCCTGCGCCAAGAACCGCAGCGCGGCGAACAAGCATCGGAAGAGCGGTCGCGGGAACTGGCTGGGCGGGTGTTGCAAATGAAGAAGTGGCGCTCATGCGTACCCTCCCAAGGGCGGGCTGGGGGTTGCGGTGCACCACCCCACAGGGAACCCTCGAAGCATACGGAAGAGTGCCGGGCGGGGTCAAGGAAGGCAGGGAATGTCCTGATCCGGCAACAGCTAGAGTTTCTTACGCAAATGTTCAAACACGACGTACCCGACGAAAGCGGAGATGAGCGCTATGACGAAATTCGCCCGGGTCAGAATGTCGTTGAAGGCGTAAGCCAGGGTTTTGCCCTTCCCATTGGAGACGGTGAATTCGCCCATTAGAAGATTCGCATAGAAGAGAAAGATGATGAACGCGATCTCAATCACCGCGCGCAGAAGCGGCTTCAGGAGTCGATGGTTGGCGGAGCCCGCAGTCATGGAGTGCTTATGTTATCAAGAATTGAGCTGCCTCCCAATGACGGTTCCGCAGGGTTGCGCCGCTTTTGTTTCAGGGAGGCGGGCCTCTCCTGTTGGCTATTGCTTGTAAAGCTGACCTGGCTTTAGGCGGAGCGCAGCGTATGGAGGGTGATCTCCGGGGGACAATTCATGCGAAAGGGAACTCCGATGGTGCCGATGCCGCGATTGACATAGAGCTGCATACTGCCGAGCCGGAATGCGCCCTCAACATACTTCCGACCCCAGACGGGAAGTTCCAAAGCGCCGAGGAACGGCATCCGGACCTGGCCTCCATGAGTGTGGCCGCTCAGCATGAGGGCTACCGATTTGGCAGCCGGATGGGCAAGAAATACGTCCGCATAGTCCGGGCAATGGCTCATCAGCACAACCGGCTCGTTGGGACGATTGCGGATCGAAGCGGGAATGGCAAGGTCTGGCTCCGGGTGGCCTTCGATAACATCATCAAGCCCGGCCAGCCAGATCCGGCCGCCGGCGAAGTCCACCGGCAGGTATGAATTGCGCAGTACGGGGATGCCGTTGCTTTCGAGCGCCGCAGTCACTGCCTTCGCGTCCACGGCAACATCGTGGTTGCCGAGAATTGCGTAGACGCTTTTGGATTGGATACCGCTCAGGATCTGGGCGCATTGCCGAGCGGCTCCGAGCGCAAAGTTGCGGTTGCCCAGAATGTCGCTGACAAAATCTCCGGTGAGAAAAACCGCGTCCGGTTTGAGCCGGTTCACACGGTCCACCACCTGGCGGAGAAAGTACGGCTCCGTGTACTCGTCCAGGTGGATGTCACTGAGTTGCACGATGCGCATTCCGTTCATGCCTGGAGCCAAGCCAGGCAGTACGGAGTCGTGGTGCGTGACGTCGATCCAGTGACGCTCGATCTCGCCTGGATACAGGACCGCACCCGCGGCTCCGCACAGGCTTGCCTGCAGAAAGCGGCGACGGCCAATAGGCAACTGTGAAGGGGAAGCAGAAAGCGTCATATTCAATGGTATCCAAATTTTGAATTGTTTGTCGGCCCGTTAGGATGAAAGATGATCGATAGGTGGAATTATGTGTTCGTGATTGAATCCAGCCAGTTTGACCCGCTCCGGCAATGGGCACTAGCTTGGAAGAGTGAGGAGTTCCGTCTTTGCGGATCGCCTACTAGGAGATTGGATGCAAAACAGAGTTCTTCTGTCGTTTCGGAATTGGATTTTGCCTCTGACGGTGGCAGCAATAGCCCTTGCGGGCGCCCATGCCCAGGATTTGAAGAGTTTCGAGCAGAGAATCACCACCAAAGTGCTTCCCAACGGACTCACTCTGATTGTTTGCGAACGACACGATGCGCCGGTTTTCAGCTACACCACGTTCGTGGACGCCGGCGATGTGAACGATCCCTCCGGCCAAAGCGGCCTGGCGCATATGTTCGAGCACCTGGCCTTTAAGGGAACCAGCGAGATTGGCACTACCGACATTGCGGACGAGAAGGTGGCCCTTGAGAAGGTTGAAGCGGCCAACAACGCGTACGAAGCCGAGTATCTAAAGTCAGTGGGACGCGATGAGGCCAAGTTGGCCGAGCTGAAAAAAGCGTTTCTTGCAGCGCAGGCCGAAGCCCACAAATATGTAGTCCCCAACCAATTCACCGACGTGGCAGAACGGAATGGCGCGGAAGGGCTGAATGCTCAAACCGGATTGGACGACACGATGTTCTTTTGGTCGATGCCTGAGAATCGGTTCGAGCTTTGGGCTTGGCTTGAGAGCGCACGCTTGTCCGACACGGTGCCGCGCGAGTTCTACAAGGAGCGGGACGTGGTGGTTGAAGAGCGGCGCATGCGCACGGACTCGAGCCCAATCGGCCGGCTCTTGGAACAGTTTCTGGCCACAGCATACGTGGCGCACAACTACGGGCGCAGTTCCATCGGCTGGCCGAGTGAAGTGGGCCAGATCAACGCCACCGAGGCCATGGAGTTCCACAAGAAGTACTACGTTGGTTCGAATATTGTGGTGTCGGTGGTGGGCGATGTGAAGGCGACGGAAGTGATGCCGGTGTTGGAGAAGTACTTCAGCAAGGTCCCCGGCGGCCCCAAGCCGGAAGAGATGACGACACTTGAGCCGAAGCAGTTTGCGGAAAAGACGGTGACGATTCGGGAGCAGACACAGCCGTTTTATCTCGAGGGCTACCACCGGCCGGACTACCACGACCCGGACGACGCAGTTTATGACGCGATCGGCGACATCATGTCGAATGGGCGCGTTTCTCGGCTCTATCGCAGCCTGGTGCGCGACCAGCAGATTGCTGCGGAAGCGGAGGGGTTCAGCGGATTTCCTGGCCAAAAATATCCGGGTCTGTTCGCGTTTTACGCCGTTCCGATACCGGGACACACTCCGGACGAGATGCGCGACGCGATCCACAAGGAGATCGAAAAGCTGAAATCGGCCGACGTAACCGACGATGAGTTGGCCATGTTCAAGACACGCACGCGCGCCGATTTGCTACGTGGGCTGGCCGACAACCAGGGACTCTCGAACAGTCTGGCCGAATACCAGACCCGGTATGGCGACTGGCGCGAACTCTTCACGCAACTGGATAAGGTGGACAAGGTGACCAAGGCCGATATCCGGCGCGTAGCCAACAAGGTATTTGTAGCCAGTAACCGCACCAGCGCGGAGATTATTACCAATCCTCCCGCAGGTGCGGCGCAGAAAGATGGAGGCGCGCAATGAAGAGCCCTGCCGTGAAAGACATTACGAAGATATCGTTGCTCTTCGCTGTTGTTGCCGTGTCGCTTGCGCCGTTGGCAACAAGCGCTCAGCAGAATAAGCCATGGGAGAAAATCCCGGTGCCGAAGCTGCATGACTTCAAACCACAGGAGCCCAAGCGGATTGTACTCAAGAACGGAATCGTGATCTTTCTTCAGGAGGACCATGAATTGCCGTTCGTCTCCGGCGGAGTCATGATTCCGGGCGGATCGCGGGACGAGGATCCGGCCAAGGCTGGCCTCGTGGGCCTTTATGGGCAGGCATGGCGCACCAGCGGCACCGCCAAAATGGACGGCGACCAGTTGGACGATCTGCTGGAATCAAAGGCGGCGCACATTGAGACAGGCGGAGATGACGATTCGACCGCGCTTCAGTGGGAGTCGCTGAAGGGGGATGCCGACCAGGTATTTTCTCTTGCCCTGGACCTGCTTCTGCACCCGAAGTTCAGCCCTGAAAAGCTGCAACTGGCCCAGCAGCAGGATGCAGCGGGCATTGTTCGGCGAAACGACGAGGAATCGGGGATTGCGGATCGCGAGTCCGCAAAGCTGGTTTACGGCGCGAACAGCCCCTACACGCGGCAGCCGGAACTGACCACCATCGGGAGCGTCACGGTGGACGACCTGAAAGCCTGGCATGACCGGACGATTGGCGGAAAACTGATTATCGGGATCAGCGGCGATTTCGATCCGGTGGCGATGGAAGCAAAGCTGCGCGCTGCATTTGAAGGGCTGCCCCCAGTGAAGCCGGAATCACCCCGGCACGACGCCTTTCCAGGCCCTACTCCAGGCCTCTCCTTCATCAACAAGGAAGACGTAAACCAGTCCGACGTGCAGATCGTGGGCCTTGGCATCGACCGCCACAATCCTGACGTGCCGGCGCTGGTGGTGATGGACGAGATTCTGGGAGGCGGGTTCGCAAGCCGGCTCTTCCAGAAGGTCCGAACTGAATTGGGGCTGGCGTACGAGGTCGGCGGCGGTTTCTCACTCGCCTACGATCATCCGGCCGTATTCCGCGTGGTTGTGCTCACCAAAAGCGGGTCAACTGTGGAAGCGACCAAAGCCGCAATTGGAGAGATTGCGGGCTTGAACTCCCACCCCTTCACACAGGAGGAACTGGACCGCGCGAAGGACAACATCCTCAACACCTTCCTCTTCCGCTACGATACCCGGGACAAGGTGCTCGCCGAGCAGGAACGGCTGGAGTTTTACGGCTATCCGGCGAACTATCTTGAAACGTACAAAGCGGCGCTGGAAAAAGTAACAGTGGCCGATTTGACCGCTGTTGCGAAGAAGTATGTTCATCCGGAAAAGCTCGCCGTGCTGGTAGTGGGCAATGGGCCAGAGATCAAGCCCGGGCTCGATGAGCTGAATCTGGGAACACCGAAGCCGATCGACATCACCATCCCGATGCCGAAAAGACCGGGTGGCCCAGCGGAGAAAACACAGTGAGTGACGGAACGCAGAGCGTGCCGGATGCCGGCTCCGGATCGCGACCGAAACTGGCGGTAGTCATCATGGCGGCGGGCAAAGGCACCCGGCTCAAATCGCGCCGCCCCAAGGTCCTGCATGAAGTGGGCGGAAAGCCGTTGCTGCAACACGTGATTGCCGCGGCAATGCATATTGCCGACCCCCACGATATCTATGCGGTGGTTGGGCACCAGGCAGAACAGGTGAGGGCCGCTGTGTCCTCCACCGGGATTCGCTTCGTGGAGCAGACGGAGCAGCGCGGGACCGGACATGCAGTCCAGAGCGCTGGCCCCGCGATCTCCGGCTACGACAACATCCTGGTTCTTTCAGGCGACGTGCCGCTGATTCAGCCAGAAGACCTGACCGCGCTTTGGAAGTTTCACCAGCACCACAACGCGGCTATGACCCTCGTCTCCGCCGAGCCCGAGTATCCGACGGGTTACGGGCGGATCATTCACCCCTCCGCAGATTCCAACGCAAGCGGCAAAAGCGATGTTTCGACGGATCCCGCCGAGGTTGTTGCCATTGTGGAGCAGAAGATGCTGGCCCCGGAGCAGCTTTCTCTGCGCGAAATCAACCTGGGCCTGTATGCGTTTCGTACGGAGACACTGCTGGCACACCTGGGAAAGCTGACCACCGACAACCCGCACGGGGAGCTCTATCTGACCGACATGGCCAGGGTTCTCCACGACGCTGGCGAACGGGTTCTGTCGTTGAAAACGAGCGAGCCTGACCGGCTTCTGGGTGCCAACACCATCGCGGAGCTGGTTGCGCTGGATGCAGCGCTGCGCACGGCTACCGCAAACCGGCTCATGGCTGCGGGAGTTACCATTTTTCGCCCGGAGACCTGCGTGATTGACGCAGAAGTGGAAATTGCCGCCGATACCATCATCGAACCGTTCGTTCAGCTTCTTGGCTCAACGCGCATCGGAACCGACTGCCGGATACGGTCTTATACAGTGATTGAAAACTGCACCCTGGGCGATAGCGTTTTGGTTCGACAGAGCTGTGTGCTCGCCGACAGCACGATTGGAAATGGATCGCAGCTCGGTCCCTTTGCCCGTCTGCGGCCAGGTTGCGAAATTGGCGAAGACGTCCACATTGGGAACTTTGTGGAGGCGAAAAAGGCCAAACTTGCCAAGGGGGTGAAGGCTGGTCACCTGTCGTACCTGGGTGACGCCGAAATCGGCGAGGAAACAAATATTGGCGCCGGCGTCATCACCTGCAACTACGATGGCGTACGTAAGCATGTAACCCGAATTGGGAAAGGCGTCTTTGTGGGCAGCGATTCCACCTTGGTTGCTCCGGTCAGCGTGGAAGACGGAGCGTATATCGGCGCCGGATCGTGCATCACGAAGACCGTTCCGGAGGGCGCTCTGGCTGTGGCCCGGGCTCATCAATTCACCAAGAACGGCTGGGCTGCCGCAAAGCGGGCACGGGATGGCGCAAAACAACAGCGTGAGGCCCGTGCGCGTTGATGGATCGCCGAAAAATGTTGCTTGCGGTGAAACCGGGATGGATTTAGGGTAGCCAAGGGTGCCTATTCCGTCCTGTTTGCCGGTTTTTTGCGGGTAGCTTAATGACCAGGTTGCGCGGAGATGCCCCTGAGCGTAGCGTCAAAAGACGATTCAAGGAGACCAACAAAGCGGGCCACGCCGATGAAGTGAGCCCGGATTTTCCCAGGATTGGATCAAGGCTCAAATCGATCTCGGAATTCCCATTTCCGTTTTCGCACATTCAACGTATCGTGATGAAGTGCCGATAATGAAGAATGGAATCTTTGATGTTGGAGATTCCCCGTCGAAAAGGAAAATCGATTCTCTTGAGGGTTGAGCGGGTAGGACAGGCTGCGGAAGACCAGGCCTGGTGAGGAACAGTCTCGTTTGCGTCTTTAATAAGTTCATACTTATTACACTTTAGGAAAGGCTTTCATGGGAGCGTCGCGCGGTAGCCACTGACTCGGCTGGCGACGATCCAACAGGGGGATGAGTTGGCATTGAAAATGGCCGAAATGGGGTCACCGGATCCGGCAGCGAATGGGCGTGCGGAGTCAGACGCGCGCAACCCTGTGCGTGCGCGCCGACCGGCAAGGATTCTGGTGGTCGATGACGAAGCACATGTCCGGTCGATGATCGGCGCCACCCTGGAACGTCAGGGATATGACGTGCAGATGGCATCGTGCGGCCGCGAGGCGTTTGAAACTCTGGAACTCAATTCATTTGACCTGGTTCTGACCGACATTGTGATGCAGGACGGAAACGGGATCGTACTGCTGGAGCGTGTGCATGCCCAGCAACCGCAACTCCCCGTCGTCATGGTCACGGCAATTCACGATATCAGCGTGGCTATCGACTCCATGCGCCGCGGAGCCTACGATTATCTCCTGAAACCGTTTGAGCGGGAACACCTGGTGAGTACGGTGCAGCGCGCCCTGGAACACCGGCAGGCAATGCAGGAAAGCCATAACTACCAGCAGAATCTTGAGCAGGTGGTGCGCGCGCGGACTGAAATGCTGCGCCAGGCGATGGAAGACCTGGAACACTCCTATGATGTGACCCTCGAGGCTCTCGGGGACGCGCTCGACCTGAAGGATTCTGAGACTGAGGGACATTCCAAGCGGGTAACGGCGTACACCATCGCACTGGCCAGAGCCATCGGGATTGCCCCGGCAGAGATCAAGGTGATCGCTCGCGGAGCGTTTCTCCACGACATTGGGAAGATGGCGATTCCTGACGAGATACTGCGCAAGCCCGGCTCGCTGAACGCGGAGGAGCAGGAAGTGATGCGCGACCATTGCACGCGCGGATATCACATGCTGCGCAAAATCCCCTTTTTGTCAGAGGCGGCGGAGATCGTCTATTCGCACCAGGAGCACTACGACGGCGGCGGCTACCCGAACCGGGCCCGTGGGGGACAGATTCCAATTGGCGCCCGAATTTTCGCTGTCGCTGACACGCTCGACGCGATTACGAGCGACCGGCCGTACCGCAAGGCGCGCACTTTCGACGTGGCGCGAGGAGAAATTCTGCGCTGTTCGGGAACTCAGTTCGATCCCGCGGTAGTCGAGGTCTTCCTCAAAATTCCCAACGAGCTATGGCTGGAATTGCGCTCCGAGATCACTGGCCAGAACAAGCGCTTTTCGACCTTCGACATATCGCACAATCCCGTTCCGCCGGCAGGCTGAACCGCTGGTTCCTCTCCATGAGCAGTATTGATCTGCGCTTTGCCGCCGCCGGCAACTAGCATCGGTTGGTTCGAATAATGGAGAAAACATGAGCACGCTTTCCGCTAAAGAAATAGCCGCCCACTTGGTATCGCGCCCCGACTGGAAGATCGAGGGCGGCCTGTTGGTTCGCACATTTGCGTTTGAAACCTTCGGCAACGCGATAAGTTTTGTCGACAAAGTTGCCGCCCTGGCTGAAGAGGCCGGGCATCATCCCGATATCGACATTCGCTACAACAAAGTGAGGCTCGCCTTGATTTCCCATGATGCGGGGGGCCTGACGACGAAGGATTTCGCGGTTGCCGCCGCAGCCGACGGGTTGGCCTGAGCGGATTGAAAAAACACTGCGGATCACCTGCAGACGGCCACGGAGGCCTATTCGGCCAAATCCTCACCGGAAATCTGGGAATGTGATTCCGGAGCGGCTTCCTGCGCCTCCTGCAGCTTCTTAAGGGTGTTTCTGTACCACCATGCGGCAGCCAGCCCCCCCGCGAAAACTGAAACCGCGGCCACCGCACCCAGCTTGAGCCAACTGCCCCGTTCAGCGACAGCGTCGCTTGAGGTGGGTAAATTATCTGAATCCAAAGGATTTGTCATGTTCTCGAGGACTTTGTCCTCCGCACCTTTCATCGTCGAATCCACAGATTGTCTGCAGTTAGATGCTGTAGCAACCTCGAAGGAATCAGCCTTAATAGACGGCACAGAAATTTCGATTTTTGTATTTGACATCAACCCAATCTATGCTATGGTGTATATATTCCAGTGATGGAGGCGGCAGCAATGCCGCATCAAAGCTGGAAGTAAGTTGCGTCACTGGCCTCCCGGCACGAACAGCTAGACCGTTCGTGCCGCCTTTTTTTGTGCCGACGCAGACTTGAAGTCGCGCTCGTGGGTGTGGGCCGCAGTGCACCTGCACATAGGTTCTCCTTCCCCGGGTTTAGAATTGAGCTCTGGAAATTCACTTCGAGGATCCGCATGAATCGCCGTTGGGTTTTGAGTCTAGGCGTCTTCGCACTTACCGTGGCCAGCTATGCACAGTGGTCGAACCCGGCCAACGACGTGCCTGCCTACCATCCTGCAGCTCCGCTTAAGGTCTCCGAACTCCCGCCCCTCCTGGCGGGAGCCAAGCTGACGGGAGCAAACTTCCAATATCCATGGCAGAAGCATGTGTACGAGCAAGTGGCCAAAGTTGGCAACGTTGTCTACCAGCTTCCTTGCAACTGCCGATGCGATCGTGCCCTGGGACACACCAGCCTGCGGAGCTGTTTTGAGACGCTGCACGGAACGGAGTGCTCCACCTGCGCCAAAGAGGGTCTTTTCGCCTATCAGCAGACCAAGCTTGGGAAGAGTCCGGCGGAAATTCGCGCGGCAATTGCGCGGCATGATTACGAGAGCATCGATCTGGAGAAACAATAGATCCGGCGGGGCATTCGGATTCGGGGTAGAATAAGCAGATGCAGCACGAGCCAGTTTCTCCGGCTCGCACCCAGCGGCCTTCCCGATGCATCCAATTGGGAGTCGTTGAAATGGGGGCGTCACGGTTTCGACGGGATCGATTGCGGCTTAGGAGGCATGTCAGGGTGTGGGCACCTGTAATCGCCTGCAAAAACAAAGTTGCCAACGATAATCTGGCACTTGCAG
>Ga0302319_10002095_pt1 | contig 43677 bp, 33 predicted proteins | sample Bog_T0_2_FD_203319 | JGI IMG/M metagenome (GOLD analysis project Ga0302319, IMG submission 203319) | Peat permafrost microbial communities from Stordalen Mire near Abisko, Sweden - Bog_T0_2 | ecosystem: Environmental > Terrestrial > Soil > Wetlands > Peat | place: Sweden: Abisko, Stordalen Mire...
AGATGTTTCGACATCTCCTCACCCCCCTCTCCCAACAACCCTCCAATGAGTGGGGTCCAGGGGCCACCGGCCCCTGGCGGGTCCAGGGCAGCGCCCTGGCGGGGGTCCGGGGGCGGAGCACCCGGCTTCTGGGGACCTGACCCATGTTCATGCGATCCGTGCGAGTGCGTCGGCGACCGTTATTTCGGTGCGTTCGCCGGTGGCGCGGCGTTTGAGTTCGACCTTGCCGGTGGCGGCGCCGCGGGGGCCGACGACGATTTGCCAGGGGTGGCCCATGAGGTCGGCGTCGGCGAATTTCACCCCGGCGCGGTCTTCGCGGTCGTCGTAGAGCAGGTCGGCGCCGAGGCGAGCGTAGATATCGGCGCAGATGGCGTCGCAGGCGGCGTCGCCTTGCTTGAGGTTGAGCAGGGCGGCTTTCCAGGGGGCGACGCTGTCGGGCCAGATGATGCCGGAATCGTCGTGCGAGGCTTCGATGATGGCGCCGACGAGGCGGGAGACGCCGATGCCGTAGCTGCCCATGTGGGGCACCACCGGCCGGCCGTCGGGGCCGGCGATGGCGAGGCCCATCGGCTCGCTGTATTTGGTGCCGAAATAGAAGATGTGGCCGACCTCGATGCCGCGGCCTTCGCGCTTTTCGGTCACCGCCGCCCAGGCGGCGGCGTCGTGCTTTTCATCGGTGGCCGCGTAGGGCGTGGTCAGGCGCCGGTAGAAGCGCTCGAGATCGGCGGGGGAGTCGAAGGAGAATTCGCCGGAAGCCGGGTCGATCTGCTCGAAGGCGGCGTCGTAGTAGACCTGACTTTCGCCGGTGGGCGCGAGGATGATGAATTCGTGGCTGAGGTCGCCGCCGATCGGGCCGGTATCGGCGAGCATGGGAATGGCTTTCAGGCCGAGGCGCTGGAAAGTGCGCATATAGGCCAGCATCATCTTGCGGTAGGACAGCACGGCGCCGGCATAGTCGAGATCGAAGGAATAGGCGTCCTTCATCAGGAACTCGCGGCCACGCATGACGCCGAAGCGCGGGCGGACCTCGTCGCGGAACTTCCACTGGATGTGGTAAAGGTTCTGCGGCAATTCGCGGTAGGATTTCACCGACTGGCGGAAAATGTCGGTGATCATTTCCTCGTTGGTCGGCCCGTACAGCATCTCGCGGTCGTGGCGGTCGCGGATGCGCAGCATTTCCGGCCCGTAGGCGTCGTAGCGCCCGCTTTGCCGCCACAGATCGGCGGACTGGACGGTTGGCATCAGCAGTTCCTGCCCGCCGGATGCGTCCTGCTCCTCGCGCACGATCTGGATGATCTTTTGCAGCACCCGCCAGCCGGCCGGCAGCCAGGCGTAGATGCCGGCCGAGGTCTGCCGCACCAGGCCGGCTCGCAGCATCAGGCGGTGCGAGGCGATCTGCGCCTCCGCCGGGGTTTCCTTGAGCGTCGGCACGAGGCTGCGGGAGAGGCGCATGGCGAAGATCCGTGTCTGGTGATCGGCGCGGCGGACCCTAGCGGGGGAAGCGGCGCGTCGCCAGACGGCATTCCGCCCGGCGGCGGGGTCAAATGGCCTCTCCCGGGCAGGAATGGGAGCGCGGGAAGTTTCAGTAAGTAAGTTTTGTGCGCTGCACAAGGAACGGGCGCAATAAATTCTCCTTGAATCGCCGTTTGGCGAACGAAAATGCGTGACGAACCGACAAAAGTCGTTTAGAAAGAAAAAAGGCCCGCGTGCCTCTGGCACCGCGGGCCAAGTTTAGGGAGGAAACGAAAGTCACACGGCAGGAACGAGGACCCAATCCTCTTCCTGACCGTGATGATGGTACCCTTGGCGCCGGCTCGTCCAATAGAATCGTGCGCCACTTTTCCCCTATTTCGCCCACTCAACCAGTATCTGCCGCGTCTGCTTGCAGAGCAGGCGCAGGCAATGGGCGGACTGCCTGTTTTTTGGGCGACTGCGGTGCGGCCCCGAAGGTCAGACCCGCAGCAGATGCACGTCCACCAGCGGCCGCTTCTGCAGCCGGCGGCCGAGCGCCCGGCGTAGCGCGGTCTTGGACGCCTCCACCAGCGCCGCGTCGTCGCGCCGCGTCGGCGCCGGCAGGTCGGCCATCGCTTCGGCCAGTTCGTCGGCGATCCGTGCGGTTTCGGGGTCGTCGGCTTCGAGCAGGCCGGGGGCGCTGATGCGCGGGCGCCCGCGCAGGCGGCCGGCCTCGTCCACCGCCACGCTGGCGATCGCCACACCGTTGAACAGCATGCGCCGGCGGGCGCCCATCACCCCGCCGGTGAGCGGCACCAGCCGGCTGCCGTCCAGCACCAGCCGGCCGACCGGGGCGCTGTCGGTCACCTCGATCTTGCCGGGGGCGAGGTTGAGGATATCGCCGTCCTCCAGCAGGACCGGGGTGATGCCGGCCTCGCGCACCAGTTCGGCATGGGCCGAGAGGTGACGCCATTCGCCGTGTACCGGCACCGCGATCGGCGGCTTTACCAGGCGGTACAGCCGGCGCAACTCGTCGCGAGCCGGGTGGCCGGAAACGTGGATGGCATGGTCGCGGTCGGTCATCAGTTGGACGCCGCGGCGGACCAGATTGTCCTGCACCGTGCCGATGGCGCGTTCGTTGCCGGGAATGACACGGCTGGAGAACACCACCGTATCGCCCTCGCCCAGCTCGATGCGCGGATGCTGGTCCAGCGCGATGCGGGCCAGCGCCGAGCGCGGCTCGCCCTGGCTGCCAGTGACCATGATCAGCAGGTTTTCGTCGGGGATGTCGTTGGCGTCGTCCTCGCCGGCGAAGGGCGGGATGTTCTTGAGGTAGCCGCATTCGCGGGCCGCGGCATCGATGTTGCGCAGCGAGCGGCCCACCAGGGCCACGGTGCGGCCGGCATCGCGGGCCGCCAGCGCCACCGATTCCATGCGGGCGACGTTGCTGGCGAAGCAGGTGACGGCCACCCGCCCATGCAGCGAGCGGATCAGCGCCGACAGCGAGCGCCGCACATCCGCCTCCGAGCCGGAATGCCCCTCCACCATGGCGTTGGTGGAGTCGCAGATCATGGCCAGCACCCCCTCCTCGCCCAGCTTCGCCAGCGCCGCCTCGTCCGAGCGCGGGCCGATCAGCGGGTCGGGGTCCAGCTTCCAGTCGCCGGTGTGGAACACGGTGCCGGCCGGGGTGCGGATGACCAGCGACTGCGCCTCCGGGATGGAGTGCGTCATGCGGATGAATTGCAGCGAGAAGGGCGGCAGGTCGAAGCTGCCGCCCGGCGGCACCACGCGGACCGGCACGTCGTTCACCAATTGCGCCTCGCCGAGCTTGCGGCGCAGCACGGCGGCGGCGAACGGGGTGACGTAAACCGGGCAGCGCAGCGAGCGCCACAGATGCGCCACCGCCCCCAGATGGTCCTCGTGGGCATGGGTGACGACCAGGCCCACCAGCCGCTCCCGCCGCTCGGCGATGAAGGCGGGGTCGGGCATCATTATATCGACCTCGGGATGTTCGGCGCCACCGAAGCCGATGCCGCAATCCACCGCCAGCCACGACCCGCCACAGCGGTAGAGGTTGAGGTTCATCCCGATCTCGCCGGTCCCCCCCAGCGGCAGGAAAGCGAGATCCGTGTTCGCGCGCACCATCCGTCAGCCCGCTCCGTCAGCTTCCCGCCAAGGCGGGCTGCAATCAGTCATGCTCGGGCAACAGACGCGCCCGGTCGCGGTTCAAAGTGTCTCGATTCAATGTGGGGACCGGATTCTGCTCCGCCAACATGCGCAGCCCGTCGAGCGTGAGATCCGGGTCGATATGGCCGATCACCATCGTACCCTCGGCCAGCAGCGGGGCGAGCCCGCCGGTGGCGATGACCTTCAGCCGGCCGCCGCATTCCGATTGGATGCGCGCCACCATGCCCTCGATCATGGCAACGTAGCCCCAGTAGATGCCGGACTGCATGGCGGCAACGGTGTTGCGGCCGATCACCGCCTGCGGCCGGCCGATGCCGATGCGCGGCAACCGGGCGGCGGCGTGGTGCAGCGCCTCGATGGACAGGTTGATACCCGGCGCGATGACGCCGCCCCGATAGGCCCCCTCGGCATCCACCACGTCGAAGGTGGTGGCGGTGCCGAAGTCGATCACCACCAGCGGGCCGCCATAGGTGCGGTGGCTGGCGAGCGCGTTCAGCAGGCGGTCGGCGCCGACCTCGCTGGGGTTGTCCACCCGGATGTCGAAGCCCCAGTTGAGGGTGGAGCGGGCGATCAGCGGTTCCACGTCGAACCAGTCGCGCACCAGCCGGCGCAGATGGTACAGCGCCGCCGGCACCACGGTGCCGATCACCGCCGCCGAGATGTCGGCGCGATCCAGCCCGGCGTGCTGCAACAGGGTGAGCAGCCAGACCGCGTATTCGTCCGAGGTGCGCTGCGGCTCGGTGGCGATGCGCCAGATGCCGCGCCAGCCGCTGCCGTCATGCACCGCCACCACCACGTTGGTGTTGCCGGCATCGACCACCAGCAGCAAAGGCGCTCCCGTCATCCGTCAGGCTCCGTTTCCGGTGGTCACTTCCCCGGCCGCGAAGGCGTGCACGCGGCCGTCGGCGCGCAGCAGCAGGGACCCGTCCTCGCCCAGCCCGGCAAACGCGCCGTGGCGGGTGCCGTCACCGAGTCGCAGCGCCAGGGGCGTGCCGAGGGCCGGCGCGCGGGCGAGAAAGGCGGCGCGCACCGGCGCGAAGCCGGCCTCGGCACGGATGCCGCGCCAGCGTGCCAGCGCTTCCAGCACCTGCCAGGCCAGGGTCTCGGGCGTCGGCGGCGGCCCGTACTCGGCGAGGCAGGCGGTGGCGCGCTCCGGCACGTCCGGGGCCGAGGCCAGATTGACACCGAATCCGAGCGAGAGCCAGGACAGACCACCCCGCGCGTCGGTGGCGCTCTCGGCCAGGATGCCGGCGAGCTTGCGGCCGTGCAGCAGCAGGTCGTTGGGCCATTTCAGCGTCAGCTTCTGCCGGTCGGGCACATGCGGCGACAGCGCCTCGGCCAGCGCGACGCCGGCCAGCAGCGACCATTGCGACGCCTCGCGGGCCGCCCCGCCCGGCCGCAGCAGCGCCGACAGGAACAGATTGCCGGGCGCGCCCACCCAGGCCCGGCCACGGGTGCCGCGCCCGGCGGTCTGCCGCAGCGCCAGGATGGCCAGGCCATCCGGTTCGCCCGCCTCGGCGCAACCGCGGCAGAGGTCGGCGGTGGACGGCAGGCTGGCATGGACCGCGAGCCGCCAGGCGGCGGATGTCACCAGATGAGCGCCTTGGCCGCGGCCTCGGCCGCCGCCACGAAGGGAGCGGGGATAAGGAAGAAGAACGTCGTGAACAGGGCGGCGCCGCCAACCACCAGCGACAGCGCGGTCGGGCGCGGGTCGAAAGCCGCCTCGGCGGCGTCGAAGTAGATCACCTTGATGATGCGGATATAGTAGAAGGCGCCGATCACGCTGGTCAGCACGCCGATCACCGCCAGCGTCCACAGGCCGGACTGCACGGCGGCGGTGAAGATGAAATACTTGCCCCAGAAGCCGGTGAAGGGCGGGATGCCGGCCATGCTGAACATGAACACCGCGAAGGCCAGCGCCAGCCCGGGATCGGTGCGGGCCAGCCCGGACAGATCGGAGATCTGCTCCAGCATGCGGCCGCGACGGCGCATGGCCAGGATGCAGGCGAAGGTGCCGGCATTCATGAACACATAGGTGAGCATGTAGATCAGCACGCCACGCAGCCCGGCCTGGGAACCGGCGGCCAAGCCGATCAGCGCGTAGCCCATGTGGCCGATCGAGGAATAGGCCATCAGCCGCTTGATGCTGCGCTGGGCGATGGCGGCCAGCGAGCCAAGCAGCATCGACAGGATCGACACCAGGATGATGACCTGCTGCCACTGCACCAGCAGATGCCCGAACGGCGTGGCCATGACACGCATCAGCAGGGCGATGGCGGCCACCTTGGGCGCCGTGCTCATGAAGGCGGTGACCGGCGTGGGCGCGCCCTCATAAACGTCCGGCGTCCACATATGGAACGGCACGGCGGATATCTTGAAGGCGAGGCCGGCGATGACGAACACCACGCCGACGATCAGCCCGGGCGAGGCATGCGCCGGGTCGGACAGCGCCTCGGCGAGGCGGGCGAACTCCATGGTGCCGGCAAAGCCATAGACCAGCGAGATGCCGTACAGCAGCAGGCCGGAGGCGAGCGAGCCGAGGACGAAATACTTCAGGCCCGCCTCGGAACTGCGCAACTCGTCGCGGGCGAAGGCGGCGAGCACATAGATCGACAGCGATTGCAACTCCAGCCCGAGATACAGCGACATCAGGTTGGTGGCCGAGGCCATCACCATCATGCCGGTGGTGGCGAACAGCATGAGCACCGGAAACTCGAACCGGCGCAAATTGGCGTGTTCGTTGTAGTCGAGCGAGACGATGACGCCGATGGCGGCGGCGGCCAGCACCAGCAGCTTGACGAAGCTGCTGAACGTATCGACGGTGAACAGCCCGTTATAGCCGTGGCCGGCGGAGCCGGTGACGACCAGACCGGCGGCCAGCACGAAGGCGCCGACAGTCAGTTCCGAGCAGAGGTGAAAGCTTTCGCGCTTCTGCAGCACCCCGAACAGCAGGATGCCCATGCCGCTACAGGCCAGCACGATCTCGGGCAGGGCCAGGGTCCAGTTCATCAGTGCAGCACTCCGGCGAGCTTCACGGCGGTGGCCAGCGCGGCCTGATGATGCTCCACCATGGCGCCGACGCTGGCGTCCCAGAACCCGGTGAAGCTGGAGGGATAGATGCCCATCCACAGCGTGAGGACCACCAGCGGTGCGAACACCGCCACCTCGCGCGGCGACAGGTCGAGGATGTCGCGCAGTTCGGCGCGGGTGATCGTGCCGAAGATGACCCGGCGATACAGGTACAGCATGTAGGCCGCCCCCAGGATCATGCCCAACGACCCCAGCAAAGCGAGCCAGAAATTCACCTGGAAGGCGCCGAGCAGCACCAGGAACTCGCCGCCGAAGCCGGAGGTGCCGGGCAGGCCCATGCTGGCCATGGTGAACAGCATGAACACGAAGGCATAGGCCGGCATGCGGTCGGCCAACCCGCCGTAGCGGGAAATTTCGCGGGTATGCATGCGGTCGTAAATGACGCCGACGCAGAGGAACAGCGCGGCGGAGACGATGCCATGGCTGAGCATCTGGAACAGCGCGCCGGAGATACCCTGGATGTTGAAAGTGAAAATGCCGATCGTGACCACGCCCATATGGGCGACCGAGGAATAGGCGATCAGCTTCTTCATGTCCTGCTGCGCCAGCGCCACGTAGGAGGTGTAGATCACCGCCACCACCGACAGCGCGAAGATCAGCGGTGCGAAGCTGGCCGAGGCGGCGGGCAGCATGGGCACCGAGAAGCGCAGGAATCCGTAGGCCCCCATCTTCAGCAGCACGCCGGCCAGGATGACCGACCCCGCGGTGGGTGCTTCCACATGCGCGTCCGGCAGCCAGGTGTGCACCGGCCACATCGGTACCTTGACCGCGAACGAGGCGAGAAAGGCCAGGAACAGCCAGGTCTGCACCGAGGCCGGAAACTGGGTGTGCAGCAGCGTCGGGATGTCGGTGGTGCCGGCGGCGTACCACATGGCCAGCAGGGCCAGCAGCATGAGCACGGAACCGGCCAGCGTGTAGAGAAAGAACTTGATGGCGGCATAGACCCGCCTTGCACCGCCCCACACCCCGATGATGAGATACATCGGGATCAGCACGCCCTCGAAAAACATGTAGAAAACGACGAAATCGAGGGCACAGAACATGCCCACCATCATCGTTTCCAGCACCAGGAAGGCGAGCATGAACTCGCGCACCCGGACCTTGACGGATTCCCAGCTGGCCAGGATGCAGATCGGCGTGAGCAGGGTGGAGAGCAGGACGAACAGGACGGAAATGCCGTCCACGCCCATCTTGTAGGTGATGCCCCATTGCGGCAGCCAGGCGGCGGTCTCGACGAACTGGAAGCCGGGGTCGGCCGGATCGAAGCGGACCCACAGCACGATGGACAGCACGAACACGATCAGGCTGGTCCACAGCGCGGTCCAGCGCGCGTTGGCGGCGATGGTCTGTTCGTCGCCGCGCAGCGACAGGATGAACAGGCCGCCGGCCAGCGGCAGCCAGGTGAGCAGGGAAAGCAGGGGGAAACCGGCGGCGTTCATGGCGATCACCGCACGATCAGGAGAAGCAGCACGAGGCCGCCGAGGACCACGACACCGATCAACATGGCGAAGGCATAAACCGCGATCGAGCCGGTTTGCAGCTTCACCACCTCCGCCGAGCCGTCGGCGGTCAGCGTGGCCAGGCCGTTGGGCACGCCGTCGATGATGGTGGCGTCGCCGACCTGCCACAGCACCCGGGCGAGCGCGAAGGTCGGCCGGACCAGCATTGCGTCATACAGTTCGTCGAAATACCATTTGTTCAGCAGGAACAGGTAGAGCGGCCGGAACCGCGCGGCGAGCAGCGCCGGCACCGATGGCAGCACCATGTAGAACAGGTAGGCCAGCGCGATGCCGGCGAGCGCGATGAAGGTGACCGATTGCGCGACCCAGTCCGGCGTCTCCTCGGTGGCGTCCAGCACGTTGTTGCCGGGGGCGATCTGGATGGCATGGCCCCAGAACTGCGTCCACAACTGACCGTCAACCTGCTCGTGGAAGGTGAAGCCGATCACCAGCGCGCCGATGGCCAGCAGTATCAGCGGCACGATCATCACCGGCGGGCTTTCGTGCACATGCGCCATGGTGTGCGCGTCCGCCCGCGGGCGGCCATGGAAGGTCAGGATGAGCAGGCGCCATGAATAGAACGCGGTGAGGAAGGCGGCGATCAGGCAGCACCAGAACCCATAGGTGCCGACCGTGGTGCCGGACATGTAGGCCGCTTCCATGATCTCGTGCTTGGAGTAGTAGCCGGAGAAGGGATAGACGCCGGCCAGCGACAGGCTGCCGACCCACATGAGGACGTAGGTGAGCGGAATCTTCTTCCAGATGCCGCCCATGCGGCGGATGTCCTGCTCGTCGGACATGGCATGGATGACGCTGCCGGCGCCGAGGAACAGCAGCGCCTTGAAGAAGGCATGCGTCAGCAGGTGGAACATCGAGGCCTGGTAGTCGCCGACGCCGGCGGCGACGAACATGTAGCCGAGCTGCGAGCAGGTGGAATAGGCGATCACCCGCTTGATGTCGTTCTGCACGCAGCCGACGGTGGCGGCGAACAGGGCGGTGGAGGCGCCGACGAAGGTGACAAGGGCGAGCGCGCCGGGGGCGTAGTCCATCACCGGCGAGAACCGCGCCATCAGGAACACGCCGGCGGTCACCATGGTGGCGGCGTGGATGAGGGCGGAAACCGGCGTCGGGCCTTCCATGGCGTCGGGCAGCCACACATGCAGGCCCAGCTGCGCCGACTTGCCCATGGCGCCGATGAACAGCAGCACGCCGATCACCTCGAAGGCCCGCCAGTTGGACCCGAACACCGAATAGCTGTCGGCCTGGTGCTGGCCGACGGCGGCGAAAATGGTGGTGAAATCGGTCGAGCCGAAGGTGAGGAACACCAGGGCGATGCCGAGCGCGAAGCCCAGATCGCCGATGCGGTTGACGATGAACGCCTTGATGGCCGCGGCGCAGGCACTCGGCCGGTCGTACCAGTAGCCAATCAGCAGGTAGCTGGCGAGGCCGACCCCCTCCCAGCCGAAGAACAGCTGCACCAGATTGTCGGCTGTCACCAGCATGAGCATGGCGAAGCTGAACAGGCTGAGATAGCTGAAAAACCGCCAGATCGTCTTGTCGTGGCTCATGTAGCCGACGCTGTAGATGTGGATCAGCGTGGCGACCGTGGTGACCATGGCCACCATGACGGCGGCCAGTTGGTCGTAGCGCAGCGCCCAATCGACGTGGAAGCTGCCCGCCTCCAGCCAGGTGCCGAGCGAAACCACGCCGGGCGTGCCGCCCTGAAAGACAAGCTGAACGAAAGCGACCACGCCGCAGACCGAGGCCAGCAGCATGCAGAAGATCGTGGCCGCCTGGGCGGCGCGGTCCCCGATCGCTTTGCCGAAAAACCCGGCAACGATGGAGCCGAACAGCGGCGCGAAGACGGCGACGGCGAACAGCATCGGCTCAGCCCTTCATCAGGTTCACGTCCTCGACCTGGATCGAGCCGCGGTTGCGGTAATAGATGACCACGATGGCCAGCCCGATCGCCGCCTCGGCCGCGGCGACGCTGAGGGTGAACATGACGAACACCTGCCCGACCATGTCGCCGAGCGACGCCGAGAAAGCCACCAGATTGAGGTTGGCGGCGAGCAGGATCAGCTCGATCGACATCAGGATGACGATGACGTTCTTGCGGTTCAGGAAGATGCCGAAAATGCCCAGCACCAGCAGCAGCGCGCCAACGATCAGGTAATGCAGCAGCCCGACTTCCATCACTTCTGCCCTTCCGCATGTTCCGCCGGCACCTTCGGCGGCGCGGCCTTGGGGCGCTGGATGCCGATGCCGGTAATGCCGGCGCGGCTGGGCACGTCCAGCAGCACCAGAGTGTCGGCGGGCGAGCGGGCGATCTGGCGGGGAATGCTCTGGTGGCGCGAGCGGTTGCGGTCGCGCAGGGTCAGCACGATGGCGCCGATCATCGCCACCAGCAGCACCAGCCCGGCCGTCTGAAACAGGAAGATGTAGTCGGTGTAGATCAGCCGGCCGAGTTGGGCGGTGTTGTGCAGGGCGGTATCCCGCGGGGCGAAGCGCAGCAGGGCGGCATCCGGCGCCACCTTCCACGCGCCCAGCACGATCGCCAGTTCGGCCAGCAGCACCGCCCCCACCGCCAGACCGACCGGCAGATAGCGCTGATAGCCGCTGCGCAGTTCGGCGAAGTCGATGTCCAGCATCATCACGACGAACAGGAACAGCACCGCCACCGCACCGACATAGACGATGACCAGCACCATCGCCAGAAACTCGGCGCCGGCCAGCACGAACAGCGCCGCGGCGTTGAAGAAGGCCAGGATCAGGAACAGCACGGCGTGCACGGGGTTGCGCGCGGTCACCACCATGACCGCCGAAACCAGCAGGATGGTGGCGAAAACATAGAACGAAGCCGCGGCGATCATCGCGCGCTCCCACCGGACCGGAGGTGTTGTGTGCTCATGCTCTCTCTTTCGGTCTCAACCTGCGGCTTCAACGGTAGGGGGCGTCCATTTCCAGGCGGCGGGCCAGCTCCGGTTCCCAGCGGTCGCCGTTCGCAAGCAGCTTTGCCTTGTCATAGAGCAGCTCCTCGCGCGTTTCGGTGGCGAACTCGAAATTCGGCCCCTCGACGATGGCGTCCACCGGGCATGCCTCCTCGCACAGCCCGCAGTAGATGCACTTCGTCATGTCGATGTCGTAGCGGGTTGTCCGCCGCGATCCGTCCTCGCGCGGCTCGGCCTCGATGGTGATGGCCTGGGCCGGGCAGATCGCCTCGCACAGCTTGCAGGCGATGCAGCGTTCCTCGCCGTTCGGGTAGCGGCGCAGAGCGTGCTCGCCCTTGAAGCGCGGACCGATCGGTCCCTTCTCGTACGGGTAGTTGATGGTGACCTTGGGCTTGAAGAAATAGCTGAAGGTCAGCGCCATGCCGCTGAGCAACTCGCTCATCAGCAGGCCGCGCGCGGTGCGGTCGATGAACGCCATCAGCGTGCTCCGTTCCGGGGCGGACGGTTGCGGTCAGGCATGGGGCAGCCACCCGAAGGCCAGCAAGACACCGGCGGTGATGACCAGCCACAGCAGGGACAGCGGCAGAAACACTTTCCAGCCCAGCCGCATCAACTGGTCGTAACGGTAGCGCGGAAAGGTGCCGCGCACCCAGATGAAGACGAACAGGAAGAAGCAGATCTTGAGGATCAGCCAGAGCGGCCCGAACTGCGGCAGCAGCCCGAACGGCCCGTACCAGCCACCCAGGAACAGGATGCTGGTCATGGTGCTCATCAGGATCATGTTGGCGTATTCGCCCAGGAAGAACAGGCCGAACGCCATGCTGCTGTATTCAACGAAGAACCCGGCGACGATCTCGCTCTCGCCTTCGGGGATGTCGAACGGCGCCCGGTTGGTCTCGGCCAGGGCGGAGATGAAGAACACCACGAACATCGGCAGCAGCGGAAAGCAGAACCACACATGCTGCTGGGCGCGCACAACGTCGGTCAGGTTCAGGCTGCCGACGCACAGCACCACCGAGACGAGGACAAACCCCATCGAGACTTCGTAGCTGACCATCTGCGCGGCCGAGCGGAGGGCGCCGAGGAAGGCATATTTCGAGTTGCTCGCCCAGCCGGCGATGATGATGCCATAGACGCCGAGCGAGGAGATGGCGAACAGATACAGCACGCCGACGTTGATGTCGGCGATCGCCCAGCCGTCGGCCACCGGCACCACCGCCCAGGCCATCATGGCCAGCGCGAAGGTCAGCATCGGCGCCAGCAGGAACAGCGCCCGGTCGGCGCCAGCGGGAATGACCGTCTCCTTGAAGATCATCTTGATGGCGTCGGCGAAGGGCTGGAACAGGCCGAATGGCCCGACCACGTTCGGTCCCTTCCGCAACTGGATGCCGGCCAGCACCTTGCGCTCGGCATAGGTGAGGTAGGCGACGCCGAACAGCAGCGGCGCCAGGATCGCCAGCGCCTTCAGCACGGTCAGCGTCAGGATGCCGAGCGGGGTGGCGAGGAATTCGGCGAGATATGCGGGCATCGGGCGCTACTCCGCCGCCTGCGCCGTCGCCGGCGCATGGACCCGGGTGCACTCGGCCATGGTGGGGCTGGCGCGGCTGATCGGGTCGGTCTGGTAGTAGTTGGCGATCCAGGGGGTGAACTCGGTGCCGCGCAGGCGGTCGGGATTGCCGGCGGGGCCGCTGGTGTCGCCGCCGCCGAAGCGCGGCAGGATGTCGAGCCGGGCAAATACCGGGTTCACCTGCTCCAGCCGCGCCCGCAGCGCCTCGATGTCATCATAAGGCAGCGGGCGGTCCACATAGGCGCTGAAGGCGCGCAGTATCTTCCAGTCCTCGCGCGCATCGCCCGGCGGATACACCGCCAGCGCGCCGCGCTGCACCCGGCCTTCGGTGTTCACGTAGGTGCCGCTTTTCTCGGTATAGGCCGCCCCCGGCAGAATGACATCGGCGCGGGCGGCGCCGCGGTCGCCGTGGCTGCCCTGGTAGATGACGAAGGTGTCGCGGCCGATCGCGGCGGTGTTGAACTCGTCCGCGCCCAGCAGCCACAGCACGTCCACCCCGCCCCCCAGCATCTGCCCCAGCGGCTTGCCGCGCGAGCCGGGCAGGAAGCCCAGATCGAGCGCGCCGACCCGCGCCGCCGCGGTATGCAGCACGTTGAAGCCGTGCCATTCCCGGGTGAGCATGCCCGTGCTGGCCGCCAGCCGCCAGCAGGCCGCCAGCACATCGGCGCCGTTCGTCCGCGCCAGCGCGCCCTGCCCGGCGATGAGCATCGGCCGCTTGGCCGCGTTCAGCGTGCCGGCGAAGCCGCGCCGGCTGCGCGGCAGCGTGGTGATGTGCTCGGCGTCGTTGCCGATGTGCTCGTACGGGTAGGTCAGGTCGGCCTCGGCGCCGATCAGCGCGACCGGCAGATTGCCGGCCAGCCAGCGCTTGCGGATGCGCGCATTGATCAGTGGCGCCTCACGGCGCGGGTTGCTGCCGATGATCAGCAGCGCGTCCGCCTCCTCGATGCCGGCGATCGAGGTGTTGAACGTGTAGAACTCGCGGCGCGACGTGTCGCCCTGCACGCCGTCCTGGCGGCAGTCGAGATTGGCCGAGCCGAGGGCCGTCATTAAATCCTTCAGCGCCAACATGCTCTCGGCATCGGCCAGGTTGCCGGCGACCGCGCCGATGCGGCTGCCATCCAGCCCGCGCAGCTTCGCCTCGATGGCGGCGAATGCCTCCGGCCAGGACGCGCGTTCCAGCTTGCCGTCGCGGCGCACCCAGCAGGCATCCAGCCGCCGCCGCTTCAGGCCATCGATGGCAAAACGGCTTTTGTCGGCCAGCCACTCCTCGTTGACGTCCTCGTTGAGGCGCGGCAGCACCCGCAGCACTTCGGGGCCGCGGGAATCGATGCGGATGGCGGCACCGACGGCGTCCAGCACATCCACGCTGTCGGTCTTGCGCAGTTCCCACGACCGCGCGACGAACGCATAGGGCTTGGAGGTCAGCGCGCCGACCGGGCAGATGTCGATCAGGTTACCGGAAAGTTCCGAGGACAACGCACGTTCGACATAGGTGCCCACCTCCATGCTCTCGCCGCGCGCGGTGGCGCCGAGTTCGGAGACGCCGGCGATTTCTGTTGAGAAACGGATGCAGCGCGTGCAGTGGATGCAGCGCGTCATCACCGTCTTGACCAGCGGGCCGAGATTCTTGTCCTTCACCGCGCGCTTGTTCTCGGCGTAGCGGGTGTGGTCGGGGCCGTAGCCGACCGACTGGTCCTGCAGGTCGCACTCGCCGCCCTGGTCGCAGATCGGGCAGTCCAGCGGGTGGTTGATGAGCAGGAATTCCATCACCCCGCGGCGGGCGGCGCGCACCATCGGGGTGTCGGTGTGCACCACCATGCCGTCGGCCACCGGATAGGCGCAGGAGGCCCAGGGCTTGGGCGGCGCCTTCTCGATCTCGACCAGACACATGCGGCAGTTGCCGGCGACCGACAGGCGCTCGTGATAGCAGAAGCGCGGAACCTCGACGCCCGCGGCCTCGCAGGCCTGCAACACGTTGGAGCCGTTGGGGACCTCGACCTCGATCCCGTCAACCGTGACCTTTGCCATGCCCCTACTCCGCTGCCAGACGGGCCGGCACGGTGAGGCCGGATTTGTATTGTCTGATCCGCTCCTCCAGCACCGGACGGAAATGCCGGATCAGGCCCTGGATCGGCCAGGCGGCGGCGTCGCCCAAGGCGCAGATCGTGTGGCCCTCGATCTGGCGGGTCACCTGCTCCAGCGTGTCGATTTCCGCCGGCTCGGCGCGGCCCTGCACCATGCGATTCATCACCCGCATCATCCAGCCGGTGCCCTCGCGGCAGGGCGTGCACTGGCCACAGCTTTCATGCTTGTAGAAGGCGCTCAGCCGGGCGATGGCACGGATGATGTCGGTGGACCGGTCCATCACGATCACCGCCGCCGTGCCCAGGCCGGAGCGCACCTCGCGCAGGCTGTCGAAATCCATCAGCACGCTGTCGCAGACGCTTTTCGGGATCACCGGCACGCTCGCCCCGCCCGGGATCACCGCCAGCAGGTTGTCCCAGCCGCCGCGCACGCCGCCGGCATAAGTGTCGATCAACTCGCGCAGGGGAATGCCGAGTTCCTCCTCCACGTTGCACGGCTTGTTCACGTGGCCGGAGATGCAGAACAGTTTGGTTCCCGAATTCTTCGGCCGGCCGAGGGCGGAAAACCAGGCCGCGCCGCGGCGCAGGATGGTCGGCGCCACCGCGATGCTCTCGACATTGTTCACCGTGGTCGGGCAGCCATACAGGCCCACTGCCGCCGGAAAGGGCGGCTTCAGGCGCGGCATGCCCTTCTTGCCTTCCAGACTCTCCAGCAGCGCCGTCTCCTCGCCGCAGATATAGGCGCCGGCGCCGCGATGCAGATACAGATCGAAATCCCAGCCGGAGCCGCTGGCGTTGCGGCCGATCAGGCCGGCCGCGTAGGCTTCGTCGATGGCGTGTTGCAGCGCCGCCGCCTCGTTGAAGAACTCGCCGCGGATGTAGATGTAGCAGACATGCGCCCGCATGGCGAAGGCGGCGACCAGACAGCCCTCGATCAGCTTGTGCGGATCGTGGCGGATGATGTCGCGGTCCTTGCAGGTGCCCGGCTCGGATTCGTCGGCGTTCACCACCAGATAATGCGGCCGGTTGCCCACTTCCCTGGGCATGAACGACCATTTCAGCCCGGTCGGGAAGCCGGCGCCGCCACGGCCGCGCAGGCCCGACGCCTTGATCTCGTCGGTCAGGGCGTCATGGCCGCGGGCGAGGATCGCCGCCGTGCCGTCCCAGTCGCCGCGGGCGCGGGCACCCTTCAGGCCGGGATCGTGCAGGCCATACAGGTTGGTGAAGATGCGGTCCCGGTCGCTCAACATCGGCTCAGCGTGCCTTCTCGAAGGAGAGCGAGGTCAGCGTGGTCGGCCCGCCCTCGGGGGCGGAGGTCTGCCGCCCCTTCACCGAGCCGGCGGTGGGCACCTCGCCGCGCTTCAGCGCTTCCAGCAGGCGTTCGGTGCTCTCGGCGTCCAGATCCTCGAAGAAGTCGTCGTTCACCTGTAGCACCGGGGCGTTGACGCAGGCACCGAGGCATTCCACCTCGCTCAGGGTGAACATCCCGTCCGCGCTGGTTTCCTTCCAGCCCTGGATGCCGGTGGCGCGGCGGCAGGCATGCACGATCTCGTCGGAGCCGCGCAGCCAGCACGGCGTGGTGGTACACACCTGCAGGTGGAATTTGCCGACCGGCCGGGTGTTGAACATCAGGTAGAAGGTGGCGACTTCATACACGCGGATCGGCGGCATGCCCAGGCGGCGGGCGATTTCGTCCATGGCGACGCGGGGCACCCAGGCGCTGCCCGACAGGCGGCCCATCTGCCGCTGCGCCAGATCGAGCAGCGGCAGCACCGCGCTGGCCTGGCGGCCTTCCGGGTATTTCGCCAGCACGCGCGCAATCCGCGCCTCGCTCTCGGAGTCGAAGCTGAAACTGTCCGGCTCCGGCCGCTGCCCGGCGATTGCGGGCGCGGCGCTCTCGGTCCCTGCTGCCATGGTCTACCTGTCGATCTCGCCGAACACGACGTCGAGCGATCCGATGATCGCGCAGCAATCGGCCAGCATGTGCCGTTTCGCCAAAATATCGGTCGCCTGCAGATGCGCGATCCCGGTCGAGCGGATCTTGCAGCGATAGGGGCGGTTGGTGCCGTCCGCCACCAGGTACACGCCGAACTCGCCCTTGGGGGTTTCCACCACGGTATAGGTGGCGCCAGCCGGCACGTGAAAGCCCTCGGTGTAGAGCTTGAAATGATGGATCAGCGCTTCCATCGACCGCTTCATCTCGGCGCGCGGCGGCGGGGTGATCTTGCGGTCCTGCACCTTCACCGGCCCCGGCTGCATCTGCGCCAGGCACTGGCGGATGATGTTCACGCTCTCGCGCATTTCCCAGATGCGCACCAGATAGCGGTCGTAGCAGTCGCCGTTGCGGCCCACCGGCACCTTGAAGTCCAGCCGGTCGTACATCTCATAGGGCTGCGACCGCCGCAGATCCCACGGCACGCCGGAGGCGCGCAGCGGCGGACCGGAAAACCCCCAGGCCAGCGCCGTTTCGGCGTCGATCACGCCGATATCCACGGTGCGCTGCTTCCAGATGCGGTTTTCAGTCAGCAGCCCTTCCAGATCGTCGATGAACTTCGGGAAGCCCTCGGTCCAGGCGGCGATCCGCTCCTCCAGCCCGGCCGGCAGATCCTTCGCCACCCCGCCCGGCCGGAAGTAATTGGAGTGCATCCGCGCGCCGGAAGCGGCTTCGTAGAACTCCATCAGCTTCTCGCGCTCCTCGAAGCCCCACAGCGCCGGCGTGATGGCGCCGACGTCCAGGCCGTAGGAGGTGACGTTGAGCAGATGGTTGAGAATCCGGGTGATCTCGGAGAACAGCGTGCGAATCCAGCTCGCCCGCTCCGGCACCGTGATGCCCAGCAGCTTCTCGGTGGCAAGGGCGAAAGCGTGCTCCTCCGACATCGGGCTGACATAGTCCAGCCGGTCGAAATACGGCACCGCCTGGATATAGGTTTTGTACTCGATCAGCTTTTCCGTGCCGCGATGCAGCAGGCCGATATGCGGGTCGGCGCGCTCCACCACCTCCCCGTCCATTTCCAGGATCAGCCGCAGCACGCCGTGCGCGGACGGGTGCTGCGGACCAAAATTCAGCGCGTGGCCGTCGAATTCCACGATCTTGGTCGTGGCCGTCGCCGGCTGGCCCTCAAGCGTCGTCTCGGTCACGATCCGGCCCCCTCGGTGCGCTGCGCGCGCGCCTTCTCGTCGCCCGGCAGGGTGGTCATCGCCTCCCACGGGGACAGGAAGTCGAAACTGCGGAAATCCTGGGTCAGCCGCACCGGCTCGTACACCACCTGCTGGCGCTCCTCGTCGTAGCGCACTTCCACATAGCCGGTGAGGGGGAAATCCTTGCGCAGCGGATGCCCCTCGAAGCCGTAATCGGTCAGGATGCGGCGCAGATCGGGCTGGCCCTCGAAGATGATGCCGAACAGGTCCCAGGCCTCGCGCTCCCACCAGGTCGCGGCCGGCCAGATGCGCCACACCGACGCCACCGGGCGCACCTCATCGGTGGTCACGATCACCCGCAACCGCTGGTTCAGCGACACCGATAGCAGGTTGTAAACGACATCAAAACGCTCGGCCCGCTCCGGCCAGTCCACGCCGCAGATGTCCATGCACTGCTCGAAGGCGAAGCGCGGATCGTCGCGCAGCACGGTCATCAGGGCAAAAAGCTGCTCCCGCGCGGCCAGCGCCACCGGCTCGTCGCGCTCCAGGAAGGTACGGGTGATGCCGGGCAGCCCGGCCACCTGCTCCAGCAACGCCGTGCCTTGCTGCGCCTCAGCCACGGAGGATGGTCCCGGTCCGGCGGATTTTCTTCTGCAACTGCATGATCCCGTACACCAGCGCCTCGGCCGTGGGCGGGCAGCCCGGGACATAGATGTCCACCGGCACCACGCGGTCGCAGCCGCGCACCACGGAATAGGAATAATGGTAGTAGCCGCCGCCATTGGCGCAACTGCCCATGCTGATCACCCAGCGCGGCTCCGGCATCTGGTCGTACACGCGGCGCAAGGCCGGGGCCATCTTGTTGGTCAGGGTGCCGGCGACGATCATCACGTCGCTCTGCCGCGGCGAGGCGCGCGGGATGATGCCGAGCCGGTCGAGGTCATAGCGCGGCATATAGGCGTGGATCATTTCAATGGCGCAGCAGGCCAGGCCGAAGGTCATCGGCCACAGGCTGCCGGTGCGCGCCCAGTTCACCAGCTTGTCGAGATTGGCCACCACGAAGCCCTTGTTGTCGATCTCGCCGGTGATGCCCTTGATGACGGCATCCTGCGCCGGGCCGGGGGCCAGCGCGTCCTTGTTCCAGGCGATCGCGGTTTCGTGTCCGCTCATGGTTGTCACTCCCAGTCCAGGGCGCCCTTGCACCATTCGTAGATGAAGCCGACCGTCAGCACGCCCAGGAAGCCCAGCATCGACAGAAAACCGAACAGGCCGATGTCGGACAGGCTTACCGCCCAGGGGAACAGGAAGGCCACCTCGAGATCGAAGATGATGAACAGAATGGCGACGAGATAGAATCGCACATCAAAACGACGGCGCGCGTCGTCGAACGGTTCAAAGCCGCATTCGTAGGCGGTCAGCTTTTCGGGGTAAGGGTTCTGGCGGGCCGCGATCAGCGAGGTCCCGACCATCGCGATGGCGATCACCGCGGCGATCCCGATGAACACCAGGATCGGAAAATACTCGGCCAGCAATGGCGCCATTCTCTGTTCCTTGTCCTGCGCTTGCCCAGCTCAAAGCCAGACAGGCCACGGGGTGCGTCCCCTCCCGCGGCACGACCGGACAGTAACCGCAACATCTCCGCCCCGCCATAGGCGGAAGCGTGCGAAGCGTTGATTTTGGGCAGGCGACAGTGCCTGAGTCCTGGACGATCCCTGCTGGCGCGAGTGACGGGGCTCGAACCCGCGACCTCCGGCGTGACAGGCCGGCGCTCTAACCAACTGAGCTACACCCGCAGCAGCGAGGGGCCGGGATTTAAAGCGGCCGGCCCCGCACGTCAAGCCGGGACAGCCGCGAATTCCTGCCCCCGCAACGGAATGGGCGGTGACGGGTTCGAACCGCCGGCCCTCTCGGTGTAAACGAGACGCTCTACCGCTGAGCTAACCGCCCGCCTGGGAAGTTGCCCGGCGCGGCGCGGACGACCCGCGCCGGCACCAGGAAGTCTGTCAGGCCACCGAATCCTTCAGCGCCTTGCCGGCCTTGAACTTCACCGAGGTGGATGCCTCGATGTTGATCTGCTCGCCGGTACGCGGGTTGCGGCCGATCGAGGCCTTGCGCTCCACCGTCTCGAATGTGCCGAAGCCGACCAGACGCACCTCCCCGGCTTCCTTCAACCCTGCCTGGATCGCGTCAAGCACGGCATCGACAACCTCCGCCGCCTTGCCGCGGGGAAGGTCGGTCGTCTCCGCCACGCGGGCGACGAGGTCCAACTTGTTCACTGCATAGCCCCTTGCGCTGACATTGCCACTCAACCCATGCCCCGGCGGCCGATTCGGCGGCCGATCGGGGCGACACTAAAAACCGATTTTCGATGCCGTCAACGAAACCCACGGCGATGGCCGCGGGATTCTGCCATTTATCGTCGGTTGCATACAAACACAACGACCCGCCCGGCGTAATCCCGGGCGGGTCGGAAGGCAAGTTCGCGCGCGGCCGGCCCGTCTGGAACCGGCCCGCTGGAACCGGTCAGTGCGGCAACGGCGCCCCCACGGCGACCGGTTGCCCCGGCACCGGCGCCTCGGGCGGCTCCACCCACTCGATCGGCTCCGGCTTGCGCACCAGTGCCTGGGCGATCACGTCGTCCACATGGGCCACGGGCACCAGCTTGATGAGCTTCTTCACGTTGTCCGGTATCTCGGCGAGGTCCTTTTCGTTCTCCTTGGGGATGAACACGGTGGTGATCCCCGCCCGCAGCGCGGCCAGCAGCTTCTCCTTCAGGCCACCGATCGGCAACACCCGCCCACGCAGGGTTATCTCGCCGGTCATCGCCACGTCGCGCCGGATCGGAATGCCGGTGAGGATGCTGACGATGGAAGTGGCCATGGCGATGCCCGCCGACGGCCCGTCCTTCGGGGTGGCCCCTTCAGGCACGTGCACGTGGATATCGCGCTTCTCGAACACCGTCGGCTTGATGCCGAAGCTGATCGAACGGCTGCGCACATAGGACAGCGCCGCGGACACGCTTTCCTGCATGACGTCGCCGAGCTTGCCGGTGATCTTCACGTTGCCCTTGCCGGGCAGCAGCACGCTCTCGATGGTCAGGATCTCGCCGCCCACCTCGGTCCAGGCCAGGCCGGTGACCACGCCCACCATGTCCTCCTCCTCGGCCTCACCGAAGCGGAAGCGGCGGACGCCCGCGTATTTCTCGACGTTCTTGCGGGTGATCGCGACCTTCTTGGTCTTCTTGGTGACGATCTCCTTGACTGCCTTGCGGGCGAGGCTGGCGATCTCGCGTTCCAGGTTCCGCACCCCGGCCTCGCGCGTGTAGTAGCGGATCAGTTCGCGCAGAGCGTCCTCGTTGATCGACCACTCCTCCGGCTTGAGGCTGTGCGCCTCGGTCTGCTTGCCGATCAGGTGGCGCTTGGCGATCTCGACCTTCTCGTCCTCGGTGTAGCCGGGGATGCGGATGATCTCCATCCGGTCCAGCAGCGGCTGCGGCATGCGCAGGCTGTTGGCGGTGGTGACGAACATCACGTCCGAAAGGTCGTAGTCCACTTCAAGATAATGGTCGTTGAAGGTGGCGTTCTGCTCGGGGTCGAGCACCTCCAGCAGCGCCGAGGACGGATCGCCCCGCCAGTCGGCGCCGAGCTTGTCGATCTCATCGAGCAGGAACAGCGGGTTCGACGCCTTGGCCTTTTTCATGCCCTGCAGGATCTTGCCGGGCATCGAGCCGATATAGGTCCGCCGGTGGCCGCGGATTTCGGCCTCGTCACGAACCCCGCCGAGCGACATGCGGACGAAATTGCGGCCGGTGGCGTGCGCGATCGACTTGCCGAGCGAGGTTTTGCCCACGCCGGGCGGGCCGACCAGGCACAGAATGGGGCCACGCACCTTGTTCGCCCGCGACTGCACCGCGAGGTATTCCAGAATGCGCTCCTTGACCTTGTCCAGGCCGTAATGGTCGGCGTGCAGGACCTTCTCGGCCTCCTCCACGTCGTTCTTGACCTTGGTGCGCTTCTTCCAGGGGATCGACAGAATCCAGTCGAGGTAGTTGCGCACCACCGTCGCCTCGGCGCTCATCGGCGACATCGTGCGCAGCTTCTTCAGCTCGCCCAGCGCCTTTTCCCGCGCCTCCTTCGACAGCCTGGTCTTCTTGATCTTGGCCTCGAGCTCGGCGCTCTCGTCCTTGCCGTCCTCGCCCTCGCCCAGTTCCTTCTGGATCGCCTTCAACTGCTCGTTCAGGTAGTACTCGCGCTGGGTCTTCTCCATCTGCCGCTTGACGCGGTTGCGGATGCGCTTTTCGACCTGGAGCACGCCGATTTCGGACTCCATATGCCCGAACACACGCTCCAGCCGCTCGCCCACGCGGGCGACTTCCAGCAATTCCTGCTTCTCGGCGATCTTCAGGTTGAGATGCGCCGCCACCGTGTCGGCGAGCTTGGACGGCTCCTCGATCTGGTTGAGCGAAACCAGCACCTCGGGGGCGATTTTCTTGTTGAGCTTGATGTACTGCTCGAACTGGCCGATCACCGTGCGGCCGAGCGCCTCCAGCTCGCGGCCCTCGCTTTCGCGGTCGGCCAGCGGCTCGACGACAGCCTCAAAGAAGCTCTCGGTTTCCTTGAAACTGGCGATGCGCGCGCGCCTGCCGCCCTCCACCAGCACCTTCACGGTGCCGTCGGGCAGCTTGAGCAACTGGAGAATGGTGGAAACGGTGCCGACCCGGTAGATGTCGTCCACCGAGGGATCGTCCTGGGCGGCGTTTTTCTGGGCGACCAGCAGGATTTGCTTGTCGTCCTTCATCACCGCTTCCAGCGCCCGCACGGATTTCTCGCGGCCGACGAACAGCGGCACAATCATGTGCGGAAAAACAACGATGTCACGCAATGGCAGCACGGGCAGCACATCCACCCGCTGCGGCTCCTTGTCTTCGGCTTTCTCCGGGTGGTCCGCACCGGCGGGGGGACGATCGGATTCCGTCATCGATGACCTCCTTCAAGACAGTCGGCACGCAGCCCGCCCTGTTCGCAGGCACGGGATGCATCCCCGAGAAAACGCTTCAAGCAACCAAAACGACGGCGAATCCGCCCGGCTCAGTTGAAATCCACGCCCGGATGAACGTCCCGGATATCGGCACGGTCTGACCATGCCGCAAGAGACCATGCCGCAAGAGCTTGAACATTGGATGACGACGCCGGACCGGCGCCGCCATCCGGGGAAGGCTCAGGCAGTGCCCTCGGCGCGCTCCTTGCCATACAGGAACAGCGGGTTGGCCCGGCTTTCGGCGACCTCGCGGTTGATCACCACCTCCTCGACCCCATCCAGGCTCGGCAGGTCGAACATGGTGCCGAGCAGGATGCTTTCCATGATCGAGCGCAGGCCGCGCGCGCCGGTCCGGCGGGCGATCGCCCGCTTGGACACCGAGGCCAGCGCGTCCTCGGTGAAGGACAGCTTGACGCCCTCCATCTCGAACAGCCGGGCATACTGCTTGATCAGCGCGTTCTTCGGCTTGGTCAGAATTTCCACCAGCGCCGATTCGTCGAGGTCGTCCAGCGTGGCAACCACCGGCAGGCGGCCGATGAACTCGGGGATCAGGCCGAAACGCAGCAGGTCCTCGGGTTCGACTTCACGCAGAATTGCCCCCGTCCGCCGCTCATCGGGGCTGCGCACCTCGGCGCCGTAGCCGATCGCCGACCCCTTGCCGCGGGCGGAGATGATCCGCTCCAGCCCGGCGAAGGCGCCGCCGCAGATGAACAGGATGTTGGTGGTATCGACCTGCAGGAATTCCTGCTGCGGGTGCTTGCGTCCACCCTGCGGCGGCACCGAGGCGATGGTGCCCTCCATGATCTTCAGCAGCGCCTGCTGCACCCCCTCGCCGCTGACGTCGCGGGTGATCGAGGGATTGTCCGACTTGCGACTGATCTTGTCGACCTCGTCGATATAGACGATGCCGCGCTGCGCCCGCTCGACATTGTAATCGGCGGATTGCAGCAGCTTGAGGATGATGTTCTCGACATCCTCGCCCACGTAGCCGGCCTCGGTCAGCGTGGTCGCATCCGCCATGGTGAACGGCACGTCCAGGATGCGCGCCAGCGTCTGCGCCAGCAGGGTCTTGCCGGACCCGGTGGGACCGAGCAGCAGGATGTTCGACTTGGCGATCTCGACGTCGTTGTTCTTGGCGCCGTGCGCCAGCCGCTTGTAGTGGTTGTGCACGGCCACGCTCAGCACCTTCTTGGCGTGCGACTGGCCGATGACGTAATCGTCGAGGACCTTGCAGATTTCCTTGGGCGTCGGCACCCCGTCGCGGGATTTCACAAGATGCGTCTTGTGCTCCTCGCGGATGATGTCCATGCAGAGTTCGACGCACTCATCGCAGATGAACACGGTCGGCCCGGCGATGAGTTTCCGCACCTCGTGCTGCGACTTCCCGCAGAACGAGCAGTAGAGGGTATTTTTCGAGTCGGGCGACTTGCTCATGAGCACTCCTGCCCCGGACCGCCGGGGAAGCACGCGGGCCAATCTAGCCCCCTCTGGACGACGGGGACAAGGTCCAGCCACAACACGACCGCCGCGGCCGCCAGGGGCGGGCTGCGCGGGTCAGATAAATGAACGCAAGGCGCGTGCCAACCAAGCACGGCACTCACGCATATATGTCGCTTCTCATGGCCCGGCACAACCACCCGCCAAGGTGGCTTGCGCCGGGCGCGGGGAACCGGGTCAGGGCTTGTCGGCGTCGGAGGGCTGCGGGCGGTTCTCGACCACCTGGTCGACGATGCCGAAATCCCGGGCTTCCTCGGCCGACATGTAGCTGTCGCGCTCCAGCTTGCGTTCAATCGCCTCGATCGGCTGGCCGGTGTGGCGCACGTAAATCTCGTTCAGCCGCTTGCGCAGGGTCAGTATCTCGCGCGCCTGAATTTCGATGTCGGTCGCCTGACCCTGGGCGCCGCCGGAGGGCTGGTGCACCATGATGCGGGAATTGGGCAGGGCGAAACGTTTGTCTTTTGCCCCGGCAGTGAGCAGCAGACTGCCCATGGAAGCGGCCTGGCCGATGCATACCGTGCTGACCGGGCTGCGGATATACTGCATGGTGTCGTAGATCGCCAGCCCCGCGGACACCACGCCACCCGGACTGTTGATGTAGAACGAGATATCCTTGGAAGGATTCTCGCTTTCCAGATACAGAAGCTGGGCGCAGATCAGGCTGGAAACCTGGTCGAACACCGCACCGGTCAGGAAAATGATCCGCTGCTTCAGCAGCAGAGAGTAGATGTCGTAGGCGCGCTCGCCCCGGGCGGTCTGTTCAACCACCATCGGAACCAGGTTGTTGTTGTAGATCTCGACGGGATCCCGATCCCTCATCTTGTCCGACCTTCCATGCCGCCGGTCGGCCCCGCCACGGGACCGCCACTCTGCGCCAACCAACTGGTCAGCCCGCCGTTAAATAGGGGTCCGTGCCGCCGCTGCAAAGGCCGCCGCCGCGCCGATCAGCCTTCCCCGGTCGATTGCCCGGGGGCCGTAACATCCGCCGCCGCAACATCGGCGGTCGCAACATCGGGGGCCGGGGCATCCGGCTCGCGGGCCAGTTCCTCGGCGGTGACCGTCTGGTCGGTGACGCGGGCGAGTTCCAGCACGAAATCGACCACCTTCTCCTCCAGGATCGGGCCGCGCAGCCCGTTGAGGGCCTGCGGGTTCTTGCCGAAATACTCGATGACCTGCTTTTCCTGGCCGGGATAGCGCGACGCCTCGGCGCGAATGGCGCGGTTCAGCTCGTCCTGCGCCACGCTGACGCCGTTGACGCGGGCAATTTCCGACAGCAGCAGCCCGAGCCGCACCCGCCGCTCGGCGATGGCCCGGTACTCGGCCCTCAGCACGTCCTCGCTCTTGCCGGCATCGTCGGCGTCGAGCTTGCCCTCCTTGCGGTCGGCCTCGACGCGCTGCCAGATCTGGCCGAATTCGGCCTCCAGCATGCCCTCGGGAACGGCAAACGCAACCGCGGCGGCCAGCGCATCCAGCAGCTGGCGCTTGGTGCGCAGGCGGGCGAGCTGGTCCAGCTCGTTCTGAAAGCGGCGCTTCACCGCCGTCGTCAGGTCGTCCAGCCCCTCGAAGCCGAGCCTGGTGGCCAGTTCGTCGTCGATCGCCGGCAGCACCTGGCGCTTCAAGGTCTTGGCGGTGATGTCGAAAGTCGCGGCCTTGCCGGCCAGTTCCTTGGAGCCGTAGGGATCGGGGAAGGTCACCTCGATGCTGCGGCTCTCGCCCGGCGACAATCCCTCCAGCTGCTCGGTGAAGCCGGGGATGAACCCCGCGCCGCCGACCTCGATGTCCATGTCGGTGCCGGCGCCGCCGGCGAAGGCCACGCCGTCAATCTTGCCGGTGAAATCGACGGTGAGGATGTCGCCCTTCGCAGCCGGCCGCGGCGCCTCCTCCACCAGTTCGCGGTGGTGCCGGGCGATGTCCGTCAGGGCCGCGGTGACCTTTTCCTCGTCCGGGTCCGCCCGCAGGCGGGTGATCTCAATGCCAGCGAAATCCGGCAGGCTGATGTCCGGGAACAGCTCGAGTTCCAGCTTGAACTCAAGGTCGCGGGCCGGGTCGAGGCTGACCATCTCGACCTTGGGCTGGGTGGCGGCGCGCAGGCCGCGGTCGGACAGCAATTGCTGGGTGGCCTCGTTGAGGCTCTCCTCCAGCACCTCGGCGGCGACGGCGCTGCCGTAGCGCTGCTTCAGCACGGTCGCCGGCACCTTGCCCGGACGGAAGCCGGGCAGGCGCAGGTCGCGGCCGAGTTCGGCCAGCCGCTTGCTGCGGCGGCTTTCGATGTCGGCGGCCGGCACGACGACGGAATAGCCGCGCTTCAGCCCGTCGGACAGCGTCTCGGTAACCTGCATGACCTGGAGAATCCTCGATAACCTTCGCCAGTGAGTCGGCCGGTGGTGCGGGCGGAGGGACTTGAACCCCCACGGCTTGCGCCACCAGAACCTAAATCTGGCGTGTCTGCCAATTCCACCACGCCCGCATCCCGGCGGCCGTGAGCCGGCGGAGGTAGCGCAGGCGCGGGCGGGTGGCAAGCGAAAGGGCGAACGGCGCCCGGGGAATCGGCGCCGCCGCGGCGGCGACGGTAGGCCGGGGGATCAGATCGGGCACACCCCGCCGGCGCATTGCAGATGCGCGAGGTCGATCATCTCGTGCAGCGCCGGATCGCGAATGGCGGCGACGATCTCGGCGAAACGCGCCTCCGCCACCTCCTCCTCGGGCAGGTATTCATAGCCCAGTTCGTGATCGGGGTGGCTCGGCAGCACCGCGCAGCAGCGGATGCGCGGCTGGTTGGCCAGCACGATGCCGCGGAACGACTCCAGGCCGTGCAGGTCGGTGAACACCTTGAGCGTGTACGATACCTGGTTGCCGCGCTCGGCGCCGATCCAGTGCCGCTCCAGCAATTGCAGCCAGCGGTAGTGCTCGGCGGGGCTGGCTTCGGGCGCGGTCACCAGCCGGTCGGCCATGCCCAGGCGCTGGATCAGCGGCAGGGTCGGGAAGCCGACGATCGCCATGTTGGGGAAACTGGTGAGCGTGCGGGTCGGGTAGCCGCGCGCCTCGTACTCGCCCAGCAGAGGGTCGCTGCCGCGCTCCCAGGCGCCCTGGTCGTCCTTGCTGCCCTGGAACATGACCCAGCGCAGGTATTGCCGCCGCGCCGGCAGATGGGCGCCCTCGGTCAGGCCGAACAGCTTGCTGGTGGTGCCGGCCGGCTTCACCGTGGTCACCGTGAACGGCGCCGGGCGGCCGAGTTCTTCGGCGTAGCTGTCGCCCTCGGCCTTCGCCACCGCCGACAGATGCGCCAGCATGTCCCAGAACGGCGCCGACCGCGCCTCATCCAGCAGATCGTCGAAGGCCAGGCCGAAGCGCACCCAGGCCCATTCGTGCAGGCCGGTCGGGCCGATGCCCATGCGGTTGGTGCGCTTCACTTCCTCGGCATACAGCGCGTCCATGGTGTTGGCGCGCGACAGGAAGCGCACGCCCAGCCGCACCGATTCCTCCACCCGCGCATCCCACAGCGCCGCCTCGTCGTCGGGGATGCAGCCGGGCACGTATTGGTCGGGCGTGCCGGGGCAGGCCAGCAGCGGGGCGAAGTCGGCAATGACGCAGTAGCCGCCGGTGACGTGCAGCACGATCTCGCCGCAGGGGTTGGTGGTGACCGGGAAGCGCGCTTCATTGGCGCGCGCCGACAGCGCCGCCAGCAACCCGGCGGCATGGTCCACCTGATAGCGAATCGAGCGGAAATCGCGCCCGTCGGTGTGCACCGGCTTCTCCCAAGCACTGCCGGTGCGATGGTCCTCCAGCCGGTCGCCGTTGATCAGCCCTGGCTCGCCGTTGATGTAGGCGCAGCGGGTGACGTCCTCGAACACCGCCAGAGCGTGGCGGGTGAGCTTGTCGAACCCCGCCGGGTCGGCGCCGCCGGCCACCAGCGCGGTGGCCTGTTCGACCCGCCGCCAGAAGTCGCGGTCAACCATCACCGAGTTGTTGGCGGTCCACATGCCGCCTTCGCTCTTGCAACGGATGAAGCGGAAAATGCCGGGGTCGCGCCAGCTCTTGGTGGCCATCCGGGCGGCCCGGCGGGCGCCGCCGACCTGCACCTCCACCGAGAGGTGGTGGTCCACCAGCATCGCCTGCTCCCACAGCGGCAGCGCCGCGCCGCGGGCGCGCGCCGGCTCGATGACGTGGCGGCGGATGTTCAGCAATGCCCGCAGCATGGACACCGGCCCCGAGGCCGGGCGCCCCTGCATGCCGCGAATCGGCGCCCCGCGCGGGCGGATGGCGGACAGGTCGAACACCACCTTGCGGTCGCGGGCGCCCTGGAAGGCCATGCTCTCCAGCAGTTCCACCGCCTTCGCCCAGCCCTCGCGGCTGTCGGCGATCCGGTGGATGATCGCACCAGCGGGCGCGTCGGCGAGATCGGCCAGCAATGCCTGGCCGATGCGGTGACGCACCGAAGCGGCGTCTTCCGCGTCGGCCAGCAGGGCCAGCTCGGTGGCGAAATGGCGCCGTTCGGCCTCGCTGCGCGGGTAGTCGGCGTGCGCCGGCGACAGATGCAGCAGAATTTGCGGCGCCTCGGCCCAGTCCACCGCCACCAGTTCGTCGTCATAGGCGCGGCCGACGCCGCTGCCGTTCAGCAGCAGATAGAACTTGGCGAAGCTGGCGATGGCGGTGGCGCAGTTGGTGAACACCTCCATGTTGCGGCTGGCCTGGTCGGCATCGCCATGTTGCAAATGGCGGCCGGAGGTCATCAGCGCGCCGGTGGCGATGGCGTTGCGCAGCCGCGCCTGCTCGTCCAGTTCGGCCTCGGTCAGCGGACGGCCGAGCAACGACATGTTGCCCGCCGCCACCCGGTCGGCGACGCGGCCGAAGCACTCATTGTCCTCCGGGCGGAACACCGTCCGGCGCGCCACCGCCAGACCCATGCCGACTTCCAGCTTGCGCGCGGCCAGCTTCGCGGCGCCAAACGCGGACCGGCGCGGCGGCGATTCCGGGCGGGAGACAGCCGCACGGGCAGGCAGCAGCAAATTGGGGGCAATCGACCCGTCCATCAGGCGAACTCCTACATCTTGGGATGTTTGGCCGCGATGGGACACAACATATGGGGGCGATTCGTGACCTGTCAATCGCCGACCGGCGCCGCGACGCGGCTCCGATGGTCGTGATCAGGGGGCGAACAGCAGCGCCGGCGGGGCCGCCTCGGCGCGGGCGAAGTCGAACACCACCCAGGCATGGTGGTGCTGCGCCGTGTTGGTGCGCTCGTTCATTTCGAACCAGCGGATGCGGTGGGTCAGGGCAATCACGGCGGTCCAGGGAGCCGCGCTCATCAGCCCGGCGGCGCGCTGGCCGGCGATCCACTGAAGCCGCACCAGCAACGCCACCTGCGCGCCCGCCGGCGCCGCCAGCGCCAGGCAATGACTCACGAATCGGAGCATCGCGGCCGGCGATTTCGACTGGCCTGCATGCGAGCCGCTGTCGCCATAAGGCGGGTTGGTCACCAGCGCGCCGCACCCCCTGGGCATGGCGGCGCGGGCGAAAATATCCACGCCGGGGGTGCCGTAGCCATGGTCGGCAATGTCGGTGGAAACCACACGGTGGCCGTGCTGCTCCAGCACGGTGGAAATGGCCCCGGTGCCGCAACACGGCTCCCACACCGGGCCGCGCAGCGCCACATGGCGCAGCAGCGCCTCGGTGACCCAGGCCGGGGTGGCATAGAAGTCGCGCGCCTCCCGGGCATAGCCCGAGACATGCACGGGCCGGCCCCGGCCGGGGCGACGCGGCCGGGGCGAGGCTTGCGATGCCGTGCCGAACAGATCCTCGGCGGCGATGCTCTCGGTGTCCATGCGGGCCATGTTAGGCGGGGGTCGGCGAGTCGCGGCAAGGGCTGGGGCGATGCCCGTTGACCCGGGGTCGCGCGCAACGCGCCTTCGGCGCAGGGGGCGGCGGGCCGTGCCCCAGGCCGAAAAGAGTTATCCGACATGATGCCAAATGGTATCGGCCGGTGCAGGCAGGCACCGGAAAATCCCGCCGCAAGGGGATCGGGGCCAGCACTGTCCCGGCTATCATTCTTTGCCATATTCGGTATAGCCTTCGGTCCCACAGATTTCCGGTCCACCGCAACATCACCGGTCCGCCCCCAAGGTGCCTGGCTTCGTGCCGGTTCCCCTCCGGGATGGTCCGGCTACAGGGGATGAGACTCCGCCCGTGACAGAACCGCGCATCGTGACCCTGACGGTCAACCCCACCGTCGATATCGCCTGCACCGCCGAATCGGTGCGCCCAGTCCACAAGGTGCGCACCCACAGCGAAATGCAGGACCCCGGCGGCGGCGGCGTCAATGTTGCCCGCGTCGTGCATGAACTCGGCGGCAACGTGTGTGCCATCGTGCTCGCCGGCGGCTTTCCCGGCCATTTCCTCGAGGAATTGCTGGCCGAGGAGCAGGTGCCCAGCCGGGTGCTGCGCATCGCCGGCCGCACCCGCATCAGCTACACCGTGCACGACCTCGCCCGCAGCCAGCAGGAATACCGCTTTGTGGCCGAGGGCCCGCATGTGTCCGCCGACGAGTGGCAGGCCGCGCTGGAGGCGGTGGAGCGGGAGCCGGCCGACTGGATCGTCGCCAGCGGCAGCCTCGCCCCCGGCATGCCGGAGGATTTCTATGCCCGCGTCGCCTGGGCGGCGGCGCGCACCGGCCGCCAGTTCGCGCTGGACACTTCGGGCGCCCCGCTGCGGGCGGCGCTGGGCGAAGGGCTGGCGCTGATCAAGCCGAGCCTGGGCGAGTTCGAGTCGCTGGTCGGCCACAAGCTGCGCCGGGTTGACGAACTGGAACAGGCCGCCTCGACCATGGTCCGCAACGGGGCCGCCGCGCGCATCGCGGTCACCCAGGGCCATCTGGGCGCGGTGCTGGCCACCGCGACCGGCGTGATCCATCTGCCGCCGATCGAGGTGGAGGCGCGCAGCGCGGTCGGCGCCGGCGACAGCTTCACCGGCGCGATGGTGCTGGCCCTGGCCCGCGGCGCCACCGACGAGGATGCCTTCGCCTGGGGCATGGCGGGCGGCGCCGCCGCCGTGATGCACACCGGCACCGCCCACCCGGCGCGCGCCGACGTGGAACGGCTGCACGCCAAACTGCGCAACGTTGCCTGAGCCTGGCGCCTGAGCCTGGCGCCTCCCGCCGCGCCGTCCTGACAGCTTTGTGAACTGCCACGGCATGATGTTGACGTTAACGTCATGCCGTGGTTTTGTTCGCTCCGCGGCCAACCACGCGGTCGCGCAGGCGGGAGGAAACAAAAGCCAATGATTCGCATATTCGGGACAACGCACCGCGCCGCGCTGCTGGCCGGAATCGCGCTGAGTGCAATTTGCGCCAGTTCCACCGCGCGGGCCTCCGGCTTCGCGCTGCTGGAGCAGAGCGCAACCTACCAGGGCGCGTCCTATGCCGGCTCGGCCGCCCGCTCGGACGATCCGTCCACGCTGTTCTACAACCCCGCCGGCATGACCCAGCTGCCCGGCTACCAGGTCAGCATCAACGGCAGCTTCATCATGCCGCAGGCCAATCTCGCCTCGGGCAGCGCCAGCCTGAACACGCCGTACGGCCCGGTGGCCGCCGGCGGTTTCGGCGGCGATGCGGCGGCAACCGTGCTGCTGCCGAGCGTCTATGCAACCGCGCAGGTCGCGCCGGACTGGCATGTCGGTCTGGCCCTCACCTCGCCGTTCGGGCTGTCCACGAAATACGATACGGAGTCGCTCGCCCGCTACTATGCGCTGACCACCAGCCTGACCACCTACGACATCGCGCCGTCGGTGGCGTGGCAGGCGCTGCCGGAGCTGTCGGTGGCGGCGGCGCTGCGGATTGACGTCGCCGATGCGCATCTGAGCGAGGCGGTGGATTTCGGCAGCCTTCTGGGGGCGCCCGGGCAGGCCGACGGCATCAGCCGGCTGAAGGGCAGCGACACCGCGCTGGGCTGGCAGGTTGGCCTGCTGTACCAGCCGGCGCCGGCAACCAAGATCGGCTTCGACTACCGCTCGCCGATCTTCCACAAGCTGTCCGGCTCCGTCGCCTTCCAGGGGCCGTCCGGTCAGCCGGTGCCGGCGGCGCTTGTGGCCGCGGTGCCGTATCTCGCCGGCGGCTCGACCTATGCCAAGGTGGTCACGCCGGACACGTTTTCGCTGTCGGTGGCGCAGGATGTCGGGCCGGTCACCCTGCTCGCCGGCATCGACTACACGCTGTGGTCGCGCTTCAAGAACCTGGAGGCCAGCTGGGCCAACGGCGGGCAGTATTTGACCCAGGAGAACTGGAACAACACGGTGATGCTGTCGGCCGGCGCCGATTGGAAGCTGTCCGACATGCTCACCCTGCGCAGCGGCGTCGCGGTGGACAACGCCCCGGTTTCCAACACCTGGCGCACACCGCGCATTCCCGACGCCAACCGCTACTGGCTGTCGCTCGGCCTGACCTGGAAGCCGATTCCCAAGCTGGCCGTTTCGGCGGCGTATTCCCATCTGTTCGTCAGCAACTCCAGCGTCAATCAGACCGACCTGGGGGCGGGCACGCCGAACTACGCCCGGGGCAACCTGACGGCAGGCTACAACAACCAGATCAACATCCTGTCGCTTGAGGCCACCCTGGCTTTCTGATCGGGGCTTGCTGAACGAACGGAACCATCAACTCGGGGGAAAACGGGACAGATGGCGACACAGCCACAAGCAGGGAACCCAGCCGCGGCACCGTGGCTGCGTTCCTATCCCGACGGCGTCGACTGGCAGTTCAACGAGCCGCCCGGCACCTTGACCGCCATGCTGGACGCCGCCGTCCGCCGCTTCGGCCCCAGGCCGGCGATGGACTTCCTTGGCCGGCGCTGGACCTATGCCGAACTCGGCGCGCTGGTCGATCGTGCCGCCGCCGGTTTTCGCGGCATGGGGGCGGGGCCGGGCACAAAAATCGGCCTGTGCCTGCCGAACTCGCCCTTCTTCGTCATTGCCTTTTTCGCCGCCCTGAAGGCCGGGGCGACGGTGGTGAACTTCAATCCGCTTTGCGTCGAGGCCGAACTGGCCGCGCAGGCAAAGGATTCAGGCACCACCATCATGGTGGCCATCGACCTGAATCCGATCTTCGGCCGCGTCATGGGCCTGCTCGCCCGTGGCGTGGTGAACCGGGTGGTAGCCTGCCGGTTCCACCGGGCGCTGCGCCCGCTGAAGGCGATGGCGTTCCGGGTCGCCAAATGGCGCCTGCTGGCCGCCGTGCCGCGCAACGACGACCGCGTGGTGAGTTTCGACAGTCTGTGCGCCGCCCCGCCGGTTGCCGCCCCGCCGCCGGTGGTTCCCGACGACCTCGCCGTGCTGCAATACACCGGCGGCACCACCGGCACGCCCAAGGGCGTGATGCTGACGCATGCCAACCTGGTCGCCAACTGCCGGCAGGTGCAGCGCTGGTTCGTCGACAGCCGGCCGGGCGAGGAGCGTCTGCTGGCGGTGCTGCCGCTGTTCCATGTGTTCGCCCTGACCACGGCCATGACCGCCGGCCTGTCCTGGGGGGCGGAGATCGTGCTGCTGCCGCGTTTCGCGCCGGCCCTGTTGCTGGCCGCCCTGCGCCGGCGCCGGCCCACCTTGTTCCCCGGCGTGCCGACCTTGTTCAAGGCCATCCTGGACCACGGCGCGACCGCCGGCGATCTCGCTTCGGTGCGCGCCTGCATCTCCGGCGGCGCACCGCTGCCGCTGGAGATCAAGGCCGCCTTCGAGAAAACCAGCGGCTGCGTGCTGGTGGAAGGCTATGGCCTCACCGAGGCCAGCCCGGTCTGCTTCTGCAACCCGGTGCACGGCGAAAACCGCGCCGGCACCATCGGCCTGCCGCTGCCCGGCGTGCAGGCGCAAATCCGCTCGCTGAACGATCCCGCTTTGCCGGTGCCGCCGGGCGAGCGCGGCGAGCTCGTGCTGCGCGGCCCGAACGTCATGCGCGGCTACTGGCAGCGCCCGGCCGACACCGCGGCGGTGACCACGCCCGATGGCTGGCTGCGCACCGGCGATGTCGGGATCATGGACGCCGACGGCTACGTGACCCTGGTGGATCGCATCAAGGACCTGATCATCTGCTCGGGCTACAACGTCTATCCCCGCACCGTCGAGGAGGCGCTGTACGCGCATCCCGACATTGCCGCGGCCACCGTGCTCGGCATGCCGGATTCCTATCGCGGCGAGAGCGTGGCCGCCTTCGTGCAACCGCGGCCCGGCGCGACGCTGACCGAGGCCGCGCTGGATGCCTTCCTGCGCGAGCGGCTGTCGCCGGTGGAAATGCCGCGGCTGATCGAGATTCGCGCCGAACTGCCACGCACCGCCGTCGGCAAGCTGTCACGCACGGAACTGCGCGACGAGCTGCGGCGGCGGGCCGCGCAATAACGCGACAGCAACGGTGTGGTGTGGTGAAATCAGAGGTTGCCCATCCCGGTGCCGCAACGGACCCGGACATGCGGCAACTCTATTCGGTCAACCAGCTGGCGGAAGATCTCGGCATCACGCCGCGCACGATCCGCTTTTACGAGGCGAAGGGACTGATCGCGCCGCAGCGGGCCGGCAATGCCCGCGTGCTGACCCATCGGGACCGGGCGCGGCTGCTGCTGGTGCTGCGCGGCAAGCGCCTCGGCTTCTCGCTCGACGAGATCCGCGAGTATCTCGACCTGTATGACGGCGATCACGGCCAGACCGGCCAGTTGCAATTGCTGCTGGAGCACACGCAGCGGCGCATCCGCGAGCTGGAATCGCAACAGAACGACCTGGAACTGACGCTCGGGGAGTTGCGCGACATTGAAGCCGAGGCACGCGCCGCACTGGCGGCGCGTGGTCCGGTGGCAAACGGACCGGCAACGAACGGACCGGCAACATAAACGGGCTGAACGGATAACGAGGAGAGCCTGACCATGACGGACATCGTCATCGCGGCCTATCGACGGTCGCCATTTCATTTCGCCGCCAAGGGGCCGCTCGCCCGGGTGCGCCCGGACGACCTGGCGGCCCAGGTGGTGCGCGCGCTGGTGGCGGAATCCGGCATCGATCCCGAGGGCATCGAGGATGTCATCGTCGGCTGCGCCTTCCCCGAAGGCGAGCAGGGCATGAACGTGGCGCGGCTGATCAGCTTCATCGCCGGCCTGCCGCGCGGCGTGGCGGGGGTCACGGTCAACCGCTTCTGCGGCTCGTCCATGCAGGCCATCCATCAGGCCGCCGGCGCCATCGCGCTCGGCGCCGGCGAGGCGTTCCTGTGCGCGGGGGTGGAAAGCATGTCCCGCGTGCCGATGGGCGGCTATAACGTCATGCCCAACCCGGCGCTGGCGAAGGAATATCCGCAGGCCTACATCGCCATGGGCGAGACCGCCGAGAACGTGGCGCAGCGCCACGAGGTTTCGCGCGCCGACCAGGAGGCGTTCGCCGCCGAGAGCCATCGCAAGGCCGCGGCGGCGCGGGCGGAAGGGCGGCTGAAGCCCGAAATCGTGCCGATCGGCGACGTGGCCGAGGATGGCTGCATCCGGCCCGACACGACGGCGGAAAAACTGGCCACGCTGAAGCCGGCCTTCCGGGTGGATGGCAGCGTCACCGCCGGCACCTCCAGCCCGCTGACCGACGGCGCTTCGGCGGTGCTGGTATGCACGGCGGGCTATGCGAGGGCCAACGGGTTGCCGCCGCTGGCGCGGATAAAATCGATCGCGGTCGCCGGCTGCCAGCCGGAGGTGATGGGCATGGGGCCGGTCGGCGCCACCCGCAAGGCGCTCGCCCGGGCCGGCATCACCGCGGCCGATCTCGACATCGTCGAACTCAACGAGGCATTCGCCAGCCAGGCGATCGCCTGCATGCGCGAACTCGGCCTCGATCCGGCGCGCACCAACATCGACGGCGGCGGCATTGCCATCGGCCACCCGCTCGGCGCCACCGGCGCGCGCATCACCGGCAAGGCGGCGGCGCTGCTGCGGCGGCAGGGCGGGCGGTATGCGCTCGCCACCCAGTGCATCGGCGGCGGCCAGGGCATCGCCACCGTGCTGGAGGCGGTGCGATGATCCGCCGGGTCGGCGTCATCGGCGCCGGCGTGATGGGCGCCGGCATCGCCGCCCATGTGGCCAATGCGGGCGTGAAGGTGGTGCTGCTGGACATCGTGAAGGGAGCGGCCGCCGGCGCCGTGGAGGCGATGCTGAAGGCCGATCCGGCGCCGTTCATGCACCGCCGCAACGCCCGCCTGGTCGAACCCGGCGACCTCGATGCCGACATCGACAAGCTGGCCGACTGCGACTGGATCGTCGAAGCCATCATCGAGCGCCCGCAGGCCAAGCGTGAGCTGTATGCGCGGCTGGAGGAAGTGCGCAAGGACGGCTCGATCGTCTCCTCCAACACCTCCACCATTCCGCTGGCGGCGCTGACCGGCGGCCTGGGGGCGCGCTTCGCCGCCGATTTCCTGATCACTCATTTCTTCAACCCGCCGCGCTACATGCGCCTGCTGGAACTGGTGGCGGGTCCGGCCACCCGCCCCGAAGCGGTCGCCGCCATCCGCGACTTCGCCGACCGCGCGCTCGGCAAGACCGTGATCGACTGCGCCGACACCCCCGGCTTTATCGCCAACCGCATCGGCGCGCTCTGGATCGGCGCGGCGATCCGCCATGCCATCGATTTTTCCCTCACCGTCGAGGAAGCCGACGCGGTGATGGGCAAGCCGTTCGGCGTGCCGGCCACCGGCATTTTCGGGCTGATGGACCTGGTGGGCATCGACCTCGCGCCGCACGTGGCGAAAAGCCTGCTGGCGACATTGCCGGCGGATGATGCCTATCGCGACGTGCATCGCGACGAGCCGATCCTGGCCCGCCTGATCAGCGAGGGCCGCACCGGGCGCAAGGCGAAGGGCGGCTTCTACAGCCTGCGCCGGAACGGGGCGGAGCGGGAAAAGCTGGCGCTGGACCTGACCACCGGCGAGTACCGGCCAGGCCGCAAGCCTTATCTGGAAAGCCTGGACGCGCACGGCAGCGATTTGCGCGCGCTGGCCGAACATCCCGACCGCGGCGGCCGGTACGCCCGCGCGGTGCTGCTCGACACGCTTTCCTATGCCGCCTCGCTGGTGCCCGCCATCGCCGGCACGGTGGACGCGGTCGATGCGGCCATGCGGCTGGGCTATGCGTGGAAATGGGGGCCGTTCGAGCTGATCGACCGTGTCGGCGCGGCCTGGCTCGCCGAGGCGTTGCGGGCGGACGGACGGCCGGTGCCGGCGTTGTTGGAGCGTGTCGGCGCCGGGCGGTTCTATCGCGTGCAGGCGGGGCGGTTGCAGGCCTTCGCGCCGGATGGCGCCTATCATGACGTGGTCCGGCCGGACGGCGTGACGTTGCTGGAGGACATCAAGCGGGCCGGCAAGCCGCTGGCGCGCAACGGCTCGGCCAGCCTGTGGGACACCGGCGACGGCGTGGCCTGCCTGGAATTCCATGCCAAGAGCAACTCGCTCGATCCCGAGGTGATGGCGATGGTCGGCCGGGCGATCGCCATGGGCAGCAAGGGCGCCTTCCGCGCGCTGGTGGTGTATAACGAGGGCAAGAATTTCTCCGTCGGCGCCAATCTCGGGCTGGCGTTGTTCGCCGCCAACATCGCCGCCTGGGGCGAGATCGAATCGCTGATCGAGGCGGGGCAGAAGGCGTATCGCGCGTTGCGGTCGGCACCGTTCCCGGTGGTCGGCGCGCCCGCCGGCATGGCGCTGGGCGGCGGCTGCGAAATCCTGCTGCATTGCGACGCCGTGCAGGCGCATGCGGAAACCTATATGGGTCTGGTCGAAGTCGGCGTCGGCGTGATCCCGGGCTGGGGCGGCTGCGCCAGCCTGCTGGCCCGGTTTGCCGCGGACAAAAAAGCCCCGAAGGGACCGATGCCGCCGGTGGCCCGCGCCTTCGAAATGATCGCCACCGCGCAGGTGTCGAAATCCGCCGCCGAGGCGCAGGATCTGGGCCTGCTGCGCCCCACCGACGGCATCACCGCCAACCGCGACCGCCTGCTGGCCGACGCCCGCGCGCGCGCGCTGGCTCTGGCCGAAAACTACCCGCCGCCCGAGCCGGTGACGCTGCGCCTGCCCGGCCCCTCCGGGCTGGCGGCGTTGGGTCTGGCGATCGACGGCTTCGCCCAGAGTGGCCGCGCCACCCCGCACGACGTGGTGGTCTCCGGCCGTCTGGCCGAGACGCTGACCGGCGGCGCCGTGGACCCGATCGACGAGACGCCCTTGGAGCATGTGTACGACCTCGAACGGCGTGCCTTCATGGCGCTGCTGAAGCAGCCCGCCACGCTGGCGCGCATCGAGCACATGCTCGAAACCGGCAAGCCGCTGCGCAACTGAGGACACAACAGATGCCCTTTTATCAGGCGCCCCTGCGCGACATGCGGTTCGCGCTGTATGAGATGTCCGACTACGCCGCCCTGCAGGCGCTGCCGGGCTGCGAGGATTTGGCCCCCGACGCGATCGACCCGGTGCTGGAAGCGGCCGGCACATTCTGCGCCGAGGTGCTGTTTCCGCTGAACCGGAGCGGTGACGAAGAAGGCTGCCACTTCGAGAATGGCGTGGTGCGCACACCCAAAGGCTTCCCGGAAGCCTACCGCGCTTTTTGCCAGGGCGGCTGGACCGCGCTGGGCTGCGACCCGGATTATGGCGGCCAGGGCCTGCCCAAGAGCATTGGCGTGCTGGTCGAGGAGATGATCTGTTCGTCCAACCTCTCCTTCGGCATGTATCCGGGCCTTGGGCATGGCGCCTATGTGGCCCTGAGCAAACACGGCACGCCGGAATTGCGCGACCGCTATCTGCCCAGACTGGTCAGCGGCGAATGGGCCGGCACGATGTGCCTCACCGAGCCGCAATGCGGCACCGATCTGGGCCTGATCCGCACCCGCGCCGAACCGGCGGGTGACGGCAGCTACCGCGTCACCGGCACGAAGATTTTCATCTCCGGCGGCGAGCAGGATCTCACCGACAACATTCTGCACCTTGTCCTCGCCAGACTGCCGGACGCACCGGCGGGCACGCGCGGCATTTCGCTGTTCCTGGTGCCCAAGTTCCTGCCCACCGGGGACGGCAATGCGGGGCCGCGCAACGGGGTCGCCTGCGGCGCCATCGAGCACAAGATGGGCATCAAGGCGTCGTCCACCTGCGTGATGAATTTCGACGCGGCGCAGGGCTGGCTGGTGGGCGAGCCGCATCGCGGCCTGGCCGCCATGTTCACCATGATGAACGAGGCGCGGCTGGGTGTGGGCATTCAGGGGCTGGGGCTTGCCGAAGTGAGCTACCAGAACGCGGTGGCCTATGCGCGCGACCGCCTGCAAGGCCGGGCGCTCGGGACCGCGCAGCATGAGGGACCGGCCGATCCCATTCTGGTGCATCCCGATGTGCGGCGCATGTTGCTGACCATGCGCGCCATGACCGAGGGGTGCCGGGTGCTCGGCCTGTGGACCGCGGTGGCGCAGGACATCGCCACCCGCCATCCCGACAAGGCGCGGCGGCAGGAGGCGGATGATTTCGTGGCCTTGCTGACCCCGGTGGTGAAGGCGCTGTTCACCGACACCGGCTGGGAGAGTACCGCCACCGGCATGCAGGTGCTGGGCGGGCACGGCTACATCCGCGAATGGGGGATGGAGCAATATGTGCGCGATGCCCGCATCACCCAGATTTACGAAGGCACCAACGGCATCCAGGCGCTTGATCTGGTCGGCCGCAAGATGTCGGTGCATGCGGGGCGTTATTTGCGGCGGTTTTTCCATCCGTTGTCCGCCTGGATCGAGGCGCATGGCGAGGATGCCGACCTCGCCGAGTTCGTCCAGCCGCTGGCCAAGGCATTCGGACGGTTGCAGCAATGCACGGCCGCGTTGGCGCGTCGGGGCCTGGCCGATCCGTCCGAGGCCGCGGCGGGAGCCACCGATTATCTGCGCCTGTTCGGGTTGGTTGCCCTGGCCTGGGTATGGGCACGGGCGGCGGAGATATCGCTGCCGCGTGCCGCGGACGATGCGTTCTATCGCGCGAAGCTGGCGACGGCGCGCTTCTACATGCAGAAGATTCTGCCGCAGACCGGGGCGTTGATGTCGAACATCCTGGCCGGTGGTGGCGTGCTGCGCCAGTTCGAAGACGCGGCCTTCTAGCGCGCCTTCGGCGCAGGGGGCACAGCCCCTTGGAACCCTTAAAATAATGGGGTCAAGGGGGCCACTGCCCCCTTGCGGGTCCAGGGCGGAGCCCTGGCCTTGTCTTGCTTCACCCGATTGCCCTGGCCTCACCCTGTCGCGGGCTTGACAACAGCCGGAAGCTGCTCCGCATATTATAGTGGCGGGCCGGCCGCCTTGATTATTTTCGGCAACCCGAGCGCGTTTGTCGGATTCTTTTGCTTCATTCGCCCTCAATCCAAATGAGGGGACCCCTCAGGGAGCGGACATGAACGCACCGGTTCCGGGCCTGCTGCCGGCAACCAGCGAGCCGCCGGCGGAGGAAGCCGGCAAACTCGCGCTGCTGCGGCAGATCGAGCGCAAGCTGCTCTGGCTGTCCGCCTGGATGATCCACAACGCCAACCATGTCCGCCCCAACCGGGACGGACTGAAGGTGGGCGGCCACCAGGCGTCCTGCGCCTCGGTCATCTCGATCATGACGGCGCTGTATTTCGAAATTCTGCGCCCGCAGGACCGGGTGGCGGTGAAGCCGCATGCCGGGCCGGTGTTCCACGCCATCAACCTGCTGTTCGGCCGCCAGCAGCAGGCGAGGGTCGAGAAGCTGCGCCAGTTCGGCGGGGCGCAGTCCTACCCCAGCCGCACCAAGGACGGGCCGGAGGTGGATTTCTCCACCGGCTCGGTCGGCCTGGGCGTGGCCATGACCAGTTTCTCCGCCCTCGTCGCCGACTATGTGCGCCTGCACGGGCTGGCGCCCGAGCCACTGCCGCCGGGCCGGCACATCGCCATCGCCGGCGACGCCGAACTGGATGAGGGCAACATCTACGAGGCCCTGCTGGAAGGCTGGAAGCACGACATCCGCAACGTCTGGTGGATCATCGACTACAACCGCCAAAGCCTGGATTCGGTGGTGCCGGACCGGCTGTTCGGCCGCATCGAGGGCCTGTTCCGCGACATGGGCTGGAACGTGGTGACGATGAAATACGGCCACCGCCTGCAGGCCGCCTTCGCCCGCGAGGACGGCGAGGCATTGCGCCACTGGATCGACGACTGCCCCAACAGCCTCTATTCCGCCCTGACCTTCCAGGGCGGCGCCGCCTGGCGGCAGGCGCTGCTGACCGATCTGGGCCGCCTGCGCGGGGTGCGCGCCATCATCGATCCGCTGTCGGACGACGAACTGGCGGCGCTGATGACCAATCTCGGCGGCCACGACATCGAGTATCTGATCGAAACCCTGCGCGCCGCCGACGCCGCCGGCGACCAGCCGACCTGCTTCATCGCCTACACCATCAAGGGCATGGGCCTGCCCTTCGCCGGCCACAAGGACAACCACGCCGGGCTGATGAGCAAGGAACAGATGGAGGGGTTCCGCGCCGCCATGGGCATCCGCCCCGGCCATGAATGGGACAGCTTCGAAGGCCTCGACGCCGCCGAGGCCGACCTGCGCGCCTTCATCGCCGCCGTGCCGTTCGCCCGCCCGCTCACCCCCTCGGGCCGCTCGCTCACCGCCCCCGTGGTCGCGGTGCCGGACCAGCTGCCGATGCCGAAAACCGCCGGCCGCAAAACCTCCACCCAGGCCGGGTTCGGCGAAATCCTGGCCGAGATCGGGCGCGGACAGGGGGCGCTGAAGGAACTGGCCGCCCATATCGTCACCACCAGCCCCGACGTGACGGTTTCCACCAATCTCGGCCCCTGGGTTAACCGGCGCGGGGTGTTCGACCGGCATACCCGCAACGACGTGTTCCGCGACGCCAAACTCGCCAGCGCCCAGCGCTGGGGCATGACGCCGCACGGCCAGCACATCGAACTCGGCATCGCCGAGCAGAATCTGTTTTTGCTGCTTGGCGCCGCCGGGCTGGCCCCTTCCCTGCACGGCGCCCGGCTGCTGCCGGTGGGCACGGTGTACGATCCGTTCGTCAACCGTGGCCTGGATGCGCTGATCTACGCCTGCTACCAGGATGCGCGCTTCCTGCTGGTTTCCACCCCCTCCGGCCTGTCGCTGGCGCCCGAGGGCGGGCAGCACCAGAGCATCAACACCCCGCTGATCGGCATGAGCAGCGACCGCCTGGCCAGCTACGAGCCGGCGCATGTGGACGAACTCGCCATCCTGCTGCGTCACGCTTTTGCCCACATGCAACAGCCGGACGGCTCGGCGGTGTGGCTGCGCCTGTCCACCCGCGGCATCGACCAGCCGGCGCGAACCCTGGACGCCGCGGCGGTCATCGCCGGCGCCCACTGGGCGGTGCCGCCGGCCGCCGGCGCCCGCGTCGCCCTGGCCTACCAGGGGCCGGTGGCGCCCGAGGCCGAATCGGCCTTCGCCCTGCTGCGCGAGGAGGAACCGACTGCCGGCCTGCTGGCCATCACCAGCCCCGACCGCCTGCACGCCGGCTGGCTCACCGCCGCCCGCGCCCGCCGGGCGGGGGAACGAGGCGCCCGGTCCCACATCGAGCGCATCCTCGCCCCGCTGGCCCCCGGGGCGGCCCTGGTGACGGTGCTGGACGGCCACCCGGCCAGCCATTCCTGGCTCGGCGCGGTGCGCGGCAACCGGGTGGTGCCGCTGGGCGTGGACCATTTCGGCCAAAGCGGCGATATCCCCGATCTGTACCGCGAATACGGGCTGGACGAGGACGCCATCCTGGACGCCTGCGCTCAGGCGCTGCTGGGGGGTGATGAGGGGTTGCTGGGGTGAGGGTTGAGAGGAAGGCCAGGGCGCTGCCCTGGACCCGCCAAGGGGCGGTGGCCCCTTGGAACCCATTACTTGGAGGGTTTTCGAGCGACGGCGGAGGGGCACGGTGGGTGCCGCTTTCTGTTTGGCGACCCGGGCGCGGCATTCCGCTCGACGAACTGGTGCCAGCGGCCCGGCGTAAGGACCGCTTTCGACCCCTCCCGGCCCCGGAAACCCGGCGCGCAAACGTCCGGTCCTGGGGGTGAAGCGGCCACCAGCCCGGAGATGCCGCGAGGACGCTTATGTAGATGTGTCAGGTGACCACCAAATCTGGTAGATAGGCTTGGCCAAGTGAGGCCGATCGTTCCGATCGCCAAATTTTGGCTGAGGGTTGCCA